>Ga0315275_10000256_pt1 | contig 43854 bp, 49 predicted proteins | sample YL17G03_0_MG_FD_205557 | JGI IMG/M metagenome (GOLD analysis project Ga0315275, IMG submission 205557) | Sediment microbial communities from Yellowstone Lake, YNP, Wyoming, USA - YL17G03_0 | ecosystem: Environmental > Aquatic > Freshwater > Lake > Sediment | place: USA: Wyoming | collected... | reverse complement strand
GGCCCATGGAAAGCTGGGCTCCCCTTTTATTGTCAAGAACGTCGTGTATCTCATCCGCTATTACGAACTTTACATTTGCAAGATGTTTCCGCATCACACGTCCGAGAAGCAGGGCCTGGAGCGATTCTACAGTAGTTAGCAGAATCTTTGGCGGGTTCTTTCTGTGTGCCGCGCGCTCGGCCATAGTGGTATCGCCGGTCCGAACATCATGGGAGATATCCAGCCGCTGGCACCACCACTCGAACCTTTTTTGCAAATCGCGAGAGAGCGCCCTGAGCGGAGTGATGTAAAGCGCGCAAATCCCTTCTTTCTCATTCCGCATCTTCTCGAGGATTGGCAGAAGTGCAGTCTCAGTTTTTCCGCTGCCTGTCGGAGCCAGTATTAACACGTTTTCTCCAGCAAGAACTCTCGGCATGGCGATTTTCTGTATTTCGGTAAGATCGCCGAACCGTTCTTTGACCAGGTCAACTACGGATGGCATAAACATGACTAATTAGTTCGAGGAAGTATAAATGCGTGCTGGAAACTATTCAGAATATTGCCCCTTGCTGTTCCTTCTTTTTCTGCAACTCGATTATCACAAAGCCCCGCTCGCCTTCGTCTTTCTTTTTATCTTTTTCCTGCTCCTGCGGGGGCCATACTATGTCATATGGTTCTGAGGGAGGATGGTCTATTTCAAGCGTAGGCCTATCCTGATCCGAAGGCTTATCCTCCCGATCAATCAAGGGGATTACCCACGGGGGCGGTACTTTTGATAACGGCCTTGGATTCAGCGCTTCCTTTCGCTTCGGCTTCTGCTTCGGAATCTTAACCTGTTGTAGTGGTTTTAAATGTTGTGACACGTTTAAATATATGAAAGACACTGTTTTTAAATTTATGCCACAGCTTACGAAAAAGAGTGCCTATTTTGATTTTCCGGCATGAGCACCCACCTTTGGAATGTACTGTCTACAGGACTTTCTTTCCTGGGCGCACAGTTTCTTCTCTTCTTCCATGATTTTCCGGCCATCTTCTTCTGTTGATTTACTGGACATCTCCACATAACCCTGGAAGATACCCAATAATGCAGTCCTAAGTTCGGACATATGCACATCCTGGCTATAGCCCTTACCTACCATGCTTTTACCGATCTTAGCCGATTCCCGGGCTAGCAGAAGAAAGGCCTGACCTTGAGGTTGGGCACATGCCTCAGCTACGGTCTGGCACAGCATTCTCCGGTCTTCGGCTGATACTTTTTCATCTTCCAATGCCTCCCTGAGTTTCCTTGTCGAGTCCGCATACACTTTTAAGGCTTTTTTTCTCTCTTCGTCTTTCTTATACATGCTGGAAATAGTTTTTGCAATCACAAGAACGCTCTGCTCAGTCTCCTTTGTCACAGCGGCCGCGCATTTTATCTCCGAGTAGCTTGACTGGGCCAGGTGCAATGTCTTGCCATCACCGGTTTGGGGACAGATGTAGAACATGGGGGCAGTTCTCCTTTCTTCCTCATTGTCCCATTCCGATTCCCTTCTCCCAATTTGGGTGGGATCGAGCAGCGCGAGCCCGTCACCGTATTGGAAATACTCTGCGAAATGGAACCGCGGAGCCATTGTTTTCTTGTCCATCTCGCCAGAAAGGAAGAGCACTCCCCCATTATCAATCCCCATCAATTCAGCGATTCTTCCGGGTCCGGTAACAATGGTCTCGCCCTTTTTCATGATAGTGCTCTTTGTCCTGCACCTCTCGCTTAGTTCTGTATGACAATTCCTCTCAAAATCGGGCTTTGCGGGTTTTGTTGAAGGGGATGACGCTGGTGACCGCAATACCATTTCAACAAGGGGCTGCCTCGGTTTTGGCCTGCTCTGCATGCCTTTGACTGCTAGGACGCCAATGGATGCTCCTAAGGTTGCAATTATGACTGTGCGAAGTAGTCCCCCGGCCTTGGGATGTTGCTTATAAGTCCCCATAAATCTCCTGCTAATACACTAAGAACAACATTTTATAAATATTCAGCCGCTTCCCCTGGATTCCTGCCAACCAATTTCTTTATAATGCATTTCTGCCATAGAAACCGCCATGGAAGCAGAAGAGCTGGAGCTGTTCAGGAAAGCCGGGAAAATAGCATCAAAGGTACGCGAGGCAAGCAAATCATTAATCATGGTCGGAGCCTCGCTGCTGGATATTGCTGAAACAACAGAACAGATGGTAAAAGAAGAAGGTGCAAGGCCTGCATTCCCAGTCAACATTTCCATAAATGACATCGCTGCCCATTACACGCCGGCGATCGAATCGAACGATTCGCTCGGAGAAAACGACCTGGTGAAGATAGATATAGGAGTGGAATTGCAGGGTGCGATTGCTGACACTGCTTATACTATTGACCTTGGAGAGAAGAACGGCAACCTTGTCAAGGCGTCGGAAGAGGCGCTGGAAAACGCCATTAAGGCGATGAAGCCAGGTATTGCTGTAGGCGAGCTGGGAGGAGTGATTGAGGACACAATAAAAAAGTACGATCTCAAGCCAATATCCAACCTCACCGGCCATATGATAAAATCCAATGACCTTCACGCAGGAGTGGAGATCCCTAACATAAGGACAGAAGAAAAATTCGAGCTCATGGAAGGAGATGTTTTCGCTGTTGAGCCTTTTGCAACTACGGGCGGCGGCTTTGTTGCTGACCTTAACCAGGTGGAGATATATTCGCTTTTTGCTCCTGCAAAAATCCGAATGAGGCAGTCGAGAAAGATTGTTGAATATGCAATAGACAATTTCGGCATGCTTCCTTTTGCAGAAAGATGGGTAATGAAGGAATTCAAGTCCAAGGTTCTTGTGAGCGCGGCGCTAAAGGAGCTGCTGCAGAACCATTTCATCCGGGCGTATCCAGTGCTGCGTGAAGCAGACGGCGGGATGGTTTCCCAGTCAGAGCATACGGTTTACGTGACAAATGATGGAGTGGAAGTTCTGACGAGATGAGCCATGGACACTAACAGGATGATGCATCTTTTCTATAATATCGTTGCGCCTTTTTATGATCTGGTTTTCGGTGCGCGGACTTCATGGTCAAAGGCATTCAGGAAAAACCTTGTTGAAAAGCTCGGTCTCAAGAAAGGCTATTCTGTCCTGGAAGTCGGGATCGGGACAGGGGCTAATGTGCCGAACATATTTGCAAGGATTGGCAAAGAGGGCAGGATCTTCGGCATGGATATTTCTGAGAGCATGCTCAGGAAATGCAAGAAGAACATGGAAAAAGAGGGGATAGGAGTCGAACTGAAGATCGCAAGTGCGGAGGAGCTCCCTTACAAAGACAGCACGTTTGACGCAGTGCTCCAATTTGGTGGCATAAATTTTTTCAATGACAAGAAAAAAGCCGTTATGGAAATGTTCAGGGTGGCAAAACCAGGCGCAAAGATCGTGATTGGCGATGAGACAATTCTGTTTGTGAAAACTTATGAGTCAGTAATTGATGCGCTTCCAAAAACAGCAGTTGGGACAAAGCTTTCATTCGATGGCAGGCTGATAAAATTCTGGGTTCTGGATACAAGGAAAAAGGGATGGGTTGAAACTAGAGCAAGGGAGCGAGTGTAGAAATCCTTTTTAAAGTTTTCCCCGTAATCCACACATGACCAGTCCCAACAGGTTTTTCAGGATGAAGAGTGTGGAGTTTGCAAAGGTTGACGAAGGACCAATCCCGGCCCCGCCAAGGCAGCCGGAACCGCCGCGAATGGAATTCGACCGCGAGCCCCAGCTCCAGAACAAGGATCTTGATTTTTCATCAGTCACCAGCACCGGGCAGCACCTTTCATGCTCAGCAAAAACCCATCAGGCATTGAGAATGATAGGATACGATAACAACAAGATAAGAGATACGCTTCATGCAGTTGACGTGCTTAAAAAACTGGCGAATCGGCCTATTGAAACCATCGTCTTTTCTAGCATAAGGGAAAGGAACAGGCTCGGTCTTGGTGCCATGGCCTCCATTGCATCCATCTGCAACATGAATGCGGCTGATGTTGGTGTCACCTTAAGGAGTGCGGCGAGATTTTACGCAAGGCACAAGAAGGAAGTCGACATTGATGAAATGGAAAGATTCGTAAAATGGCTAACTGCAAAGGGCGAGAAGGGCGAGGTAATCACTGGAATGCCATCTGAATGGGAAGATTACTCAAGAATGGCCGGAAGAAAAGTCGTGAGGTCTAATATTCCCAGGTTCAAGAGCGCCCCGAGGAAAAAGGGGATGCGGTCTGCCCCAAGGGCCTCGCGAAGGAAGTAATTTTTTAATTTAATTTTCTATTTTTAATTATAAGAAGTCCCAAGGCTTACGGAGCATGAGTAAGGCATTAGACGACGTATCCCTAGAACATAGTAGGAAAACAACGAAAAGCATAATAATGGGAATAAAGGAGAATACATTAGCGGGCCCGTGCGGCAACCTGGATAACCGGCGGGGCTTCGGATGCATTCTCCTGATCGCAGGGGTGACCCCGAGATAAGGGTTCAAAAGCGTTGAAACCTGGCAGTTTCAAAATATGCCAGCAAGGCTGTCAATCCCTTCGGGCCCGATTTTTTCTATTTCCCACGCAGCTTTTTCCAGATCTTCACAGCAGCAGTGGTCCCCTTGACAAAAATCGGCGCAGGCTTGCCGAATATTTCTGCTTTGGGCAAGACTTTGAGCAGCTCTTTTGGATTTTCCAGATCGAATGAAGGCAGCAAAGTATATGTCGTCCCGAATTCAAAAAGGGAGTGTGAATCAGAACCAGCTGCCCCAGGAATGCCGGACTTTTTCGCAAATTCAGCTGCCTTCTGGTTGAAATTCTTCATCACCGAACGGGCATTGAACACTTCTATTATATCCGCTTTCCTTGCGAGTTCGGGACTCGACACCCCAGAACGCGTGACATCAAACATGTGTGGGAGATATGCCAGCCCTCCCTGCTGATGGATGGCGTCCAGGGCGTCGGGAAATGGTATTTTTTTTGGGATTGGTTCATTGACATAAAGGCCTATCAGATCCCCTGAATCTGTGGATACCTCCTCTCCTGGAATAAAAGGAATGCGCAACTTGCGGAAGTCTTGGTGGCCGCCCATATTATCATGGTCAGTTATTGCAGGAATAATCCCGAGCTTCTTTGCCTTTGCTGCAAGTTCCCTGGGCTCAGTGAGGCTGTCCTTTGAGTATTTGGTGTGGACGTGGAAATCAATATTGATCATCGAATGCACCGCCAGATTCCAGAGCTTTTGCTATGTTCTTACCGATCCTTTCTGCTTCTTCCCTGCCGACATTCTTAAGCACCACTCTGCCCGAGGCATAGATGCTTGCAGCGCAGTTATTGGATTTGAAGAAAAGGACTATTTTGGTCTGGCCAAGGACTTGGCCTATGGGCATCAGCGCCTGGGCTGCCTTCTCGATGTTTATCGTTGCCGCTTTCTTGAACTTAATCTCAAACGCATTCATTGTCGCGCATGGCTCGATGGTGTAGAAATCCCTCATCCCAATCTCCCTTTCCAGAATAATCTACTGTCGAAAATATCAAAAAACAATGCCTCAGGGGCGCGCATGATGGGTTTCTTAAGAATTACGTTTGCTGCCTGGGCTGCTGCAAGCGATCCTGCCAAAGACGTAACTGGGCAAAGCACAGAGCTGCATGATTTTGAATCCAGCTTCCACTTATCCAACTGGAACGCCTTTTCAAATGGATAATTCATGAACACGCCCACTATCCCCCGCGAGCCTTGGGCAGAGCAGAAAATGTACGGCACTTTTGCCTTCCTGCACTCCTTCGCAATCTCAAACTTCGTTACAATATTGTCCGTGGCATCTATTACAATGTCAGCATCAGCAATGATCTTTGATTTTTTCAAATCGAATTTTCCGAATTTCCTTATTTTTATTTTTTCGTTTATCGAGCGCGCCCGTTCGATTGCAACATCTGTCTTTTTTTTATCGAGCGCAGGATCTGTAGCAAGCAGCTGCCTGTTGAAATTTCCAAGCTCGAAACGGTCATAATCAAAAAGCATGAACCGCTCTGCACCCATTCGCACAAGGGATTCCAGCGCAAACCCTCCTGTCCCCCCAAGACCGATAACACAAAACACAGAACGCCTAATCTTCTCCTGGCCAGAGGAACCGAGCACTTGGGAATTTCCAAAGAATTTATGCTCGTAGAACATCAAACTTCTCCGATCTTGGTCCCTATAGACTGGAGGAACCTTGGCGGCCTTTTCTTTTCTTCGAATCGCGAGCCGCGGAGAGAGGTCAGGTTCCGGAAAATTGAAAGCCGATTCAGAAGCTGCTGGTCGAATGTCCTTTCCCTATAAGCGGCAATAGAATAGATCAAGGAAAGGGCTATTGAAACACCAATGAGTATCAGGAAAATGGTGAACATCCTCCCGAGCTGGGTCTGAGGGGTGATATCCCCATAACCCACTGTGGCGACTGTTACGGTAATGAAATAGACGGAATCCAGAAAAGACCAGCCTTCCACGTTGTGATAGAAAATTGTGCCCACTATGTAGATTATTCCGAGTAGCACTACGGACAGGTATAAGTTCTTCGTTATCTCTGGGAGTTCTGGCATATAAGGCAATTTAATTCGGAAAGCAATAAAAACATTACACAGCCACTCTCACATATGAAGCTATCTCTGGATTGCCTTGGCGCATCAGGAGAAGTAGGAAGAAGCGCCTTCATGCTGAACTCTGATAAGAAGATCCTGCTGGATTATGGGGTTAAGATTTTCGACCCTACTGGTAAGCCTCAGTTCCCAACAACTGAAATTGAGCCTGATATGGCGATCATATCCCATGCCCACCTTGACCACAGCGGATTTGTCCCGGCATTGTTCAAGCAGAACAAGATAAGGTGGTTCGCGACTCCGCCAACGGTTGAGCTCTGCGAAATCCTGTGGCAGGATTCCATGAAGATTATGGGGCCAAACCTGCCTTATCGGGACACTCAGTTCAAGCGGGCGCTTAAGAACTGGAATCCGCTTCTTTACAATCAGACTATACAAAGCGGGGATACGAAGATTACCCTTTCTGATGCCGGGCACATTTCCGGGGCATCAATCGTGAATATTGAAACAAAAGGCAAGAAGATCTGCTACACTGGGGATTTCAAGTTAGAGGACACCCAAATGCATAAGGGCGCAAAGACAGTTGAGGACGTTGATGTGCTTATTATGGAGAGCACCTATGCCTTCAAGGAGCACCCTCCCAGGAAAGAAGTAGATCGGCAGATAGCAGATGAGATCCGCGAAACCGTGGATAAAGGCGGCACAGTGCTTTTCCCTGCATTCTCACTTGGAAGAACCCAGGAGCTTCTGTCATTGGTCAGGGCGTATCATAAGGATATCCCGGTCTTCATTGACGGCATGGGAAGAAAAATAACCAATGTTTATCTGCGGCATCCAAAATACATCAAGGACCATGCAACCTTCAGCAAGGCAGTGCGTTCAGTGACTATGGTGCAGGGACCGGATGACAAACGGGCGGCGACTGAGGAAGCGGGCGTGATAATCTCATCAGCAGGCATGATGTCAGGCGGGCCGGTACTTAGCTATCTTTTCCATGTAAACCCTGAATCCAAGATCATATTCACAGGATACTGCATTGAGGGAACGAATGGCTGGAAGCTCCAGAAAGATGGTTACATAACATTGGACGAGCGGGACCTGGAAGTCGACCTTCCAGTGGAATATATGGACCTTTCAGCCCATGCAGGAAGATCCGACCTTCTTAATTTCATAAAATATGCGAACCCGGAAAAGATCGTGCTTGTTCATGGTGATGCACCAGATAAGTTCGCGCAGGAGCTCAATGAAGATTTCGGCTATAATGCAGTTGCACCGAAAAGAGGGGAAAGGATAGAGCTCTGAAAACAGATCATGCATTGCTAGCCAATTGTCCTGCGCATTCTCAGGGAGCTTCCACAATAATCCCAAGGTAGGGATAACCACCGAATACTATGTAGCGCCTGCCATCGTAATATTGGGGATAGAAGCAATCACCCTTGGCGAAAATATAGCTGCGGGAAACAGGACCCACCCTTTCTCTGATTCTCTGCAAGAATCTTCTAGCAGAATGACCTCCATTTTCTACTTCGACATCTATCGGGGTGTCGTGCTTCGGGTCCACCGGAAACCAGCCATCTGCAGCAGGGAATTTTTCGATAAGATCGACATGAGCCGCGCGTACAATGAGGTTTTTGCCATCTGTTTCCAGGAAATAATCCGGATGTTCTGCAATAAGAATCGCGTCCTTCTTATCCTGATGCTCATCTGGGACAGGGAAAACCCACCGACGTTTTGTTCCCGGATCAACATATTCCACAGTTTTGCCGAGTTTCTTCGCGGGTTCAACGTATGCAGTCATCGTCCCTGACCAGCAGGGTAATGCTTCCCTGACGGCTTCCCATTCCTCGCTTCCCACCAGCGCTTGGCCGATCCTTTTGTTCGAAGCGATTACCATGTCTTTCGAGTCTGCCAGCGCCAGACCTTCCTCAAATGGTTTGCGGTGGATGCCACAAGTTATCATAATGGCGAGTTTCGAACCCCGGATTCTCCGCTCGTTCAGTGTTTGCTTTGTCGTTGCAGTGCTCATGCTTCCCCTCTTATTGAATCATATGTACCACGAAATGTTTAAGAAGGCCACTATTATTTCTTCTGTTCCAGCACTAGAAGATTTTCGCTGCAAGCGAGGTGAGAGGAAGTGCGGCTGAAATTCATGAAAAAACCGCGGATAGCGCTTTCTGCAGATACGAGTTCCCGCTTCACGATCGCGTATAGCTTTTTCTTCTTGACCATGAATCGCGCGCCCCGGTGGCTTTTCCGGAAGCTGCGTACATGCTTTTCCATGTATAAGGGTGGCCCGGCCAGAAGCTCTTTGTCTCCAAGCTGATCATTTTTCAGTATAACCGCGAGCGTGATTTCATTGACTGAATCGTCTGCTAGTATGGCCTTTGGGCTGAAATCAGATAGGTACGCCTGCAGCTGATTGACCATCTTGTGCAGCTGGCCCCAGAGAACATCATCAACTACATCCGGCCTTGGCATGGTTATGGTAAACAATTTGTGGCCCCGCGAAACCCTGAGAACCCTGTTCCTGAAGCTCTCGGGATCTTTGAGGAAAAATTCAGGTTTTGGTTTTGCAATAAATCTTCTGCAATGCCGGATGAATTTGGCAAGGCTCTCCTGAGAAACTGCAGCGGCAACATTGCGGTTCTTGTCAGTTGGGTCAATGACAACAAAATCCCCAAAATAGTCCACTGCCCCTGGGATTTCTTTTTTTGAATAATGTCCTTTGATATCAATGAAAACAGGTTTCTTCCATTTCAATGCCTGCCTGGCAAGCATTTGGAAGCTTCCATATTTCAGGATGAGAAGTTCGCACAAATACCCAGAAAAGCCCCTGGTCTTTATCTCCGCCCCATAAAGTGAATTCGATTTAAGGAATGCCTTAAGCAGCAGGACATCTGAAACCTGACCTTTTTTCAGTTTGCTGAGAACGAATGCTGTGTGAAGCACGGAGCGGTCAACCGCACTCACCCTCTCTTGGGCATTTTTGATGCTGTAGGCGGGAACAAGGTCTATTCTCCTGCCCTGGAAATGAAACCTGGCATAAGGATGCTCAGCATAGCTCAGCCTATAGCCAACTCCTGGAAACGATTTCTTCACAATCCGTTCAATTGCAGCCTCGAGCATGTCCTTTGGCTGTGTTTTTGGGAAAAGGACAAAAACATCAACGTCTTTTGCATCCCTGAGAAAAGTGCCTTTGGCAACTGAACCAGTCAGGACAACCCGGCATCGTCGTGGCACATTTTTCTGCACCCTTCGCACGACATCAGCAGCAAACCTTCTCTCCTCCTTAAGCTCCCCTGCAGTGGGGCTTATTCTTTTCACAACTTCCCTGAGAAGGCTTGAATCCATGAGAAAAGGATTTAAACGTACACTAATAAATGTTTGCCATGCGCCCGGTAGCAGCTATCCTCTTGATCCTAACTTCGATAATGTTCATTTGCGGATGCATCACACAGCAGTCTTTCCCCCCTACCAAGGCAGAATCTGTTGCCAATGTGCAGCAAATCGACCTGGATAAAGACGGGGTTGCGGACCTTACTATATACGACTTCACCCCGGTCAGGAATAACAACGTCACGCTAAAAAGGCAAGTTATTGCAGTTGCCAGGCAGGTCGGGAATTATTCATCTTTCAAGAATTTCACTGACCTCGGGCTGCTCGAAATGAGGGGCAAGCTTGATGCGTTTTCATCAAGCGAAAGGATGGCGCTTGAAAGCTGCGCATCAAATGCCGGCCTAAAGAAGGACTGCACGGATACTGTCTCCTGCTCAGTACTTTGCAGCGGTTCGTTCAAGTGCAGCAGGTTGATCGCAAAGTACCAGACTGCTGTCGCAGCTTCCATGGTCGATTTCGTAAACGAGAGAAACATTCTCGAAGGCCAGCTAATTGATGCACAGAATGCTGTGCTGAACCTAAAGGGAGCGACACCTGACCAGAAGAATACTTACCTTCAAAAACTACTTAGTGTAAAGACCGCGCTCGCGAGTGTTTATGCAAACCCACTGTATAACAGGCAGGAGATGCTGCTTTGCACATTGCCGGATCTCGACCTCACAGGCCTGACCAGTGCAGCAAAGGGTATAGGGGATTTCAGCCCTGTGGAGGAATACGACTATTTTGTCACTCTGGCAGTTTCCAATGACTCGGGTGAGGAACAGGTTGGTGGGGTGCAGCTCTCTGACTGGGTACCTGCAGATTTCATTAAAAGCGAGGAAGGCATCCGCTCCAACCATCGGATCAGTGTGACGAAGAACGCATCAAGCTATGTCGTTGCTTGGAAATCGGAACGCGCGTCAGCAGCAGGATACGTGTTTTACTACAGATTCTATTCTTCAGAAAATCCCGAACGGGTGACACAGTCTCTTTACTCCCCTGGAATTTCAATTGATAAGGTGAATCTCGGTGCACTCTCACCTGTTGATTCCCTTTTTGGCCTCATGCTGCGATCATCAAATAACTTCTTTATTGCACTCGGCTCCGCCCTGTCAATTACTTTCATCCTCTTGCTGATAATATATAACATGGTTATCCTGCTCTACAGCGTTGCAAGGAGCAGGATGTCTGGAGGAACAACGCTCGCAGGAGTGAGGCAGGCGTTTGGCCGGACAGAGCTGCGCTGGAAAACAGACGCAATAATCGGATTGTTCCTGCTCGGCGTCGGGTATTATTTATCCGTTTTCGTTGCCACGACAGAAGGAACTCCAGTTTCGCTGTTTTCTGTTCTTGACTACTTTACAAACCTCGCCTTTAGTGCAGGAGCAGCTGCTGGCCTAGCTGGCGCAAGCTGCATTTTCCTAGGTTTGATCCTATTCTACGCTGCAGTTGAGAATAAAATGAAAGTCACTTTGCTTGAGCGGGCGTATGGGGTAGTGATAAGGGAGGAGAAAGACCTTTTCATAGCAAAGGTTGCACGGCTGAAGGATAAGATTTCGGAGCTCCAGAGAGTGGTGGATGAGTGCACTGCAGAGGAGTTCGATGCGAGCGAGGAGTACGATGTGCTAACTTCAATTACAGTCCAAAGGGTGGCGGAGCTCTCAAAAGAGATGACACCAGAATCCAAAAAAGCAATCGAGCGCAACCTGACTAATGTTGAAAATGCCATTGAAAGGCTCGCAGAAAGGAAGAAGCTGGCTGCGGAGAATTGGCCTAAATGGGCCGAGACAGTTGAGCATTCCCTGGCTGAGAGAAACGAGGTTTACCTGGCTTCCCTCATTACCATACCTGCGTCCATGAGGCCCTGGGTGCTAAGCAAATACGCAAAAGACCGTGGCGCAGAGGGGGTAATATTCGAGCGGGACAGCCTGAAAAGGAAGACAATGACGCCGGATATGCTGGTCAAATCCATGATAAAGGATGGCATGCTGATGGGCGCAGTGGTGATACAAAAAGATTCGGTAAGCGTGGCCCAAATGGCACATGGTTCAGCAACCGTACCTTCGGTTCTTACCCTAAAGCTGAGGAATTATCTTAAATCCCTGGCAAAATCACTTGGCCAGGCCGAGCCTTCCAGTTTCGCTGCAGTTGGGGACAATTTAGTGCAGGTGCTTCTTAAGGACCAGGGCATGGAAGCGATGCTTCTTTTAAAGCGCGAAAAATTCAAGGATGCGATTGAGGAGTGGAAGAAAAAGATAAAGCTCTTCTCTGCTTGAAAGAAATCGAAATAACCGATGCCCTAACTCTGGGATTATTTTTTCTTATACCCGAATAATTTATCATAGGTCATATGATCGATGAGATAAAGAACAAATGCAACAATTTCGATTTGATTACCTTCAAGCGTATAAAGCATTCTCCAATAACCAGTCAATTCAATGCGAAATAAGTTCGAGACATCCAAAGTTTTTGGAATGAGTTTGTGGGGGATTTTATCTCCGTAAGTAGGATTTGTTCTAAGAAGTTCTGATTTCTGCTTAATTGATTTCAAAAGCTGCATCTCTTCTGAGTTGGTTACTCCCTGGGCCTGCTGATCTCCCACGATCCGGTTAAGTTCTTCGAATTCGGTTTTCGCCTGGCCTAACAGGATAATCTTAACTGGTCTTTTTTCAGTCATATTTCTAATCCCCTCTGTTTAATTTTCTCGAGTTCCGCAGGGGGTCGGAAAACCCACACAACACCTTTCGTTGTTATAAGGATTTTTCCGCTCTCTTGAAGGTAATCCAAAATCTGCATAAGAGTCGAGTGCATGACCTTTTTCGGGAGCATCCGTTTCAACTCTGAAACTTTAAGGATTTCTCCGGCCTTTTGCAGCACTTCCTCGACCATAAAGACCGTGTTTAGGGTTGGCGAATGCATTATCTGAACCTGTATTCCTCTCATGAATATATTTATTCAATAAAGGTATATAAATATACCTAATTTATATGGATTTAAGCCTATTGGAAACCAATGGGCGCTTTGAAGTGAGGTAATAAATTAGACTGGCACTTGGATTGGAGCGCAAGGAATGATTACTCAGTAATCTTGTATATCTTGACCATCCTGTCCTTGGTTTCGAATACCTTTGTGAAGCCGGGTATCTCATCCATGAACAGCGCCCTGTAGATGTTGGAGGAGTAAAACTTCGTGCCCCTATCTTCATAACCTGAAGTGATCTGCCCATTCTCAAGCCAGATTTTGTCATTGGAGTAGAACAGGGTGAAGCCGGTCGCATCGCCAAGGTGCAGTGTTCCGGGGATATCCTGGGGCAGCTCCATTATCGCCCGGTTCAGCCGCAGGTCTCCGTTCGGGTATGTTTCATTAAGGAGGTATGTGCCATAGCCGCTGTCGCCGGTTGCGAACGTAACCGGCCCGACGCAGTATGCAGGCTTAAGTGATACCAGGTTCCTGCAAACAGCGAGAGTGTTTTGATCATTCAAATAATTACCATAGCAGGCATAGCCTGAAATGAAAGGGTAGGTTGGGGTGTATAGCATCGGCTTTTTCTGATCCCATGTCCAGTAAGCCTTATACGCCAAGATCCCAGTCTGGTTTCCGGATTTTGAAATCACGCATTCATGGCCCTCGGGCTTGTGTGGAACGAAGATTATCTCCCATAAGTGGTCTGCTTCGCACTTGGACATTGACGGGGACTGAGTCACACCTGTTTCATTGTCCCTTGCGCACGCGAGATAGTTGAGTGCGCCGTACTTCCCACCAAGCGCGCCTCCGCTTCCTATAAGCTCCTTGTCAAACAGGGCATAGGTGCTGTTCCTGCTTCGCATGAAAGCAACGAGATCCTCCGGAGTCCCATCTACGTAATCGTGGGCCACTTCGCCAATCATGAACCGCGAGGCATGCTCATTCCTGAGCACAGTATTTTTCTGGCCAAAGAAATTTATCCAGTGGCCATAGTCCCACCACGAGATAGTCCTGCTTGTTGACTCGGTGTTGTTCTTTATCCACTCCATGGACTCTATCCAGTACTCAGAGAGCCTCTGGCACCTGAATTCAGCAGCAAGTATTTCTTCTTTTTTCGGATTTGCGATATCTGACATCAGAGAATAGTAGCAGAGCTTTCGGTTGTACTGCTCATTCGTTCCGCGATTGGCATACCCGATTGGGTCAGACACCACTGTGCATATTGGCGAATCGTAATCCGTACAGAAAGGCACGCCTGCCTGGGCGTACATGTCACAAACAGACTTTTCCGTTATGCTTCCTGCGCTTATCTGACTGCAGATCGCCTGGAACTTACCAGCGAAAGCCCCAGGATTATCCTGGAACCTTGATTTTGAAATTTGGGATGTAAGGAGGATGGGGCTCAGGCCAGACGCGCTCGCTGTGAACTGGAAAATGATTATTAGGGCGGCAATGACGGCAAGCGTATTGTACCCATAGGAAATAAATTTGGCTTTATCCTCATCGTTTTTGGTGTTTGCTGCTGACCATCTTTTCACAATGTCTTCGGTCTCTCCGAATATGAATCCTATTGCAATCGCAAGAAGGAATCCCGAATAGATCGTGTATTTTGCCTTTAGCAAACCGATGAGCAGAGGGGGGAAGACCGTAACGGCAATCAGCAGCACCGGGGTGCTCTCCCCTTTCACAAGCCTGTAGAATGAATATGCCAGGGTAGTACCGAAGAGGGCAAGCCAGAGCATAAGCATGCCATTGGCCTTTGCGCTGAACTCGATTCCTGCATTCAGAATTGCGTTTATTAGTGATACGATTACGAGAAGAAGGAAGTTGATAATATCAGAAACGAAACCCAGCAGGACATCGAGGCCTTTTGGATACGCTGATGCTACAAAACCGAATTCTCCGGAAAAATCAGCTCCAGCAGGACTCTGCTCTGCTATCGTCCTATCCAAAGGAAAGTTATAACGGGCAACCCCGATACCAGCCTCACCAACCCTCTTAATAGCATCCCCAATTGGGGTGAAAAAGAAAAGCACAAGGCCAATGAACACGAAAAGTCCGAAAATATAGTTGGCATTTTTTGCAGGCAGGAATTGCCTTATTGCATAAAGGGCTGCAGAAAAGGCAAGGGCCAGGGAAAGCGAAAGCGTATTTGAAAGCGAAATTCCCCCATAAAACGTTCCCCTGACTACGCTGCTCATCAGAAGCACACCGAAAACGAGTATGATTGAATTGCTAATCAGCATGCTCTTGAATTTCTGGAGGTCATTTTCCTTGAAAAACAAGAAAATCCCCTGAAGGGGAATGAAAAGCAACATCACACTGAGTGCCAGAATCTCTGAAGAGCTTCCAAAGGCAATTGCAACGTATCCTAAGGCTGCGAGGATAGCGTATCGCAGCTCATTTTCCTTTAACATCCTGGCATACGTCGAGAAGAAAAACGCAAGAGAAAAGAATGCATAAGGCTGGACCTCCATCTCCCCTGCCAGTGTTTTCATGATGAATATGGGCATGAATGCTGCTATGCCTGCGGCCAGAATACCCCATTCTCTCCTATAAAACACGGATACGAGGAGGTAGAGGAAAAAGACCGCGAGCGCTGCTGCAATCGGAGGATATATGGAAGCGATTGCTGCCAGCAGCATGTTGTCATAGCTGCCTCCGTTGGTATAGAAAGAGTACCAAAGGGCCTCCAGGTAGGAAAGCCCTGGAACCGCACGGTGGGAGACCTCGAGGTCCGGGAACCAGGCGGTTTTGTCATTCAAAGGATTTTCCCCGAATACTATTAGCTGCTGTGAGATGTAAGTGTAGAAATAAGGGTCAAGCTCCATGAATATGGGTGAATAAGTGGAGAGCCTGGTGAGGAAAACCACAAGGACCAGCACTGCCAGCAAAACAGGGATTATTAGGCCTTTTGAATTTGAGAGCGTGGTGGGTATTTTGAAGGAAAAGTCAGAATAAGCGCCGCTTCTTACGAAGAAAGTAATGGCAGCTCCGTAGAAAAGCAGGACGGAAAGTATGGCAATGCTGTAAGAATATTTTATTCCAAGGAGGATGTATAAAAGAAATGGGATGAGCGGAAGAATGATTATCCCAAGGCCAAAACCAATTAGCAATTTTTCAATTGCAAGAAGTTCCGTTTTCCTGAAAATCGAAAACGAAAGAAGCGCTCCGGGAATAAAACATACGAGGAAAACCCACAGTAAGAGTAATAGCGGACTGAAGTAAAGAACCATTAATTCACCAGTTTATCAGATGGAATCTACCAGCCCTTCCCCAGAGTATCTCTCCTCGGGCTGGTCAGATTTTAGTATGTACGGAGATCTCACGCCAGTGATAATCGCAGTTGCCCGGATTTTTTCAGTATATGCCGGGTTCACCCTGGCACCCATCTTCACGTTGGCAACGCTGTCAAAGGAATCAGTGAGCTTTTCGCCGGTCTTTATCGCATCTCCAAGCGTAAGGTCCGGACCTCCTTCAAGATGGACAAGGCAGCCCTTTGCGCCCTCATAATTAACGTCGAGCAGAGGATGTGAAAGGGTATCCTTTACAACGTCGTCCACCTTGTTCATGCCAGTCCCTTCACCAAGAGAAATCAGGGAAAGGCCTCCGCCTTCCATAACTGCTTTCACGTCAGCAAAATCAACATTTATCAGGCTGGGGAACATGATAGTGTCCGAAATGCCCATTACTGCTCTTGAAGTTATGCTGTCGGCAAGTTCGAATGCCTTGTTTATCGGAAGGTTCGGGACGTACGATGCCAGGCGGTTGTTATCTATAACAACTACGCTGTCGCACTTGCTTACAAGCGCAGCAAGCGATTCCTGCGCCTTCCTTAACCGCACACGCTCGAGAGCAAATGGGTAAGTTACCATGGCAACCACAATAGCGCCTTGCTCTTTGGCAATTTCAGCAATAACCGGTGCAGCTCCGCCTCCTGTCCCTCCGCCCATACCTGCAGTCAGGAACACGAGCTCGTTTTCACCGATCTCTCGCTTAAGCATTTCCCGGTCAATTTCAGCGCACTTCCTGGCTATTTCCATATGGCCGCCAGCTCCGAGGCCCTTTGTGATAGTCTTTCCAATGAGTATTTTTTTTGCTGCGCTGACCATGTTGAGATGCTTGCCGTCGGTGTTAATGGCCATCGTCCTTGCGCTTTTTATCCCAAAGGAAGCAAGACGATTCACGCAGTTGCAGCCAGCTCCGCCAACACCTATGACAGAAATCCTGATGGTTGAAGAGTCCTCTTCAGGTTTGGATTGTTTTTTTTCAGTTATGCCAACGTCAGATTTTGCCGCCTTTATGATGTCATCGAACATCTGATCACCGCTCGTGTGATATATCCAAGAAAAGGAATATAAGGGAGAGGGTTTTCGGTTCAACTAGTAAATAATGTATAAGAGAAAAGGAAGAAAAAGAAAAAGAAAATAGGCTAACCCTGAGGCGGTACCTGGGTGGCGTAAGCGCTGGTAAGTTCCTCCATTGTGCAGACTCCCCCCGATGGCTGGAACTTCTCATCACCGAAAAGTGCTGCGTTGCAGGTCCATTGAACATTCGGATCTGAGTAAGAACTCCTGTCTGGTGGCGTGTAAATCCCACCTTCGGCCTGGCCTTCCTGTTTGAAACTCAGCCAGTCGCACGTCTTCCCGATCTCCTGGAAAGACTGTTTGGCTTCTGCTGTGAGCTTAACGTAGGACACGTTGTCCTTGAAGATGACTTCCACAGGTTGCCCTCCAGAAGTACCCACGATATACATGTTTTGGCCCTTCATGTAAACAGTCTGGCTCATGCCTTCTGCAGTGTAAGTACATGTTAAAGGTGCGCCTGCAGCTATAGCAGCGGTATACGAGTTTATGGCGCCTGGAGAAGTGCCACCGCCTGTCGGGGGGGTGGTCCCTCCGTTAGTAGGCGGTGCTGACGGCCCGAGGCAGCCGAATATCGCTAATCCGATTAACAACAATACTAGTATTTTTTTCATAAAATTACCAGAATGACAATACAGCGTGATATTTATAATTATTCATGAGAAGATTGGACTGATGGCTGATTTATCCACAAGCTTGTTCGGGAAAAAAATCAAAAACCCTTTCGTGCTCGCTTCCGGAGTTCTTGGAGTCACAAAGGCAAGCCTTGAAACAGTTGCTGAGAATGGAGCAGGTGCGGTCACAACAAAATCGCTCTCCCTAGAACCCAGGAAAGGACATGAGAATCCCATAATCGTTGAAACTGAATGCAGCATGCTGAACGCAGTCGGGTATTCGAATCCCGGTATAGAGGATGGGATTGCTGAATTTTCTGACTGGGAAAGAACTGAGCCCCTTATCATGAGCATAGTTGGGAAGGATGAAAAAGAATTCTCTTTGCTAGCATCGAAGATCGAGGAGAATAAGGAGCAGCTGAACTGCACTGCTATCGAGATTGCACTCTCTTGTCCGCATACTCCTGGATTTGGTGTGATGGCTGGCCAGGCAGATCCAAAAGCAGCAGAGAGGATTACGAAGGCTGTAAAGAAGGAGACACGCCTTCCGATAATCGTAAAATTATCCCCAAGCGTGCCTGGCGAAGTGGAAGCAGCAAAGCTGGCGCAGAAGGCAGGCGCTAGCGCCATTAACATGGGCAATTCTCTTGGTCCTGGGATGAGGATTGACATTAACCGCGGAAAGCCGGTGCTTGGATTCAAAATGGGCGGTATGAGCGGGCCTGCAATAAAACCAATCGCGATTCGGTGCGTTTACGATATTTATGAAGCAGTCAAGATTCCGATAATCGGGACTGGTGGCGTGAACAGCGGACAGGATGCCATAGAGATGATGATGGCCGGGGCGAGCTTTGTTGGTGTTGGCACTGCATTATACTTCAGGGGCCCTGATGCATTCAAAAAAATCGAAAGCGAGATGCGTGCATGGCTTAAGGAGCGGGGATACAAAAAAGCGAGTGACATCATAGGTGTTGCGCATGAGTGAGACGTTTTCTCCGAATATCCCGATACAGACGGCCCGAGTCGCGAAAGTGAGTGTTGAAAGTGAAAAGGTTAAGACCATAGAACTAAACACAAGACTCGTTTGCCAGCCTGGCCAGTTTTTGATGGTTTGGGTTCCAGGACTTGGTGAAAGGCCGATATCAATTGCAAACAATGACCCGCTCATGCTCTCGATCGCGAATGTGGGTAAGGTAAGCAGCGAACTTCACAAGCTTAAGCCTGGCTCGCTCTTGTCGTTTAGGGGGCCTCTTGGGAATGGATTCAGGATCCAGGAAGGCTGGAAGCGGATCCTTGTTGTTGGGGGAGGGTATGGTGTCGCTCCGCTTTATTTCCTTGCAAAAATGGCAACCTCAAATAAAATCAAGACATTCGCTGTTGTTGGCGCGAAAACAGCCAAGGAGATTATTTACGAAGACAAGCTTTATCTTGTGACAAAGGAAACATTTGTCGCTACTGATGACGGTTCCAAAGGCGCAAAGGGAACTGTTATGCTTGAGGTGGAACGGCTCATGACTACTGCCGGCCATAAACCAGATGCGGTTTTTGCCTGCGGGCCTGAACGAATGATGCTTGCAATTGCAAGGGAGTGCCTTAAGCGTGAGATTCCGTGCCAGCTTTCGCTCGAGAGGTATATGAAGTGCGGGCTGGGAGTGTGCGGCTCCTGTGATTTGGGCGGGAAAACCGTTTGCAGGGACGGACCGGTGTTTGATGCACTCGAAGCCCTTGGTCTTGGGGATTTTGGCAAGCTCAAAAGGGATGCGGCTGGGAAGAAAGTGCCAATTTAAATTTTCCCTTCTTATAAACAAACCATGCAACTCGTTTTCGAAAATGAGTATAGGGCGTACAAACTTTCTGATGAGAAATTGCCTGGTAATACCTATATCCTCTGCTCTGAGTATGCGAGCGATATTTTATACAGGCCGAATATCGCAGGAAAAGAGCTCCAGGACAGGATGGAGGATGTCGCTGAGATCTTCATTGACGCGGTAGGAAGGACCGTGCTCAAAGGCAAGAAGACAAGCCAGACAACCGAGCTGATCTTCCTCGCAGGCGGCCTCTACTACCAGCTGAACCATGGGTTTAAGGAGAAATACAATAAGGCGATCCCCCAATGCTTCCTTGGCATAAAAAGGCAGAGGATCGAAGGGACTGAAGGGGGGTTCACTGCAGTCGCAACCTATGAAAACTTTGAGTCGCTTCCGGACAATGCCACAGTTATTATTGGGGATACCATTGCGACTGGGGCAACCCTGCAAAAAGGAATATACCATCTACTAGATTCGTTCGGAGAGCGAAACTACAAGCTCGAAAATCTGGTCGTCTGCTCCCTCGCGTGCTCTGTTCATGGCGCGCACCTGATGAAGGAGATAGAAAAAAGGGTGAAGCGAGATTTCCCGGATGCGAATGTTTACTTGTTTGTCGCAGAAGAGCTTTTCCATCTGATGCCAGATGGTACGGATCTTCGCTTCCTCTATCCCGATGCCATAATGCCTGACGAGACGCGGTACAGGATACTCAAGACATATGGAGAATACTTGGGCAAGGAGATGAAGTGCGCAGTCTTTGACTGGGGAACAAGGTGCAAGAACCCGATTAAACATTATCACGAATTCCTGGAGTTCGCGAGCGAGATGCTAAAGCGCGATCTCGATGCGAAGAGCAAAGAAGTAATAACGAAAATGGAAAAAGAGACGAAGCAGGCGCTGGCTGAATTGGATAAGCCGCTATAAATTCCGATCAACAGGCTTCCATGGATCGTAAGTCAGTTTCCACAAAGCGAGCATGGCTGCCTCAAGCATTTTCTGGATATTCGCGTTCGCGAGCTTCTCTTCCTCGCTCCCTTTTTCTGCAAAAGAACCGCCCGGTACCGTGCCGACCACAGTGGATATCATGCCATGCTGGACCGGGATTCCGGACTTGTTCAACAGGTGCGCCATATATGCTAGGCCGAAGTGCTCCATCTCGCTGCAAAATGCCAGGTAAAGGGATCTGAGCATCTTCAGGCGTTTCTCATCGCCCTCCATATGAAGCGATTCTTTCGAGACATTGGTGCCGAAATGCGCCTTGAGCGCTTGTTTTGCACAAGACCATGCAAGGGAATGGACAATCGACCTCGAGGAATGCAAAATGGGCCATTTCCCGTCCATGGTGAAACCAAGGCCTTCCTTTTTCCACATCTCCTTGAAGAGCTTCATCTCTGCTTCATCGGATGAAGACCAGCAGCCCATGCGCTGCCTTGCGACCGCACCATCAGCGATGCTCGCGTTTGCCACGACCATGTCCCCGATATTGATGAACGGTTCTTCCACCTGCTTCCCATCCTCGCTCATGATTATGCCGCCGCATGTGCCTGCGCGTATGACATTGATGCAATTGGCCGGGATCCTATTGCCATTGAGCGTGTACCCTGTCTCATCCGAATATATGAGGGCTTCCCATGCGGTGATGTCCTGGGCAGACATGCCCATCTGGGTTTCCAGGACAACAAGCGGAAGCGGTTTCCTCTCACGGACATACATTCCTATGGCCACATTCACCCTGCCCACACCTTCTAAAATTTCCTCATTGACATTATGGATCTGGGGAGCGATGATCGGGTCCTTAAGCCCGAATTTGAACTTATGTAAAAGGCATCCTGAAAGAATATATGGGTCATCGAGCTTACCTTGCAAAACGCTATAGCGTTGCTCTTGGAGGAATGAAAGCATATCCTGGAAAACCAAAACCTCAGGCCTTAATTCACCAAAAAGCGCATTCGATGTGTCGATATTGAGCCTGAGCCGTTTCATGGAATTGTCAAGATGTTCGCCTAATAACTCACGGCCCTGCTCACCACCAACAGCAGCTTCCACGTGAAGGAGTATCGGGTTGTAGAGCAGGCTCGTGGATGCCATCACCCTGCGCTTGTCTCCGACCACAATGAGATTCGGTGGCAACATGCCGTTTTCCCTGAAAAATGGCATGTCCTTGTATTTTCCGCTCTCCCTGGCGATCTTGATCGCAGTGTGCGCGCCGGGAACATCTGGCCGTTCCTTTTTGTAGCATGTTTGCTGCGCCATTTTCTCCCTCAAACGATTAGAATATTGATTAGTGTCCCAGAATATTTAAACCTGTCGTTACTAGTTAAGTGGTAGATACCTATTTATTAGTTATAAGGTGAAGTGAGCTTATGAGTGTAGAAACGGCACAGGAACAGTTGAAGAATGGCGGGATGGTCGTGATCTATGATGGAGATGAGCGCGAGGGGGAGGCAGACCTCTGCATGCATGCAAAGAATGCGAAACCCGAGACTATCAGGACGCTTAGGAAAGATGCCGGGGGCCTTATCTGCCTGGCACTGAGCAGTGAAATCGCGAAAAGGCTGGAGTTGCCTTTCTACACAGACATACTGGCGGCATCCAAACATCCGCTTGCAGGAATGGAGTGCAAGAAGGCTGCGTACGGAGACAAGCCGGCGTTTTCGATCCCAGTGAATCACAAGAAAGTCTATACTGGGATCACTGATATTGACCGGAGCCGCACGATAACGAGAATGTCCGAGCTTGCTGAGGATAAGGGCGACATACGGTCGATGTTTATGGAGGAATTCTATTCACCAGGTCACGTCTTTTTGCTGATCGGAAGAGGGATAGAAAACCGGCACGGGCACACTGAACTTACGCTAGAGCTTGCGAGGCGAGCTGGACTTTCCGGTGCCATGGTGCTGTGCGAGATGCTAGGGCCAGGAAAGGCTTTAAGCAAGCAAGAGGCAAGGAAATACGCTGAAAAAAACAAATTCGCGTTTCTGGAGGGGAAGGACTTATGGCAAAAATAGGGATTGTTGACACCATGTTTGCGCGCGTGGACATGGGAGCAATGGCGATTGATGAAATAAAGAATAATTATCCTGATGTTGAGATAGTGAGGAGGACTGTGCCTGGAGTCAAGGACCTTCCTGTGGAGTGCAAGCGGCTTCTCGACGGGACGCAGGACACTGGACACACGACACCTGAGGTGGCCTGTGATATCTGCATGGCGATCGGCATGGTTGGTGGAGCACCTGTTGACCAGGTCTGTGCACACGAGGGGAGCTTAGGGATACAGCAGGTCAAGCTTCTTACAAACAAGCACATTATCGAGGTATTTGTCCACGAGAACGAGGCATGGACAGGAAAGGAATTTTATGAAATATGCGAGAGTAGGGTGAGGAAGCATGCGCATAATGCTGTGCTGCTTGTGACAGACCCAGCGAAACTTATTGAATTCGCAGGAAAGGGAATGCGGCAAGGAAAAGAAGATGAAGGACCTGTAGATTTGGAAGGCTCGACGATGCGAATTGCTGTTGTTGTGTCTGACTTCAACTCAAATATAACTGAAGTAATGGAAGATAAGGCAATCGAAACTATCAAGACCCTTGATGCTGAACCAGTCAGGACCATCCATGTGGCTGGTGCTTTTGACATGCCACTTGCTGTAAAAAAATTGCTCATGGATAAGTCAGTGGACGCTGTTATTGCGCTTGGCGCAGTGGTGAAAGGAGAGACTGCGCACGACGAAGTGATAGTGAAAAACACTGCAAGGGCGCTTGGGGATCTTTCTCTGGAATTCAGGAAACCGGTTGGTTTCGGAATAATCGGCCATGATGCGGAATACGACCTTGCAGAGGAACGGGCAGAGGAATATGCTGAGCGCGCGGTAAAAGCCGCAATCAGCCTTGCAATGGTGCTGCAAAAATGACAGTGAAGAAAATCGCCGAGGCCTCTTTCCCAACGAGGTTCGGGAAATTCAGGATTTTCGCGTTCAAGGACTCGGACACGCGCGACCATCTTGTGCTCGTCAGAAGCGCGAATGGATGCTCGCTGAATGGACCGGTTCCGGTTCGCATACACTCAAAGTGCGTCACTGGCGACACTCTCGGCTCGCTACGCTGCGATTGCAGGGACCAGCTTACAGCTGCTTTGTGGTATCTTGGAAAGCAGAAGTGCGGGATACTTATTTACCTGGATCAGGAAGGGAGAGGGATAGGCCTTGAGAACAAGATAAGGGCGTACGCACTTCAGGATAAGGGCATGGACACAGTTGAAGCGAACAAGGCCCTGGGATTCCCTGACGATTTAAGGCATTATAAAGTAGCTGCTGACATTCTGAAAAAACTCGGGGTTAGGCAGATCAAGCTTATTACGAACAATCCAGACAAGATAAGGCAGATGAAAAAATATGGGATAAACGTTGATTGCAGGATTGGCCTTATCACTAAACCGACTAAGTATAACAGAAAATATCTTGTCACGAAGAGGATTAAGATGAAGCATATGCTCGAGTGAGGATATGGGACGGAATGAAGATGAGAGATTCATGTCTCTGGCGCTCGAGCTCGCGAAAAAAGGAAAGACGAGTCCAAATCCTAAAGTTGGTTGCGTTATAGTGAAGGATGGGAAAATAATTGGGCAGGGATACCATAAGAGAGCTGGCCTTCCCCATGCAGAGATCGAAGCAATAAAAGATGCCCGAAACCGGAAACTCGATACTGTAAACTCAACAATGTATATCACGCTCGAGCCATGTTCGCATGAGGGAAATGGAAAACGAACGCCCCCATGCACTGGAGCGGTCCTGAAGTCTCGGGTTTCGCGTCTTGTTGTAGCCATGAAGGATCCGAACCCAAAGGTAAGTGGAAGAGGGATACGATTCTTACGAGAGAGGGGGATGAGTGTCGAGTCAGGAATTCTTGAGGAGCAAGCGAAAGAGATCAACGCCCATTACGCGAAATGGATAACGAAAGGGGTCCCATACTTCGCGATAAAAATGGCAATGAGCGCAGATGGAAAAATCGCCACGAGGACAGGGGAATCTGAATGGATATCCTGCAGGAAATCCAACATTCTTGTCCATAAGATGAGAAGCAAGTTCGATGCAGTGATGGTTGGGGCTGGCACAGTGAAAAAGGATGACCCGAGGCTCACTTCCCGCATAAAAGGCGGGCGCAACCCTATCCGAATCATAGTCGACTCGGATCTTTGCCTGAATCCGCATTCAAGATTCATGAGACGAGGGGCCGGGATTATAATTGTAACCACCACGAGCGCAAAAAAACAAAAAATAAAATCCCGTGACCTGCGGTCACGAGCTCTCAATGAATTCCATTCATCGAGAAAGTTCGAATTGCTCGGAGCGAAAGTCTTTGTTTGCGGGAAACGCGAGGTTGACTTGAAGAAGCTGATGCGAGAGCTAGGGAGGCTTGGCATTCAATCGATTATGATGGAAGGCGGGAGCGAGCTTAACAGCTCCGCGATCGAGGCTGGGATAGTTGATAAAATCTACTTTTTCATCGCTCCGATAATCATTGGTGGAAGGGAAGCGAAAGGACCGATAGGAGGGGAAGGGATCGAAAGGTTAAGCCAAAAGCTAAAGCTGAAGAATGTAAAAATGGAAAAAATAGGAGAGGATTTTCTCCTTACTGCTGATTTGTGAAATCAGTTTGTTGGCGCAGGAGTTCCTGTTGTCACGTTGCCAGTCGCAAGGTCCTTGTATGTAACCCCGAGCTTGTCAACGCTGCGGAACACAAGCCATCCGTCCTTTTCAGTTGAACCCATCTGCGTCCAGGATTCGTTTAGGCCTGGATAAATCAGTGCATCAGAAGACAGGATTATGGTCGGAACCTGGCTGATGTTATACTTTGTAATGAGCGCTGCGCCAGCAGTGCTGTTAACATCAAGCGTGGTCCTGTTGGAAAAGTACATTCCCAGCGACTGTTTCAGCGTGTCGTGATGGATGCTGACATTGTAGCAGGAAGTGCAGTTCTGGTCAACAAGCTCTACGATGCTTACAAGGCCGGATGTGCGGTTGGACCCAAGCTCATAATATGGTGGCAGGGTGCTCCGATAAACAAGGCTTCCATCGGTTTCTACTGTTCCGAACTTAGACCACGTCTGGGTAATGTATGTATATGCAGATGCGTCTTCAGACATGATAAACGCCGGTAACCTGGTGATATTGTATTTTGAAATAAGGGCAGCTGCCTCGGAACTGTTTTCCGCAAGCTTTGTGCTGCTGGAGAATACCATTCCAATAGAACCGCTAAGATAATTGACAAACTCAGAAACATTGAAGCACTCCGGGCATTTTGAAGCCGGAATCTCAACTAGGTCCACATTGCCAACTACTTTTCCCTTTGCGAGGTCGAAGTATGGCGGGAAAACCGTGCGAAGCACCAGGGTGCCGTCAGACTCTGAAGTTCCAACCTGCGCCCAGACTGAAACAAAGGACGAGGGGATTGTTTCCTTGCTGGTGATTATGAAAGTGGGTGTCTTGTTTATTGAATATTTCGAGATCAGCGCCTGGGCTTCAGCTGAACTCCTGTTGATAGTCGTTACTGCTTGCAAGGTAAGATTATACCCCTTGAGCGCTGAACTGAGGCTGCTCAGCAGGGCGCTTGAGGAATTGCAATTAGGGCAATTTGGATCGTCGATAAAGGTTACGGAAATGTTTGTTGTTTTAGGTGCTGCAGGAGGATTCGGAACCGTTGGCGTGAGATTTCCGGAGGGTGGTGGCGGCAATTGCGGCGAGGTTGGCAAGAGCAGATAGACCAGAAGCCCTACCACAACTCCGATAGCTACCCATGTAAGCAAGGGAAGCGTAAATTCCTCTTTTTTCATCTTTTGTCCTTCTCCGGTGTCTGTTTTTACGTTTTCATCCATGTAATGTCATCTCGTAAGGGAAGATAGCACACGAAGCCTTTATAAACATTTTACCACAAAGTAGTATACATACGACCAATTATCTTGATGAAATGAAGTTTCATCGAGAGCTAGCGACCTAAAGGTCGCTTGATCTGATCTGTGATGGCATGGCTGAGGGAACTGACGGGCTTGAAGGAATACAGGAAAAGATCAAAGAGTTTGAGAACTCTAAAACAGACCTAATTGAAAAAATAAAGCACCTGAATAGAAGGATACGCTATAAGAAATTCGAGCAAAAGGCCCTGGAACCTTACCTCGAGCAGACCAAGGATGTGCAGATAATGCCGCTGCGCAAGCAGAGGAACATGGTTGAGTTCAGGATCGCAACCCAAGCCTACACTCCCAGGATGGAAAGGGAACTGCTAAAGGAAGTGAAGAAGCTGGATGATCAGCTGAATTCGGTCCGCGACATTGAGCGGGCTAGGAGAAAGAAGAGATACGTTGACCAGGACATAGAATTTGGCGAGAAAGACATAGTCCAAATAGAGAATAGCCTGAAGGTAATCCGAGATAAACTAAGGACGCTTTACGACGATGCAAAGGCTGCGAGAATGGCAGCAAAGAGATCGTCTACCGCAACGATGTCAAATGACGACGACATGGTGAGCCTTGGGGATCTCGCAATGATCGAGAGAAAATCAGATTAGTTAGCAAGCGCTTCTTTTATCATTTTACCCGTGGTCAGCAATCGTGGTGCTGCTTTTCGATAGTATCATGTCAAATACAAAAGGCCTCAGACCAATAACCCCCAGATTATCGCCAAAGTTCCGACCAACCAGCAGTAGTATGCGAATATGCTTAACCTACCCTGGCGAAGGACACTGAATAGGAAACCTATGGCAGCGTATCCAACGATTGATGCGATGATTACACCGAGAATCGTCGGCCCGGCATCTGTAAATTGCAGTGGTGCGTTTCTAAGCTCAAAGAATGCGGCGCCTGCAACCGCGGGAATTGAAATAAGAAATGAAAATCTCGCTGCATCCTCGCCTTTGATGCCAAGAAGCATGCCAGTCCCGATCGTTGCGCCTGACCGTGAAATCCCAGGAGCAACTGCGATTCCCTGAGCTATTCCAATCAGGAAAGAGGATTTTGAATCAAGCGGTTTACTTTCTTTTGCGAACTTTGTTATGTAAAGAAATATGCCAGTAATAAGAAGCGCGATCCCAACAAGACGGATATCAGAGAAAAATGACGCGAAAAAATCATGGAACGTGAATCCGATTATTGCGGTTGGGATGCTGGCTATGATAATGTAGGCAACCATCCTGGTATTTTTAATCAGCGAAAAGAAGTACGCGCTAAAATAAACAAGAACTGAAAGGAGCGTACCGACATGCAGGGCAATGTCGAAAGCGACTGGAGGGCTTATGCCCATGAGTTTCTGCAGCAGCGCGAGATGCGCTGAGCTTGATATCGGCAGCCATTCCGTTACTCCCTGGACTATTGCCAGGATGATTGCCTCGGCATAGGTGACCATTGTCAGGATTGGACTTGAAAAAGTATTAAATAGGTAGTCGGGGAATCCGTTTCGGTGATTGTTTGGATTTTAAACGGTTTTTTGCAGCAGCAATACTTTTTGCAGTTCTCGGGCAGGTTGTACACACTGTTGGAGCGATACTTACGATGGGTTACTATACCGACCCAGCATATTTTCCAGTATGGAGTAAAATTATGATGCCAGGAGCCGGGCCGCCTCCAGCTTCGTTTTATCTGATATCTTTTGGATTCGGACTCATAGCAGCATTGATTTACACGTATGTTTACGAGGCTGTCAAAAGATGCCTGCCTGGTGCTGATTACGTCAATAAAGGGCTTTCCTTCGGTGCGCTGTTATTCCTGTTAGCGCTTCCTACGACATTCATGCTAATAGAACTGATTAACCTGCCGCTTGGCCTCATAACAGCATGGACAGTAGAGGAATTAGTTGTCACCCTACTAGGTGGAGCAATTATAGCTAGGATAATGGAGTAAATCAGCGGGCCTTTACTTCCCAGATGAATTTGTCTCTTGTAGAAACAGTCTTTATGCCAAGGTCCAGATTGTAGTTATTCTCTTTGATAAGATCGAGCAGCTTGCGGACTGCATCGTGGCTCACCGGATCGGTATTCACCCAAGAGCAGGATTTGCGCGTAACAATGCAATCAACAATAAGCACCGCGTCCTGCGAAGATACTCCTGTTTTCTTTATCTTTGAGAGGATTTCCGCTTCTGTCTCAGCCATAGGGATTGATTGTTGCGATGGTTTTTTAAAAAGGAGCCGGAGCTTTCCGAACATAAAGATTTTAAATAAAGGCGAGCAGAGTTTGTCCATGAACGTCCGTTTATTTATCCTGGTTGTGTTTGCAGCTCTTTTTCTTTCAGGCCTGTCATTCGCAGCGACCTGCTCTTACGATGCTTTTATCCAGTCGTGCGCTCAGTGCCCATTTGATGCGTATGGAAAGATGAATGAAACCTGCTCAGACAGCTTTCAAACTGACGCAAAAACATGCCTTGGAAAGGAATACCCAGTTATGAGCACCAAGTACTTGTTTGGCCAATGCCCCCAGATAGATGAGTGCGTAAGCAAACTGACTGCGTGCAAGGATGCTAATCGCCCGGGATCGAACAAGGATGAATGCTCGAACCAGGGCTCAAAAAATTGCTTTGTGATGGCTGACCAGTGCGCAGTGGCAGCGAACAAGATCTGCAGCGAGGGGAAAACAGAGGAAGAGGCTGGATGGAACCAGGTAGGGACTGGCATCAATTCTACTGAGCAGCCAACCCAAAACATTACACCCCAAAACATTACCCAGCCTAGCGGGAATGGAACGATGACTAGTGATGAGGCGGCCGATAACATCTGGAATTCCATCTGCCCAGGGTTTCCGATAGGGCTCGTGCTTCTGCTTGGTTTGCTAATTGTAAAAATAAAATGAGCGAGCCGTACCGCATTCATATTACTGCTGATTCAGCATAAGCTAAAACGAATAACTGCGTTTTTTTAAATTCAGGAGGGAACAACGAACAGCCGGATAATGGGAATACCGGCATGACAGCAGAAATCAGACGCTGTTGGTGTCGTCATCAATGCTTGCCTGGATTATGATATGCGGAAAGCATCTCAGAGGTTGTTCATATCATCATGATATATTAATTACGAAAAGGCCGAATATAAACCTGATGGTTATTTTGGTTTGACTGCCCGGACAACCCAGATGCTCTCGAAAAAGAAATCCTCACGGCCTTCGAAAGAAACCTTGTAACCAAGGCGCTCAAGGAACCTGCGGGTCTTTATTGGGCCATTCACGCTGCTCTGGAGAAGGAGAAGAATACCTCCAGGTTTCAAATGCTTATCAAACACTGCGAAGAATCGCTCCAGCACTTTTCTGCCATCCTTGCCTCCGTCAAACGCAAGGTTGAGCTCGCCTTCTACTCTCTCATTGTACTCAGTAGGCAGATAAGGAGGGTTGAAGATTATGCCATCGAACTTGCCTCCAACTGCATTGAAAAAGTCCGAAACAACGAATCTCGCATTCTTTATTTTGTTTGATTTTGCGTTTTCAGTCGCACATTTCACTGCTTCGGAATTGATATCAACTCCGATTACTTCGTTGTTTGGATTTGCCTGCGCATTTGTTAGTGCGCAGAGACCAGTGCCAGTTCCCATGTCAAGGATACGGCCCTTTGGCCCGGCTGAAAATTTCGCAAGGAGAAACGAGTCCTCTGCCGGCTCGTAGACCGGATCGCGAACCTTCAGCTTCAGGCCATTGAATTCGAATATTTGCATGCTAGAACACCCTGGCTTTTCGTTTCCGTCGATGCTGTATGGGATGGTGATTAGAAGTGCTGCTTTTAGGGGCTTGTGCAAATTCACCGCAACTTCCAGTCAGGCTACGAAGCGCACGGCTGCAGGCATGCACCAAATCATCTTTTGTAATTTTACCTGTCTTTTTCCAGCCGCGGGAATCGCTGTTCTCAAGATACCCCCTTAGCCTGCCGACCTCACTCACAACAGTACAGAGTTGGGAAACCGGGATATCAACCCCAACGGAAGCGATTTCCTCGACAATTGAAAAAAGAACTGCCAGGTCCTTATTTTCCCTAGCTAGCCTTAGCCGTTCTGTTAGTGTTTCCCCACCTTCCATGGAATGTATTCATGTCAAATCCTTTTTTAATAATATTTGAACACTACTAAAATCATGGTAGATGAAATTATGCTTTTCCTATTAAGGAATGGTGCGCATATGGCTCCGGTCAGCATAACGACAACTGATATGGGCGAGGCGCTTGGCATGTCCCAGCAGAATATCTCAAGAAGGCTGATGTTACTTGAGAAGAAGGATATGGTGCTAAGAAGAAAGGGAAGCGTGGCGCTTACTGAAAAAGGGATTTCTGAGATAAAGGAACTGCTGGCAATACTGCAGAATTCGTTCGACTCAAAGCTGCGCATGACTGGTGTGATTGCAGATGGCCTTGGTGAAGGGAGGTTCTACCTTTCCAGGCCCAGGTATGGCAAAGCGATAAAGGAGAAATTCGGATTCAAACCGTTCCCAGGCACTCTTAACATAAGGTTGGATGCAGAGGGGGTTGAGCTCAGAAGGAGGATGCTCCAGCTCGAACCAATAATCGTAGATGGTTTCAGCGAGAATGGCAGGACTTTCGGTGACCTATTTTCCTATAAGGCAGCAGTGGAAGATGTGGAATGCGCGGTTGTCGTTCCTACCAGAACACACCATGGCAAGGAGATTATTGAGGTTGTGGCGCCGATGAACCTAAGGAAAACGCTTCGTAAAAAAACCGGGGACAAAGTTGCAATCAGAATCTGGTAAGGTGGATGCATGGAAGCGAGCATGGGAGAGATGGCTGATCTTGCATTCGAACCCCTGGTGAAGGATGAGGTAACCCAGAAACTGGTGCCAAAAATAAAGGCGCTTGCGGAAAAGCTGAAAGAAGCAAAACGAACTGGAAGATTCGTGCTGCTGCGTTTTCATCATGATGCAGATGGGATTTCGGGTGCATTCGCGCTTTCGGAAATTCTGCGGCTATCAGCCTACCAGCAGAATTCAGCTGTTTATTCAGTAAAGGATGCGGTTAGGGACCTGAGCAACCTGTCGCACGAGGAGAAACCCCTGGTTATCCTTCTTGATTTTGGATTGAATGAACAAAGCGCGGAGGGGCTGGCGCTCCTCAAGGCCGCTGGCATGGAATTGGTGGTAATTGACCATCACCCCCCATTTGAAAAGAGCATGAAAATAGCGGATTTTTTCCTCACCCCTTGGGAATTTTCAAATGAGGAGGATGCATCGAAGTATGTTGCTGGTTATCTGGCATCAGAGGTTGCAAGGGCGTGTGGATTTGATGCAGAGGAATATGCAAAAACAGCGTGCGCCGGGGACAAGAGCAATCTGCTTGGGCAGCATGAGATTGCAGTAAAGAGGGCGCTGGTGCTTGATTTTCTTGCTGCGAATTCGTCATTTGGAAACAACCTCAGGTTTTATAGAAGTGTTTTGGCAAAGGAAGAGCTTTTTTCCTCTATGTATAGCCAGGCGAATGAAAGAATCGACGAGGCAGCTGACGCTGTGATGAGGGAGCTTAGGGAAGTAAAGGCAGGGGAAACGATTATCTACGTAGTAAAACTCGAGCGCGTGGTGCGCAAGGGAGAGTTCCCCAATGCTTCCAAAATAACTACGCGAATTCATGACCGGCTGAAAAGGGAAACCCCACTGATGATTCTGGGCATTTGCGGGAGGTCTGTGATTATGCGCCTTAACGACGCAGCAATTACAAAAGGGCTTGCAGCAAATTCCATTGCTGAGCGGCTTATGGACACCATGAAGGATTTCGTGCACTCTGGCGGGGGGCACAAAAAGGCAGGCGCCATCAGGGTGGAGGAAGGCTATTCTGGGGCGGTAGTTGAGGAGATAATCAGGATCGCGAACAGATAAAGAGATAAACTAGCGACCAGGTATCCGGTTTCCCTTCCAGATGACTTCTTCCACCCTTTTTTCCCTATTCGCCTTCCTGGCCATCATGAAAAGAAGGTCGCCCAGGCGATTGAGGTAGATGAGTATCTGTGGATCGATTTTCTGCTTTTTCGAAAGCGTGACAATAGAGCGCTCCGCGCGCCTGCACACGGTCCGGGCGAGATGAAACAGGGATGCGATCCGGGATCCGCCAGGGAGGATGAAATGTGTAAGGGTTGGCAGTTCCTTTTCAATTGAATCCAGCCCTTGCTCGAGCTCAGCCACCCGATTGCTGTTAATCCGTTTTGAAATCCGTGCCTTTCCGTTTCCGGAAAGCTCAGTCCCTATAAGGAAAAGGTCTTTTTGAACTTCAATCAGCATTTCCCTATCATTGGGGCGTTCGGAAAATGCCAAAACCACGCCGAGCAGGGCATTGAACTCATCTATCTCCCCGACTGCAGCTACCAGCGGGTGGTCCTTTGGTACCCTTTTGCCCCCGAGCAGTTCGGTTTCACCCCCATCCCCTCGGTGAGTGCAGAAAGACATGATGGGATAGCACTGGTAAAATTAAAAAACAGATTATCTGCAGATCAGGCCTTGGAATTTTTGCAGAGTTTGTAATAGTGTTCTATGACAGCGATTGCGTCCTCTATGTCATGGAGGAGGTTTTCCCTCGCGGTCCGCTTGGAATGTCCGAGGATTTCGAGAAAGGAATCGAGAGTCTTCTCGTCCAGGCGGCCGAACCTCATGCCTTGCCATGCGAATACAAAACCGCATAGTACGCGGGGGAAATGCAGCGAATCAACTGGCATCTCCCTTACCAGCTGCTCAAAAAGAAAGAACGATTCTACGAGCTTTCCGCTGTCCTTGAGCGCATATGCCAGGATTGTTTTCGTCTGGTGGAGCTCGTCTTCTGTGAGAACCGGACCATCCAGAAGACCGCGGAGTATGGATACCGCTTTCCCATACTCCTTCCTTTTCCTGAGCACTTCCGCCTCATCGATAAGCACATTCGGTGATTGCCGCGCTTCAGGCGGGAGAGAACCGAACACAGAAAGCGCCTCGTCAAACCGCCCGGCAACGTAGTAGATGTGCTGCCCGAGGGATGAGGTTGGGCCGTCCGCCATGCCCATGCTGCGAGCCATTTCAAACACACGCGCGGCTTCGTCGAGTTCCCCGTATTGCTCGTTGACTTTCATCATCAGGCGGAATAGCTCGGGGTTGGTATGACCTTCTTCGACCGCATCCTCAAATTTTCTCCTTGCATCCCCAAGCCTGCAGACTCTGCAGTAGATGTCAATCATATAATAGTAGATACCAGGGCAGAGAAGCGACTTTTTCCATGCCATTTCGAAAAGCGATTCTGCCCCTGCGACGTCCCTCGCTTCCGTGTGAACCTCGGCCATCGCGCAGAAGACGGTCTGGTTCGCTGCGCCTTCCCGTAAGGCCGCTTCGAAAACTTCAGCGGCCTTCTCCGGCCTACCGGCTTTGCCATAAGAGCGTATCATGGCATGATAAAGGATGTGCATCGCAGAAGGGACCGCAATGGATGCCTGTTCGAATAGCCTTTCCGCAGCCCCATGCCTGCCCGAATCGCTGAAAGCCGTTATCATGCTTCCGTATACAAAACCATCCGCCAACCCATGCTTAATCGCAGCCCTGAACACGCTCTCAGCGTCTTCGATCCGACCCATCCGCCCCAGAGCCTTGATCTGCATCGTAATTGCGGGTTTGTCATCCGGCTTCTCGGAAAGCATCCTGTTGACTGCAATGAGCGCATCCCCATACTTTTTGCCTTGTATGAGGTGTTTGGCACACGAGAGTGCCTGGGAGTATTCAGCCGACGGCCGGTCTGACCGGTCGAAAAAACGCCATTGGTTTTTTGGACTTTTGCTGCGGCGGGGACGGGTTTCGTTCCGTGCTCTTCGATAGGACGTCATTTTTGTAAACACCATTCTGCAGGGCTGGCCGTGCAGCGATATTACTATAAACCGATACATTTATATATCCCTTCTGACACAATATATACAGGTGGTAAAGTATGGTTAAGAAGAAAACCAAGACTGCTGTAAAGAGATGCGCGTCCTGCAGGAAATCTGTAGGCCTCGTCAGCTCAGTGATGAACTGGGTAAAAGTAAAGACAGGTGCAGTCACTTCCTTCATAAGCAAGTAGCGTTTTGCTATTGCAACTCATTTTGTGACTTTTCCCTTTTTTGGGGAGAGAAATCCCATCTTCGGATGGGAATCTATTTTTTCTGGGATAGGGGCGCAATGCCTCGTTTTACCATGAGCGTGAGCCAGAGCGCTAGATGGTCTTTTTCCCGTTCTCCTCAATATGTATACAGTTCACAGGGCAGGATTGGGCAGCTTCATTGTTGCACCCTGCTTTGGGAACTTCGAGAATGAACTGTTCTCCCTGTACCTTGGACCCTTTTAGATGGGATTTGTCCCCTGCCATTTCCCAGAAATCAGGGCAAACTGCAGCACAGGCACCGCAGCCTATGCAAACAGGACGATCATGGATTATTTTGACTGCCATAACATCACCGAAGGTAATTCTCCGGATGGATTTTTATTAGTTATAGGTTGATAGAAAAGGCATGGCGATGATAGAGGATTTCAGGCTTCTGGAAAAGAACGGGTTCAGGTTACTTCCCTACAAACTCGTGACGGACGAGGGCTCTGCAGCTGCGGCAGCAAAGGTGATGGAGTATCCTGTTGCTCTCAAGGTCGTTTCTGAGGATATAAGCCACAAGAGCGACATCGGCGGGGTGAAGATACGCATAAGGGATGAGGCAGCACTTAGGTTAGCCTTCCGCGAGATAATGGAGAATGTCAAGGGCCACAAGGTTGATGGAATCCTCGTGCAGAAAATGGCGCGCAAAGGAATCGAGCTGATTATAGGGGGCAAGAAAGACGCACAGTTCGGCCATATGGTTGTTCTCGGCCTTGGCGGGGTATATGTCGAGATTTTCAGGGACGTGACTGCAAGGATATGCCCGGTAACTGACGATGATGTCAAGGAGATGGTCGAGGAGCTAAAATCTCATCCTTTGCTTGTGGGCGCACGGGGAGAGAAACCGATAGATATGAAGGCCCTGAGGAAGATGGTTCTTGGGGTGTGTACCTTCATAATGAAGGAGGACATCAAGGAGCTGGACCTCAACCCGGTAATATTCGACGAGAAAGGCGGGGATGTAGTGGATGTCCGGTTCACGAGGTGAGAAAATGGATGAAATGCTCAAAAAACTAAAATATTTATTCGCTCCCAAAAGCGTTGCAATTGTAGGCGGTTCGCCTGTGCCAAATAAGATTGGGAATGTATTGATGAAAAATCTCATAGATGGCAAATTCATGGGCAAAATATACGCCGTTAACCCAAAGTACACTGAGGTTTTGGGAGTTCCGTGCTTCCCGCGCGTTACAGAGCTGCCAAAGGCAGTCGATTGCGTGATAATCGCCACTCCGGCGGAAACCGTACCAGGAATACTGGAGGACTGCGGCCAGAAGGGAGTGAAAGGCGCCATTGTCCTCAGCGGAGGCTTTGAGGAGGTTGGCAGGAATGATCTGGCGCAGATGATGAAGGACATCTCAAAAAAATACAAGCTTCCGGTGATTGGCCCGAACTGCCTCGGTATCTTTAATCCATATACCCGACTAGACAGTATTTTTCTTCCTATGTACAAGCTCCAGAGGCCAGGCCCAGGGGGCATTGCGTTCATAACCCAATCCGGCGCTGTCGGCTCGACAGTAGTGGACCTTGCAGCGCACTACGGCATGGGCGTTTCCAAATTCATATCTTATGGCAACGGAACCGTGCTCACAGAGTGTGACTTGCTCGAATTCCTTGAAAACGACAAGGAGACAAGCATAGTTATCCTCTATCTTGAGGGTGTAAAAGACGGTAGAAGGCTTTTGGAATGGATGAAAAAAGTCAATAGGAAAAAACCCATAGTGGCGCTCAAGGCAGGTAAATTCGGCAAGGCAATGGCTGCTGCCCGCTCGCACACCGGGAACATTGCGGGAAATTATATGGCGTACAAGGCAGCGTTCAGGCAGGCTAAGGTGACCGAGGCCGATGACCTTGTGGAGCTTTTTGACTTCGTGAAAATATTCGACCAGCCCATGCCAAGTGGAAACCGCGTTGGAGTGATCACCAATGGAGGAGGGATGGGAGTGCTTACTGCAGATGCAATAAACGATCAGGGGATGGAGATAGCGGATTTTTCCAATGAAAGCAAAGAAGCCATCAAGAAGATCCTTCCATCTTATGGTTCTGTCGGGAACCCACTGGATCTTGTTGCTGACTCAGGAGTGGAATCATACAAGAAAGCCATAGATGTGATGATGAATGACCAGAACATAGACTCCCTTGCCATCGTCGTACTGACCCAGACCCTGCCTATAGATGAAAGGATTATCGGCGTGCTTTCTGAAGCAAATGATCTCAGGAAGAAACCCATACTCACGATTTCCGTTGGTGGGGATTATACTGAGGCTTACAGACGGGCATTTGAGAGCAAGGGTGTGCCGAGTTTCAACTCTCCCTTATCTGCTATCAAGGCGCTGAAACGGTTAACTGATTATGCAGCGTGGAGAAATAAGAATTCTGATTAAAGGCGAAAAAGAAAGACAGGGAGGGGACCCCATACTTCTATTATTAACAGTGTGTTGTTTGTTTTTAATTTCTTTGTATCTATAGATACATTAGAAGAGATAGAAAGAGAGATGGTACATTTGGAAATTCTTTATTTATACGATGTTAAAGCCAGAAATAAGAAAGATTTCAATAGAACGAAACGCAGGTTTTATTACTGGCTGAATCAACTGCTTCCAAAGAAAGATGCATGGAAAACAAAGTCAGTTGTTCTTGTTCCAGGAAAGCACGAAAAGGCATTGGACGAGTTCTTCCGCTCTTTTAAGGGTAAAATAATAGTTTACAAAGCACTTATACAATCAATCGAAGAATTGGAATAGTGGAAGTATAGGGGGTCCCTATAGGCTTATCTCGCAAGCATAGGCCTCAAAACCCAGGCCGAATCCTTCGAGCACCTTCTTGTTTATCCTGCCGAAGACTCCTATTCTCTTTCCTTCAACAAAAACATCAGCAGCCCGTTCGCTGTCAAAAGCAGAATTGTCGGTTTTTTTGAGTTCAAAGGTTTCTCCCCGTTCCATCATCAGTGTCTGGAGGAATCCTTTTACATCCGAATACTCGAGCTTCTCGTCTATGACCCCAAAAATAAGGTTGGTCTTTTCCAAATCATCGGAAAAAACAGTCCCTATCTCGAAAAATCGCTGGGGGATTCCCTTGGTCTTGTTGATCTCAAATGTGCTTATCAGGTCTGCTAAAAGAGTGGGCCTCAGGCAAGTATATTCCATGCCCGCCGGGTTTTCCACTTCCTTGGCATTTGCAAAACCAACCCGAGAAAGCTTTTCCTTATTCGTTAAAATGAACGTCGTTATCTCAAGAAAGCCCATCCCCTCCATCGCCCTTCTGGTTGCGTCATTTTTTGTGTTTTTCTTGCCAGTGGAAAAAAAGTTAGGGAGAGTAGGCTCGAATTTATTATATCCATAGGCAATTGCGATATCCTCTATCACATCTACTTCATGTATTACATCTGCGCGAAATGGAGGGACAAGCACTGAGCTTCCGCGTGAGTCGTAGCCCATTCTTGCAGCAAGGGAAGAAATCTCCTTTTGGCTGAGTTCAACACCTAGGATTTTGCTTGTTTTTTTCGCGTCTATTGCCATCTTCTTTGGCTCTAAATCGGGCGTGGTCACTTTCCTTTTAGGGTACCTTACCTCGACTGAGTGGATCTCCCCACCCATATCAGCGAACATAGTTGCCACGATGTTAAGTGCAGCGGATATTGCAGAACCATCGATACCAGTCACTTCAATGAACACGTCTTTCGTGCTAAGATCGACCTGGCCTGTTTTTGCTGAATTGACAATAGGGATGAGTGCCATAACCTCGTTGTTCGCATCAAGAAATACCGGCCATTTCCCGAAGTTTTTTATTATGTGCCCGTACTCCTGGCCTTTGGGATGCTTTTCCAGGATCTCTGCTGCCCCGGCTTCATGCGCGTAGTTCAGCGGCATATACCTTATCTCCTCTGGCTTCATTGTCGTGTATCTTAGCGGAAAACTTATCTGGTGGAGAGGGTAGATGCCCATCCCGAATCTCTTCACCCTCCTCCCAAGGGTAGCATTCAGCTTTTCCTGCACCTGGACCATGTCTATTATCCGCTCGTCAGTGAATTTCAGGTTCTTCACAACTGCGCATGCAGTGTACGGCCTGATTTTAGAAACAGATTCATCAACCAATACTACGTAATCCCCTTTTTTGGCTGAATAATATTTAGTTTCCTTTTTGTAATACGCACGAAGCGACCGCGCGAGCCCTTCCAAAGCGAACCAATCCGGCCTGTTTGGCGTAAGCTCAACAAGCAGTTTTTTCGTTTCCGGCTCTTCCTCACACGGCGCACCGATGCTCGTAAGCCCTTCGATTATCTTATCCTTGGGGAAACCGCAAAGCTTCTCAAAATCGCTTATCAGGAATTCAACAACTGCCATTCAAATCAACCTTAAAACTAATTTTTGTTTATACGTTCTCTTTTTCCATTTCTAATTTCATTGCACGCCATTTAATATTTTTTGTATATCAACAGTTATGTGATTGTATGGGAACCGCCGCGGGTAAAGTAGAAGAAGGGGGGAAGGTTTGGGCGACGATTTATGAGAATAAAGGAAATCTCGTTACCCAGTATAATATGAGAAGCCCGATTTCGGCATTGCGTTTTCTAGAGCACACTGTTGGTGCAATTGACCCTGCCAAAAGATTAGGCTTTGCTGACAGTAAAGATGTTTATTATCAGCTCGCCGAAGCGGTAAAAACCATTACTGATATCATGAAATATCCCCAATCTAAAACTAGGGCATTCCCCGAGCGCATTAGTTACCTCGAAAGAAGGGATAGCTATGTACGTGAGAAATTCGATATGCCAAAACGTACTATGCCTCTTGTTAAAGGGCAGGGCGCGGAGGATCGGGTAAATTATCTACTAGAGAACGTAGTACGTCAGCTAGGAAAGAAAGAGACGCTCCACAAATTCTATGAATATATGGAAAAAAATCCAAAATATACCGATGCATTAAATTATTTGCGTACGCTATACCACAAATATATCCCCGAAATGAAACCATCTGTCCTGACAGGACGCCCGAAGTATACGGGAGAATATTCGGTTATAACTAGTGTTCGATAAAATTCGTAGTTTATGCTTATTCATACACCCCTGCATACCTTGTCATCAAAGAACCGTTCGTACTCGTCACAGATATAGCTTTTTTGCTGGGGATTGTTTTTATACTCTTTCGCAACATCCAGGAAACAGGCCTTTGCCGACATCTGGTCTTTATTCTCGCATGAGAGGATTTTCTGATTGAGCTGGTCAGAAAGGTAATACGCTCCGAAAGCAATTCCTACAACCAAAGAAAGGACGATTGGGATCCCGACTGCCATCCACAAAGGCATAGGCATTCTCGGCGGCCAGTTCTCCTTGGGTTCACGCCATGCTAAAACGAGACCGGAAAAAAATCCCAGTAGGTGCGCAGAGTGCGCGATGTTGTCCACTCTGCCCAAAGCGAATATCTCAATTAGTGCATAAATCGGGCCAGCAGCATACATTGGGATGGGAATGCCGTAGAAATAAACCAGAAGGTTCGGAGCGATCAGTACTAGCGCCCCAATTACCCCATATATCGCACCTGATGCTCCGAGCGCCATGTCAAAGGGAGAGTTTAGAAGCATGAAGCCGACTGACCCCAATATCCCCGACATGAAATAAAGGAAAAGGAACTTGTTCGATCCAATCCTATCCTCAAGAACGCTGCCGAACATGAAAAGCGCGAGCATGTTGAACAGAAGATGCCCTACATCCCCATGGCCAAACATTGACGTGAATATCGTCCAGGGAGACCCGAGGAGTGAAATGGGGCCGAGCACCACTTCACTGAGGAAGATTTCGGGTGCAGCATTCTCAAGAAAGAATACGAGTACGCACAGCGCAATGAGGATGTAAGTTACGCGCAACAGACCACCATTTCATCCACAGGAGCTTGGCCACTTTCTTTCCTTTGCCAGTTTTTTTGCTGCTTCTGTCGGGTAATCCTCATTCAGGCAGCCAGTACAAAGGGGAAGCTTCAATGCCTTTTTCAGTCCGGCAATTGAAATGTAGCCCAAACTGTTGGCACCAAGGTAAGTCTTTATGTCCTCAACATCCCGCTCATTCGCAATAAGTTCAGAATACGTGGACATATCCACGCCGTAGAAGCATGGCGCCTTAATGGGCGGGCAGGTTATCCTTAAATGGACCTCCTTTGCTCCTGCTTCTTTCACAAGCTTTACAATTCCCCGAAGAGTCGTTCCACGCACGATGCTGTCATCTATAAGCACCACTTTCTTTCCTTCAAGCACCTCTCTTACTGGGTTCAATTTGTATCTCACAGCCAGGTCCCTTGCCTGCTGGCTTGCCATAATGAAAGTCCGGCCAATATACCTGTTCTTTATCAATCCCTCCTCAACCGGGATTTTCAGCACATTTGCAAATGCCTGCGCTGCCTGGCGGGAGGTATCAGGAACAGGGATGACAACATCTGCCTTCACCGGGTGTTCTTTTGCAAGGATTTCCCCGAGCCTTTTACGGGTTTCATAAACCGACAGTCCATTTATCACTGAATCGGGCCTTGAGAAGTAGACGTATTCAAACATGCAGTGCCTTGGCTCCTTTGGCATAATCTTCTTTTGCACTTTATTCTTTCCGTCCAGAAGAATCATTTCGCCAGGCCCGACAACCCCGTCTTTGTAAGGAATCCCGTTAATATCCAAAGCAACGGTCTCGGATGCGAACATCACGAAATCCGCATTTTCTCCCCATACAAGCGGCCTTATGGCGTGCGGGTCCCGGAACACAAGGAGCTTTGATTCGAAAATGGCAGCATCAGAATATGCCCCATCGAGCATCTCCATTACGTGTTTAACTGCAGCCTCTGCACCCTCCTTCCTTTTCTCGTCAAGAAGCATTGCTATAGGTTCAGAGTCCACTGTGCTAGTATAATTCCTGCCCATCTTGGAGAACCTCTTCTTCAGCATCACATAATTGGCAAGATGTCCGTTGTGTGCTACAGCAATCCCCCCATAAACCGAGGGCTGCACATCGCACATATCGCATCTTCCAGTGGTCGGGTACCTAGTGTGGCCTACACCAATTTCACCCTCAATCAGTATATCCTCTGGCTTGAATATCTCCCGAACAAGACCGAGTCCTTTGCGCTCCTCTATCTTGCCTTCTGAAGAGAGTACAGCAAAACCAGCAGCATCCTGTCCCCTGTGCTGCAGGGCGACAAGTGCGTTATAGAGCAAGGGGGCAACAGGCCTTCCTCTCTTTGATATTACTCCAACAATTCCACATTCTTCTTTTTTATCCTCCACAGGCTCACCAGAATCAAGGTAATTCCGCCTCAATAGTTTATAAAGTTCGCCATGACAAAATTATGCTAGGTGATGATATGGCCGAAAGCGAAATGGTAAGTAAACCTACAGAAGTCCCAAAAGTCATTCCTGTTCCAAAATCTTCCTTCTCCCAGGGTACGGAGATGCAGATAAAGCTCGATCTGCGCGATTATTTCCGTGGAGATGTGAAGAAAGCAAACGCAGCTTTCAACGCGCTCAACGACGCAATGAAATACCCAAAAGGAAGCGACATGAGGGAGCAAAGCTTCGAGAAATTCAAAGCAGCAGCTCCCTATCTCAGAAACCTTATAGACCGCCTTGATGCTCTTTATCCATTCCCAAAACCAAAGGGAATTTCCCTTGATAAAGCCGATTTCGCTAAAGTATACAGTGGGACCCGGGAAGAAGTGGCAGCCCTAAAGGCAAAGGCCCTGACTTTCCGCAGTCCGGACGGGGAGATATACCATTTCAGGTTCGCCCGGAGTCTGAAGCCAGTAGAGAGAAAAAATTTCCTGGATGAATTAAAACAATGGGGTACTGGAAAGCATACTTTCTCCGAAGTTGCTTTGATATCCGGAGTCCAACCGACGCTTATCCAAAGGGAGACTGCGGATAGGGCACTGGCCCGCGTAGATCCAGCTACAATAGATAAGAAAGCCACACCTGAGGCTCTTGAAAAATACGTGGAAAGCAAAAACACCAGAATCAGCATCACGGCTAATGGTGAAGTGACTGTCTGGACACTGCCAAAAAGATTATCTACTGAAGAAATGCAACAGATGAATGCCATTATCAAAAATCCAAAAAAAAGTCCACTGGAGTTCGCTGTTATTCTTGGGGTTCCAGAGACCACATGCTATCGAATAAAAAGTGACGGGAGCGTCGTAAGAGAACCTGTTGGGGAAGATACATTCAGAAGATTGAAGGGCAGGATCGAGGAAATAACCTATTCTTATACAACAAAGAAAGCTACGGATAAAAAGACTGGCTGATCTATTTTTTCTCCGACTTCGGCGGGCAAGGCACGTGCAGCCTTTCCACAGTATTATTTTTCACGTCCTTGGTTACACACACCGCCCCTATGCAGCGTATCGTGACTCCGCCCTTGGCCTTGTCCTCATAAGCAACTTCCTTTCCATTGCAGTCCGTGAAGATCAGCACGTACTTCCCCGTCATTGGGAATATTACATGAGAGAATCTGCCGCTTTCTCCAATGTTCGCTTGGGTGTGGCTTTCGTCTTCCGAAGGTTTCTTGGAAGTCCATCTTGTGAATTCATCCCCCTCCATCAGGTCGAGGTGCTGGACTTGTCCGTTTTCAAATGCTACGATCGCTTCCTTCCCATCCTTAATGAATGCGCCTTCGATTGCCTTTTGCTTGAAAGCCACAGTCACAGCTGAAGTTGCGCCTTTCATCAACTCATCATAAGAATCGAACATGTCGATCCTTCCCTGATAGATGATCTTCGCTCCTTCTTTCCTGCAGATAAGCTGGATTGGCGATTTTGTTGTTTCGTTATCAGTCCTCAAGTCTGGCAGCCTAGCTTCTTTTTTCTTTTTCCCGAGTGTCAGAATAAGCTTCCCTCCAGTTATCTCGCAGCTTCCTCCATGCCATTTTGAGAAGAGTTTTCGCTGCGTTGGCACGCTAGCTGGCTGGGATGCAGCTACAGGTCTTGAGGTAGACGGTTTTCTCGGCCCAGCCTCTGAAAGGGAAGAGAAAGCAAGAATGATCGCGAGCGCAGTACTCTTTTTCATAAAATCGACAACAATACAATTGTGTGGTTGTGTTTTAATATTTATGTGCGATACG
>Ga0315275_10000255_pt1 | contig 43888 bp, 35 predicted proteins | sample YL17G03_0_MG_FD_205557 | JGI IMG/M metagenome (GOLD analysis project Ga0315275, IMG submission 205557) | Sediment microbial communities from Yellowstone Lake, YNP, Wyoming, USA - YL17G03_0 | ecosystem: Environmental > Aquatic > Freshwater > Lake > Sediment | place: USA: Wyoming | collected... | reverse complement strand
TCCTGCATGCCCGCAGGCACCTTCTTCACTAATTTAGACTTCTTCAGCAGTGACTGCTCCTTTTGGAAATCAGACCATTTCCCGGCGAAAGTTAGAAGCTGTTTACCGTTGATTGTGGCAACGCCACCGACAACATCCCCCGAATACGACCCCGTCACCCACACGACAACGTCAACCAGCCTCGCGCCTCCGATAGCTCCATGCCATGATACATCGATCTCATCGTCGATGGTAACGATCTTGCTACCTCCGAAGCTCGTGTTGGAACCCCCGTTGATATCGAACGCTCTCTCCAGGGGCACATCGAGCGGCACCATTGCGTTGTCGTTGATGCAGGTGAACCCCATGGTCGCAAGGATCACCAGCATGCCGACCAGCACAGCTGTTGATTTCATAGCATGTCTCCTCTGATGGTTTGTTTGTACACTCATGGTTTAGCCGCCGAATCCGATGCCGCCGGAGAAGTGCGTGACTTTCCCGAAATTCGCATCGGCGAAGACTTTGAAGATGCCGAGATTGAGGCCAACGCCCGCAGTGACGCGGAACGTGTTTGCACCGTTCAATTCGATGCTGACATTTTCCGGTGTTGTGGAGCCTGTATAGGTATAATTCAATTTCAGTGTGGTGCTTTCATACGCGAGGCCGCCATAGACGGTCACGACAGAGAAGGCCTTGCTGGCCTGTGCTCCAAACGACGTCCCTTTGAAATCGATCAGGTCTCCCGCCTTGTAGCTGCTGAAGAAGATCGAGGCACTCACATCGAGAGGGATCACAGGAAACCACTGGCTGACACTATGCCTGACACCAAAGGTAAAGAGCGTAGATTTTGGGAACGCATCCTGGAAGTTCGGCAGTGGAACGTACCGGATGAGAGCCTGCGTTCCGAACACGGACCCGATCGTCAACTGGGGCACAGCAAGGGGGACGAACGTCGTACTGATGACGCCATCCGGGCCTCGGTAAGAGAAAGAGGGATCGTTTTGATCAAACACTTCGGTACCCTGACCCCCAAAGAGTGTCGCCGTCTTGAACGTCGCCGGTGTGAACCCATCCGGGGTTTTCGCATCAAATGTCTTCTGGTCATCTGTCACCATCGCGCCCATCGCGATAATGTCGAATTCAATATTGAATCCCAGGACAGGTATCGCAGCGCTGTGGTAGAAGCCTGCGTTCATGTTGGCACCGAAGTCATCAGCAAACGGCTGCATGTAGCCTTTTCCATTGTCGCCCGTCAGCTGTTTGAGGGCATCCTCGATGGAGGATTGCGCGACGGCCGCTGATGAGACAAACAGAAGCATCGGCACGACGAGCAAGCCGAGTATTCCCAGGACTCGCATGATACGCATTGGACCTCCCAAGATTGGATGATAGATATGGTAGCTGTGTACGATGTGACGGACGTTGACGGGGATCACAAACGCACAAGGCGTGTTCAGATGGTAGGAAAGCCTCCCCAGAATAGCAAGCAGCCACACAGGGCTGGGCCGGAAACACCGTGTCTATCTCCCCCGACTCGAACGGGAGCATGTCCCCCGACGGGGGAAATCCCGGACGGAGAGATGTGAGGGCAGAACCCTGGAATGACCGTGATCAGCACATCCCCAACGAAAACGTGAGGGCCATCAAGCCGTGTCCTTGGGGAGCGCCTGGAGACGGGTCAGAATCTGGCGCATGTCTTCCGGGAGATCCGATTCGAACTTCAGGAAGACGCGCGCAACAGGATGAACAAAGCCGATCGTTCGCGCATGAAGCGCCTGCCGGGAAATGAGCCCCAGCATCGCGTGCACCTCCGCCTTCTGCCCTTGCGTGCGGGGGCCCCACATGATCCTCCGTCCATTGTAGGTCGGATCACCAAACACCGGGTGGTTGATGTGAGCGAGGTGGACACGAATCTGATGCGTCCTGCCGGTACGCAGGTGCAACCGGAGCAGGGCAAGATACGGGAACTGCTCCAGGACCTCATACTCCGTCAAAGCGACCTTCCCATCCTTCACGACCGCAATCTTCTTCCTGTCGGATTTGCTCCGTCCCAGTTGTGCATCGATGCTACCCGTCCTGGATTTGAAGACCCCCCAGACAATGGCCCGGTACTCGCGTTCGATGGTGCGCCGCTCAAACTGTCGTGCGAGATGAGCATGCGACCGATCATCCTTTGCCACCACCATCAATCCTGACGTGTCTTTGTCCAGACGATGCACGACGCCGGCGCGTGCGGGTCCATTGACGCTCGACAGGCCCGCGCAATGGTACAGCAGCGCGTTGACCAGGGTTCCTGAATAGTTACCGTGTGCAGGGTGCGTGACCATCCCGGCCGGCTTGTTCACGACCAGAAGGTGATCGTCCTCGTAGACGATTGCCAACGGAATATTCTCGGGGGAGACATTGCCGGGTGCCGGCGTGGGAAGCGTGATATCGATGATTTCACCTGGCGAGACCTTGTGGCTTGCGCGCACAGCCTGGCCGTCGACAAGCACCATTCCCTCGTTGATCGCCCGCTGGACCTTTGTCCGCGTTGCGTTCTCGACGTGATTCACCAGGAAGAGATCCAGCCGCTCTCTTTTCTTCCCGGCTGGGACGATAATCTGAAACGTATGGGGCATGGCTCACCTGCGTGGTGAGGTGGGATCACAAGGTACGTCCGTCAGCCTCATGGGGACGGTCAGTGGAATCGGAAACAGAACCTGTCTCCGCCGGTGATGGAGAAGCCTGATCGTGTGATTCGTCGGCCACAGCGGCACGATGAAAGACCAGCAACATCAGCACACCGATGGTGACGGTTGCGTCAGCGATGTTAAACACCGGCCATCGGGAGAGGTGGTAGCCGAAGACATTGATGTCAAAGAAATCAACGTCGAAGAAATCTACCACCCGACCGTAAAAGAGCGGACCTTCGCCGAACAGAACACCGTAGAACACCCGGTCGATCAGATTTCCAACCGCACCACCGAGAATCATGGCAAGAGAGAGCCGGAATCCAAGAGGAGCAGTACGATGATCGTAGAGGTAATACAAAATGGCGATGCTGGCAACGATGGAGACAACGGAGAAAAACAATTTGCCCCCCACATCAATGCCAAACGCCATTCCTGAGTTTTCGATGTAGGTCAGGCGGAAGAAGTCGCCCAGGATCGGCTTGCTCGCCCCGTAGGTCATCCCCTTCCACTCGATGCCAAGCAAGGGAAGCGTGCACCCTTTCACCACCAGTTTGGTGACCTGGTCGATAAGCACGATCAGGCCAGACAACACCAGCACTCGCATCAGCGTCCTCGCAGTTCCCGTTCCGCCTTACTTCGCCTGTTTCCTTCTGGCAAGGGCCAGCCGGCCCCGCTCACAGGGATGGTTGGTATTCTTGTATTCAGCGCATGTTTGAGCAGTCGGAACCGCGTCGAGTCGTTGCTTCGGGACCAGCAGCTGGCAGACCTTGCAGACGCCATACGTGCCGGCTTCGATCCTCGCAAGTGCATCATCGAGCTGGGTGACAAACTTGGTGCTGCGGGATGCAAGAAGGAACGTTTTTTCGCGTTCCATCGCATCGGTTCCCTGTTCCATATGGAGGGAATAGTTGGAGCTCTCGCTGATGTATTCACCAGTTTGCACATCCATCATACTTTCCTTCAGCGTATCGAGCTCTTCAAGCTCCTCCCGACGTCGGGCGAGGATCGTCTCCTTGAAACGGCGCAGTTCCTCCTTGGTATACGATTTCGTACCGAGAACGGATTCATCGATCTTGGCGCCAGGTTTCCGTACCAGAGCTTTGACTCCGCGGCCCGTGGAGGCTTTTGGCACCGCCGTTTTGGAACCCGCCACTGCTTTCGCTTTCGTGGCCGGTTTCTTTCTCGCAGCGGGTCGTGACACCGATGCCTTCTTTGCCATTCCTCAGCCTCAAGTTGTTGACGATACGTGACTCATGACCGGCGATCAATACCAACGGTAACAGATTCTCCGTTAATATCCAACCTCGCGGTATGTTCGCCTGTGGCTCCGGAAAGGGAGAAATCCACGGCGAGCGTTTCATTCTGTATGTATGTGCTCATGGAGTCCAGCATGCTCACAAGCGCCGGAGATCCCTGGACACGAATTGCAATTCGGTCGGTGACAGAGAACCCCGCGTCCTTCCGCATATTCTGTACCCGGTTGACGAACTCCCGGGCACACCCCTCGGCGATCAGGGCATCATTCAACTGCGTGTCCAGCGCCACCGTCAGCGTCCCGTCCGATTCCACCAGCCACCCCTGGATGTCTTCCCGGATGATCTCGACGTCATCCTTCCCGATCATGACCGTCCCGTCGTTGGCCGGAAGGGTGAGTGCCCCCGTCTTTTCGAGCAGGGCAATTTCGGCGCCGGTCAGGTCCTTGATGCGCGCAGCGACGCGCTGGACGGACTTGCCGAATTTTGGGCCGATTGACTTGAAATTCGCCTTGGCCTTCTTGGTCACCAGCCCGGACTCATCCGTAACATATTCTATTGTCTTGACGTTCACTTCTTCAAGAATAACATCTTCCACGCTCCGGATCTCCCCCCGTTCTTTCTCGCTGGCAATCGGGAGGATGATCCGTCGGAGTGGTTGGCGCACTTTCAGATTCGATTTCATCCTCATGGCGCGGACCAGCATGACGATCTTTTCCGCCCGTTCCATTCGCCGCTCGAGATCCGGATCAATCACCCGTTCATCCACGTCAGGGATCAGTGTCAGGTGGACTGACTCTGCCTGTTCCCGCCCCGTCACAGTGTTCAGGTCTCTGTAGAGTTCTTCTGCCAGGAAGGGTGCGAACGGCGCCATGAGTTTGGTGACTGTCACCAGACATTCATACAGCGTCTGATAGGCCGCCAGCTTGTCCCTTCCCATCTCGCTCTTCCAGAACCGGCGCCGGTTCCGACGCACGTACCAGTTGGAGAGTTGGTCGATGGTGAACTCGCTGACATTCCGCGCTGCCTTTGTGACATCGTACGCATCCATGTATTCGATGTAGCGGCCGACAAGCGAATTCAGCTCCGAGAGGATCCACCGGTCGATCTCTTGCCTCTCCTCGGCCGGCACGGGCGCATGGTCATAGGTGAACCGGTCGATGTTTGCGTACATCGCAAAGAACGCATAGGTATTGACCAGGGTTCCGAAGAACTTCCGCTGGACGTCGCCGAGACCATCAAGGTCAAACATCGTAGGCCGCCACGGCGGGCTTGTGGTCACGAGATACCAGCGGGTCGTGTCCGCACCGTACTTCGCGATCGTGGCAAACGGGTCCACTGTATTCCCCTTCGACTTGGACATCTTCTGTCCTTCCTTGTCGAGGATCAGCTCGTTTACCATGACGGTAGTATAGGCAGGTTTGTTGAAGAGGAACGTCCCAATCGCATGGAGGGAATAGAACCATCCGCGGGTCTGGTCGATCCCTTCACAGATAAAGTCGGCGGGGTACTGCTCCCCGGAATCGAGCAGTTCTTTGTTTTCAAACGGGTAGTGCCACTGCGCAAAAGGCATTGCGCCAGAGTCAAACCAGACATCGATCAGCTCCGGAGTGCGGCGCATCGTACCGCCGCACGCACAGCGGAAGGTCACGGCATCAACGCTGGGCTTGTGAAGATCGAGTGGCTCCGGGACATTCTCTCCTTCCCGAAGCTCTGCCACACTCCCCACACATTTCTGTGCGCCACAGTGTTCACACACCCAGATCGGGAGCGGTGTCCCCCAGAACCGGTCGCGGGAAAGGGCCCAGTCTTTATTCTCCTCGAGCCAGTTCCCGAACCGACCTTCCCCGACCTCGGGAGGCACCCAGGTGATCTCTTTGTTCAGTGCGATCATTGACTGAACGTACTTCGTCGTGCTGATGTACCACGAATCGCGCGCGTAGTACAGCAGCGGCGTGCTGCAGCGCCAGCAGTGTGGATAACTATGGGTAATCGTTTCCTTCTTGTAGAGGATCCTTCGTTCCTTCAGATCCCTGATGATGTCCGCGTCGGCATCCTTCACAAATTTCCCTGCAAAGGGAGGAACATCATCGCCGAACTCCCCGCTGCGATTGACCGGATGGATCGTTGGCAGACCATGAGCCCTGCCGGCCTGGTAGTCGTCGTCACCATATGCCGGCGCCATGTGGACAATTCCGGTTCCGTCCTCGGTCGTGACGAAATCCGCACCGATGACGTAGAACGCCCGCGCGTTCACGGGATGGTAGCTGAAGATCCTCTCGTAATCAAGACCGACGAGGTCCTTTCCTTTTAACCGTTGAAGGACCGTATACTCACCTTCCAGGACCTGGAGCCGCGACTCAGCAAGGATGAGCTTTTCACCTTTGTGTTCCACCGTGACATACTCCACATCGGGGGAAACCGCAAGGGCGACATTCGCGATCAACGTCCAGGGTGTTGTAGTCCACACAAGGAACGAGGTGTCGGGTGCTGATTTCAACCGCATCCGGACGTACACGCTCGGGTCCTTGACATCCTCATAGCCAAGCGACACTTCGTGGGAAGAAAGGGGCGTTTCACACCGGGGGCAGTACGGCTGGATCTTATACCCTTTGTAGATCATTCCGCGATCAAAGTACTGGCGGAGCGCCCACCAGACGGATTCGATATACGTGTTCTCAAACGTCACATAGGGTTTCGAGAGATCGACCCAATACCCCATCTGCTCCGTCATGGTTTCCCAGTCGGCCTTGTACTTCCAGACTGATTCCCGGCATTTCCGGTTGAACTCGGCTATGCCATACTTCACAATCTCTTCTTTGTGTTTGAACCCAAGCTGCTTTTCGACCTCAATCTCGACGGGAAGTCCGTGGGTATCCCATCCCGCCTTGCGATTCACGCGGAAGCCACGCATTGTCTTGTAGCGGCAGACGAGGTCTTTGAGCGTCCGGGCCATCACATGGTGGATGCCCGGCCGCCCATTGGCCGTGGGTGGCCCTTCATAGAATGTGAAATGGCGTTGGGGATCGCGCAGCGCAACGCTCTTCTCGAAGATCTGCCGCTCTTTCCAGAACGCCAGGATCTCCCGTTCGACCGTCGGGTAGGCGATTTTTTCTGTGAGCTCCTTAAACATGCGCGCTCATTTTCCCCTGGACTGTGTGATGAGCCAAACCACGAGGCTCAGGAAAAGGCTCAGAACAATACACGTTGTAATGGGAAACCGGAATTCGAAGTTTTCTTTCTGTACTGTAATGTCACCCGGCAGTTTTCCGAGGAACGGGATCTTGTCGGACAGCATGAGGAGTCCTCCCACGAGCGTCAGCACGATCCCGGCGATGACCATGATCTTCCCCAGCGGATGCACACCCATTTTCTCTCCTGTCTCGGTCAGGAAAGCCGTTCAATAACGCCCTTCATGATTGCTGTAAGCCTGGGCTCGGCTTTCATGGCAACCGCGATGATCTCTTCCACCTTCGCCGGCTGAAGAGCATCCGGGAAGCACTCATCCGTGATAATGGACATGCCGAACACATGCATGCCCATGTGGTTCGCCACGATGGTTTCCGGGACCGTGGACATTCCTACCGCATCAGCGCCGATGAACCGTAGAAACCTGTACTCGGCACGTGTTTCCAGGCTGGGTCCGGGAACGGCTACAAAAACCCCGTGTTCCACGCGCACCTTCAGGTCAAGAGCAACTTCGTCAGCCAGCCCGATAAGCTTCCTGCTATAGGGCTCGGACATGTCAGGGAAGCGCGGACCGAGGGAGTCATCGTTCGGGCCGATCAAAGGATTGTCACCGAGCAGATTGATGTGGTCGGTGATAATCATCAGGCTGCCGCGGGAGAATTGCCGGTTCATCCCACCGGCCGCATTGGAGATCAGGAGCGTTTGAACGCCGAGGGACCTCATGACCCTCACCGGGAAGGTCACCTGACGCATGGTGTACCCTTCATAGTAGTGGAACCTTCCCTGCATCGCCACCACCGTCTTCCCTGCGAGCGTTCCGAAGATCAGTTTTCCGTGGTGCGATTCAACCGTCGATACGGGAAAATGCGGAATGTGCTCGTAATCGACGACCACATCCTGTCTGATTTCTTTGGCGAGACCGCCGAGGCCGGTTCCGAGGATGATCCCTATCCCCGGTTCCAGCGAAGTCTTCGATCTCAGGAGCGAGACCGCCTCATGGATTTGGCTGCGAAGTTCGTTCATTGTCGATGTTCTTGAGCACACTTTCCAGTTCGATTGTTTCCTTGCCGGTTCCCATCGATGACGGGCCCGTCAGGGCCACATCGCCTCCCACTCCCATATCTAGAGTTTTGATCAGATCGAGTTCCGAGCTGAGCAGGACGCGCAGTCGTCCGATGAGTGATTCCTTCCGGGCGTACAGCTGCATGACCTCGTTGTTCATCCGGGAGAGATCGCTGCTGGCCTGTTCGACAATGCGCGCAGCTTTCTGTTCCGCTTCTTTGATGATGACCTCAGCTTCGCGTCGTGCGGTTTCATACGTCTTCCCGGTTACCTCCTGCGCCTGCAGGAGTGTCTGTTGAAGAGTCTTTTCAATCTGGCGATAGTCCCGCAGCTGGACCTCCAGCTCAATGGCTTTGTCGCGCATCTCCTTCTGGGCTTTCAGGAGTTCTTCATACTCATTGGCCATCATCTCCATGAAGGTGTCCACCTCCACGGGATCATACCCACGCAGGACCTTTTTGAATTCCTGCCGTTTGATGTCGAGCGGTGTAAGCTTCATCGTTTTCTCCTTCGGTAGCAACATCGGTATAAACGGTCACCCGGTACGTTTCCGGGAACCGAAGATCGCGGTACCGATTCGGAGAAGGGTTGCCCCTTCGTCGATCGCCACTTCAAAATCGCCCGTCATTCCCATGGACAGGTGCTGAACCTGGAGGTTCGACTGCCTGATCCTGCCCAGCTCATCCCTCAATTCCCGGAGCCGCCGAAACATCGGGCGTGAACCCTCCGGATTAGGGAGGAACGGGCCAATTGTCATCAGGCCTGTGATATGGATATTCTCCAATCCGGCCATGGAATGAACAAATTCGGCACTGGCCTCCGGACGGACACCGAATTTGCTCCGTTCACCCGTCGTATTGACCTCGACGAGTATATCAATGATGCGTTCTGCCTGCGCTGCACGCTTGTCAATTTCACGGGCGAGCTCCAGATCATCTACGGCATGGATGAGGCTGATCCAGGGGGCGACATATTTCACCTTGTTTCGCTGAAGGTGCCCGATCGCATGCCAGCGGATGTCAAGGTCCCCGAGCTGTTCCCTCTTTTCCAGCACTTCCTGAATGTAGTTCTCGCCGATGTCGTGAACCCCAGCACGAACTGCCTCGCGGACTGTGGCAGCAGGGAATGTTTTGGAGACCGCAACCAGCGTGACCTCTGCAGCAGCCCGCCCAGCGGCGTTACACCGGCGGAGGATCTTCTCCCGAATTCTTTCAATATTCGCTGGAATCATAAAGACTTAAGATTTCAATATACTCCATTCCCAAAACATAATCAATGTAAACACGCCGTTTCCCACGGTTTTCACGAGAGAGAGGGTTGCTTGACTTCACCTCCTTTTTTCCGTTATTTGTCCGTGCGGGGTGAACACTCACGGTGGAAATCTGCCGCGCGGGTGACTACCACCTGACTGAGGATCTGGATGAGCATTTTCGATATGGGTCCCCCATTTGACGATCTCGAGGACGACGAGAAAGACGATCGCCTCGAAGAAAAACTGAGGAAATACAAGGACCAGCTCAAAAACGGGGCCTCCAATATCACCAATCTTGAGGCACTCGAAGAGCTCGTCGGTTACTACTTCGAGCGGGAGCAATTTGAGGAGGCGCTCCAGTACATCAACCAGCTCCTGACCTTCATCCCTTATAGCGGCGACCACTGGCAGCGCAAAGGCATCATCCTCAGCAATCTTTTCCGCTATGAGCAAGCGCTCGAATGCTATGACCGGGCGCTCAACCTGAACCCTGTCGACCCCGAACTCCTCATCAACAAGGGAATCACGCTCGATGACCTTGGACGGATTGAGGAAGCCCTCGCCTGTTTCGACCAGGCACTGGAAATCGATCCTACCAACGACGAAGCTCTCTTCAACAAGGGAATTAGCCTTGAGAAGACGGGACGGTTTGAGGAGTCCATTCAACTCTTTCGCACCATTCTCGATGCAACACCGGAGCACAAAGATGCATGGTACGAGATGGGATACTGCTATGATTACCTCGACAAACCGCAGGACTCCCTCCGCTGCTACGATGAGCACCTGAATCTCGACCCGAACAACTACAACGCGTGGTATAACAGAGGCATTGTCCTCAACCGGTGCATGGATTATACCCGGGCAATCGAGAGCTATGACACTGCCCTTGCGCTCCATGAGAACTTCCCGGCTGCCTGGTATAACAAAGGCAACGCTTTCGCCAACCTGGGCCGACTGCACGATGCCCTTGCCTGCTACAAGGAGACTCTCCAGTACGACGAAAAAGACGTCCCGGCGTGGCACAACCTTGGCAATGCGCATGAAGAACTGGGGGAATACGAGCAGGCCATTGCCGCATTCACCCAGGCCCTCCGGCACGATCCTCGGCATTATGAGTCATACTTCGGCCGCGGAAGCTGCTATGACGCTCTTGAGCAATTCCGCCGGGCGCTGAGCGACTACAACAGGGCGCTGGCGATCTGTAAGGATTATCCGGAGCTCTGGTACGCCAAGGCTGACCTGCTTTATAATATGGGAAAGGTCCGCGAATCTCTGCTGAGCTACAGAATGGTCACACGTCTCGAGCCGAACAACGCCGAGGCATGGTACGATTACGGCGAAACTCTCTTCGAGCTCGGGTACCACAAGCAAGCCCTGAGAGCATTCGATCGATCGGTCGATGCAAACCCGTACGTTGCAGAACCCTATTACAGCAGAGCCAAAGCGCTGCTGGCGCTGAAGAGAACATTTGAGGCAGTCGAGTCACTCAAGAACTCTTTCATGCTCGATCCGCAGAAGAGGGAAGATTTCGAACACGACTTCCCCGACGCACGGCTGATGAAGGAATTCAAGAGCCTCCTGAAGAACTGACTGCTTGCTGACATGAATCCCGGCCCGGTCCCCGTGACGGGGGTCGGGTCTTTGTATGCGCTGGAGAGTGAGTATGCTGCCAAGCGCCCTTGCGGCAAAATACGAACACCTTCAATCCATTCTCCGGGAGATGGGGAGTGTCGCCATCGGGTATTCCGGTGGCGTGGATAGCACGATGCTGCTTAAAGTCGCTGTTGATGTCCTGCACGACCGCGCACTGGCGATGATCGGCCGATCGGAGACCTATCCTACACGTGAATTTGAAGAAGCAATTCGTCTGGCCGAAGAGATGGGCGCGCGGTATGTCGTTGTAAAGACCGAGGAAACCGACGATCTGAAATTCCGGGAGAATCCCCCGGACAGGTGCTATTTCTGCAAAACCGAATTGTTTGGGAAGCTGGGCGATCTTGCGGCACAGGAAGGAATCCGCTGGATCGCCGACGGTACGATCACCGATGATCTCGGTGATTTCCGCCCCGGCATGCGTGCAAAATCCGAGCAACAGGTGCGCTCACCTCTTCTTGAGGCCTCGCTCAGCAAAACCGATGTGCGAGAGATCTCCCGGCATCTCCAACTGGCGACATGGGATAAACCTTCCTTTGCATGCCTATCATCCCGCTTTGCGTACGGCACAGGAATAACGAGAGAGAATCTGACGCGCGTCGACCGTGCGGAGACAATTCTCCGCGACCTCGGATTCCGTTTTCTGCGCGTCCGTTTTCACGATGAGAAGACCGCCAGGATCGAGGTCGGACCTCACGAGATTGCCCAGCTGCTCAACGATGAAACCAGGCAGAAGATTGTCAGCGAACTGAAGACCCTCGGGTTCATCTACGTGACTCTTGATCTTCAGGGCTATCGCACAGGCTCAATGAACGAAGTTCTGTCGCCACAGGAGAAGTCCTCCTTCACCTCATGACCTCCGCTCCGCGGTGTCCTGTCGTCCTCGGCACGGGAGTCGCGGCATCTGATCCTTCCGGGCACCACCATTCGAACATTTCACGAGCCTGCCGCACGAAGAGGCTGCACAACGTTCCCTGCCAATCACAGACTCCTTGATTCTCCTCCATCTTTCCGTTACTTTTGACGCATGAAGAGGTGCGTCGTCCAGATGAATGTGTCTCACGGCGGTAATCCGAAGGAGCCCATTCCGGTCGCAAGGGGACCGCTCGACCGTTGGCTTTCCCCGCGTGCACTGGGAGAGAATGGTACCACCGAGGGTCTGGACTATCTTTGTGTCGGAATCGGGCAGATATTCCGGATCGGAAAAGAGGGTGTCATCAGAATAGCACAGGTACGGAGGCCATGTCAGACCATCACCGTCGTCGGTGACAGAATCAACAAAGAACTCTTCGATGCGGAGGTGAAGCCGGGAAACGTCGCCGCAGCAACGTGGGGACGGTCTGGATTCTACGCAGAGGTTTTGAAGGAGGGGCTGGTTTATCTTCGCGATCCGATTCAAACCAGGGACAGCTGGGGGAGCAGGGATGCTGCCAGCAATGACTGATCCGGTGCGCGCGGAGAACATCAGGTGCCATCGCTTCGGGACAGCAGAATGAAACCGAATATTTCCCTCAAAGCACGGGAGGAGGCCGTCACACGAAGCCTTCACCTCGTCGGAGTGTTCCTCCTTGTCGGCATCGCCATTTCCGGATGCGCACAACAAAGCGATCGCGGGAAGATTGTTTTCCAGTCGAACAGGGATGGAAATCTCGAAATCTACACAATGAATCTTGACGGTAGCGATCAGCGGAGGGTGACACGATCGCCATCCAATGACTTTTCCCCCTGCTGGTCCCCGGATGGCCGGTGGATTGCTTTTGCGTCGGATCGAAGCCGCAACTGGGAAATCTATGCCGTGCGGGCCGACGGTTCCAATCTGCGCACGCTGACCCATGGCGAAGGGTCCAATACCGCACCATCGTGGACTCCCGATGGCAAACAGATCCTCTTCGTCTCGACGCGCGATGCTATCTACGGGGAGATCTACAGGATGAATGCGGACGGAAGCCGGGTGGAGCGGATCACGTATGTTCCGGCAGTAAAGGACAGTCCGGTCATGCTCCCCGACGAGAAGACCCTGATTGTGACGGTCAACACGAAGGAACACTTCAGTATTGCGTCATGCACAGTCGGGGATTCTCTCCTGCACCCGCTTACGCCGACGGAGGGAAACAGTCGGAGCCCGCGGTTGTCTCCCGATGGCTCACAACTGTTGTACACATCCGATCGAACCGGCGTCTACGATCTCTATGCGCTATCCCTGAATGGCGGTGCACCTGAACGGCTCACTTCGGATGCCGACGTGGAAACTTCCGGTGAGTGGACGCCATCCGCAGGGACTATTCTTGTGGCCAAGAACTATGCGATTTACCTGCGTACGCTCGCGACTGGCCGGGACAGTGTGCTGAGCGCACGAGGCGACAGCGCGCCCCATTGCTTCCTCCGTTGATCCAACGAAAGGCCTTCCCCATGAACTTCACTGCCCGACTCCGTGAGATTCAGCGCCGACAGAACAGTCTTGTATGCGTCGGTCTCGATGCCGATCCCGCGAAGCTTCCGGCATCATTATCCGGACATGCGGACCGCGTCGTGGAGTTCAACACGCAGATCATTGCTGCCACGAAGGACCTTGTCTGCGCGTACAAACTCAATCTCGCGTTCTATGAGGCAATGGGCCGCGACGGCTGGACCATTCTACATCGCACGCTCGAACAGATCCCGGACACGGTGATCACGATCGGCGATGCAAAACGGGGCGACATCGGGAACTCTTCAGGATTCTACGCACGGGCATTGCTGGATGATTTTCGGTTTACTGCCACGACGGTGAACCCGTACATGGGGGGTGACTCGGTGGAGCCATTTCTGAAGCGTGAGGACAGGGGCGCATTCATTCTCGCCGTTACATCGAACCCCGGAGCAAGGGACCTCCAGTACCTCCGCGTCAATGGTAAGCCGCTCTACGAACATGTCATCCGCAAGGTGAAATCCTGGAACACATTCAATAACTGCGGCCTCGTTGTCGGTGCAACAAAACCGCGGGAGTTACAGCGGATCAGGGAGCTTGCCCCTACAATGCCGCTTCTGATCCCCGGGATCGGTGCCCAGGGCGGCGACCTTGCGCTCGCCGTGCGACATGGGTGTGATCGCTCCGGTGAGCTCGCCGTGATCAATGCCAGCCGTAGCGTGCTCTATGCATCCACGCGAGAAGACTTCGCATCTGCCGCCCGACATGCGGCGCAACAGCTGCGGGACGAGATCAACGGATATCGCATAAAGTACTTTTCGTCCTTGTCCAGCTTGCCATCATAGAGCGAACGCTGCGCGGATGTTTGTGCCCATTCCTCCCTGCGTGTGGTGAAGCCGTAGCGGCCTCTGCCCTCACAGTGTCTTTGACTTGCGTCGCCGAGGCCACTTCATGCCCGCACCGGCAATCACTGAAGCATGTCTGAAACTCCTCTGGCAAAACCAGCGCTTGCCCGATTCATCACTGCGTACGATCGACGGAAGGAGCGTCACGATCCTTTCCCGCGGTGGTGCCAACGACGACGGCGGCCCGGACTTCATCGATGCCAGCATCAGAATTGGAGGCATCCTCTATCGTGGGGATGTCGAGGTCCACCGCAACGCCGGCGACTGGCTGAGCCACACCCACCACACCGACCCGCATTACAACAGAACCATCCTTCACGTCGTCCATTCCTGCACCATCGATCCGCGTCTTCTCCGAAGTGAGAGCGGGCGGATCATTCCCCTTCTCGAACTTCATTCATGGCTTCAGCAGGATCACGATGGAGATCCCCGCTCCCAGGCCGGGCGTGCGACCGCCGTTCCCATGGGTGCGATCCGATGCGCGCAGGAACCCATAGCCGTTCCCCCGGAGGTCATCTCGCAATGGATCGAATCTCTTGGGATGGAACGAATAGACCAGAAGATCAGCCGTTTCGAGGAGCGATTGCTTCAGCTGATCGAGGAACGCGAGAGAGAAGGTCGTGACTCATCCCCACCGTGCGCGGAACGCACGGAAGAAATCCCGTATCTGATTCGCGGGTGCTCTTCTGGAAGCTATGCGAAGGTTGCTCTCTGGGAGCAGGTGCTGTATGAAGCAATGATGGAATGCTTGGGGTACGCAAAGAACCGGACACCATTCCGGAGCCTGGCTCAGAACGTGCGTCTAGCGAGCCTTACGCCGTTCGGACTTGATGATGTGGAAACCATGATGGCAATTCTCTTCGGGGCTGCGGGTTTGCTCCCACCGAGCCGCAGCCTCCCAGAGTTGACAAGCCGCAACTATGTGCGTCGACTGCAGGGACGGTGGACCGAGGTGCGGCCCGCCTTCCGTGTCCCACTCCTTCATGAAGCCGATTGGCTCTTCTTCCGGCTTCATCCAGGCAATTTTCCGACGGCACGGCTTGCAAGCATGTGCCTGTTGCTGCCGGTATTGTTTGGACCGGGGGGCTTTCGAAGCATCATCAGGACGTTGAGTGAAGCGGGTTCTTTCCCTGCACAGCGCATAACGATGCTTCAGTCATTCTTCACGATTTCACCTGACGCGTACTGGCAAACACATCTTCACTTTGCCTCGCTGGCAGGTCCGCCGGGGGTACGCCTCGGTTCCGCGCGGGTTCACGAAGTCGTCGTTAATGTGATCATTCCGATCGTCAAGTTGTATGCCCGCGTTTTCGAACAGCCGCTCATCGATCAGCGTGCCGAGGAGGTGTTGAGGATTCTTCCTCCGGGGCATCACAACAGAATCACACGAATGGTGCAGCGTGTGTTGCTCCGCAACGTTGTACCGCTCTCCACTGCATTGCGACAGCAGGGCGTGTTGCATTTGCACCGCTCCTACTGCCTCAGGTCCCGCTGCAGCGAATGTATCATCGGCAAACGGCGTCCGAATGCGGGTACCTCGTTGATGAGCAGTGGACAGCACGCCTCCCACCCTGACACGGCGGGATGCAACAGAAGGCGGGGCCGACTCCCCGCCGTGTCCCGCCTGGTGCTTTGAACAGATCCTCTGCAATCTAGAAGGTCACGCCAACCGTAATAGGAACAAAGGTACTGTTCTCACCATCCGTAAAGATCCACGCGTACTTCACTTCGGCAAAGATGGTAATGCCAACTTTGATATCGACGCCGGCACCGAGGCTGGCGGTCCATTTGCCGCTCTGCGACACGCTGGGGAACGTCTTCCCCGGCACACCGGCAATCGAGGTTGTTGCTTCCTCTGATGTCACCCAGGCGAGTCCGCCACCACCGATGAGATACGGAGTAACGATCGGCAGCGGGAGGATAGGCATTTTGCCGTTCACGGTTGCCGAAACGATTGTGAGTCCACCACCTTCGATGGACATCTGGCTCACGGCGGCCCCGAAAATCTGCTCATAGTAGCTGCGGAATTTATCCTGGTCGACCGGATAATGCATGTAGTCCACCGAGAAGCGAAGCCCGAACCCGATGAGTCCAACGTCGAGATGAGCACCACCGCCGATGCCCATACCGTAGGCATCCGACAACTGTGCTGCGCCAGCAATCGACGGGCCGGGTATGTTGCTGACGGTGAAGTTGGCATGGGCGCCGAATCCGACATCCGGCCCGATCGCAAGGGCGGGTGCGGTAGCAAGAGACAGCAGGACGACAACGAATGCCAGTCGTTTCATTCTTCCTCCTTGGTTTTGGTGGTTAGGTCTTTTGCTGCTTTTTCTTTGCCGCAGGGAACAGAATGTTGTTCAAAATCAACCGGTAGCCGGGTGAATTCTTATGAAGTGAAAGGTCCGTGGGAGGATCTCCCACCGCATGCTGGTAGTCTTCGGGATCATGTCCGCCGTAGAACGTGAACGTTCCTCTGCCGCAGCTGCCATGCAGGTACCGGACCTGGTCCATCCCTTCTTTTTCGGCAAGGATCACCACCGTCCGCTTGATCAGGCTCTTTTTGAAGTTGGTGGTTTGTCCGAGAAACCCCTTGATGACATTGACATGATTCTGGGTCAGCATGGTCGGGACCGGATCAAACTTTGCCGAGAATTCAAAAAGCGTGAAGTAGTCCGTCGCTTCATTCTGCATGGCCAGCTGGTCACTTGGAGGCTGATCAATGTCGGAATACTCGTACCGGTAGGGGTTCTTCTCGAGCGTAAAATCCGTAAAGGCCAGCGTCTTCGAGAAATCCAGCTTCTCTTGCGCATCCGGGTCGGGTGGATCACCGTCATACATTACATCACAGATGTCCGTGTTCTCCGCCGCCAGGGCGATGTCGTAGGTATCCGTGGCGGAGCACATGGCAAACATGAAGCCGCCACCGGCAATGTAGCTTTTGATGGTGCGCGCAACTGCTTTTTTCAGTTCTGACACTTTCTTGAAGCCGAGTTTCCGTGCTTCTGCCTCCAGCTGCACCTGTTGGTTTTGATACCAGCTTGCACCTGCGAACGACGCGAAGAATTTTCCGTACTGGCCGGTAAAATCTTCATGGTGCAGGTGAATCCAGTCATATTCCTGGAGCTTTCCCTGCAAGACTTCATCATCCCACACCTTGTCGTAGTGTACCTCAGCATATTCCAGGGCGAGCGTCACGGCGTCGTCCCACGGCGGAGAATTCGGGGGCACATACACCGCGACCCTTGGCGCTTTCTCCAGGCGGATGACATCCATATTGTTGTCCGGCTGTTGTACCTCGCTGTAGATCTGTGCGGCCTCAGCGGCAGCAAGGGCCTGGAACGCCACTCCCCTGACGCGGCATTCTGTGTCCACCTTGTCAGACGCGTCCAGCATGAACGATCCGCCGCGATAGTTCAGAAGCCAGTCAATCTCCACCCCTTTCGTCAACGCCCAGTATGCAATCCCATAGGCTTTCAGGTGATCGGTTTGTTCGAGATCCATGTAGATCAGCAATTTCTGCTGTGCGTTTGTCCCTGTCAGACCGAGACTGATGAACAGCAGGATCATGACTCCCAGGCGCACTCTCACTCCCCAGCCCTCACCCCTCAGTTTCACGCTTCACCTCGCAAATGCCGAATTCTCTGGCGTGCAAGATTTCCCATGACCGATTTCGGGTAGTTGGCCAGAAGTTTCTCGTACGCCGTGATCGCTCGCGATGCATCATGGAGCCCGAATTCATACACTTCTCCGACTTGAAACTGAGCCCGGTCGGCGAGCGTGCTTGTCTCTTTGAACTCCGTCAGCAATCGTTCACAGGCTGCAATCGCCTCCGGATATCGCCCCGACGCCGCAAAGAGTGTGCTCATGCGCAGGAGGACATCATCGATCAATGGAGCACCGGGGTACCGTCCCGGGAGATCCTGCAGTACTGCGATCGCATCGTTGTATTTCCGCTGCTGCGCTAGGAAATCGGCCGTCACGCACCGTGCGAGAGCAGCAGGAGCTGATGAGACGTTTTCCTCGAGGAAGGCCTGCAGCTCCAGCGCATCATTGGCATAGTCCGCCTTCAGGTTCACGGTGAGAGTGCTCAGGCGTTCGGTTGCCTCGGTAAATTTCCCGCTAAAATACTCGACCTGCGCCAGGCGGAAGGTTGCCTCATCAAGCTGATCCGGCAGAGCATTGGGTGCGTTGCTGACCGCCCGGAAGTTCGCCGCCGCCTGGCCAGTATCTCCCTTTGCAAGGTAGAGAGCCCCTCGTTTGAGCGCAACATCATACCGGAGAATATCCATCCCCGCGATTTCCTTCCCGGCATGGTCGAACGAATCCAGTGCGCCGTCAAGATCAAAGAACTTCTCAAACTGAATTGTGCCGATCTGGTAGTATGATTTCGCAGAGAACTCTGAATTCGGATAATCGTCGATAATTTTCCGATAGTATGCAACCGGTCCGGCGAACCGCTGTCTGGACTCATTCGGCGGGCGGAGTGCCGGCACCAGGGGAGTCCCAAGAGTGTCTGTCATCGCGCCAAGCTCTTTGAGCGCATTCGCATAACCATAATGCGCGTAGGGAAGTCGAGCCGGGGTGAGCGGGACCGCAATTGCCTCCTGGTATGCTCGTGCAGCAACGTCAAATGCCCGCTCCTTGAATGTGCGATCCGCGAACCCGTAGAGCGCTGCTCCCTGTGCACGCGAGAGTTTGTCAAGCGTTCGATACGCTTCCAGTGCGCTTGAGAAGTCTTTTCCCTCGATGTACAGCCAGCCGAGGAGTTCATACAGCCGGGAGTCTTCTTTGTCGTCGACCGCAGCGTGCACGGCATCAATAGCCGCTTTCCGGCCGTCGGCGGCCCATGTGAAGGCACCCATTCTGTTCTGCACGAACGAGAGTTGGGTCGGATTCTGTCGGAGCCATGCAACGTACTCCTCTGTTGCGCCACGGTAGTCCATGGTCATCGCAAGCAGCTGCGCAAGCTCAATGGTAAAGAGTCCGGGATTCTTGCATGCCTCTCGTCCCCGGCGGTAAAGATCCGCAGCATTGTCGAGCAGACGGTTTTCCACAAGGACACTTGCCACAAACCGATACGTTTGTGGATTCCCCGGGTCTATCGCCACTGCTTTGCTCCAGGCCTGTCGGGCGTCTGCCTCACGATCAGCTTTATAGTAGACATTGCCGAGCATACTCTGGGTGGCGATGTCTCGGGGCTGGGCGGCAAGGCGGCGCTGGAGAAGGTCCACCACCTCATCGTACCGTTTCAATTGCATCAGCACCCGCTGGAGGGCATCGAGATAGACAATGTTCGACGGTTCCTTCTCGAGCAATTCCCTGTATAGTAACGCCGCACGTGCACCGTCCCCGGCCTGTTCAAACGCCAGGGCGTGGCGGAATTTCGTGGCTGCGTCCTGTGGTTGCGGGTGCACGTTACCGGGAGCGGCCATCACCAACAGAAGAGCAAGGAAACCGGAACGGATCATGGTCAACATGCCGGAATATATCAATTTGCCCAGACTATTCCCACTTCCTTGCGAAACAACCCCCTTTTTGGTAAGTTGTTAATCAAGGCATGAGCCACAAAAGAAAGAATATCGCCCTCCTCGGATCAACCGGATCGATCGGACGGAACGCCCTTGAAGTCATGGCTCAATTCCCCGACCGTTTCCGGGTCACTTCGCTGACCGCCAACCGCAACGTCGGTCTTCTCCAGGAACAGATCAAGCGGTTTCGTCCACAGTCCGTCGTCATTCAGGACGAGTGTAACGCAGTCGATCTCCGGAAGGCCATCGATGGCTCGACCGAGGTTCTGGTTGGCGAGGAAGGCCTCCGTGATGTGGTCACCCGCAGTACGATCGATCTCGTCCTTACTGCTCTGGTAGGTTTCGCGGGGTTGAAGCCGACCTTCTGGGCTATTGAGGCCGGAAAGGATATTGCCCTTGCCAACAAGGAAACGCTTGTTGTCGGAGGCAAATTGATCATGGGTAGGGCGCGGGAGAAAGGGATCCGGCTTCTTCCCGTGGACAGCGAACACAGCGCTATCCTTCAGTGTCTCCAGGGCGAGAACCTCAATGCCGTGGAGCGTCTTATCCTTACTGCATCGGGCGGACCGTTCCTGCATCTTCAGGGCAGTTCGCTGACCCACGTCACACGTGCACAGGCCTTGAACCATCCCACATGGTCTATGGGAAAAAAGATCACGATTGATTCCGCAACACTGATGAACAAGGGACTTGAGGTCATTGAAGCACACTGGCTGTTCGGGCTGCCGCCGGACAAGATCGATGTCGTAATCCACCCGGAGTCGATCATTCATTCCATGGTGGAATTCGCCGACGGATCCATCAAGGCCCAGCTTGGCATTCCGGATATGAGAATCCCGATTCAGTATGCGCTGACGTATCCTGAGCGGCCGTCCGCCCCCTATCCCCGGGTGAATTTCGCAACCCTGAGACAGATGACATTCCTTGAACCGGATGTTGAAAAGTTCCGTTGTCTCCCACTTGCGTACAGGGCACTGACGATGGGCGGAACAGCGCCTGCGGTTCTCAACGCAGCAAATGAAGTGGCCGTTGAGCTCTTCCTTGCGGACCGCATCCGCTTCTCATCAATCCCGGACATCATCGAGCAGGCGCTGGATACACACTCCCCCCGGCACGATGCTTCACTAGACGATCTGGTCAGGATCGATCACGAGACCAGAGAGAGCGTGTTGCACCTCCATTCACAGACCGTTTAGAACTGGACCCTCGCATGCAGTTTCTTGAGACTGTCGTCTATTTTGTCATCACGCTCGGTGTTCTTGTATTCGTACATGAGTTCGGGCATTTCCTTGCCGCCAAACTGAGCGGCATGCGTGTAGATCGATTTTCCATCGGATTCCCGCCGAGGGCCTTCGGGAAACAGATTGGAGAGACTGACTACTGTGTGTCGTGGATTCCTATCGGGGGCTACGTCAAGATTGCAGGCATGATCGATGAGAGCTTCGACGCGGAATTCGTCTCGAACGAGGTCAAGGAGTGGGAGTTCCGGGCGAAGCCGCTCTGGCAGAAACTGTTTGTGCTTTCTGCAGGAGTGATCATGAATATCGTGCTCGCTGTCGGTATTTTCTGGGGAATCAACTACGTCCAGGGCAAGACGGTTCGCGAGACCACCGTTCTCGGCTACGTAGCCAGCGGGAGTCCGGCAGCAACGTACGGCCTTTGTGAAGGGGACAAGGTTCTTCGTGTCAATGAAAAACCGGTGTCGGACTGGGACCAGTTCCTCGGTGATCTTTTCATCGAGAGCATGTCCAACGATGTGACGCTTACCGTCCTTCGGAACGGACAGGAAACAGCTGTCACGATTCCCCGGGCAGCCATTCCCGAAACGAACCCTGCCGCCATCGGCATTCTCCCTGCCGGCACCGACATTATGGTGAGCAGCGTTGAACAGGAAAAGCCGGCAGACAAGGTAGGCTTGAAACCGCTTGACATCTTGGTGTCTCTCAATGGCGAACCGGTAAAGAACGATAAGAGCGTCATCGACATTGTCCGGGCTCATGCGGACAAGCCACTGGCTATTGAGTGGAATCGTGGCAACGAGAAGATGACTGGGACAGTGGTTCCGACGGCGGAGGGCCGAATCGGGATTTCGTTCACGATGCGCTACAATGGCCCTATCCGACGCGTGGAATACTCGATTGTTCAAGCGTTCCCTCAGGCGGTCAATGACATCGCCAATATCAGTGTGCTCTTCATTCAGCAGATCGGACAGATCATCACCGGCCATACAGCGCTGTCGCAATCGGTCGGCGGACCGATCCGCATAGCGCAGATGGCAACGCAGACAGCCGAACTGGGCTTGCCGACGTACCTCGGATTCATGGCCCTGCTCAGTGTGAGTCTCGCCATTCTGAACATCCTTCCCTTCCCCGCGCTCGACGGTGGTCACATCGTGGTTTTGCTGATCGAAGGAATCATCCGTCGCGAGATCCCTGTCCCTGTGAAGATGTGGATCCAGCGCATCGGCTTTACCCTTCTCCTTGCCTTCATGGCATTCGTCGTGTACAACGACATCATGCACTTTTGAGCGTTCACCCATCTCCTGTCCGTGTTGGGTCGCACGTTGCGCGACGTGCGTCACCCGATGGTTTGCAATAGTCGGGTCAATTCGTTATACTTTTCACGAGCGTATGACACGGTGACCGTTATCGAAGGGAACGTGTATGAGAATGCGACTGCTACTCCTTCTACTCCTGACACCCCTCCTCCTGCGGGCCCAGCAAATCACCGTCAACACCCAGACTGCCCCGGTGGACATGCTGACCATCAGCGACGTCGATTTCCTGAACACCACCACGCCAAAATGGTTGTTTACGATCGTGCTGACAACACTCCCCGCCGGTCAGACGGTTGACAACGTTGTCATGGAAGTGACAATCGATGTGAACCTTGCATCCGGCGAGGTGTATGAGAATGCCGTGTACATGAAGACGTCGCCCCTCACCATCGCCGGTTCGCGGACATTCACCAACCTCGATTTTCGCAGCGATCGGGCACTGGTGGCTCAATACGTGACCAACCCGACAGCAAAGAAGCGGTTTGAAGAGACCGCCCTTCCCAGCGGTACGATGCCAGCGGGCCGGTATGCATTCAGGGTGACTCTCACACGGAATGGCGCTTCCGCAGGCGAAGGATCGTTCGCCTTCATCCTCACAAACCCCTCCTCGATTGAACTTCTGAGTCCCTTGAGCGGGGAGATGACGGCAAATCCATTCCCCCTGTTCCAATGGATGTTTGACGGACCGAAGTCCAAAATCTCAATTTATGAACGGTTGCCTGGTCAGGTAAGTCTTGAGGAATCAGCCACGGGCATCCCCACACTCGTCAGCGAAATTGCAGGGTCATCATACCAGTACCCTAGTTTTGCCGCGCGACAACTGGTTCCCGGGAAATCCTATGTGTGGTTTGTCGAGGGTATCGTCCGCATTTCCGGTGGCACAGAACGGCTGATCCGCAGTGACCTTCGCTCATTTACCGTCGGCAGTGGAGCGGAGCCGAGCGGATATTCCCTTCTGGATCTCCTCGAGCAGGCACTCGACGCAAAGTACAGACCGCTGTTCGACAAATTGCGCGAAGACGGCCTGGCACCGGCGGGCACCATCCGGCTGGACGGCACTCCCGTTTCAGTCCCTGAATTCATGCAAATCGTCAATGAACTCCGGAATCGCCCGGAAAGCGTGCTCTCCTTGAGGGTTGAGTAGGTGATACCAACAGGAATGTCAACATGAAACGGTTCATTCGTATGTTCCTCGCACTTGCGATGATCCCCGGCGTTGGTACACGGGCTGCTCTCGCCCTGTTCCCCGATGAACAGCCGATCGGGTTGTTCAGCAAGGTCATCCTCGATGTAACACACAAGGTATCCGACAGCGATTGGCAAAGGGCTACGCGGGGTCAGACCCTCGGTTCCGGTGACATGGTAAGAACCGGACCCCGCTCGTTCGCCGTCATCAAGTTCAAGGACAACAGTCTCGTGCGCATTCGCGAACAGAGTGAAGTGACCGTGACCGGGACCCTCCAGGAGAAGAAATTCTCGAAATCCGTTGACGTCAGGACCGGCGGCGTCGGATTCAACGTCACAAAACAACGTACGGAGGAAGAGTTCCGGTTTTCGTCGCCCACCTCCGTTGCCTCAATCCGCGGTACGGGAGGCGTCTTCATCCGTGGCGAATTCGATACCCTCACCGTAATCGACGGCGCAGTGCTGATCCACAATACGGTGTCATCCGATACCGCCGTGGTCCAGGCCGGGTACACCGCCGTTTCCGGGCCGGATGGATCATTACGTGTCAGAGCTTCAACCCGCGAAGAGCAACGTTCCGCAGAGGATGCGACGCGGACCGGCGACCAGCCACGGCAACTCAAGCTCCAGCTCCGAAATCCGAAGGGCGAGGAAAAGGAGTTGATTCTCGACTACAAAGAGTAGGAATGACCCGACACCCATTGCGATGGTGACAGAAAGGCCCCGTGATCTGTAGATCATGAGGGCCTTTGTTCGTCGATCGAAAAAACGACCTTATCTCCGTCAATCATGAGACTCCCCCGCACAGCTCTCGCAACGCTTGTTGCGGCAATGCAATTGTCCGCTGTGCCCTCCTTTTCTCAGCTTCCCGTTCTGGTTGGTTCCATCGAGCCCGATGAAGCACTCGCCGGGGCTCCGATCACCATCCGCGCCAAGCTCAACCAGGGAGAGCTTATCGAGCGGGTGTACCTTCTGTTCCGATCGTTCGGCGAAAGCCAGTTCCAGCAGCTCGAGATGGATTTGTTCGGTAATGCTGCCTCGGTCAACGTTCCATCACGCGCTGTGGCACCACCGTTCTTCGAATACTACTTTGTCTTTGTGAGCCGCAGCGGCGTCGTGGAAAGCTTCCCCCCGAGCCGGGCGGTTGACCCGATGACCACTCCTCCCGACCTGAAACTCACGATGCCGGTCCGTGGACATGATGAGAAGGATGTTCAGATCCTTTTCCTGAGCCCGGACCCTTCCGACGTGCTCGATCCGGAGGAGGTGATCATCTCCATTTCGCTGCTTCGCGCCGACAGCATCGTGGTCCCGCGGGCAACGCGGATCTATCTTGACGGTGCGGACGTCACATCATTCGCTGTGGTCAACGGCGACATGCTCGTTCTCGCCCCGGAGAACATGGGTGCCCGTCTCTCGCCCGGCGTGCACAAGGTTGGCGTTCGCCTGTACGGGGCCGACGGAAATCTCTACCGTGCCGCGGCCCATCATTTCACCGTGCGCGGTGAATCAGGCTATCAGTATACGGCACCTGTCTCGCCTGCTTTCAAGTACAATGCGTCTGTGCAATTCGAATCCCGTCACGAACGGGTTGCGGGACAAGGCACGTGGTACAATCGCGGGGGCTATCAATTCTCCGGCAGAAAGGGAACCTGGCGTCTGCTTTCCAATGCATTCATTACGTCGGATGAGAAATCCGACCGTCAGCCACAGAACCGCTTTTTCATCGGTGCTGAATCCCCATGGGTATCGGTAGGGTACGGAGACAGTTATCCCCTCTTCCCCAATCTTCTCTTAAGCGGGAAGCGCGTCCGCGGCCTCAATGCGTCCGTCCGCCTGGGCGCTTTCAATGTCGATCTCGCCTGGGGACAGACCGGCCGGCCGATCGAAGGAAACCTCCTGGCCAGTTTTCCCGTCGATAGTCTCGCTGCGGAACAACAGCGAGACCCATCCGCCGCCTACAGGCCGATCGATTCTGCCGCGTCCCAATGGGGGAAATTTCAGTACGGGACATTCACGAGGAACCTGTTTGCCATCCGGCCCAGTTTCGGCTCCGGCGAAACGTGGCAGCTCGGATTGACGTGGCTCAGCTCGGGAGACGACGTCCACTCCATCCGGTACGGCATCCGCCCCGCAGAGAACGTCGTGCTCGGCATGGATCTCATGACCCGGATCGACGGTGATCAGGCCGTCTTTACCGCACAGGTGGCTATGAGCGCTCAAAACAGCGACATCTCCAGCGGCAATTTCACCGACGCGTACATTGACAGCGTCTATCCCAACAACGCCGAAGGAATAATAAAGCTTCGAGATGTTCTTTCGCATGTCATCACCGTCAACGAGAACCTGACCCCCCTGGCGCTGACGACGCCTGCGACGCTTGCGTACGATGCCGGCCTCGATCTGAATTACCTCGACAATGCACTTCGGTTGACATACCTGTACCGGGGGAGCAACTATACTTCGTTCGGCCAGACGTTCCTCCGGAAGGACATCCGGGGCTTTAACGTTCTAGATCGCATCCGGCTGATCACCAACCAGGTCCTGCTGACACTCGGATTCGAACGGCTTGAGGACAACACGAGCAAATCCAAAATATCAACAACCCGATTCACCACCGTGAACACCGCCGTGAGTTACTATGCCGGACGCGGTATCCCGGGTGTGACACTGGGCTATACACGGTACACGAACAGAAATGGCGTTGACCGCACCGCGCGAGATTCGCTTGCCGTCATCAATGACGTGACCAACAGATTTTATGTCCAGACGTCGTACGACGTCGACCTCGGCGCGCACCATTCGCTCTCGCTCAACGTGTCGACCTCAGCGCGCGACGATGCCTCCCCGAGAAATTACGATATCACCAATTCCACCGTCTTTTTCGCCACAACCTCAAAGTTCTCCGTCCCGCTGCAGACCCGGTTGGAACTCGGTTTGAACTACAACTCGCTCCCCGACACCATCCCCCGTCAGAGCCGCCGGCTTGATTACACCTCGCTAACGCTGGGGGGACGCTATGATATCCTGCGGGACGTCATCATCATCGACGCCAGCATCTCACCAACATTCGGCGATCTGAAACGCACCACCTATGATGCCAGCATAGAGTGGTATGTCCTGCCAGCCATGAGTCTGGCTCTCCAGTTCAGCTATTTTCGCTATGCCGACACTCCGAGTGACAACTACCTGAGCCTCCGGTACCGATATGACATCTGACGCATGAACGCACATCGGTTGACGTACGTACAGAAAAGCTCCTTCACCAGGATCGCCCTTGCCTGTGGGGTCGCGATCCTCGTGCTTTTGCTCACCCACGAAGGGGGACTTGGCATCGGGGCTCTGCGACGCATCGAGCTGGCAACAATCGACTACCGGTTTCAGGTCCGCGGCCCCCACCCTCTACCCGCAGAGTCATCGCACGTTGTCATCGTGGAGATCACCGACGATTCGTTCAAATCTCTCCCGGAGAAATTTCCCTGGCCCCGCTCCTACTACGCCCATGCGGTACGCAACCTCAAGGCAGCCGGTGCGCGCGTTATCGGGATCGATCTGATCTTCAGCGGGCCTGATGACTTCGCGGCGCGCAACGACTCCATCTTTCGCGCTGCCGTGCGTGAGGTGGGCTCCGTCGTGCTTGCCGGAAAACGCGCCGAGGATCAGCTGTTGTTCCGGATGACGTCTGCGCGACAGGATTTCGACAATATCTTCACAGACACCGGAGCACCCGCCGGACTGGTCAATATCCGGCCCGATGCCGACGGAATCTATCGTTTGTACAACTGCTTCTACCTTGTGGATACAGCAGGCGGTGCTTCCGTGCCGGTCCCGACATTCGGGTTTGCCGTTCTGAATACCTATGAGGGGCTTCGACCCGGGACAACGCCACAGCCGGTCGAGGACGGTTTCCTCTACCATGGAATGACAATCCCGACCTACGATCCGGGATCGATGCTGATCAACTACTACGGGCCGGACCGCACTTTCCCCCATATCAAGTTTCACGACGTGATCGATGACGAAACATTTGTGACCCGGGAGGAGCAGGATGGCGGCGAGCCGATCAACACCTTCAGTGATCCCGACTACGGTTACCTGGTCGATCAAACGTTTCGCGACAAGATTGTCCTCATCGGGGTGACCGTGCCGGAATACAAGGATCTTTTCCCCGTCTCCATCGGGCGTGGTCGGCAGAAGGGGGACAACCTGATGTACGGCGTGGAAATCCACGCGAACGTCATCGAAAATGTCCTCCGTGGCAGTTTCCTCCGCAAGCAAACAGCTGCGTCCCAAGCGCTTCTCACTGCCGGCCTCGTAATTCTTGCATTCTTTGCAACATCCTGGCTCAAAGGACTGCGCATACGTCATCAAATCCTTGTCGAAGTCTACAGCTTCGCCGTCGCAGTGCTTCTCATGGCAGGCGTCGCCTGTGCATCGATGCTCCTGTTCACGCTATCGCAGTATGTCCTTCACGTGACAAGCGCTCTTGTTGCAGTTGTCGGAGGATATGGGGCGAGCACGGTGTACCACCTCGTTGCCGAACGGAAACAGCGCCTCCTGATCACATCGATGTTCAGTACCTACGTCAACCCATCCCTGGTGGAAGAGCTGGTCAAACACCCTGAACGACTGGTGCTCGGAGGAAAGCGCGAAGAGCTGACGGTACTCTTCAGTGACATCGAGGGATTCACCACCATCTCGCAGTCTATGCAACCAGAGAACCTCGTATCTCTCCTCAACGAATATCTGAGTGTCATGTCGGAGATCATCTTCCGCCATGACGGCACACTCGACAAGTACGAAGGCGATGCGATCATGGCGTTCTGGGGAGCTCCCATTCCCCAGACGGATCACGCCGTCCGGGCATGCATCAGTGCGCTTGAGATGCAGGAGGCCCTGCGAGGGGTGAACGAGCAATGGCGCAGGGAAGGGAAGCCGACGTTTCGCATCCGCGTGGGAATCAACACGGGGGAGATGATTGTGGGCAATATGGGCGCAACGGGAAAGTTTAACTATACGGTTATCGGCGACAGCGTGAACCTCGCCTCCCGCCTGGAAGGAGCCAACAAGGAATACAAGACCGGCATCATGGTCAGCGAGAGAACCTTCACTCTCGTGAAGGACAGGATTCTGGGGAGGGAACTTGACCGGATTGCGGTCAAGGGACGATCACAGCCTGTTACTGTATTTGAGCTGATCAGAACACTGGCCGGGCCGATACGTCCGGCGGAGCGAGAATTCCTCGATTTCTACGCGGACGCCATCCCATTGTATTATCGTATGCAGTGGAAGCAATCGGCTGCGCTGTTCAGGAAAGCATTGCGCCTGAGCCCGGAGGACTATCCAACGCAACTCCACCTGAACAGGATCGCGTCATATGAGGCGACCCCGCCAGCCAGCGATTGGGACGGGGTCTTTGTGCTCACCTCAAAGTAGTTACCACTTCACTGTTGTCAGAAAAGCATCCCGGAGCATGGTCATATCGCTCCGGGCCCACGCTCGTTTCGAACCGGAGAAGAACAGAGTGACGGTGTAGACCTTTTCGCCGGTATCCAGGAGCACCACACGGATGGTGTCACGCTCAGCCGTGTTCACCACTTCATACCCACAGTACTCTTTCCCATCGACTGTAAACAACTCGGGGGACTGCAACACGAGGGCTGCACGCTCACGTTCCATGAGCGGTAGAATCAGCCGGCCCAGCTGCAGCAGGTCGTTTCCCTTCAGGGACGATCGTGCGCGCTCTTCAAGGTGGACTTCATCAACGGTAATGGATGCCGCGTAGTCATTTTTCAACAGCCATGCGGCATGCCCCGTAGCCTGCGAGTCTGCCGTTGCATCAAACCAGCCGATGGGAATGCGATAGCGGAGGACGGCATCGCGGGAAACTCCGTACTCTGAGCGAAAGGGAACACGTGTGGCAGACGGCGATCCGGCGCAGCCTGCGATGAGATAGGCAAGAAGAAGCGCGGAAAGAAACCGTTTCCTGAATGGACCGAACGGCATGTCAGTCGTTTGATCGCTGGTACCGATCCGACTCCAGTGTGAATATCAAGGAAACGCGGTGGGTGTTGCCGAGCTGATCCCGTGCGTCAAACTTGACGAATGAGTAATCGATGTTGATTTTCGGAAGGTGCAAGCCGGCACCCAATGTCAGCTGCTTGACATCACTGTAGCCCACGCGCAGGGCAAACAATTCTTTGAACTGGTACTCGAGGCCGGCATGGAAATCGGCGCTGACAGGACCGACGTGGACCATCGAGGCGCTCTGACGGTTCTCAAAGCGAACGTCAACATCAACGGTCGGAAGGAATCGACCACTCAACGCATGCAGCGCATACGCTGATCCAAGCTTGACTGTGGGTCGTATCAGCTCATTGCGCCCGGTATCCCAGGCGAGAAGTGTGGTTGTGATATCCTGGATATTGACGCCAAGGGAAAGATCAGGCACCGGCGCGTACCAGGCACCGACGTCGAATCCCACTCCCCAGGCTCCGTAGTCCCCGACATCTCTGCGGATGACCTTTAGGTTTGCGCCGTAGAAGAAATCGTCGGTGTGCCTCTTTGCATAGGTGAAGTAGACGGCCCAATCGGCGGCATTGAAATAGGTCACCCGGTTCGGGTCAACGCGGCTGAATTGATTGATATCGTTCGTCGGGTTCCCGTTGATATCCACACCCGCGTAGCGTGTTTCGGCGATATCATCCACCCCGAGACGGATTACGCTCAGGCCGAGGCTGGCATTTTTGCCGAAGGGGAGCGCAACGGCACCGTAGTCGTGGTTGGCAAGGCTGCCGAACTGTTCGTCATGCATCAGGATAAGCTGCGGGTACTCGATACGCGCAAGCGCAGCGGGGTTCCAGTATCCGGCAGTGACATCATTCACCACCGCGACGGAAGCCCCTCCCATGGCAAGTGCCCGGCCGCCGACCCCGATCGCCATAAACTCGCCCGCATATTTCGCCCCGACAACCTCGGCACCCGCCACGCTCCACAGCAGCAGCACCGGCAGGAGAACAACTCTGCACCGTTTCATCACAATCCGTTCTCCGGACGCCTTGTTCGCATGTTGCATGATCTCAAAAAGAGCAGCAAAAGTCAAGCATCTCCGGAAATCCGGAATAGCACGGCTGAGAGGATCGGGGGCGAGGAGGAGCGTCGGAACCACTGCGCCGGCGAGTCCGGCGATTGTCCCCCATGCGAGGGAATACCAGAGCGTCCCAGGCGCAGCGGTAAGCATGATCACAGATGTTCCACGGATCGGGCAACCTGTCCCGTAGCCATCGTGTCGATCGCTGTCTCAACAGCCCACACCGCTACCACCATATCCACTACTGCGTATGCGCGATCCTCCGTGACGCAGAGAAACGATGCTTCTGCTGGAAGGGGATAAGAGTATCGATACACACCCGTGTGTGCAGCGTAGACATCGACCACGGCATTCCCCTGCGTCCCTCCCGTACCGGTGAGCAGGTACACGTCATCGTGCAGCGTACTGACACTTCGTGTTACCACAGGTGCGGCAGGATCGACATGCGTGTACTCCGCATCGCCCGACTTCATCGAGAGCACCCCCGGAAATCCTCCATGGGTAATCGTTTCCACGCACACATCGGTCGTATCGGCGCCGGCCTGAGCGACGGCCAACACGCCGGATCGAAAGGCTGCGTAGACGATCTTGTCACGTCCAAGACTTGTGATGTGGCCATCAAGCACAATGCCGAGCTGTCGCTGGTTTCGGATGAACACACCGAACTGACGGAGCAGTCTGCCGTTGCCGTCGTACACCGAAAACAAACGGTCACCCGAAGGTGATGCCATCAGAACACACTGATCTCTGTTCACGAGAGCTATTCGATGCGCGGGAGTCACTGGACGAATTGTGCGAACTACATCACCCTTTCTGTTGAAGATAGTCACCAGGCCGTTGACGGGATCGCAGGTCCAGACGCTTCGATCCTCTCCAATGTCGAAATCGGTCAGGTTCGAGAACTCACCCGGTCCTTTCCCCTCTCCGCGGCCATAGGCGCGGACAAACGTGCCGGCTGGGGAGAACTCTTTGACTTTTCTCTCCCCCCAGTCCAGCACGAAGATGTTCCCCGCCGTATCGGACCGTACCGATGTTGGCGAAAGCAAGGGACAACGCGGATCTGTTCCCAGCCTGAACAACAGGTGGTGTTTTCTGGACCTCCAAGTTCTTTCTGAATTCCTCTGGGGACGGACCGAGGTGATGGTCGGATCCCCGATCCCTCCTGGACTCACCGCAATCCGCTCCGCCTTCATTGCCCCGCTCCCCAGAAAGTAACCGATGGCAGCTGCCACGGCAATTGCGCCGCCAAGAACCAGAACCAGTTTCATTCGCGCTGTCATGAATGCATCCTCACGCTATTGGGGTCGAGCCGGCGGTGAAGCGTTCACCCCACACCCGCCGACCTTTGTAGCTACGCTGCAACTCCGGACGGGGCGCTGGCATCCGCCAGCGCCCCTTTGGTGTTCGTCAGTGACCCGTCGCCGTTGTCGAAAGCCTCATGTAGCAGGTCACCGACCACGAGAAACCCGCATATGCGACAGACACGGTCATACATTGGTCGGGGCCTCCCGTGCAGCCCGTCCAACCACACGATGTTGGTGCAGCTGAAGCTGGGGCCGGGAGCGCCCCGATGAGCGCTAGTGCGATGACGCAGCTCAGCAGCATCCATGCTGCAATCGTGCGCGTGCATTTCATACACACCTCCTGGATAATGGTGATAGGGAATCGGGTGAACCTCCTGTGCGGCCATTCGCCTCCCCTAAGGGCGGTCCCGGTAACGGAACGGTCCGCCACTGGAACACCGACAGCAGAACCAGAAGAAGGTTCAGGACCAGATGGTGTACCGTAGCCCGTGCCGGTCCGAAGGTGAACGAACACCCACAGGAGCTGCCCGGTTTGAGGACAGCGAGGGAGCCAACCCACGCTGCAAATCCTAGAAACAAGAGCGCAGCCAGCAGGAGTGCATCTCGCCGGACGGGGGGAAGGAACAACGCCACCGCAACAAGAACTTCGACAACGATCACAACAGCGCCGACCGCACCCACCACAGATAGCGACAGCAGGCTGATCATCCCGAGCGTCCGGACAAACATCTGCCAGTGAAGCGCTTTGTCGACAGCAGCCCAGAGCAGGATGCAGCCGATCACAAAAACCGATGCACGGGAAGCGAGGCTCATATCACTGTCCTTCCCCCCGACGTCCGACAGAGTCTTCCGTGACGCGGACGGGAACATCGAAGTCACCCGTTTCCGCAGCCCGCATTTCCTCCGCCCTGGCTCCTGCGGATGGTTGGACGGTGGTGCTTCGTCCTTCGGACCGCGACAGTCCCACCAACCAGTACCCCCCGGCGATGCACGTTATGGCGAGACCTGCTTTCAACAGATTCCTGTGGTTCATGGTGCCAGGATGGTATAGGAATTTGCCCGGCTCAGCGCCTGGCTGATAGACCGGAGACAGAGCACTGCCAGGGATATCGTGGCCGCTTCGTACTGGTGTTATTCACTCCGTTCGATTTTTCCGAAGGGAGTTGTGGCTTGTGGAAACTACAGAAGAGGGAGATATTGTGGAAGAGGTAAACTACTGAAGAGGTTCTGCACCGAGCTCTCGTTTCATCGCAGCGATGACCGGGTGATCCTCCGCGGCGGACGATGGCGGAGGCGAAGTATTCCTTCCCGACTCCTCTGATCCTGCCGCGTCAATCATACCCTCGATCCGCGCAGAGACATGATAGAGTTGCCGAAAAATGTCCGCAAGTGCTTCACGGTGTCGGCTGATGCTGGAAATCTGAAAATCCGTGGCGCAGCCAATCAACACGCTCTGACCGCGAACTCCCAGGAAGCGCGTTCCCTCGAGAGCCGAGCCGAGCGAGATCCTCTGCCGGCAAATCTCTGCAACGAACTCATCCCACCGTGCACGGACCTCGTTCTCAGAAATTCCCGCAACCCGCTGTGACGGTAGACCGGGTTCTTCCTTTGTCGCGGAGGCAACTGCGTGCTGTGGTTTGCGCTCCATGGGCTTGGGTGCGGTGTTGTGTGCTGACGGTGGCCCGGAGATAGACGCTAACGGCTCAATGCGGTTTCTTTTCAACTCATCAAGCCGGCTCAGGATGTCCGCCACGTCGGGCGCCTGGGGAAGTGTCACCAGCTGCACGAGATCCGCTTCCAGTTTGAACCTCGGCTGTGAACTCCACCGGATGGCTGACTCGGTGCCTCCGACGAACCGCTGTAACCGAAGGATATCCACCATGCCGAACACACGCGATTCCTCAGCGTACCGTTTCCGGTAGTGGTCCGATGTTTCAATCATGCTTGTTGCGCCGGTTTCTTTCGCAATGAGGAGATTACGGAAATGCTCGATCAAACCGGAAAGAAAATCACGGATATCATGTCCGCGGCCCAATAACTCGTCCACGAGGGCAAGGGCGCCCTTCGTGTCATGTGCCTTGATGAGATCAGTAACTCGGAAATACAGTTCCTGGTCGACGATATTCAGCGCATCAACGATCTGTGTGTACGTCACCGTGCGCCCGCACAATGAGATCACCTGGTCAAAAATACTCTGGGCATCACGGAGCGACCCATCACCCCGTTTGGCCACCAGCAGCAACGCATCGCTGTCCATCTCCAGGCCTTCCGCCTGTGCAATCTGTCGCAGGTTTTTCATGATCTCATCAATGGAGATCCGGCGAAAGTCAAACCGTTGACACCGGGAGAGGATTGTCGCAGGAAGTTTGTGGATTTCGGTGGTGGCAAAGATGAAGAGCACACGTGACGGCGGTTCTTCAAGAGTCTTCAACAGAGCGTTGAAGGCCTCTTTCGTGAGCATATGAACTTCATCGATGATATAGACGCGGTATTGCCCGCGGGCGGGGGCGTACCGGACAGACTCACGGAGGTTGCGGATTTCCTCCACGCCACGGTTGGACGCACCGTCAATTTCCAGAACATCAAAACTGCGTCCTTCGGTTATTTCCCGGCAGTTATCGCAGGTGTTATCGGGATTCGCGTCCTGGGGATGCAGACAGTTCACGGATTTCGCAAGCAGGCGCGCGGTGGTGGTTTTCCCGACGCCACGCGGCCCGCTGAACAGATACGCATGTGCCAGACGCCGCGTGGCAATGGCATTCCGGAGTGTGGTCGTGACATGGGTCTGTCCGGCTACATCCTCGAATCGCATCGGCCGCCATTTTCGGGCGGTGACGATATACTCGCTCATCGTTCCTTCTTCCCCGGGGAAAACAGATGCGGGAGTGCGTCCTCAATCTTCACGATCGGGGCAATCGTCAACCCTTCTATGACCTTCGCAGGAATTTCCTCCAGATCCCTCACGTTTTCCTGCGGGATCAACACTTTTACAATGCCACTCCGTTGTGCCGCGAGCAGTTTTTCCGTCAACCCGCCGATGCCAAGCACTTCACCACGAAGCGTAATCTCGCCCGTCATTGCGACATCGTTCCTCGCCGGTTTCCCGCTGATTGCCGAATACATCGCCATGGCCATCGTAATGCCCGCCGACGGCCCGTCTTTCGGGATCGATCCTTCGGGAACATGGACGTGAATTTCTTTCCCTTTCCAGAAGTTGACCGACAGCCCGAGGGACTTCGCCTGCGAGCGGAGATAGCTCAGCGCAGCCTGCGCGGACTCTTTCATGACATCGCCGAGTTGTCCGGTGAGCGTCAGCTTCTGCGGACCGGTCATGACGCTCACATCCACATGCAGAATGTCGCCCCCAACGCTGGTCCACGCCAGCCCTGTCACCGATCCGACACGGCGAGTATCCCGCTTCAGTCGAGTCCGGAATTTCGGGACACCGAGCAACGTCTCCACGCGTTTCTCGTCTACCACGATGGCCGCGTGTTTCTTCTTTGGCCGTCCGTTCTTTTGCTTCGCAAGGACAAGCTCTTTGGCAACCTTCCTGCAGAGTGTTGCGATCTCGCGCTCCAGATTCCGGACTCCGGCTTCCCGCGTGTAGCTGCTGATGATCGCATCAATGGCACCGTCCGTGAAGGAGACGGTTGCCTTCGCCAGTCCATGTTCCTTCAGTTGGCGTGGCAGGATATGTCGTTTCGCGATTTCTCGTTTGTCGTGGTGGAGATATCCCGGAAGCTCAATGATTTCCATCCGGTCCTGCAGAGCAAGGGGAATGGCATACCGAACATTCGCCGTGGTGATAAACATGACGTGCGAGAGATCGTAGTCAACGTCCAGATAGTGATCGTTGAACACCGAGTTCTGTTCCGGGTCCAGCACCTCCAGCATCGCAGCTGACGGATCACCACGAAAATCCATGCTCATCTTGTCGACTTCGTCCAGAAGCAGCAATGGGTTGATCACCCCGGCGCGTTTCAGCGACTGAATGATCTTCCCTGGCATCGAGCCGATGTACGTCCGCCGGTGTCCGCGGATCTCGGCTTCATCCCGCACGCCGCCGAGCGAGATACGCACCAGCGTGCGACCCAGTGCCCGCGCGATGGACTTCGCCAGGGATGTTTTTCCCACGCCGGGCGGGCCCACAAAGCAGAGGATCTGCCCTTTCATTTCCCGGACAAGGTTCAGCACGGCGATGTGTTCGAGGATCCGTTCCTTGGGTTTCTCCAGACCGAAATGGTCATCATCGAGTATCTTCTTGACGTGCTCAATGTTCAGGTTATCCTTGGTCCGCTTGTGCCAGGGAACGCTAATCATCCAGTCAAGATAGCCACGGATCACGGTCGATTCAGGAGAGAGAGGAGGCGTTTTTTTCAGCTTGTTGAACTCCTCCATCGCCTTCTCTTCCGCATGCTTCGGCATGCGCGCCTTCCGGATGTCCTCCCGGAGTTTCACCATCTCCGGCGATGCATCTTCGTCCCCGAGTTCATCCTGGAGGATACGGATTTGCTCCTGGATGAAGAACTTCCGTTGCGATTTCGCAATATTATCGTGGACCTTGGTGTCGATCTCCTTCTCAATCTTGAGCACATCATTCTCAGAATTGAGGATGCGGATCAGCTCGTGGAGCTGCTCCCGCATCGTTTGGAGCTGGAGAATCTTCTGCTTGACGTCCACACTCTGCAGGATATTAGACGCAATATAGAACAGCTTCCGTCGCGGATCCCGTGTGTTCTCAAAGGCCACCAGCACCTCGCTCGGGACATTCCGGTTCAGGTGGACATATTCAGCAAAGAGCGTGGACGTGTGGCGCAGTAACGCGTCGAGCTCTGAATCCATCGGCGCCGGCGCCTTGGAAAGGGCGCATTCGGCCTGCAGAAACTTTTCGTTCGACAGGAAACGGATGATGGAGGCCTGCACAATGCCGTCCACCAGGATTTTCATCAACCCATTGGGAAGTTTCAGGATCTGGACGATCTTCGCGATGGTTCCATCGTGATAAATGTCATCGATGCCGGGCTCTTCAGTAACCGAATTCCTCTGAGCAGCCAGGAAAATATATTTGTCACGGTCAAGCGCATGGTTAACGGCGCGGAGCGAGGACTCGCGGCCGACGAGGACGGGAAAGATCATATAGGGGAAGACCACGACATCGCGCAAGGGCAACACCGGCAGCTGTGTCGGGACAGCATCAACCTTCTCGCCGGGTGCGCCCGATAGGATCTCCTGTTGCATGATCAGCGGCGCCCACTTCCATAAGATGGAAAAAGGTGTCGTGGGTCGACACCGTTGATAGTATACCAACATAAATGGGGTTTGTCAAGCCTTGCGAGGGAGCCGGATCGGACAGCGGCGCAGCTTACCAAGCGTCCATGCCGGCACCCTGTCCCGATGTGAGACATGCGAGGAGGTCATCGGTGCTCATCCGCGCAACGGCCGCACAGAGCGTGGAACCTTTTGTCCAGAGTGCAATGCTGTTGCCGTCCGGCATCGACTCGGTATACCAGCCAGTCCGCTGCAGCGACGCACGCACTACTTCTGGAAGTCTGAGGTGCTCACCCTTCTGCACCGTGGTCCAGCATGCCTGGTACATGTAGACAATGCCGCTATCATACCTGTAGACAACGTGTGCCAGCGTTGCACCCTCATGCTCATTCATTGCCCCTCCGACCAGCGTACAGCGGCTCATCGTGGGCACCAGAACAGGAAAATCGGTTTTGCCGGCGAAGAATTCACGCACCCGATCCGGCTGGTCGGAGACAACCTGAGGCTGGATGCTGCCGCTCGCAAGTGCCTGGAAGTTTGTTAACGATTGTTGAATCACATCGTCCGAGGACGAAAGGCTGAGTTGCTGTTGCGGTACCTGAAGGGGGACAACCCGAACGATAACGAGAAGAGCAAGTGACGCCAGGGCAAGACCGAGGGTGGGCTTGCTGAAGCGTGAGTGCAACGCCTTCTCCCACCATGAAGGCAGCCTGACAGCGAGCACCTGGCTCTCGCCGTTCACCATGCTAAGAATGGAAGCCCGGACGCTCCTGGGAACCGGTACCATTCTGGCTCGGTTCTTCACGACCAGCTTGGTGGTCAGTTCCTGCTGGTAGTCATGCCGGCACGCTGGACATCGATTCGCATGGTCGAGGAAAAGGTTCATTTCTTCCTTGGCCATGAATTTGTCCACAGCGGGGGTGATAAGAGCCTGGAAATCGCTACAGGTCACGTCCACACAGCACCCGTTGTTCGCAAAGGATCGCTACGTACACCTTACGTATTTGCCACGTAGCCGCGTTGCTTCGCGTAGCCCGTGAGTTTCGCCCGTAGCATGCGGCGGCCCCGATGGAGCCGTGAACGCACAGTACCGAGCGGGCAGTCGACAAACACCGCAATTTCCTCGTAGGTCAACCCTTCAATGTCACAGAGAATGACAACGGTGCGGAAGTCGTCAGGAAGGTCGGCAATTGCTTTCGCCACATCATCGTCAAGCAGGTTATTGAACAACGCTTCCTGGCTGTTGCCCGGCTCTGTGGATTCTTCCCGAGGGATCGCGTAGAAGCTTTGCACCTCGTCGAAATCAACCGTGTCAGGCTCTTTGGATTCTTTCCTGTACCGGTTGATGAACGAGTTCTTCAAGATTCGGAACAACCAGGCACGAATATTGGTTCCCTGCTCGTATTTGTCCCAGAAGCGGTATGCTTTCAGGTAGGTTTCCTGCAGGAGGTCTTCAGCATCAGAGGAGTTGTTGGTCATGCGGAGGGCGTAGTTGTACAGCAAATCCGCATGCGGAAGGGCTTCCTTTTCAAACGCACGCTGTTTTTCGCTTTTTCTCTCTGTCATGTCACGTTCGGTGGAACATGAAAGTGGGGCGTAAAATACAACAACGCCCGGCGATATTCAAGCCGCACCTGTAATTCCGGCGTTGCGGAAGACTTCCCGCAGTGGTACCTCGGTGTCCACCACAATGTCGTCAGCGCTCAGTCGAACCCCATCGGCATGCCACGTCTCCAGCGCACCGTGGGTGCTCAGGTCACCCACCTCCTCAATGAACACCGTCGCTTCGGCTAACGCCTTTCCTTTCACCCGCATCATTCCAAGATCGACAGGATGTTCCCACCCGCTGTGATGCCACAGTCGAATGCCACGGATGATGATGTCAAACATGCGTGTGCCGTTTTTCTTGAGTCCCGCATACGTTCCAACGTCGACATTCTTGTAGGAGCCCGAGGCCAGCGCCCCAAAGGAAGTGAGAAGTGCAACGAACGTAAGTTTGCGGATGAATACTTTCTCCGGATCTCCCGGCCACTGACCGGATTCTATCAGGAGGGTACTCGTGCCCCATGACTGCATCGTGTCCCCAAACGCGCGGGGTTCGTACGAATCGTCATACGTCGCCATGTGTCCTGCAATGAACTGATGAAGTCCCTCGACAATCACCGACGCCAGTTGCATGGCGCCCAGGCGTGACGGTGAGACGGTCCCTTCCGCGTCAGCCGGAGGGGCAAGGAGTGCTAGTGCCGTGACCTGTGGACTGTTCCCCGCAGAGCGAACTTCCTGATCATGCAAGTTGAACCCGAATGCTGGATTGAGGAGCCGGTGTGCGTTGCGCAAGACCCGTGCTTCAGGCGAGGCGAGCTTCTGCGCATCCCGGTTCACGTCAATGTGGACGGCAGTGTGCCGTCGCCGGTGCTCTGCACCGTCAGGGTTCAGCATCGGAATCCAGTGAAGCGTCAGCGCATCCGCCACGGAGCGGACCCATGGCTCGATCCCACCACGTTCCACAAGAAACCGGGTCATGTCAAGCAATGCGAGCGTGGCAGTGCTTTCGTCTCCGTGCATCTGCGACCACATCAGGACCGGCGTGGGGCCGCGCCCGAACGACAGCATCCTAATGGGCCGTCCTTCCAGCGATATGCCGAGCTGACGTTCCTGGACCGGATCGAGAGGGCCTCCAAGGACGGCATGAAGAGCTCCCCACATGGTGCTGTGCCGGCAGTTCAATGCCGTTACCTCCCGCACGACACAGTGGTCGTGTTCCTCAAATAGCGTCCGGGCGTGCTCGGCATGCGTCATCGCTCAAGCGCCTCAAAGTATTTTCTGATCAGCATCTCGTAGTCCCTCGCATATCCCTCTTCGAGCGCCTTCAGCAGGTCACGCCTCAATGAATCCCTTCCCTCTTGTGAGGTCAGGTCAAGTTCCCCAGGACTACGCCGAGCCACGGAGCTTCCGCTCTCCGCCTTCCGGCGCTGCTCATAGTCTCTCTCGCGCATTGACTTCTGGGAATCAAGCAGCCGGGAAAGAATCCGATCCTGTCTCCGTATCGTTTCCGGATTGACGTCCTGCTGTGCCAGGTCGGTCTGCACCTCGCGCATTTCTTCCGCGATGCGGTTCAGGTCGCCGAGGATTCTGCTGGTCTCACCTGATCGTGCCGCTTCGCGTGCGAGTTCTTCAAGCGACTTGCGCACCGCACCCTGTTCCCCGGCAAGACGGCTCATCTCGGCCAGTTGCCGCTGTGTCAGCATGTTGCGTGTCGCTTCATTGATGCTCTGTTGTTTCCCTGCCATCTGTTGGAGCCGTTGCATGAGACTCGCCATGCCGCCTCCCTGTCCTCCCCCTTGCATCATAGCATTCAATCCACTCTGGAGTTGCGCGGCGGCATCATTCAGCGATGCCATGGCAGCGCCCTGGTGATCCGCAGCCACTGCCCCATTCCTGTTGCCGAGCATCTCCACAGCCTGATCCATCGATCGCATCGCATCGCCGATGGCTTTCCCCATCTCCGGCGTGATACTGAACGTTTTCTGTGCCAGGCTCCCCAAACGATCTGTTACTCCGGCAAGATCGCGCCGGATGTCAGCCTGTTGCTGCGCATTCTCTCGAAGTTGCTGAGAGTTCTGGTCCAGCGCACGGGCTTCGTTCTTCAGTTTCTCCTGACGCTTGGAAAGCTCCAGCATATCCTGCAACGCCTTCCTCATTTCCCTCACCACTTGTTCCTGCTGGCGTTGTTGCATTGCCTGACTGGTCTTCTGCAGCTGCTTGTGGAATTGCTGCATTTTGTTGATCGCAGATTGTTGTTGCTGCGAGGCCGCTTCCATGTCCTGCTGCTCCATCTGCTGCACCGCCTGTTCGAGGTCGCTCTCAAGGCCACTCTGGTCCAGTTCTTCCTGGGCCTTCTTCAGCTCTGCCAGAGGCATCTCCTTGGGAAACTCCTGCATCTTCCTCTCCACATCCTCCATCGCTTCCCTCAGGGAGTCAAGCTGCCGCCGCAGGTCTGCCTGTTTCTGCATGAGATTCTCGCGCTGCTCTCGTGCGTCAGCTTGCCGTGTCTGGCCCTGCACCTCCTCCTGCTGTTTCATCATCGCCTCGGACCGCCTTACCATCTCATCCACTTTCTGTTCGATCTGGATCCGCTTCAAAAGGTTGAGCGTTCGTTCGACACTTTTCCGGAACGCTTCTTCGGAGAACTCCAGATTCTGCAGCGCTTCCTTCAGCGCATCAGGGTTGGCGCGCTGCATTGCCTCCTGGAGCTTTCTTAGCGCTTCTGCCAGCTCGGGGGAGTTGAGCTGGGACATCAGCTGCTGCAGTTCCGCGTATTTCTCGAGCGTCTGAGGGGAGAGGAGCTGGTTTTTCTGTAGCGACGTCGTTATCTGCTCGATCGTCCGGTTTACATCCTCCATCTTCTTCTGAATCTCGCCATACTTCTTAAGCAGCTCCTCGGCTCGTTTCTGCTGCTGCCACTCCTTCTTGGGCTGCTCTTTCTTCATATCCTGGATCAGCGATTCAAGCTCCTTCTTTGCGTCGCGCGATTGTTGCAGCGCCTGCTCCATCGTCTGTTTGCTGACATCATGCCCCTTGTCCGCTTCGCTGAAGACTTCATCCATGGACGGAACACGGAGGGTATAGCTTTCACTCACGGCCGACTTCGGCCCGGAGATATTGTCGTTATCAAACACTTCCACCCGGTACTGAACCACATCCTCGGGCGTTAACGAGAGCGACCGGAGATCCCAGCTGTACGGCACCATCATTTCCGTCCGGGATCCTGCAGGCAGCGGGATGTCCGCAGACGTGAATTCCTCCGTGGGCTTTTCATACCGGGAATGGGTCAGGCGGTGCATCAGCCGAAGCCGGGAAATCCCAAAATCGTCAGCGATCTTGACCAGCATTCCCAGCGATGCGTCGTCAGATACATCAATATTGATGCCTGGCACAAGGATGGAAACACTGGGATACGCATCGGGGACAATGTGGATGTTGTACGTGATCGGATCAGCATTGGTTCTCCCGTCATGATCGCGGAGCCGGATCTGATAGGCTCCTTCCCTGGAGACAACCAGCGTGCCCGTCGCTTGAGTGTCATTCGCACGGAGTTCGAGGGTGGTGCTGTCCGCCATGAGAAGAACCGCCTCATGGAGTGGTTTATTGGTTTCAATGGTGAGGTGTGCGTGCGCCCCTCTGAGCGCGGTGATATCGCCGACATTGTCCTCAAGCTGGCGCGTGACCAGGCCGGTATATTTCGGGAAGTCCAGTTTGATTCTGAGCATCCGCACCATGGGACGGTCGGTCACCGTGAGCGTGAAGATCTCACTGCGGACATCATCCGCACGAATATAGTAGACGGTGGATGTCCGGATCGAGGGAAACTCATACGTGAAGATCTGGGACGGTGAAGGATGGAACGAATGCTCCTCAAAGGCTACCTGAGGTTCGGGCTTGCTCGCAATGACAAGATCCTTCGGCGTTTGCCCAAGGACGTGTACTGTGATGGTGACCGCATCGCCCTTTGTGACTGTTGCATTCCCGGGCTCCACGACAAACGTAAATGGCGCAGGCGCCGCAAACACCTGATTGTACAGGAACAGCCGCCGGGCAGATTCGACGAAAGTTCCGGGGAAGAGCACACACAACACCGCCGCACCCGCTGCGACCCACCCCACCCGTTGGGCCATCCGGAGTGCTCGGGTACCGCTTACTGCCGCAGAGAAATCAAGAGGCTCAGCGTCCCTGCGGAGATCCTCCACCGCAGCATCGATGAGATCCCTTGAATAATATGGGACTGCGCGATCACGCTCCGGAAACAGCTGTAACACGTTGACCAGCCGGTCCTTGACAGCGGGAAATGCGTCTCCGACCAACTGTGCTGCCTTCTCATCGTCGACATCGGAAAGAACGCCAAGGAGTCGTAACAGCGGACGCCCGGCAAACCACGAGACAAGCCCCGCGGCAAACGCAACAAGAGCCCAGAAGCCAATGGTCCGGAACAGAACGTCAAGCCGTACAATGCTCTCGAGAACCACCATGAGGATGACAATTGCAAGCGTACCACCCCCTGCCACTGCCGCTCCCTGGAGAAGGGCAACAACGTTCCTCTTGCGCCGGACATCGCCCAGCCGGTCTTGAATCCATCGGTGTGCTATTTCCGTGTAGTCTTCGATCACCTTCTCCCGCGCCCTCCTGCCCTCACCCCGGGTCCACCGGCTACCGTTTCATACTGACTGTGCATCCCGCCCCACCCTAATCGGTTGTTGCCCAGATCACAATATTTGTTCCGAATCTGAGTGCTTCCTGCCGTTTTTCTTCGGGATCCTTGTGGACTTCCGGATCCACCCAGCCATCGCTCGGATTACTTTCATAGGTATAGTACACCACCAGCCGTCCGTTGTGGAAAATTCCGAAACCCTGCGGAGGCTTCCCATCATGTTCATGCGTCTTCGGGGGACCGTTTGGGAAGCTGAACACCACCGAATACAGACCGAAACTGTACGGCAATTCCACCAGCTCCTTGTCCGGAAAGATTTTCTTCATCTCCCTGCGGAACGCTTTGTCCATGCCGTAGTCATCGTCTGCGTACAGGA
>Ga0315275_10000254_pt1 | contig 43929 bp, 38 predicted proteins | sample YL17G03_0_MG_FD_205557 | JGI IMG/M metagenome (GOLD analysis project Ga0315275, IMG submission 205557) | Sediment microbial communities from Yellowstone Lake, YNP, Wyoming, USA - YL17G03_0 | ecosystem: Environmental > Aquatic > Freshwater > Lake > Sediment | place: USA: Wyoming | collected... | reverse complement strand
ATGGCATAAATCGCACATGACTATCTTCCCCTCTACTCATCGGCATCACGGGAATCCTCCCATGACAACACCGACCCCTACTTGGAAGTATAGCCCGTTTTCGTGATCTGTCAACGGGATGGAGCCGCGCCCGGGCGCCTCCCGTAGAGCTCGAGGTCCACCCCCGCAAACACCCATGAGCCCGCCAATGCACCTCGCTCAGGCAGAACGCGCCGCAGAATGCCTTCGGGGTCCTTGTCCCAGCCTCGACTTCGAAGGTACCAGATCCTCGAATGCGCCGCAAAACAGGCCGCTATTGTCTCATCGACGCGGACAGCCCCGAGATCCGCCGGCTCGATATACGTGATCGTGTTCGACCCCGCATAGTAATGAGCGAATACCTCCTCGACAGCCGGGGCGATGATGAGATCCCCGCCCGTCTCGTTTTGCATGACGGCCGCGGCGGCGCCCCGCACGTTCTCTCGCGCGTATTCCGGATCAAAGTGATAGTTCCAGTCTGAGACGAGCATGACCGCGCACACCGCGGCGCCGGCGAGGAGACGCATTCTCCTCCCCGGGGGGAGCCCGTAAACGGCGAGTGCCACGTACAGCGGAAACGCGCACATGAGGTAGCGGACGTTGAAGACCTTGACGTTGAAGGCGGTGATCACGGTGACCGAAACGGCCGCGACGAGGATCACCGAGAGAAAGAGACCGAGCCGGCCGTCTCTCGCCGACCGGATGATCCCGGAAACGAGAAGGCCGCCGAAGATAACCCCCGTCGTGATGAGCACGGCAGCGTATTTCACCACGAGAACGCTCGCCGATGTGACGAGGTGGAGCTCCCGGAGACCGGGTCCGAGGGAGTAGCCCGCGGAAAACGCATAGAGCGCATAGGGATACGACCATCCGCTCAAGGTGAGCTCGCCGCGGAGCCGCTCTGCAACGGGAAGAGCCGAGATGCCGATGACACGGATCTGGCGCAGGAACCAAATCTCCCGGTAGATCCATGGGGCAATGACGATGATCACGATGGCCGCGGCGACCGCCCCGTAACGGAGATGTCTTCCCTTCATCCGTCCGCTGAAGGCGAGGTATACGAAGAACGCCGCGCCGAGGAACAGAGCCGAGAAATGCGCGAGGCACGCGAGCGAGAAAGCGATCCCGAGCGCAGTACCGCTCCGCGCCGTCGGCGACGCGCGGAACCGCTCGAAGGCGATGAACGTAACGATGACGAGAAGCGAAAGAAGGGCGTAAGACCTGAGCTCCTGGGAGTAGTAGAGATGAAAGGGGCTGAGAGCCATGAATAGCGCGGCGGGGAGCGCGAGGTCGCGTCTTCCGATCACCACGAACCACCGGAACAGCGCATAGACGGCACAAACGCCCGCGACCGCACTCGGCGTTCGCAGCCAGAAGTCGGACTTCGAAACGGCGCTCCAGAAATGCATCATGAGGGAATAGAGCGGCCCGTGCACGTCGTAGAGAAATTTTTTCCAGTAGGGAGCGCCGGCGGCCGAGGTGAACGCTTTGTAGGAGAGTATCTCATCGACCCAAAGCGACTGGTGTGAGAGGCGGAAGAAGCGCAGGAACACGGCCGCCGCGATGATCCCGCCAAGGCTGATCCATTCGGATTTCCGCCATTCATACCCCTGCATGATGCCTTTATACCGCATCGAGCCCGCATTATCCAGCGCAAAAGCTTCCCCGCCTCCCGGCTCGCGCCGCGCGCGCGGGGCGGGAGCGGAAAAAGGGCTGGTGGAACCAAAACGCTGGGGTTATCCTCGATCCGGGTTTCGTCCAGGGAAGGCCGGGGATGCACGGCACGATCCACATAGGTCCCGCGGGGTGGTCATACGAGGACTGGAAAGGTCCCGTATACCCATTGGGGCGAAAGGTCGACGAGCTCCTCACGATCGCGCGCTACTTCGACTGCATCGAGATCAACAGCTCCTTCTACCGCACGCCGACGGAGCGCCTCGTCCGGAGCTGGGCGGGTCGCATCGCGGAGAGGTCCGGTTTTACCTTCACCGTCAAGGTCCTTCAGCGGTTCACGCACGAACGCGCAGGAACCGCCGACGAGGCGAGGCGTTTTGTCCGCGCCTTCGATCCCCTTGTCGAACGCGGCTTCGTGGGAGCTTTCCTTCTCCAGTTTCCCTGGTCCTTCCGGGATTCGGCGGAAAACCGCGGTTACCTCAAAACGCTGGCCGGTTGGTTCAGGGAGCTCCCGACCGCAGTGGAACTCCGTCATGGTTCATGGAACGGTCCCGGGACGGAAGACTTCATTTCAGAATGCGGCCTGGCGTTCTGCAATATCGACCAACCGGTCATCGGCGCCTCCATGCCGCCGATGGAGATCGTCACCGATCCGCGCCTCGCCTACATCCGCCTCCACGGCCGCAACTACAAGAACTGGATGCGGAAGGATGCGGGACGCGACGAGCGCTACGACTATCTCTACCGCGAGGAAGAGCTGCAGGAGTGGAAACGTCGAGCGCAGCGGCTCTCCGCGAAGGCGGAGAGTCTCTACATCATCACGAACAACCACTTCCGCGGCCAGGCCCTCGTGAACGCATTTCAGATCAGGAGCCTCCTTGCCGGCGAGCGACAGAACATGCCCGAACCGCTCGTCGCGACGTATCCGGTGCTCCAGGACATCGCGCTCGACCCTCCGTCGCAGGGGACTTTTCTCTAGCGTGCGGAATGCGTCCGGGGATCGTCTGCTATCTCGTTGCGAGGGAGACGATGATCCCTACGATGAGGACGACAATGTAGCAGAGGAGCCGCTTCGGCGTTATGGAAGCGGCGGCCTTCCGTCCTTCGTGTTTCGTTTCGCTCTTGCCGGTTTCCCCGACGGGCGTCACGCAGAATTCGCAGTGCGTATCCCCTTCCTTCACGGGAAAACCGCACCAGCTGCAGGTAAGCTTGTTTGCGGCCTCCTTCGGGGGGCTCTCGACATGGGCGCTGGCCCCGCTCTCGACGATACTGCCCTTCCCTCCCGCCTGCTCGATGAGGACAAGAATGTGCTCGGCCCGCGTGCGTCCCTCGCCGGACCAGATCGAGGCGGGCAGCTTGCCTACGATATGTTTTATCTTCGAGATGGGCATTTTCGTCAAAAGGGAAAACTTGATCGCAAACGATTCGTGGGTTTCGACGTCGGAGCGAATCTCATCGAGCACGACGCAGAATGACTTGCGGCTGTCGGACCCGATTCCGAACATTTCGGGTTTGCGCTGGTTCGTACCACTCGTATTCGTGCCGGAGGGCATATCAACACCTCATGAGAAGAACCCGCCGCCCATGTTGCACCTTTTGTGCCAATAAAAGAAGGGGGGGCGGCAGAAACCGCTCCCCCGGCGTATCCTCTCCGGATGAATCGATGCGGGATTCTACCGCCTCCGCTCTCCGCTCGCGAGCGAGCGCGTTTTGACGAAGGCGCAGACGCTCGTCGTCCGCCATCCCTCGAAGCCGCTCGTATCGACCGCGGAAACCTTGTAGCAATACGTGATGTTTCCGATCAAGAGGGAATCGACGAAGACGGTGTCGGCCGTTGTCGCGATGATCTGGAGCATGTCGTAGGCCTCGATGTACTGATACACTCTGAACTCCCCGATCGAGGCGCGCGCCGCGGCCGGATAGCTCCATCGTATCGTGCTCATTTCCTCCCCCCCCGTCGCGACGAGGTCCGTCGGCGTCGGGGGCGGATCGTACGCAAAGCCCGTCGGGAGATCCCGATGATCCTTGCCGCACGAACAATGCAGGGAAACGGCCGCCGCCAGCAGAAACAGTACAAACGATCTCATTTTGATTTCCCCTTTTCAGAATGAGAGAGATCCTGTCACGAGAAAGCCTCCCCCTCGCACTTCGAGCGAAAGAGGCGGCACTCCTTTGTCGTCGAAGAGAATCATGTCGACGATACTCACCGCCCAGATACCGACAGCCGCGTAAAGCGCAGCCTGCCGGTATCCGTGAAGCTCATCGGCGCTGCCCCAGCGCGCGTGCATGATATCGTACTCATAGAGGGCGTCGCCGATGTACGACGCCTGCAGATATGACGCTTTCGCGCGGTCATACTGCTCCACGGAGCGGTTGTACTGGATATCGGCGATCGCAAGCGTCGTGAGCGAAACGAGCTCGGCGCTCAAGAAGAGCGCGCCGCGCCCGTAGTGCCCGGACTGTACCTGCCCCCACCCCGGCACGAACACCGAGTACCATATGTTCTCCCCCGCGTCCGCCTCGAGTGAAGCGAGAACAACAGGGAGCATCACGAACAGAAACAAGATGGTTTTTCGCATTGCCATTCCTTCCTGTATCGACGTCCTCCTCGAAACTCCCCCGTTTGTACGGTTCCAGGCCGGGATTTGTTCCCGGCAGACGGCGGCCCAGGCCCCCATCACGGCACCGGACTCGCCTCCGGTTCGGGCACGTCCTCAGAGAGGGTGTTGTCGACCTCGATCGTCTCCCTCTTGCCGAGCTCGTGAAGCACGACCCCGCCCCCCACCGCCACCGAGATGTAGGTCGTGAAGAACCGCCAGAGAATGACGTAGAACCCGATGAGCCCCTTCGACACGACCGCCGACATGAGCGCCGCCGAGCTCAGCTCCGCGGCTCCGCTTCCCCCGGGGGTCGGGAAAAAATAATTGATGAGGATGATCACCATCTGGAGAAGCGCCACCTCGACGAACGACGGATGCATCCCGAGGCTCCGCACGACGAGGTACGCGACGACGAATTTGGAGAAGAAACACATGGCGCTGACGAGAATGCCGTACATGAAAACGTGAAAATGCTTCTGGAGATAATGGATGAGCTGCCGGTGGCAGCGATCGATAGCGTCGAGCATGCCGTGCGCCCAGCTGCCCGCGCGCAGGTAGTCCTTCCTTCGAATGCGCGACACGATGAGGACGAGGATCCTCGAGAATTCCCGGTAGAACCCCGGAATCAGGACCGCGATGATCATGAGGAGCGCCACGGCGAGAAAGAAGATCATCCCGGCGTTGAAGAGGTGGCCGAGGAACTTCCCGGGAAGCGGAACGATCCCCCGGAACACGTAGATGGCGATTCCGGAGAAGATAAGGAAAAACGTCGTGCTGAAAAACGTCATGAGACTCGCCGAGGTCGCCTCCACGGCGGGCATCCCTCCCACGTAGAGCATGTAGATCTGCGCGGGACCTCCCCCCGTCTGCGACGGGGTGACGGCCCCGAGGAAATAGTTGGCCAGATTTGCTTTCACGCACGTTTTGAAACGGATCGTGGGATGGAACACGCGGCTGAAGAGATAGAGCCGGTATCCACCGCCAATCCAATCGAGAACGATGAAGGGTATGGCGCAGAGGAGCCAGAGCGGCTGGATGTTCTTGAACGCTTCCGCGGTCATGTGCGAGTGCGTGAGAAGGAAGATAACGACGAGGCTCGAGAAACTCAGAATCGTGAATATCTGGAGCCCCCGGCGGATCCGTTTTTTCGTGATTTGATAACCCATGAGTCCTCCGCGTCCCGGTAATGACGAATAATAGGAAAGAGGGCACGCCGAGGTAAAGAGAATTCTCCAGCTACCCTTGACACCCGCCGCGGTAACTTATAGATTTAATCACTACGAGTTGCGGAATTCACGTGAACAGTGCAATCCAAGAAAACGCAGCCTTGAGGGGTGAAGAATGATCCAGGTAGAGAATCTCACGAAATACTACGGGACCACGCTCGGGGTCAAGGGTCTCAATTTCCAGGTCGAACAGGGGGAAGTCCTCGGCTTTCTCGGGCCGAACGGCGCCGGAAAGACAACGACGATGAAGATGCTGACCTGCTACCTCCCGCCGACCGCGGGCACGGCGAAGGTCTGCGGATTCGACATTCTCGACCAATCAATGGAGGTCCGCGCGCGCATCGGGTACCTCCCGGAGCGCAATCCCCTCTACAGCGACATGACGGTGCGCGGGTACCTCGATTTCGTCGCCCGGGTCAAGGGCGTGCGCCAGGGCGCGCGGCGTGCGGAGATCGACCGGGCGATCGAACGCTGCGGGCTTGCGGCGGTCAGCCACCGCACGATCGGGAAGCTCTCGAAGGGATATCAGCAGCGCGTCGGGATCGCGCAGGCGATTCTGCACGATCCCGAGATTCTCATACTCGACGAGCCGACCCTCGGCCTCGACCCGAAGCAAATCATCGAGATCAGACAGCTTATCAGGGACCTGGGCGGCGAGAAGACGGTGATCCTCTCGAGCCACATTCTTCCCGAGGTGAGCCAGGTCTGCAATCGCGTCATCATCGTGAACCGCGGTGAGCTCGTCGCGGTCGACACGCCCGACAATCTGCGCTCCCGCCTCACGACGTCGGCAATCCTGCGCGTCACGCTGCGCAACGACGGCGGCGCCGCGGCCCGGGGGGAGGCGATGCTCTCGAAGATTGACGGCGTCCTCATGGTAAAGGCGGATCCGCCCGGGGCGCTCATCCGCTCCTTCACGGTCGAATGCGTGAACGACAGGGATCTCCGCGAGGAGATCGCCCGGACGCTTGTCGCGGAAAAGCTTCCGCTCCTCGAGCTCTACCGCGAGGAGCTCTCGCTCGAGGATATCTTCCTCCAGCTCGTCACCGAGGAGGTGAACTGAATGAGAAAGCTCGCCGCAATCTATCGAAAAGAGTTGCAGTACTACTTTCAGTCGATAACCGCCTATGTGATGATCGGCCTCTTCCTCGCGCTCTCGGGATATTTCTTCTACAGCATCTTCCGGTACTACAACTACCTCTCCTATCAGGCGGGACGCGATCCCTACCTGGCCGGCACCTTGAACCTGATCGAAGGGGTCATGCGGCCGCTCATGGGCAATGTGAGCGTCGTGCTCCTCTTCGCGCTCCCGCTCCTCACGATGCGGCTCTTCGCCGAGGAAAAGAAGCAGGGTACCTTTGAGCTTCTCCTCACCTACCCCCTCAGCGACGCGGCGGTGGTCATGGGCAAGTACCTCGCCGCACTGAGCGTGTTCGCGCTCATGCTCGCGGGCTCGCTCCTGTACCCGTTGCTCCTCGTGATCTATTCGAACCCCGAGCCGGGACCCATCGTCACGAGTTACATCGGGCTCTTTCTCATGGGAGCGAGCTTCGTCGCGATGGGGATATTCTTCTCGTCGATCACGAGCAACCAGATCATCGCGGGAGCGGCGACCTTCGGCGTATCGCTGTTCTTCCTCATCATCGGATGGGCCGCCCCCTTTGTCGGATCGACGTTTTCGAAGGTCCTCTCGCAGATCTCGATTCTCGAGCACTACGATACCTTCGCGAAGGGAATCATCAACCTGCAGGACGTCACCTATTACGTCTTTCTCACCGTATTCTTTCTTTTCATGACGCTGCGATCTCTCGAATCAGCGCACTGGAGGAGCTGACGATGGAACGGCTTAAAATAATCCTCGGGCCGCTCGGGCTCGTGCTCACCCTCATCGGAGGCGTAACCTACGGTATCCTCTATTCGAGCGGATGGGTCGCCGTGGTCCCGCTCATCGCCGGGGTCGTGCTCATCGTCTTTTCGGCGGTTGTAAACCTCCGCGGCGCGCGCACCGAAGGATCGAAGCGGAGCACACGGGCAGGGATCAACGCCGCCGTCTCCATTATCGCGCTGGCCGCGATCCTCGTGTTTCTCCAGACGCTCGCGGCGCGGCACAGCGCCCGGTTCGATTCCACGTCGAATAAGCGGTTCTCCCTGTCCACCCAGACGGACAAGATTCTCAGGGGGCTCGCGAAAGACGTGATCTTCACCTGCTTCTTCAAGGAAGACGCTCCGGAAAGAACGGAGCTCGCCGATCTCCTCAAGGAATACGCAGGAACGAGCCCCCGTGTGAAATACTCCTTCATCGACCCGAACAAGGACCCCGTCACGGCGCGGCGCTACAAGATCAAGAACTACGGCGCGATCGTCCTCGAAAGCTCCGGCAACGAGGAGCGGCTCTCCGAGATCACCGAGGAGAAGGTAACGAACGCGATTCTACGGGTGACGCGCGAAACGAGAAAGGTCGTCTATGTCCTTACCGGGCACGGCGAGAAATCGATGGATGACACCCTCGCCGACGGCCTGAGCGAGATGAAGCGCGCGGTCGAATCCGAAGGCTACGTGATCAAGAGTCTCCTCACGCTCCGCGACTCGATCCCATCCGATTGCACGGTTCTCATTATTCCGGGCCCCGAAAAGGATATATTCCCTCCCGAGCGGGCCATGATCGAGGGCTTCCTCTCGGAAGGGGGGACTCTTCTCCTCCTCATCGATCCCCTCACTGATCTTCCGCAGATTGACGGGCTCGTCGCCGGCTTCGGGATCGAGGTCACGAAGAGCATCATCATCGACCGTTTCGGAAAGCTGCTCGCGGGGAACTACCTCACCCCCATCGTAAACAAGTACGGGAAGCACCCAATCACGGAAAACTTCAGGCTCGCCTCGTTCTTTCCGCAAGCGCGGGCTCTCGTCGTGGCGAAGGACAAGCCCCAGGGCGTCGAGGCCCGCGTGCTCGCCTCGACCGGCGAGTCTGCGTATGCGGAGACGAACATCGCGGACGTTATCAAGGGAAAAACGCAATTCGACTCGGAAACGGACATGACGGGCCCGATCGATGTCGCCGCGGTCGCGACGAAAGAGGGTTCCCCCCGGCCGGCCGTCAAAGATCCCAGCAACCCGGCGCGGTACGGCCGGATCGTCGTGTTCGGGGATAGTGATTTCGCGAGCAACGCGTACCTCGGCCTCTCGGGCAACAAGGACCTCGTCATGAACACGATCGGATGGCTCGCCGAGGAGGGGGACCTCATCGCCGTGCGCCCGAAGAATCCGGTGAGCCAGCCTGTCGTTCTGAACGTGAGGCAGGGACGCGTCGTTTTCTGGCTGCCGGTTATCGGGCTCCCCGCGATCGTTTTCGTCATCGGGGTGCTCGTGGTCGTAAACCGGCGGAGAGCCGCATGACGGAGGGCACGGGATGAGGTTCAAATCAGCGACGTGGATCATGCTCGCGGCGCTCGTCGCGATCGCCGCCTATTTCTTCCTCGTCGACGAAAAGGATCGAAAGACCCGGGAACGGGAATACAAATCGGGCAGGAAGCTCTTTTCCTATACCCGCGCAGAGCTCGAGCGCTTCGTTCTCATCAATCCCAAGGGGGAACGGATCGAGGCCGCTCGCAGCGGCTCGGATTGGAAGGTCGTCTCGCCGGTCGAAGCGCCCGGCGATCAGCCGGAAATCGCGTCGTTTCTCGATCAGGTCATCCCCGGTCGGAGGGGTGTCGAACTCTCCGGCGCGAGAAATTTGGCCGACTACGGGCTCGAGAAGCCATTCGCGACACTGATACTGTATCGCGCGGGCGCCGCGGCGCCCGAAACCCTGTTCGTCGGGGACAAGACGCCGACAAGCTCAAACAGCTACGTGCGGCTCGGAAGCACAGGGAGCGTACGTATATCGAGCGAGCTCACGCACAACGTGATGAACAAGGGTCTGTTTCATCTGCGCGACAAGAATTTTCTTCCGCCCGGCTCCGAATCGATACGCGCCGTCGCGATCCGCAACGGTCGTAAGACATTGAAGCTCGAGAAGCAAGGCGCGTACTGGTGGTTCACGTCGCGGCACGTGCGGGCGGACCGCGCGCGGGTCGAGTCGTACCTTTCCCGGCTCACCGACGCGGTCATCCACCGGTTCGTCCGGGAGGATACAGAGGATCTCAAGCCCTATGGCCTCAAGGCTTCCGCCGAGGAGATCACGCTGACGAACGGCCCGGAGACGGTCACAATTCTCTTTGGGAAGAAGGAAGACGGCCTCGTGAACGTCGTGCGGACGGGGCTCGATAAGGTTATCATGCTCGAAGCGTCGCTCCTCGAACCGTTCGAATGGAACATCGACAACCTCCGTGCAATGAATCTCGCCTTCTTCGAAGAAGACTCCGTGAAGACGGTCCGGTACGAGACGCCCGACACCTCGGTCGTATTCACGAAGGCAGGCGCCGCATGGAACAAAGCGGGCGCCGGTGCGGCGACGATGAGATCGTGGGAAGTGAGCGGGCTCCTGCACAGACTCGAATCCGCAACCTTCACGAAGACCATCGGGCAACCGCTTCCCGGCGAGGAAAAGGGGCCCGAGCGGTACCTCGTCCGCGTGACACTCGAGGACGCGGGCGGCGCCGTGCTCGACCGAATCACCATCGCCTCGCCGGCGAAAGACACCGAGATCGGCGCGTCGATTTCCGCGGGCGGCGCCGGATCGCTCAAGCAGGGAACCGCGGAAGAGCTCGAGGCGATCTTCAAGAGGATCGGCGCGAAGTAGGAAACGCCATGCAATCGAAGAGGTCGATCGACTCCCCGCCGGTGGAAGCGCCGGAGATGCCGCTCGGGCGGAAGCTTTCGCGGCGTTCTTTCATAAGAGGCTCGGCCGCGCTCTGCGCGGCGGCCGCCGCAAATCTGCCGCTCCCGCTCGAATCCGAGCCCCGTGCCGTCGAAGCGCGATACTACGAAAAGCTCGGTCAGAAGAGGATCCGCTGCCTCCTCTGCCCGCGGGAGTGCAGCGTCGGAGACGGCGAGCGCGGTCTCTGCAGGGTACGAGAGAACAGGGGCGGCACGTACTATACCCTCGTCTACGCTCAGCCCTGCGCTCTCCACCTCGACCCGATCGAGAAAAAACCGTTCTTTCACGTGCTGCCCGGCACGCTGGCCGTTTCCCTCTCGACCGTCGGCTGCAACCTCGCCTGCAAGTTCTGCCAGAACTGGCAAATCTCGCAATCGAGTCCCGAGGACGTCGAGACGCAGCATACACCTCCCGGAAAAATCGTCGAACAGGCCGTCTCGCTCCGCGCGCCGGCAATCGCCTATACATACGCCGAACCGATCATATTCATCGAGTATATGGAGGATATCGCCGGGCTCGCGCGCACGAAAAAGATCCGGAATGTCGTTGTATCAAACGGCTATATTCGGAAAGAGCCGCTCCTCGATCTCTGCGGGCTCGTCGACGCGATCAAGATCGATCTCAAGGCATTCGATGACTCTTATTACCGGGATATCTGCAACGCGACGCTCCGCCCCGTCCTCGATACGATCGTCACGATCCGCTCGCGGGGAGTATGGCTCGAGCTCGTGTACCTCGTCGTGCCGACCCTCAATGACAGCCAGGCGAAGATCAGGGACATGGCCCGCTGGATCGTCGCGAACCTCGGACCCGACGTCCCGCTGCACTTCTCCCGCTTCTTCCCGCAGTACCGTCTGGAGAATCTCTCTCCCACGCCCGTTTCGACGCTCGACCGCTCGTATGAGATCTGCCGCGAGGAAGGACTCCATTACGTGTATGTCGGCAACGTGCCGAGGCACCAAGCGGAGAACACGTACTGCCCGAATTGCTCCAGAAGAATCATCGCGCGGGGCGGGTACCGCCTCGAGAGTCTCGATATCCGGAACGGCACGTGCCGTTTCTGCGGGTGGAAGATCCCCGGAATCTGGCAGGAGGCGTAAACGTGAATAGGGGCTTTTCGTTCGGCTTCATCGCGTTCCTCGCCGTGCTCCTCGGGAGCGAGGCGAATGCGCAGAAGGACGGGAGTGCCATGGATCAGACGGTGCGCAAACCGGCGGTCGCCGGACAGTTCTACACGGATAATCCCGAGGCGCTCAGGAAGGAGATCACCGCGTACCTGAACGCCGCCGCGGCGCCGGCGCCCGGAGGCGATATCGTCGCGATCGTCTCCCCGCATGCGGCCTACATGTATTCGGGACAGGTCGCCGCGTACGGATACAACCTCGTGAGAGGTGCCACGTACGACGACGTCGTCGTCATAGCCCCGAGTCACACCGAGTACTTCTCCTACGCGTCGGTATTCCCGGGCACGGCCTACCGGACGCCGCTCGGCGATATCCCTATCGATACGGACCTCGCCAGGCTCATCGCGTCGAAGACCGATCTCGTAAAATCCGACATGAAGGGGCATGAGGTGCGTCCCTTCCAGAGGAGCGAGCACTCGCTCGAAGTCCAGCTCCCCTTCCTCCAGGTCGCCCTCGGCGACTTCAGGCTCGTCGCGATCGTCATGGGGGATCAGAGCGCGCGCACGGTCGAAGCGCTCGGCAGCGCACTCGCCGGAGCCCTCAAGGGAAAAAACGTTCTCATCGTCGCGAGCACCGATCTGTCGCACTTCTATGCCGATGCAAAGGCGCGGAGCCTCGATGGCGTTTTCGAGGAGCGGCTCCGGGAATTCGACCCCGCGAAGCTTCTCCGTGATCTCTCGACGAAGGGCGCCGAAGCGTGCGGCGGGGGACCGGTCGCCGCCGCAATGATCGGGGCAAAGTCCCTCGGCGCGACGAGGTGCGACGTGCTCCGCTACGCGAACTCGGGAGACGTTACGGGGGACATGGACAACGTGGTCGGATACGTCTCGGCGGTCATGGTGAGAGGAAAAACGGGAACGCCCCCCAGGCCGGGAGCCCGCGGGACCGCCGCGAAGAAGAAGCTCACGAACGCGAACACCCCGGCGGCGGCGGAACCGTCAAAGCCGCGCGGCGGCTCGGACCTCACGAGAGACGACAAGATCTACCTTCTCAAGCTCGCGCGGAGCGTCATCGAGGCGGAGGTCGCAGGGAAGAAGCTCACGATTCCTCCCCCCCCCTCTCCCGTCATGCAGGAGCGGCGGGGCGCCTTCGTCACACTGAAAAAAAGCTCTCAGCTCCGCGGCTGCATCGGCTATATCGAGGCGGTCAAGCCCCTCGTCACGACGATCGAGGAGATGGCGAAGGCCGCCGCGTTCGACGATTGGCGCTTCAACCCCGTGCGGGCCGACGAGATCCCCAATCTCGACATCGAGATCTCGGTCCTGAGCCCGATCACGGAGGTTACCGATCCCGCGGCGATCGTCGTCGGAAAACACGGCCTGATCATGACGCGCGGCTCGAGCCGCGGCCTCCTTCTCCCGCAGGTGCCGACCGAATGGGGATGGGATCGCGAGACGTTCCTCGCCCAGACGTGCGCAAAGGCGGGGCTTCCCGAAGACGCGTGGAAGCAGAAGGGGACGAAGATCGAATGTTTCACGGCGGATGTTTTCTCGGAGCGGGAGCTCGGCGTGCGGAAATAGGGAGCGCTCCTTCACCACCTCCCCGCGAGGAACAGGAGCGCGAGAACGTGCACGAGCACGATGAAGAGCGCGCTCCCGGCGAGCCCGAACACCGGGAAGAAGATCAGACCCCCCATCATGCCCCCGGCACACGCCCCGAAGACGTCCCAGGCGTATAGAGTCGCCGGCACCTCGCCGGCGTCCTCGCGGAACGCGGTGCGCACGACGATCGGATAGTACGACCCCGTCAAGAATCCCCCCGACGCCGCGCAGAGCAGAAACACCGCTGATCCGGCGGCATATGAAAGGCTCAAGAACCTCAGAAGCGTCGACCAGAGAACGAGTAGGATCGAGAGCGCGATGAAACCCGCATGCAAGCGCCTCAAACGGGACCCACCCCATCCTTCATGCCGCATCGATACGAATGCGCCGAGAGCCGCCCCCGCCATGAAGAGCGCGGTGAGAAGGACGATCCCCCGGTAGAGCAGCCCCGAGAACGACTGATACGACAGCAATACGAGCAACTGGAACAGAAAGCTCGCAAAGCCGACGCTCCATACGGCGAGCCGAGCCCTCGCGCCGGGTCTCGAAGCGGCGAAGAGTACCAGCAGCAGCGCCGAGAGAATCATCCCCGTCGCGAGAGCAGGAATCCGGGAGACCGCGGCGAATCCGGCCATCAATCTCGAGCCCTGCCTGCTCCCCTCAAGGACGAGCTCATAGAGCGGAAGCACCGGTTTGGCATCGGTGTTGACCGGCACATCCCCCGCTCTCTCGAGGTCGCTCCGCAGCGCTTCGAGGCGTTCCCTCGTGAATCTGAACGGGAGATAATCCTCCCCGGCGAAGGGGGCATCGACGGCGCGTTCATGCAGCCTCGGGAGAATCGCCGCCGGATCGACATCCACGTCGCTCGCGACGAAATGAACCGTCGCGCCCGGCAGAACGCGGACCCGCTCGAACACGCCCTCGAGCGTGAGCTCGAGTACCCTGAGGACCCTCGCCTGCTCTGCGGTGAGAAAGTTCTCGGAGGACGGATGCGTGAACGCGAAGACCCCACCCGGGTTCAGGGATCGCCGCACGGCCTCGAAGTACTCACGCGTGTAGAACCGGTTCCACTGGAGATTCACGGGAGGGGGCGAGTTGAGAATAATGCAATCGTACCGGTGAACGCCTCGCGAGAGATAGAACCGTCCGTCAGCCGCGATGAACCGGACCTTTCGTCCCTTCCGCACGATCTCAGTCCCATCCGCGCCGTTCCCGGGCGCCCTCGCGGCTCCGCGGCTCGTATCGCCGATACCGAGTCCGAAGAGGCTCCCGTCGAGCTCGATGCAGTCGATGAGCGTCACGGACGGATGCTTGAGCGCTTCCTCCCATCCCCCGCCGAGGGAGCTCCCGACGAGAAGCACCGCACGCGGCTCCGCGCATAGGAGGAGCGGTATATCGATCAGCTCTTCCGTTCGCTCCGGTTCGGGATACGAGAAGAGCCTCCCCCCGCCGGAAAACACCGATTGCATCTCTTCCCGCGAGGCGACGACAATCTCGCCGTAGCGCGACGGGTAGAATCGCTCTATCCGGTAGCCGCGGTAGATCCGCTCGATGCTCATCCGGTCGATCGAGGGGGACAGCGAGCCGACCACGAACGCAATGGCGCAAACCGCCGCCGCCCTCCCGTATCGCGGCGCCCCCCGCGCGGAAGACGTCGTCGCGGACAGAACAAGGAGCAGGGCGGCGATGACGGCCGCCTGGAGCTGCGAGAAATATTCGATGAGCAAAAAGGAGAAAAGGAGGGCGCCGAAGAAAGACCCCGCCGCCTCCCACAGGTAGACCCGTGAAATGCCCCCGCTCATATTGCCGGTGCGCTCTCGCGCGAGAGCGCTTGCAACGTTGTAGAGGCTCCCGTATGTAAACCCGAACGGTGCCGTAACGAGAAGCGAAAAGACGAGCGCGGTCCCGAGCGGCGGGAGCGCCCCCGGCGGCTGCGCCACGAGACCCCGGCCGATTCGGACGCCGACGACCGTCAGGGGAAGCAGAAAGCCCAAGAGTATCGCGAGCGCCGAGAACCGGCGAAAACCCGCCTCTTCAGCGGTCGCGCGAGCGCGGCCGCCGAGAAGGGCGCCCGCGCCGACCCAGAGAAGCCAGCCGGCGAGCAGCGCTCCGACCACAAATTCGGTCCCCGTGAAAAGGGGCATCAATTCACGGACGAATATCGACTGCGCGCAGACGGCGCAGCATCCGAGAGAGAAGATGTGGACCGCTTTGAGAGGCTGCACCTGCACCGCGTGTGAAGAGGAGATGCTACGTTTCGTAATAATCGCGCTCAAAGGCATCGTCGAAATCGTACACGTCAAGAAAATCGTCGATGCGGTCACGCTCGGTCGTGAGCAGGAGCCCGGCGCCGACGAGATTGAAGACGATGTTCCCGAAATCCCCGGTCGAGCGAACGCCCCAGAAATTGAGGACCTCTTTCGCCATCGGACCGAACCGCGCGGCCGCGAGCTTTCGTATCCCGTCGCAGAGCTCCCCGCCCGATATGTGGCGCACCGCGGCGAGCTCGATCAGGACCGATTCGACGGCGTCGATGACGAAGAGGTACGCATCGGCGTGGTACCGGTGATCGCGCGTCCGAATCGCTTCTACCTTCCCCGTTACCTCTTTGCGCAGTTCGGTGTAATTGTCCATGTCAACCTTCGAATCCATCCCCCGTTATCAATGGTACGGCATTTCGCGCCGCGGCTCCACCGATTTCTTGATGAGAGTATCTCTTTCCCACGCGGGATCGGCCTCGGGATAATCGATGACGTAGTGGAGCCCCCGCGACTCCTCGCGCATGATTGCCGATTCGACGACGAGGCTCGATACGAGGGCGATGTTCCGGAGCTCGACCATGTCGTCCGAGATGCCGTATTGGGCGTAGATGCGCTCAACCGTTTCGAGGATCTGCCGGATGCGGTCGCGCGCGAGCCCGAGGCGGTTCTCGGAGCGAACGATCCCGACGTAATCCCACATGACCCTGCGGGTGAGATCCCAGTCGTGGTCGAGAATAACCGTCTCGAGCGCCCGCGGATCCTTCACTTCGGGGAAGACGAGATCGACGCCGGCGAGGCACGAGGCGCTCCGCGTCTCCGCCTCGAGCCGCGATGCGCATCGGTGACCGAGCACGAGCGCCTCGAGGAGCGAGTTGCTCGCGAGCCGGTTCGCGCCGTGGATGCCGGTGCAGGAAACCTCGCCGATCGCCATGAGCCCCTCGAGGTCGGTCCGCCCGTCCATGTCGACCCGTACACCGCCGCACATGTAATGAGCGGCGGGAACGACGGGGATCGGCTGCCTGGCGATATCGATCCCGAAGGTGAGGCAGTTCTCATAGACGTTCGGAAAGCGCCTCCTGAGCCAATCGGCGGGGCGATGCGTGATATCGAGGAGCACATACTTGTCGCCGCTCTTTTTCATCTCGCGGTCGATCGCCCGGGCGACGACGTCGCGCGGCGCAAGCTCCCCGCGCGGATCGTAGCGCTCCATGAATTCCTCGCCGGCGAGGTTCCTGAGAATCGCCCCCTCGCCGCGGAACGTCTCGGAGATGAGGAACGACTTCGCCTCGGGATGATAGAGACACGTCGGGTGGAACTGCACGAACTCGAGATTCGCGATCGTCGCCCCGGCCCGGTACGCCATCGCGATCCCATCCCCGGTCGCCACATCGGGATTCGACGTGTAGAGGTATATCTTCCCCGCCCCTCCCGTCGCAAGCACCGTGTGACGCGCGAGAATGGCACAGACGCTCTTTGCACGCCGGTCGAGCGCGTAGCAGCCGAGAATGCCGCGCTCCCGATCGCGGATGAGATCGATCGCGAGAAAGTCTTCTTTCGTCGTAATTCGGCCATTCGCGCGTATCGCCGCGAGGAGCGTCGTCTCGAGCTCGCGTCCGATGACGTCGCGATAATGCACGATTCGCGGGGCCGAGTGTCCTCCCTCGCGGGTGAGCGCGAGGGAATCGTCCTTCTCGTTCTTGCTGAAGCGCACACCGAGTTCGACGAGCTCCCTGATGCGGTCGGGCCCCTCGCGAACCATGATCTCGACCGCCTCGCGCTTGCAGAGCCCCTGTCCCGCCTCGATGGTGTCGGCCACGTGCCGCTCGAAGGAATCCTCCTTGAGCGTTACGGAGGCGATTCCGCCTTGGGCGTAGTAGGTGTTGCTCTCGGCGCTCTTCTTCTTCGTCACGATGAGCACATCGGCGAAGCGCGCCGCCTTGAGCGCGAAAAAGAGCCCCGCGGCGCCGCTCCCGAGCACCAGTATGTCGGTTCCAAACGTCTCCACGCCAGCCTCCCGGTGTTTGATCAATCATAGGGAATGGGGGATTCGGCCGCAACACAAGAAGTGCAATATGCGAAGAGGATGCGGAAGGCTGATGATTCCGGCGGGCGCGGCACACGTAACGTATTACCGCGCAACATGATATGCAGACTCCTCCCGCGCCGGGCTTGGCACAATCATTGCGAAGAGCTCCCTTTGACAAGCCATTACGCCGGTCATACGGTAGGAGGTTACCCGATGTCAAGAAAGGTCAAAGTTTTTGCGTTCGCCTCTGCGTTGGTGCTCGTCGCCATCATCATGAGCTGCTCGGAAGATTCCAACTACGACCAGCGAACGGTCGTCTACGTGAGCAGCATCGCAAACGACCGTCCGTTTATCTGCGATGTCCTCTGCCAGGGGGACTCGGTCTTCGAAGACGACGGCGTTACGTTCCTTCGGGGCGACGATTTTATCACCGAGGATTACCTCCCGGTCGTGTTCACCAACACGCCCTACAACTCGATCGTCGATCCCGCGAACGGCTCGCTGGGACAGTTCCTGGTGACCGGGTACGACGTCGAATTCATCCCTTACGGCGGAGCTGCCGTGCCCGTCCAGCCCTTCAGCGGCACGACGAGCATCCTCGTGCCCTCAGGGGAGAGTGTCGAGGCGTACATCCTCATCGTGCCGTTTGGGGCGAAGGCTCTCCAGCCCCTCCTTGGGCTCGCGTATCAAACCGACGATCTAGAGATCATGGCCCGGGCGCACATCACCTTCCACGGCGAGGAAATCCAGGCCGGCACGAAGGTCGATTTCGAGGCGAACGTGACCGTGAACTTCGCCGATCCGCTCCTCACGAAGACCGATCAGGAGAAACTGAACAAGTAAGGGTAACCGGCCGACTTGAGCATAGATCGAGGGGGAGCCTCCTCACGGAGGTTCCCCTTCTCGTTTTCGCTCCCCCTGCCGGATTGACAAAGCCCCCCTCCTCAAATATCCTCGCCATCGTGCACCGGCAATCAATGATCTTTGACGGGAGGCGGATTATGCTCAAGGTCCTGTTCTGCTCGTGCGCGATGATCCTCACGCTGGCGAGCCCGGCATTCGCCCAGGAGGCCTTCGAGAAGGACGTCATAAAGACGTCGCAGGGGGACCTCGGAATCACCTTCATCGGTCACGCGACGCTCATGTTCTCGTTCGGCGGAATGACGATCCACGTCGACCCGTGGGGCAAGCTCGCCGACTACGCAAAGCTCCCGAAGGCGGACATCGTGCTGATCACCCACGACCATTTCGACCACCTCGACCGGGACGCGTTGAAAAAGACGTCGAAGGGCACAACGACGGTCGTCATGACGGAAAGCTGCGCGAAGCAGGGCGTCAAGGGCGTCGTCATGAAAAACGGCGACCTCAAAACGATCGCAGGAATACGGATTGAGGCGGTGCCCGCTTACAACATCGTCAACAAACGCCCCGACGGCCGGCCGTTCCATCCGAAGCGGACCGGAAACGGCTACGTCATCACCTTCGGCGACAAACGGGTCTATGTGGCCGGGGACACCGAGAACACGCCGGAAATGAAGAAGCTTCCGGCCATCGACATCGCGTTCCTGCCGATGAATCTTCCCTATACGATGACCCCCGAGATGGTCGCCGACGCGGCTCTGGCCATGAAGCCGAAGATTCTCTACCCGTATCATTTCGGCGAAACGGACACGGCGAAACTCGTGGAGCTCCTCAAGGGAAATCCCGCGATCGAGGTTCGGGTGAGGCCGATGAGCTAGAGACGAGATCGAGGAGATCGTCGAAGCCCTCGATCCGCATCTCGATGCGCAGGGCGACGACATCCGCCTCTTCCGGGAAAAGCTCGTGCGCCTTGACCCAGTCCTTTTCCGTCGTAACGAAGGGCGCATCCCCGGCCCGCTCTCGAAGCATCGCGTCGATATCAGCTCTCGTATATCGGTGATGATCGATGAACCGGAACGCAGCGCGTGGTCGCGCGCCGAGCGATAGAACCGTTCGTTCGAATGATCCGGGTCGAGCGATACCGGAGAATAGAATGCATTCCCGTCCGTCGAGATACTTGAGAGAAACCGGCTGTCCATTCCTTCCCAGAAGATCGCGAGCTTCGTGCCTCGCGAAAAAGACGCGCCTGCCCGAGAGGTGGCTCTCCGCCTCGGGTGGAACGCGTTCGCTCGCGGCCCTCGTGAACAGAACGACATCGGCGCGCCGAATCGCCCGGGGCCGCTCCCGGAGCGTGCCGAGCGGCAGGAGATGCCCGTTGCCGAAAGGCCTCTCCGCATCGAGGAGAAGGATCTCCAGATCTTTCCCGATCGAGAGATTCTGAAACGCGTCGTCGAGGAGGATGTGCGTCGGCGAGAACAGCCTGCGCGCGAGCACGGCTCCCCGCTCCCGCTCCGGATCGATGACGACGGGGATCCCCCGCTCCCGGTAGAGGAGAATCTCATCCCCGAGCGCCTCGGCAGCCGGCGCGTAACCCCCCGGATCGGCGCTCAATCGCGCGAGCAGCGCCTCGTCCGTGATGAAGTCGATTCCGCCGCTTCCCGAGCGCAGATCGCGACCCGCCGGAACGACGCACGGTGCGTAACGCTCCGCGATGCTCCGGTAGCCGCGTGAAACGACAACGGCAAGCCCGCCCCGCCCGGCGATCCCCCCGGCGATGCGCAGCGCGCACGGCGTCTTCCCTCCTCCGCCGGTCTCGAGATTCCCGATGGAGATGACCCTCGGCCGGCGCTCCGCGGCCGGACAAGGCTTACGATCGGATGCCGCGCGGGGGGCCGCGCGCCGCCTCCCCGGAAGAGAAAGCCAGATCCGGTGGATTCCCGCGAGGAGAAGTCTCACCGGATAGAGCAGCACCCAGGCGCCCGTGCCCGAGAGCATTCTGAATCGCGCGGGGTACCGCTCAATGATCCTCATGGGGCCACACGTCCGATCCCTCGTAGCCGACACTCCGGTCGAGCTCCGCGGTGAGCTCGCGCAGCGTTCCCTCGAGCCGAAGCCGGCACTGCTCACGCTTTTCCGGGTCCGCGTCGGAAGGCACGACGAACGGCTCGCCGTATGCGATAACGACCCTCGCGAAAGGCCTCGGGAGCTGAAGGCGGTCCCACGAGCCGAACAACCGGCAAGGTCTCGCAGTATCAGTTACGGGGATGACCGCCGAACCCGTCATCCTGCTGAGCTCGGTCGCCCCTTGCTGGACGACCCCGCGAGGCCCCCGGGGGCCGTCGATCGCGAGCCCCGCGTCGCGGCCGCTTCGAAGGACCGCGGCGAGCTCCCTGAACCCCGCCGCGCCGCGCCGCGACGATGAACCCTTGACGTGCTTCCACCCGAGCCGCGCCACCGATCTCCCGATGAGATCACCGTCCGGATGCTCGGATGCGAGCACGGAGATCCCCCATGTCCGGTGCGCGTAGATGACCGGAAGAAAGCGTCCATGCAGGAACGAGATGATCCCCTGCGTCGAGAGTGAGCGCGCCTCCTCGAGATGCTCGAGGTGCCGCCATTCGATCCGCCACGTGCGCCCGAGAAGTCGAATGAAAAGCGCGCCGATCAGGCTCGCAAGACCCCGATGAACGACGCGGATTCTCATACTCCCTGCCGCCTTGAAATCAATCCGCCCCCCCCTGCCTATCTTCAAACGAACGTACGATCCCCCCCGCATCCTCTCCCCGCGCCATCCGCAATGCGATCTCGGCGACCCGCCTGACTCCCCCCGGGCCCACGAGCCCATCCCTGAGCGAGATGAGATCGGCCGACATCGATCGGTACCGCGCGGGATCGCCGAGTATCGAAGCGGCCTCTTCGGCAATGCGCTCCGGCGTCGCATCAGCCTGGATGAGCTCCGGCAGTATTCGGCGGCCGGACAGAACGTTCGGCATCGCGATCCACGGAATCCGCACGAGTGACTTCCCGATCGCGTACGTCACGGGGGAAGTCCGGTAGGATACGACCGTCGGCGTCCCCGAAAGGGCGCACTGGAGCGTCACGGTGCCCGACGCCGCGAGAACGAGGGACGCGCCGGCAAGCTCGGCGGCACCGTCCCTCGTCCCCCGCATCCAGCGCTGCATGTCCGGCGGAATCTGCGCGGCGCTTTCCGGTATGAGCGGCGCGACCCCGACGGTGAAGGTCGCCCCCGCGAATCGCTCTCTGATGCGGCGCGCCGCGTCGCGGAACACGGGAAACATCCGTTCGAATACCTGCCGCCTGCTCCCCGGAAACAGCAGCACCGCGAACCGGGCGCCCGGATCAGGCGCTTCCTTGGCACGCGGAGGCGTTTCGATCTCGTCGAGCATCGGGTGCCCCGCGAACACGACGGGAATGCCGGCTCTCCGGTAGACATCGACTTCGAAGGGAAGGATCACGGCCATGAGATCGATTGAGCGCTTCATCCGGTGCACGCGCCACGCTCCCCACGCCCACACCTGGGGGCTGATGAAATACAGAACGGGCACGCCCGCCGCCCGCGCGTGCCGGGCAAGGCGCAGGTTGAGGCCGGGGTAATCGACGGGGATAAAGAGATCGATATCACCCCGTCCGAGAAGGGCGCGAAGCGATCTTTCCAGGGAGATGAAGCGGGGCAGCTTCGCGAGGACTTCCGCAAACCCCATGACGGCGTACCTCTCGAGGGGATACATGACCTCGGCCCCCGCCTTCGCGAGCGCATCGCCGCCGAGCGCCCGCACCGTGCACGAAGGGTCGAGTGCCTTGAGCTCCCGGACGAGGCGCGCGGCGTGCTGTTCGCCGCTCGTCTCGCCGCAGGTGACAAGGATGTTGGTCAACGCGCTCTCCAGGTTTTCGCGACGCTTTCAAGCACGCGTTCCGCCACGCCGAGCGCCGCGAGCCCTTCCTCACCGGTCACGGCGGGCCCCGTTTCTCCGCGCACCGCGGCGAGGAACGAAACAATCTCCTTGCGAAGCGGCTCCGACCGGTCGATTTCAACGCTCATGGCACGGATGAGCCGCGCTGGATCCAAACCGCCCGGAACCCGATCCGGGTCGCCGATCTTCTCAAAGGCTTCAACGCTCTTTTCCCTGAGATCGACCGATACGTAGCGGCTTGCCTCGAAGAAGCGGATCTTCCGGAGCGGCTCCCGCGATATTCGGCTCGCCGTGACGTTCGCCACGCACCCCCCCGCGAACTCGATCCGCGCGTTCACGATATCAGGCGCGCCGGTGAGCACGCCGGCCCCCGAAGCCCTGAGCTCGGTGATCCGGTCGCCGGCGAGGACCTTGAGGATGAGATCGATATCGTGGATCATGAGATCCTGGACGACGGAGACGTCGATGCCCCGCGGGCTGAAGACCGATAGCCGATGCGCTTCGATAAAGCGGGGATGCCTGATGAGGGTGCTGGCCGCCTCGAATGCTCCGTTGAACCGCTCGATGTGGCCCACCTGGAAAACGCATCCGTTCGATGCGGCGCGTGCGATCATGTCGCGCGCGGCCGCCGTATCCGACGCAATCGGCTTCTCGACGAGAACGTGAACGCCCGCATCGAACGCCGACGTCGCCGCCGCGTGATGGTGCGTGGCGGGAGTGCAGATACTGACCGCATCGCATTCGGCCAGGAGCGCCTCGATCGAGGCGCAGGGCCTCGCGCCGTGCTCCTTCGCGACCGCCTCCGCGCGCGCGGGATCCCTGTCGTACACGCTCAAGCGCTCCACCGTCTCGAGCGACGCGTACACGCGCGCATGCTCCCGGCCGAGACGTCCCGTTCCGATTACTCCCGCCCTTGTCCTCGCGCGTTTCGCTTCCACGGAACCTCCCGGCCGCAACTCGACAAGGCCATGTTACTTGAGGATTCCCCGCTCGGAGTTTCGAATGAAATCGACGAACATCGCAATCTCGGCGGTGCGTGGAAGCTCGGCGTGGATTCGTTCGAGCGCCTGGGTGACGTTGAGGCCGCTCCGGAACAGGATCACATACGCCCTTTTGAGGAGCGCTCGCTGCTCGGCGGTGAAACCGCGCCTCGCCAGACCGATCGTATTGAGACCGTACACGCGCGCCGGATTGCCCGCGACCTTGAGAAACGGCGGCACATCCTGCGGGATTCTGCTTCCCCCGCCGATAAACGCGTGCTGCCCGATCTCGACAAACTGGTGCACCGGTGTGAGACCGCCGATCGACGCGAAATCGTGCACGCGCACGTGCCCCGCGAGGTTCACCGCGTTGGCGAGGACGACGTTGTCGCCGATCACGCAATTATGGCCGAGATGGACGTACGCCATGATCAGCACCGCGTTCCCGACGATCGTGCTTTCCCCTTCCCCCGTTGCGCTGTTGACCGTCGCGAACTCGCGGATCGTGTTGCCGTCACCGATCCGCACACAGGTCCGTTCCCCCCGGTACTTGAGGTCCTGACAGACGGTGCCGATCACGGCTCCATGAAAAATCCGGTTGTTCTTCCCAAGCGTCGTCTCGCCGTCGATCAGCACGGCGCTTGCGATCCGGCAGCCGTCCCCGATCGTCACGTTCTCGCCGATGACCGAATAGGGCCCGATGGAGACGTCCTGAGCGAGCTCCGCTTTGGGATGGACGATTGCTGTTGGATGGATATCTCGCGGCATGGTCGCTCCGTCAGCGGTCGATGATCGATGAGAAAAGCTCCGCTTCCGCGACGATCTGGCCGTCCACGTACGCGACCCCTCTCATCTTGCAGAATCGCTTGCGGAGCGAAACCATCTCGAGCTCGAAGCGGATCTGATCGCCGGGAACGACGGGCCGGCGGAACTTCGCCTTGTCGATCCCGATGAAATAGACGAGGTATTTCTCTGGCGTATCGACGCGCGACAGAAGCAGGATTCCACCGACCTGCGCCATCGCTTCGATGATGAGAACGGCGGGCATGATCGGATGCCCGGGAAAATGCCCGATGAAGAACGGCTCGTTGATCGTGACGTTCTTGATCCCGACGACGCGCTTCTTGTCCTCGAGCTTCAGGATCCGGTCGACGAGAAGAAACGGGTACCGGTGCGGCATGATCTTCTGAATGACGTTGATGTCCCAGAACCCCTGCTCCCCCATGACCACGTTCTTTTGCTGGTTCTTGAGCTCCTTGGCAAGCAGCCGCGCAAACTTGAGATTGTAGCGATGCCCCGACCGGATCGCTATGATATGCCCTTCTATCGGCGCGCCGACGAGCATGAGATCTCCGAGGAGATCGAGTATCTTGTGACGGACGAATTCGTTGGCGAACCGGAGCGGCACCTTGTTGACGATTCCATCCCCGTCGACCGCGATGGCGTTGTCGAGGCTTCCCCCCTTGATGAGCCCCTGCGACTTCAGGATCTCGACGTCCGACCACAGGACGAAGGTGCGCGAAGGAGCGACCTCCTTCACGAAGAGCTCGGGCGATATATCGAATGACGCGTATTGGATTCCGATGTGCGGATTCTGGTAATCGATGGTAAAGCTCACCTTGAAACCGTCGTAGGGAAGGGCGTACAGCTCGACGTCCCCCTCGCTGAAAACGACCGGCGTCGTGATCTTCAGAAATCGCACCGGCACCCCCTGATTCTCGAACCCGACCTTCTGGAACGCGTCCACGAAGGGAGCACAGCTCCCGTCGCGCGGCTCCGGCGGCTCGTCGGTATCGATATCGACGATCATATTGTCGATCTGGAGGCCCGAAGCGGAGGCGAGAATGTGCTCGACCGTGTGGACAAGGACCCCGTCGTTGACGAGCGTCGTGTTGCGGCGAATCTCCCCCTCCTGGACGAAATCGACGTTGGCCGGTACCTCGACGGCCGGCGAGAGATCGACGCGACGGAACCGGATGCCCGTGAACGGCGGCGCCGGGTTGAAAACCGTCCGCACCCGCTTCCCCGTGTGAAGCCCCGTTCCCTCGTACGAGAACGGGCTTCTAATCGTTCTTTGCTGGCGGATCACCTCTCGTCCCTTTCTCGATCGCATCGATCCGTTGCGACAGATCCTTGACCTCTTTGAAGAGCTCAGGTAGACGCGCGATGAGCGCGTATATCTTCCGCGCGAGGCTGTGCTCCCGGGCGGGATAGCCCGATACCTTCGTATCGGCGGGTATCGACTTCGTGACCCCCCCCTGCGCTCCGACCATCGCGTTGTCCCCGATCCGGATATGCCCCACGAGCCCGGCCTGGCCCCCGAGCACGACGTTGCGGCCGAGCTCCGTGCTGCCGGAAACGCCCACCTGCGCGGCGAGTATTGAGTTCTCCCCGATGACGACATTGTGCGCGACCTGGACGAGGTTGTCGATCTTGGCGCCGCGCCTGATAAGGGTGACGTCGGTCGTCGCCCGGTCGATCGCCGCGTTCGCTCCGATCTCCACATCGTCCTCGATGCGGACGATTCCGATTTGCGGGATCTTGCGGTTCAGCTCGCCGTCCTTCGCATAACCGAAACCGTCGCTCCCGATAACGACTCCCGAGTGGAGAATGACGCGGTTGCCGATCTCGCAATGCTCGCGCACCGTGACGTGCGGATAGATGAAGCAGTCCTCGCCGATCTTCACGTCGTCGCAGATGCACACGAGGGGGAGTATCGTCGTCCGCTTCCCGAGCTCCACGTTCTCGCCGACGAAGCAGCAAGCGCCGATGGAAACGTCGGCGCCGATCCGCGCGCTCGGCGCGATGACCGCGGCCGGATGGATGCCCTTCTGGCGCCGTGCGGACGCATCTCCCGAGAAAAGCGCCATAACCTTCAGAAACGCGAGATACGGGTTCTGTACCTTGATAATGGGCTTCGACGAGCCGCCGTCGTGATCGGCAATGACGGCTGACGCTCGCGTCGTTGCGAGGTACGATTCGTACTTCGGGTTCGCGAGAAAGGTGATCTCCCCTTCCCGCGCTTCCTTTATCCCCGCGACGCCACTGATCTCGATTTCCCGTCCGCCGATGATTTCCCCGCCGACGAGACGGGCCAACTCTTGAAGTGCGTATAGAGCCATGGCGTGAATCCGCCGTTCAGAACCCCCTAGGGAGTGGGATTCTTCGGCATCTGCTTCTCGAGCTCCTGCATTACCCGCTCGGTCAGATCGAGCGCCTTCTTCGCGTATACGATGTTCCCCTGGGCGGCGTCGAAGATGACCGTATAGCCGTCCGCCTCCGCGATCCTCGCGATGACGGCGTTTATCTTCTCGACGATCGGCTGCGTGAGCTCCTTGTTCCGCTTGGCCGCCTGGCCGTTATCGCCGAATACATCAGCCATGTACTGGTTGTACTCTTTGAGCTTCTGGTCGAACTGGAGCTTCTTCTCGGCCTGTTTCTCTTCGCTCAGCATGAGACTCTGGCTCTGAATCTCCTCACGCATCGTGGCGAGGTTCGCTTCCATCTCGGACGCCTTCTTCTTCCAGCTGTCGACCTCCATCTTGTAGGTCGTCTCGGCTTCGACCGTTTCCTTGAACTCGGCGAAGATTTTCACCGTATCCACGTAGCCCAGCTTGACCTCCTCGGCCCTCAGGGCGCTCAGCGGAAGGTGCGACAGCACGAAGCATATGAGGACCAGACAGGATACTTTTCTCATCAAGACGCCTCCTTTCATGCGATTGTCATCGTTTCCCACTATATAACTTTTCTCCCTGATTGAAACCATTTTTTAGAAAAACGTACCGAAGGTGAAGTGGGGCTCCCAGGCGGGCCCTCCCTCCTTGTCGAACCCGTACCCGTAATCGAACCCGAGGTTGCCGACCGCGGGCATCTCGATTCTCACGCCAAGCCCGACGCTGCGGCGGAGGTTGAAGGGATCGGCGTTCCCGAAGGAATTCCACGCGTTTCCCGCGTCAAAGAAGAAGAGCCCGTAGACCGCTTGGGTGAACGGAAAGAGGATCTCGTGCGTGAAGGTCGTCATGAACCGGCCGCCGACGTAGGGATCGTTCCCCTCGGGCACGACCTCGTAGAAATCGTACCCGCGGAGCGCGTAGCGGCGGTTGCCGCCGAGACGGAATTTTTCGAAATCCTGAACCTCCCCCGGGTTCGAGTAGCCGTCGATAACGCCCGTCTCCATATTGAGATGGAATGTGAGCTTCCAGAACAGGTTCCTGAACCACGAGAGCTCCGCCATATAGCGCATATATTTCACGTTTCCCGCCAGTGGGCCGCCGGCAAACTCGGCGCTCAGGGAAGCGACGGAACCCTCCGTGGGATGGGTAGGATTGTCGGTCGAGTTGCGCGTGAAGGTGAGCAGCATGCTGCTCTTGAGAAGGGGCCAGTCGACGTTGCGAAGATCGCCCGTCGCCGGATAGGCGGTCGAGAAATTGGAGAGCGCTACGTGCTCCAGCCGGTAGCTCGCCCAGAACTTCGTGTAGTCGAGCCAGGGAAACGGCCGCCCGAGCTGGATCGAGAACCCTTTCCGGCGGTCCGTGTAGTACTGCTGGCTCACCCGGTCCTGGATCCAGTTGTACAGGGAGAGGGTGAGCGAATTGTCCGTACCGAAGAGGTACGGCTCGGTGTACTGGAAATTGACGTTCTTGCGGTACCTCCCGAACTCCCAGTCGAGCGAGACTGATTTGCCCCGCCCGAGGAAATTGTTCTCCTGAACGCCGAAAAAGCCGCTCAGGGAGTTGAGCTGGGAGAATCCCGCCCCCATCTTGAAGTTGCCCGTCGTCTTTTCCTCGACCGCGATGAGGAGATTGATATCCCCCCGCTCGTTCACGGGCTCCGTATCGACCTTCGGCACACCGTTGAAGTAGCCCAGGGAAACTATGTCGCGGAGGCTCCGCTGCATCTTCGTAAGAATAAACCTGTCTCCCGGATACACGGTCAGTTCGCGCCTGATCACGGACTCGAACGTCTTCGAATTCCCCGATATCCTTATCTCGTTGATCGAAGCGGGGTTGTTCTCGACGATCGTGAGGGCGAGGTCGATCCGGTGAGCGCGCGCGCTGCGCTCGGGGATAACGCGGCTCCAAATGTAGCCCTGCTCCCAATAGCGGGCGTTGATTGCGGCCTGGAACCCCTCGATTCGGTCGAGAGCGAAGGGATCCCCTTCCTTCAGGTCTACGAACTTCCGTATCTCGTCGTCGGTGACGATTGTGTTCCCCGTCCAGGAGAGCGTGCCGAGCGCATAGGGCTTCCCCTCGCTGATCCGGATGTAGAGATCGAGCGCCTTGCCGCCGTCGATCTCCTCCTGGTGATCGACGCGCGTCTCGGCGTCGAGGTAGCCGCTCGCGCCGTAGAGATCCTTGATCTTCTTGAGATCCTCGTCGAGCGTCGCCGGCTTGAAATCCCCACCCCGCCACCACCTGCTTTCCTTGCTCTCCATGACCTTCCGGATCTCGGCGGTTTCGAGGGCGCCGTTCCCGAGAAAATCGAGATGGCGTATCGTGATCTTTCTCCCCTCGGTGATAACGTAGGACACGACGATCGTATGCTCTTTGCCGACTGGGGTCTTCCTTACATCGATGCGAGCCTGCGTATACCCTTTCTCGGCGTAGAGCGCGCGGATCGCGAAAACGTCCTGGGTGAGGAGCGACGGGCGCGCGAAGTAGCCTTCCTTGAGCGCCACCTTCCCTTCGATGTCCTCGCGCTTGAGCTTGTCGTTCCCCTGGATGCGGACCTCTTTCACGCGCGGGTACTCCTCGACCGTGAGCGACACGATCGCAGTGCCGTTTTCGACGCGATAGCCCGCCCGGAGGTCGGCGAACTGCTTCGTCTGAAAGAGGTGCTTGAGCCCCTCCGAGACGCGTTCCTCGCGGTACTGGTCTCCCGGCTTGACGCCGAATACCATGAGGATCTGCTGCTCGGAGACGAAGAAGTTGCCCGATACCTCGACCCTGCCGACCGGTATCGACCGCGCCGAGGAGGCGAGGCACAGGATGGAACAGAGTATGATCGCAGTGCGCTTCATCATCATTCCCCTCTAATGTACACAAAAATGCAAAGCGGCGCGAATAGTATCATACTGCCCCCCCTTTGTACAATCGCAAAAGGGGGTTCCCCCGATAGTACGATGATGCCGGTGGAATAGTTACTCTACGAGCCGACCTTTTTCACCGCCGCGAAGGTAAGCGCCTCCGCTCCCGGTTCCGCCGTGATCTTGAGCTGGTCGCTCCGCGCGATCTCGCCGCTCAGAAGCTTTTCGCTCAGCGGATCCTCGAGATACTTCTGGATCGCCCGCTTGAGCGGCCGCGCCCCATGGTCGGGATTGTAGCCCTTCTCGAGGATGAACTTCCGCGCGTCATCCGTGATCTCGAACTCGATTTTTTGCGCGTCGACCCTCCGGTAGAGATCCTTGAGGAGGATGTCGATGATTTTCATGAGATCGCTCCGCTCGAGCTGGCGAAATACGATGATCTCGTCGAGGCGGTTGAGGAATTCGGGGTTGAAGACCTTTCTCAGCTCGTCGAGAACGCGCCCTTTCATCTGCTGGTAGCCGGCGTCGCTCTCCTCGGCGATGAAACCCATCCCCTTCTTCCCCTTGATCTCCTTCGCGCCGACGTTCGAGGTCATGATAAGAACCGTATTCTTGAAGTCGACCCGGCGTCCGAAAGAATCGGTGAGACATCCCTCCTCGAAAATCTGGAGGAGGAGGTTGAAGACGTCGGGATGCGCCTTCTCGATCTCGTCGAGGAGGACTACGGAGTAGGGCTTGCGGCGCACCTTTTCGGTGAGCTGGCCTCCCTCCTCGTACCCGACGTAGCCCGGGGGGGCGCCGATGAGGCGTGATATCGCAAACTTCTCCATGTATTCGGACATGTCGATCCTGAGGAGCGCATCTTCGCTCTCGAAGAGGATCGCCGAGATCGCGCGCGCGAGCTCGGTCTTGCCCACCCCCGTGGGGCCGAGGAAGAAGAACGAGCCGATGGGACGCCGAGGATCGCGGAGCCCCGCACGGTTCCGCCGGACGGCGGTCGCGATGGCGTGGAGAGCCTCCTCTTGCCCGATGACGCGCTTGCGGAGCTCGTCCTCGATGTGCAGCAGCTTGACCGTCTCCTCTTCCTGGACCTCCGCTACGGGGATGCCGGTCATGTCGGAGATGACGGTCGCGATGTCGCGATCCGTCACGATCGATTCGCTCTCCTGCCGCGATTCGCTCCATTCCCGGTGGAGCTCCTGGATGCGCTTTCGAATCTCCTTCTCCTGGTCGCGGAAGGCGGCGGCCTTTTCGAACTCCTGCGCCTGGATGGCGGATTCCTTTTCCTTTGAGATATCCTCCGCGTGCTTCTCGAGGTCGCGCAGATTCTCGGGAACCGTCGTTACTGAAAGGCGCGCCCTCGCGCCCGCCTCGTCGATCACGTCGATCGCCTTATCGGGGAGAAAACGCCCCTGGATGTAGCGTTGCGAGAGGTAGACGGCCTGTCGTATCGCCGGATCCGTGAACTTCGTGCGGTGATGCGCCTCGTACTTGTCACGGAGCCCCATGATGATCTGGACCGTTTCGTCCTCGGTCGGCGGATTGATGATGATGGGTTGGAAACGACGCTCGAGCGCGCCGTCTTTCTCGATGTGCTTGCGGTACTCGTCGAGCGTCGTCGCACCGATGCACTGAATCTCGCCTCGCGCGAGCGCCGGCTTCAGCATGTTCGAGGCGTCGATCGCGCCCTCGGCGCCCCCCGCGCCGACGATCGTATGGATCTCGTCGATGAATATGATGACCTGGTCGTTGTCCTTGATCTCGTTGATGATCGTCTTGAGCCGCTCCTCGAACTGTCCGCGGTACTTCGTGCCCGCAACGATCGAGGCGAGGTCGAGCGTCGTGATGCGCTTGTCGCGCAAGAGCTCCGGCACCTTCCCCTCGACGATCCGCTGGGCGAGCCCCTCGACGATTGCGGTTTTCCCGACGCCCGGCTCGCCGATAAGAACGGGGTTGTTCTTCTTCCTCCGGCAGAGGATCTGGATTACCCTGCCGATCTCCTGATCCCTGCCGATGATCGGATCGAGCTTGTTGTCGCGGGCGTGCTGCGTGAGGTCGCGCCCGAACTGGTCGAGCGTCGATGTCTCTGCCTTCCCGCGCGCCGCCTTCTTCGAGCCGGCGGGGCCGCCGCTGCGGGCGAGACTCTTCATGATCTCCTCGCGGACTCGCTTGCGGTCGACGCCGAGCTCGAGGAGCACGCGCGCCGCCACACCTTCCCCCTCGCGTATGAGCCCGAGGAGAAGGTGCTCCGTTCCCACGTAACTGTGCCCGAGGAACCGCGCCTCTTCGACCGAAAGCTCGAGAACCCGCTTCGCCCGGGGCGTCAACGGGATCTCGCCGACGGTCAGCGTTCCGCCCGTCGGTTTCACCATGTTCTCGATCGTCTGCTGGATCTGCTCCGGATCGACCTCGAGCCGCTGAAGAACCTCTGCGGCAATGCCCTCCCCGAGACGCAAAATGCCGAGGAGAAGATGCTCCGTTCCGATATAGTCGTGCTGAAGTCTGTTCGCCTCGTCCCGCGCGAGATAGATGACCTTCCGGACACGTTCGGTAAATTTATCATTCATGTTTTACTTTATATATCCTTTCTTGTCCCCTCATATATAATATCTTATGACTTATACCCATTGAGCTTGGTCCTGATGTAATCGGCACGGGCCCTGTCTCTTTCATCCGCCTTCATTACCCTTTCATGCAGCTTCTGGAGGTGCATCGGCTGAATCATAATAAAAAGCTCATTGAGCTTTGTGAGACTGCAATCGGTAATGATCCCAAGACCTATGCCAAGGCGAACAGCCGATAGCAAACTCATTGCTTCCTTTGAAGTTACAAGCCTGGCCGTCTTGAGGATGCCATATGCCCTCCAGATCTTGTCTTCGAGCAAGCTCCGTGCCTTTTTGAGAAGGACGCCCCTCGCTTTTTTTTCGAACTCGAGGACCTTCCTGATGTGGCCATCGAGATTCCTGACCGTATCCTCTTCGGAAAGCCCGAGCGTGATACTATTCGAGATCTGAAAGAAGTTTCCGATGATGTCGCTGCCCTCGCCGTAGATCCCGCGAACCGTGAGACGGATGTTTCTGAGACCGTCGAGCACCTGGCCGATGTCCTTGTTATGAACGAGCCCCGGCAGATGGACCATCGCGGAGACCCTGAGCCCCGTACCGACGTTCGTCGGGCACGCGGTGAGGTATCCGAGCTCTTCCGAATAGGCATAGCAGAGCCGCGAGTCGATTTCATTATCGAGCCCGCCGAGGCGTTCGAACGCGTTCTGAAGCGAGAGCCCCGGTTCGAAGGACTGGATCCGCAGGTGATCCTCCTCGTTGATCATCACGCCGAGCCGCTCGTCGGGCTGCACGATGAGGCTCCGGTTGAGATAGTTCTTGACCATCTCGCGGCTGATCAGACGCCGTTCAGCGAGAAGTCCCCGGTCGGTCTCCGGGATCTCGTCCATGTCGAGGACGAGGGCGCCCTTGAGCGATGGACAGTCGGCGAGCGCCGCCTTCGCCTCGTCCCGTATCTCGGCGAGAATGGGGGATGCCGCGCCGTGGGTGAAGGGGCGTTTGTCCAGATTGCGCGCAATCCTCACGCGGCTCGAAAGAACAAGCTCCCCTTCCTCTGCGTTGCCGGACAGCCACAACGCCGGCTTCTCTATGAGGGCTTTGAGCGCCGACACGGCTTCTCCCTTCCACGGTCAGGCTCTGAAAGCGTGCGAATCTCGTCGCGCAGTTCGGCGGCGCGTTCGAATTGCTCGAGCTGAATCGCGAGATTGAGCTCCTCCTGGAGATCCCGCACCTTTCTCCGGAGGTTCACTTGCCTGCCGTAGCGCTGCGGGATCTTCCCGAGGTGGCGCGTATTCCCGTGAATGCTCCTGAGAAGCGGTATGAGCTGCTTCTGAAAGAATTCGTAGCATTGCGAGCATCCGAGCCTGCCCACCTCCTGGAACGCAGAGTAGCTCGTTCCGCAGTTCGGACAGCTATCGGGGGAGACGCCTTTCTCGGCCGCCGCAAACGCCGAATCAAAGAGACCCGCGACGAAATCGGTCATCGCGAAGTTGCTCTTCTTGAGCTCGTCGAGACCGCGCTCCTCCGCGCACTGCGCGCATATATGTATCGCACGAACCTTGTTGTTATCGACGTTCGTGACGTGTATCGTCGCGTCACGTTTCTTACAGAACTGACACAGCATCGGTGCCTTTCCCGATCATACGGAGGGCCCCTCCCTCGAGGACGAATCCGCGATCAGCCTTCTCGAGGAGCTCCCGTTTATGCGTCACGATGACGAACGTCTGTCCTTTCGACCGGCTCAACGAATGGACGAGCGCGTGGAGATTCTCGCTCGAGCGGTCGTCGAGGTTTCCCGAGGGCTCGTCGGCCAGCACAAGCGAAGGCTCGTTGACAAGGGAACGCGCGACGGCGACTCGCTGCTGCTCTCCGCCCGAAAGCTCCGCCGGCCGATGATAGAGCCGTTCCTCGAGGCCGACGTCCCTCAGAAGCTCGAGCGCGCGGTGTTCCGCTTCTCTCCGGTCCCGGCCCCCGATCACCGCCGGCATCATCACGTTTTCGAGCGCGTTGAACTCGGGAAGCAGGTAGTGGAACTGGAACACGAACCCGATATCCCTGTTCCGGAGGAGATTGAGCTCCCTCGGGGAACATCGCTGAGGATCGACACCCCGGATCAGCACCGTTCCGCGGTCGGGAACGTCGAGCGTTCCGAGGATATGGAGCAACGTGCTCTTCCCTGCGCCCGATGCACCGATAACGACCACAACTTCTCCCGCCGACACGGTCAGATCAAGGCCCCTGAGCACTTCGATCGGGCCCTTCGTGCCCTCGAAGACGCGCCAGACTCTCTGCGCTTCAAGTATCGTTTCACGCTCCATCAATATAACTCCGCGGACGACATAAAAGCAATATGCCCCGCTTTTCCGCAGTCGCCAACACCATACACGACAATATCAGTCATATCGTATTGCATCAAGGGGACGCATACGGCACGCCTCCCAGCTCGGGTACAAGGTAGCCACGAAGCAGATCGCGAGCGCCGCGAGGCCCACCATCGCAACGTCGACCCAGTCCACGAGAACGGGCAACGTATTGATAAAATAGACGTCGGGCGGGAGATCTATCCTGATCTCCTTGAGCACCGCGCACATGAGGAGCCCGGCGGCGATCCCGAGCGCGGTGCCGACCGCACCGATGAACGTCCCCTGGAACATGAAGATCGACATGACCCCACGGGACGAGGCGCCCATCGAGCGCAGGATGCCTATCTCGTTCCGTTTCTCCATGATCACCATGGTGAGCATCGCGATGAGGTTGAATGCGGCGACGAGAATGATGAGGGTGAGTAGCAGGAACATGAGGATCTTCTCGACCTTGATGTAGCTGAACAAGTTGCGGTTCATCTGGATCCAATTGTTCGTGCTGTACGCAGGGGATCTGATGAGATCCATGATCGTCGCATCGACTCTGTCGGCGCGGTAGATGTCCCTGATGCGAAGCCCGAGGCCATGCGTCGCCGCCTCGAAATCGAAAAACCTCTCCGCATCCCTGATGTCGATATAGACGAAGCGCGAATCGAACTCGTACACGCCCGTTTTAAAAAAGCCGATGACCCGGAACTCCTGCGTCTGGGGATTGACATTTCCCGCCTTGAACTCCGCCGGAGCGGTCACGAGCGTGAGCACCTCGCCACAATAGATAAGGAGCTCGTCGGCAAGGTCCTTGCCGAGCACGATGCCCGGCACGTCCTTTCCATCATCGAAGCCCTCCGCCTTGAACGAGGTGATCGGCGGCGTGATGGAATCGATGACCGTCGAGACGGCTCGCTCCTTCGCGAGATCGAGCCCCTTTACAATGGCTCCCTTCGTCTTGACGCGGACCCCCGGGACGACGTCGTAGTAGATGAGCGCCTCCCCCCTGACGAACGGCGAGGCTGCGACGACGCCGGGGACTCCCTCGACGAGCGTCGTCACCGTGTCGATCCCCGCCCACGCGCCGGGTGTGCGGGCAAAGACGAGGACGTGCGTGTTGAACTCGACGATGCGGCTGCGGAGCTCGTTCTCAAAGCCGTTCATGAGGGAAAGAACGATGACGAGGGTCGCGACGCCGACGAACGTCCCGACGATAGCGATCACCGTTACGCGCGAGATAAAGCCCTTGCGGCGCCTCGCCCTGAGATACTTGAGGGCGATCGAGAGCGAATAGTGCATTGCCTTCACTCTTTTTCCCGCCCCTCCTCCGGGCGCATCTGAGGGAAGAGGATCACGTCGCGGATGGAGGGGGAATTCGTGAGAAGCATGACGAGCCGGTCGATGCCGACGCCGAGCCCCCCCGTCGGGGGCATTCCGTACTCGAGAGCCCTGATGTAGTCCTCGTCGATCGGGTGCGTCTCGCGGGCCCCTTCCTTCCACGAGCGGGCTATCGTCTCGAACCGCTCACGCTGGTCCTCGGGGTCGTTCAACTCGCTGAAGGCGTTGCCGACCTCGTACCCCGCGATGTAGGGCTCAAAGCGCTCGACGACGCCGGGGTCGCTCCGGTGGCGCTTCGCGAGGGGGGAGATCTCGACCGGATAATCCATCACGAAGGTCGGCTGAATAAGGCCCGGCTCGACGAGCTCGGAGAAGAGCAGATCGAGAAAATCCCCCCGCGACTCCGCCCCTTCGATATCGAGTCCGCGCGAGCGGGCGATTCCCTTGAGCTTCGCCGCGTCGGCGCCGCGGACATCCTCGCCGGCCGCCTCTGCGAGCGCGTCGAAATACTTGAGCCTTCGCCAGGGCGCCGTCATATCGATCCGGCTATCACCGTACGATACCGTCGTGCTTCCGAGAATCTCCCGTGCGAGCGTCGTGAAGAGTTCCTCGACGAAACCCATCATGTCGGTGTAGTCCCAGAACGCGGCGTAGCATTCGAGCATCGTGAATTCCGGATTGTGCGAACGATCCATCCCCTCGTTGCGGAAATCCTTGGAGAACTCGAAGACGCGTTCGATCCCGCCGACGATGAGACGCTTGAGGTAGAGTTCGTCCGCGATGCGCAGGTAGAGGTCGACATCGAGCGTGTTGTGATGCGTCACGAAGGGACGCGCGAGCGCCCCGCCGTAGAGCGGCTGGAGGACCGGAGTCTCGACCTCGACGAAGCGCCGCTCGAGAAGAAACCTTCGTACCCTCTCGACGATCCGCGACCGCATGAGAAACGTCCGGTAGACATCCTCGTTTACGATGAGGTCGATGTACCGCCGCCGGTAGCGGAGCTCCTTGTCCTGGAGCCCGTGCCACTTCTCGGGGAGCGGGTTGATCGCCTTGCTCAGAAGCTCCATGGACGAAACGCGGAGCGTGAGCTCGCCCGTTTTCGTCCGGAAGAGCACGCCCGAGACGCCGATGATGTCCCCGATATCGACGAGCTTGAACACCTCGAACTCCCGCGCGCTCACCTCGTCGTCCCGGATGTAGAACTGCAGCTTCCCGCCATAGTCCTTGATATGGCCGAACGCGGTGTGTCCGTGCCCGCGGAGCGCCATGACCCGCCCGGCAAGCGCAATCGCGGATCCGCCCGCGACGAGGTCCGCCTCCTGCGCGGCCGCCTCGGCCGTCGAATGGGTCCGCTGAAACCGGTACGCGTACGGCACGACGCCGAGCTCGCGGAGCCTCGCGACCTTCGCCTTCCGCTGTTCGCGTTCCTGGCCGCCCGGAGGGGCGCTCGTGTCGCTCATTTCACTGTTTCCTTTCCTTCCACCGGAGATACCCTTCGACGAACTCGTCGATCTCGCCGTCCATGACCGATTGGACGTTGCTCGTCTGCACCCCCGTGCGGTGATCCTTCACGAGGGTGTATGGCTGGAGGGTGTAGCTGCGGATCTGGTTCCCCCACGAAATGTCTTTCTTCTCACCGGCGGCCTTCGCCGTCCGCTCCTCTTCCTCCTCGAGGAGCTTCGCGTAGATCCGCGAACGGAGCACCTTCATCGCCATATCGCGGTTCTTGTGCTGGGAACGTTCGTTTTGACACTGCACGACAATGCCGGTCGGAAAGTGCGTGATGCGGACGGCCGAGGAGACCTTGTTCACGTGCTGCCCTCCCGCGCCGCTCGCGCGATACGTATCGACCCGTATGTCGTTCGGCGTTATCTCGACGTCGATCTTGTCCTCTACCTCGGGGTACACGAAAACGGAAACGAACGAGGTATGCCGGCGGTGGTTCGAATCGAACGGGGAGATGCGGACGAGCCGGTGGATGCCGCTTTCCGCCTTCATCTTCCCGTACGCGTACTCACCGGTGATCTCGAGCGTCGCGTTCTTGATGCCGGCCTCGTCGCCGGGCGCGAGATCGAGGAGACGGTACTGATACCCGTTGCGTTCGAGATACTTCCGGTAGAGCCGCAGCAGCATCTCCGCCCAGTCCTGGGACTCGGTGCCGCCCGCACCCGGGTGTATGTTCATGAGGGCGTTGCCCCGGTCGTTCTCCCCGGACAGGAGAACCCGAAGCTCGAAACCGCCGAGCCGCTTCCGCAATGATGCGATCTCGGCGGCGAGCTCGTCGATCATCGACGGGTCCTCGGCGCCGCCGTCCATCGAGACGAGCTCCTTGAGCTCGGCGATATCGTTCTCGAGACCCGTGAGCGGATCGAGCTTACCCTTGAGCTCCTTCAGCTTCGAAACGTACCCCTCCGAGCGCTCCCGATCATCCCAGAAGCCGGCCTTCTCCATTTCCTTCTCGATACCGGATATCTCTTTCCGCATCTCCTCCGGGTCAAAGGCAACCGCGCAGCCCCGAAAGCTGCCGCTCCGTTTCGAGCACCCGCTCAACGATCTCCCGATGTGTCAACTTCTCCTGCATCGTGCGTTCCTCCGCTTCGCCCGAGCCCGTGCGAGAAACCGGTTCCTGATTCGCCCGGCGTCCATCCGCACGCGCGCGAGCGGGCCGTCAGTGGCTACGACCGCGTCGGCCTTCCGCCAGTCGTCCGCGAGCCTTCGCTGCCGTTCGATCCGGCCGAGCGCTTCCGCGCGCGAAATACCGTCCCTCCGCATGATCCGTGCGAGGCGCTTCGCGAGCCGCGCCTTCGTCACGACGGCGTAATCAATCTTGAACTTGAACTTATACTGAAAAAGGAGCACCGCATCAAGGACAATGTAGTCCGCCTCCACGCGCCGTTTCAGCACCTCGCCGGTGATGATCTTCTTCAACCGCGGCCTGACGATCCGATTGAGGCGATCGAGATTCCGATCGCTCGCGAAGGCGATCCGAGCGAGCGAGCGCCGCGACACGGCGCCCCGCGGGGATAGCACCCCCGCGCCGAACGCGGCGACGAGCTTTCGCCGCACATCAGCCGCCTCGAGCGCCTTCGCCCCGAGCGCGTCGCAATCGACGAGCGCGCCCCCCCCTTCCGCGATGAACCGGGAGACCGTTGACTTCCCCGACGCGATCGGGCCCGTCACGCCGATCACGGGAACCCTCATCGGTGCGCCTCCAGCCAGTGTGCGCCGAAGCCGACGTCGGCGCGGACCGGAACCTCGAGCGAAATCGCCGTCTCCATGTGCCGGCGCACGAGCGACTCCATCGTCTCACGCTCCGCGGGAACAACCTCGAAGACGAGCTCGTCGTGAACCTGGAGTATCATGCGGCTCGAAAGCTCTCGATCGAGAATCTCCCGGTCGATCCGGATCATCGCGACCTTTATCATGTCGGCCGCAGTTCCCTGGATCGGCATATTGACCGCGATCCGCTCCGAGAAGCTCCTCGCCCGGTTGTCCTCGCTCTCGATCTCGCTCAGCAGCCTCCTGCGGCCGAGCAGGGTCTCCGCGAAGCGCTTCCGCCGAGCCTCCGCGACGGCCGCGTCGATGAAACGTTTCACGCCGGGATACTTCTCGAAATACTCGTCGATGAACCGCTTCGCATCGTCGAGCGGAATACCGAGTTGATTCGAGAGCCCGCGCGGTCCCATCCCGTACATGACGCCGAAGTTGATCGTCTTGGCGCTCGAGCGCATCGCGGGGGTCACCGCCTTCTCATCGACGCCGTAGATCCGCGCCGCCGTTCTCGTATGAATATCTCCCCCCTGCCGGAAGGTCTCCACGAAACCGGCATCCTTCGAGAGATGCGCCATGATCCGAAGTTCGATCTGCGAATAGTCCGCGTCCATGAGCACATTCCCGCGGCGCGGAACGAAGGCGCTTCGGATCGTGCGCCCGAGCTCCGTCCGCACGGGGATGTTCTGCAGGTTCGGGTCGCTCGATGAGAGTCTCCCCGTCGCGGTCACCGTCTGGTTGAACGATGTGTGGATGCGGCCCGTGCGCGCGTTCACGAGGCGGGGGAGCGCGTCTATGTACGTGCTCTTCATCTTGGCAAGCTGGCGGTACTCGAGGATGCGGCCCGCAATCGGGTGGTTCGCGGCGAGCTCCGCGAGAACGTCCTCGTCGGTCGAGAAGCCCGTTTTCGTCTTCCGGGCTTTCTCGAGGCCGAGCGTGTCGAAGAGGACCCGCTGGAGCTGTTTATTGGAGTTGATATTGAACTCCCCGCCGGCGAGCGCGTGTATCTCCCCGGTGAGACGGTCGAGATCCTTCGCGACCGTTTCGGACAGAGCGGCGAGCTTCGCGGCGTCGATAGCCACCCCTTCCTGCTCCATTCGCTTAAGGACGAGGCAGAGCGGCATCTCGACCTCCCGGAACAGCTTCTCGAATCCGAGCCCCTTGAGATTCCGATCGAAGATCGTCTTGAGCCGCATCGTGTAATCGGCATCCTCGCATGAATACCCGGAGAGCTTCTCCAGAGGCACCGTACGGATGTCCTTCCTCCGGTCCCCCGCCGGAAAAAGCTCGGAGTACGCGATCTTCCGGTGGCGGGCGAACTCGAGCGCCAGGTTGTCAAGCGAATGGGACCGCCGCTCCGGGTCGAGACAGTAGGAGGCGATCATCGTATCGAACGCCACCCCGCCGACCACAAATCCGTGCGCTTCGAGAACGAGCACATCGTACTTGATGTTGTGCCCGATCTTGGCGATTCCTCCGTCCGCGAGAACGGGGCCGAGCGCCTCGCGGATACGAGCGGGCGGGACCGCGAGCGACCCGGCCGTCTGCTGGAACAACCCCTCTTCCCCTCCGGCGGCGGCCGCGACGCTCACGTATGAGGCGGCACCCTCTTCGGTAGAGAACGATATTCCCACGAGCTCCGCGTTCATCGGATCGAGCGACGTCGTCTCGACGTCGAAAACGAATTCCCTCGATTGCGAGAGGCTCCGGGCGAGCGCATCGAGCCCGTCGAGCCCCACGAGGGCATAGGTCCTCTTCGCAGTCTGCTCCGTCCCGGCGAGCGAGAGCTCCTTCAGGATCTGGTGAAACTCGAGCCGGAGCATGAGCTCGATGATCCTGCGCTCGTCCGGCTTTCCGACGGCGAGCGCGGGAAGCGAAAAATCAACCTCGACGTTTCTCAATCTCACGAGCTCGCGCGAGAGCATCGCGCTTTCGACGCCGCCCTTCAGCTTTTCCCGGACATGCGCCGGTTTCACCTCGTCGATCCGCGCAAAGAGCGCATCGAGGGAGCCGAATTCATGGAGCAGCGTGAGCGCCGTTTTTTCCCCTATCCCCTTGACCCCCGGGATGTTGTCCGAGCTGTCCCCCATGAGAGCGAGGAGGTCGACGACCCGCTCCGGCGGGAGAGCGAAGCGTTCGGCGCAGAACTCAGGCCCGATCTCCTCCTCGAGCGCCGACCCCCTGTCGGGGCGTATGATATGGATGCGATCCGAGAGGAGCTGGAAAAAATCCTTGTCCCCCGTCACAATCGTCGCACCGAGCCCGGCCGCGTTCGCCCTGCGAGCGAGGGAGGCGATGAGATCGTCCGCCTCGATCCCCGGTTCCCTGATGACCCTGATCCCGAGCGCTTCGGTCACGTCGAAGATCCACGGCAACTGGCTCACCATGTCATCGGGCATCTCCGGCCGGTGCGCCTTGTACTCGGGGAACTCCCGGTGGCGCTCCGTTTCCTCGCCGCTGTCGAACACGACGGCGAGATAGCGCGGATCGTATTTCTTCAGGAGGAGAAGCAGCATGCGGGTAAAACCGAACACCGCGCTCGTATTTTCCCCCCGCGAGTTGATCAGCGGATTCCTGATGAAAGCAAAATGGGCCCGGTACGCGAGCGCGTGGCCGTCGACAATGAAAAGATTCCCGCGAGAATCCATATTATGGTTTCGAGCCATAGAGGGAATGCGCGGCGATGAATCGCTCGACCGCATCGGGAACGAGGTACCGGATCGATTTCCTTTCGCGTACAAGAGCGCGAATCCCGGTCGCCGATATCGCGTTCACCCCCGCGGTAACCGCGACGATCGCCGCTTCCGGCGGGAGCGGCGGGATCCGCTCATTCCCCGGCCGCATCATGACGAGAATCGTCGCATGCGAGAAGATCTCCCCGGGATTGCGCCATTCCCCCATCTCCTCGAGCAAGTCGCTCCCGATCAAAAGATGAATCTGGTCCTTCCCGTATCCCTGCTCGGCGAATCGCCGGACCGTTCGGTACGTGTACGAGACTCCGCGCTCCGCCTCGACGCGCGAGATCTCGAAGCGGGGATTCCCCGCGATCGCGAGCTCGACCATGCGGACCCTCGATTCTATGTCGGTGAGGGGAACGCCGCGTTTGTGGGGCGGGACCGCGGTCGGGATAAAGAGGACGCGCGCGAGTCCGGCGACGTTCACGGCGGCCTGCGCGAGGATGAGATGCCCCGTGTGGACCGGATCGAACGAGCCGCCGAAGAGACCGATCTTCTCCCGTTCAGCTGCCATCCGATTTCGGGGCTCCTCCCGCGCCTGCCGGAATGAGTCTCATGCGCCTCTCGGCATCCTTCTTTTCGGAAAAGCCGCTCTTCGCCGATACTGCCTTCCGGTAGTCGTCCGCCGCGGCAGCCCCGTCCATCCGCGCCTCCTCGATCCGTCCGCGGTAGTACAGGCTCCGCGCCGCCCACACCGTTTCGGAGTCGAGAGCGATGATCTTATTCAGGTAGATGAGAGAGGCGTCATACTCCTTCTTCGAAAAATACAGCTTGGCGCCCAGAAAATCCTTCTCCCCGAGCCTCATGTGTACGTCGTGTATCACCGCTCGCGCTTCGGCGATGCGCGAGCTTGAGGGGAACATCTGAACGAAGCGGTTCAGGCGATCGAGCGCCTCATAACTCTTCGTTTGATCGCGCTCGGCCCGGGGAGCCTCCTCGAAGGCGCACAATCCCTCGAGAAAGAACGCGTCGTCGATGTAGTCGCTGTAGCGGTAGTCGTTCATGAGAATCCGGTACTCAACCTCGGCGAGGGTGTACTCTTTGTCGAGGCGGTACGATTCGGCGAGCCTGAACTGCGCGTAATCGCTCCGTTCGTCCCCCGCGAATGTCGCGAGAAAATCCTTGTATTCGAGTGCGGCGCGGCCGTATGAGCCCTTCTCGAAGAACCGGTCGGCGACGGTGAGTTTGTCGCTCGCCAGATTCACTTTTTTCGGCGTATACGGCCCCCCGCACGAGGCGGCGAGAACCGTCGCGCACGCGAGAACCGCGAACATCACACGCGACTTAGCGGCGTCTCTTCGACATCTCGAGTCTTTCAATTCTCTCCTTTGCTTTTTCGACGAGCCTGCCGCTCGAACCGGAGTCCACGACTTCACGGTAGTACCTCGCGGCGCCCTCCGTGTCTCCCCGCTTCTCGCAGATCTCGCCGAGAAGGAAATTCGTCCGCTCCTTCACGAGCGGGCTTCCCGCCACCGGGGCGAGGCCCGCGAGCAGCGATTCAGCCTCACTGGCCGCACCGTCATTGTAGAGCGTCTCCGCCTCCTTGAGGAGCAGGTTTTCGAACTCCCAGAGCGCGTTGGAGGCGAGCCCGCTTCGCGGGTAACGCTGCTGAAACTGCCGGTAGAGCGAGATCGCCTCGCCGGTGTCACCCTTTTTCTCGTATGCCGAGGCGAGATCGATCATCGCCTCCGCCGCGCGCGATGCGTCGGGGAATTCCTTGCGGTATTTCTCCAGATATCCGATCGCCGTGTCGAATTCACGCCGGTCGATGTAGAGCTCGCCGGCGATCACGTTGTACTCGCCGAAATCGAGACCGCTCTGGAAGCGCAGGGCGAGAAGCATCATCCGTTTTCCCCGCACGACGTCGAGCGCCTTGATGCTCGCGACCGCCTCGTCCCTCAGAAACCGGGCGATCCTCGGTCCGTACGCCGCGTCCCTCCTCCGGCACTCCTCGAAGGTGGTCTGCGCATCCGCCTCGCTCCCCGTCTTGAGCCATGCCTTTCCGAAGAGGAACAGGAGATCCGCCGAGGTCTGCCCTCCCTTCTTGATATGATGCCGGATCAGGAAGACCGCTTCCCGGTACCGTCCCGCCTCGAACTCCTTGTCCGCCTTGTCGAGTATCGATTCCCTTCCGCACGAGGCGGCCAGCAGCGCGACGACGGCGAGGAGCGACACCGAGCTCCTCAGACCGAGACGGGAGCACCCTGCGCGAGCCCTTCCGAAGATGATTCTTGTCATTGCCCCTGATTGGAGAAAAAGAGATACACGAGACCGACCACGATCCCTCCGACGATGAGGGGCTCGAAGAGCCTCGTCATCTTGAACTCGCCGTGCGGGGGCCTCGTGAAATCATACTGTGCGTCCTCCACCGACTTGAGCAGGGAATAGTCGATCGTGTCGCTGAAGGTCTTGTGGATCTCCCGTACCCACACGATATCCCCCGTCGCGAGGTTGATGAACTGGGTGAAGATGTCCGCACGCGCGGTTCGTGCGACCTCGCGCGGTCCGAGCCACCATTTCCGCGCAACCC
>Ga0315275_10000253_pt1 | contig 43934 bp, 40 predicted proteins | sample YL17G03_0_MG_FD_205557 | JGI IMG/M metagenome (GOLD analysis project Ga0315275, IMG submission 205557) | Sediment microbial communities from Yellowstone Lake, YNP, Wyoming, USA - YL17G03_0 | ecosystem: Environmental > Aquatic > Freshwater > Lake > Sediment | place: USA: Wyoming | collected... | reverse complement strand
GGACGTCAACCGATCCACCAGCCAGGTATTCCGGAAAACTAAGCAACATGATGTTTCCGAAACAGAATCCCGCGACGCCGATCTTATAATAGAGCGAGCGATGCGCGTGGGAAGCCGCCTCACCATCAAGTGACGCGAGCGTGATCTCAGGTTCATAGCCAAGTGATGCCAGGAGCTCAACAACCGTGCGGACTGTCGTCGCGGGCGTGAACGCGACCCGGATGGTCTTTTTCAGGAAGTTCACCCTCGATTGAATGACCCCCGGGTTCAGCCGGGGAAGATTTTCGAGGAGCCAGATGCACGAACTGCAGTGCATGCGCGGAACAAGGAGGGTGACCGATCGAACCCGATCGTCGGAATAATCAAGAAGTTTCCCTGCAATGGCAGCATCGTCGAGATACTCAAACGTGGTTCCGCCCCAGAACGTGGGAGAGCGACCCGGCGACCGGTCGAGGGTGTAGTACCGGCAGAGATTGTTCTCCTGAAGAACCTCATACACAAGTTTGCAGCCCGCACAGCAGAATGCCTTTTCATCGTGGATGATTCCTGAGTCGTTGGCGGGCTCTCCACAATGAAAGCAGAATGATTCCTGGATTGCTACGCGAGCGTTGTCTGAGGCCATGCGTATGAGACGAAGGGGACGAAACTCGACTGGAAACCAGGAAAAGATACGAAAAACGAACCCCAAATCAAATCCCCGCAGGACCAGTGGCTTCCCGATCCCCAACCACCCACCATCAGACAAGTCCGTACATCAGCGAAACCTTTTCAATGCTCTGAACCATCGCCCACCGTCAGCGTTGAATCCGCAGCACTCCAGGAATGTTGCTACCGATCTAGTCTGCTGTTGCGATGGCAGGCACCGGGGATCAGAAATAGATCCCGTACCAGACTACGTTGGGCGAGATTTTGACCGCAGGCGCAGGCAAGTGTATGAAGTTGAGCGCCTCACCGAGGATTGTCAGGAACCACGTGTTCCGCGGAATGATCTTCCGAAGGTCATAGTCGAGACTGAGGTACAGGACACTGTACGGATTGGCTTTAGCGATGTCCCGTGCACCGTATCCGACGGCGATCCCGAGCCAGTCCGGCCAGTAGGGTTCCAGCGATTGTGGCAGGAGATCATTGACGCTGATGCCGAGCCAGATCGTCTGGCCCTCATAATCATCAAACATCAGATGTTTCTGTCCTTTGAATCCGATGCCTCCCCCTTCGTTGATGAGCGCGGACGGGCGGTAGCTGAACTTGAAGTTGAAACTCTGGAGAACAGGCGCATAGTGCTGCGCAACCGGATAGAAGGCACCGACGACATCGGAAGCAAAATCCACACGGTCAAACCCCCATTCCGAGAACCCGTCTTCCACTTCAATATACGTTTGGAAGAGGAGCGACGTGCCGGCGCCATACCACAGGGAACTCCGCTCCTGCAGGTTCGCCCATTGGAGTGCCTTGCTGAACACAAACGTCAGCACATTGGCGCCATACATATGACCGAGCTTGTCGACACTTCGCCCGTAGATCAGATCTTCCTGAAAATGGAAACTGGTCCTGTTGTTTCTCCACCACCCATTCTGTTGATAGATGTGAATCATTGCGATGCTCCCAGCGGTGAAGCCGCAGACGATCGCGAGGCGTCCCATGTTCACGCCGGATGTATCAATAGTGACTGAACGCGTCCCAGCGGAATCCATCAGAGATCGCTGGATCTGGGATACGGGAGGAACCGTTTGAAGGGAATCTTGACCGAGAAGGCTGACGGGGAGAAGGAACAAGCAGAAGAATGACCCGAGGGTCCTTCGAAAACCGCGGGCACCGTCATCGAGCAGGCGATCCATAAGACAGACGTAGGTACGGAGAAAAATGGGGAAAATCAAACATGCACGTCGGGGCAGTCGTCGGGCTGCAGCGGACCCTGTCGTACCTTCTCTTCAACCTCGTGTTCGCACCTGCGTATGTGCTTTGCGGAGAGGGCGCATTGCAGGGAACGACCGGTCGGACCTCGCTGGAACGCTTCGCTGACGCTCTCTTCTTCAGCGTACTGACCTCGACGACGATGGGCTACGGTCACCAATCACTGATGGGGTGGGCAGTAAACGTGGTCATGAGTGTTGATGGTATGGCCGGATTGCTGGTGTTTGCACTCGCGACGAGACCTTTTCACAGGTAATGCACGCACGTTTCTCATACAAGGCAGTAGATGTCGTGTGGCGCCCGAACTCAGCAACATGTTTCAGATGGCGTAGGACGGGGGATCAGTGTGGATCTGAACAGAATTCACGAAATTGAAAGGTTCAGCGGGATTTAGGGAGGCTATTGTATCTTGGGACCGGTTTTTTTATCTTCTGGCGAGCAACCGCTCGTTGTTCCGTACTCGGAACGTGGCGCAGCCCGGTAGCGCACCTGAATGGGGTTCAGGGGGCCGTGGGTTCAAATCCCACCGTTCCGACAGGATACCCGAGTACACACTCTGCTAGTTTCCGAAAAGCCTACACATGCCTCCTATGCAAGGAGGCATGTGTGTTTCTGCCATTTCGTGTCGTAGTCGGCCTGGCGTCAGCAGAGTCAGACCACACAGCTCGCAACGTCGAGACCGAAGTTCAGGTCGTTGACGCCATGCCGCCAGTAGCTGCAGAAGGATTTCACTTTAGATTCCTGGACCCTCATTAGTATTGGACAGGAGTGCCGGAACTCCATGCTTGCCGAGGCTGCAGGGGGCCCCAACCTCTTGAACGGAGTGCTTGCGGTCTCCAGGGTTCATCATGTCGGCTCTTCGCCGGGGACAGCGATCAGGATGCCGATTGTGTTCCGATAGGTCGGTAGACATATGCTGCAAGAATTCCACACAGGAGCATCTGCACAAGGCCGACCAGACATCGCGTGAGAAGAAAACCACCGGAAAACGTCGTCGATACGAGACCCGTAAAGAGCGCCGGCACCGCGGTCATTATTCCAATCCAGAGTCCATAGCGCATGCCATCTCCGACAGCGGCCTTTCCTTCATAGCCACGAGTGTAGATATAGGCAAACGTCAGACTGAAAATTGCACGGCCAAGGTAGTTCCAGAGCCTGAGCAGCATGGTATCATCCGGAGGTGCGCCGGGAGAAGCAAATTCCGGATACAATGGTAACATGATGAGCCGCCCACCAAGGAATGAGAGAATGGACAGGACAACAAACACCCCAACGGATGCATAAAGCCACAGCTTTACATTGAGCTTTGAGTTCATATTCCCTCCTTCAACGATGGATGTACAACTGTGATTTGCCCTTGCCCCTCTCGCATGGTCACCGCAAAGATACTCCGCTGCACATGCAAAAACAACTGCCCGGGCTAAAGAGAAGGGCTACATCCGGGATGCGAAGTGGCATTTCTGCGCTAGAATCCACACCGGAACTCATCAGGGGAGCACGAATCGCGTCAATCGTGGGTCTTGATCTTCCCCTACTGCCAGCTGGGTGAGTTCATTCCCGATCTCTCGTTGACAAATCTAGCAAACATCATTACCTTCATGCAGGAAATGGTGCCAGAGACCTTGCCTCATTCAGGACACCCCCACCGTCAATCATACATACAGGAATTCACTTATGACCCTGCTTGCGCACTTCCGAACAATCGGCATCGTTGTTGTCATGATCGGTCTTTGCTGGTCAGGCCCAACCCTGCATGGACAGGCAAAGTCCAAGCAGAAACAAACTGCCCCTACGGTCGATGAAGCAAAAGCATTCATTGCCTCGGCCGAGAAACGACTTCTCGATCTCTGGATCAAGGCCCAGCGTGCACAATGGGTCCAGAGCAATTTTATCACCGATGACACCGAGCAGATGGCAGCCGACGCTCAACGAGATGTCGTTTCCGCTACGCTCGCCCTGGCTGCAGACGCAACGCGATTTGAAGGGATCAAGCTTCCGGCCGACACGAAGCGAAAGCTGATGCTCTTGAAGCTTTCGCTGACCCTCCCAGCACCGCAGGCACCTGCTGACCAGGCAGAACTCACCAGGATCGCAGTCTCACTGGAAAGCAACTACGGCAAGGGCGTCTACTGCCCCGACGGAAAAGAAGGGAAGTGCTACGATCTCAACGAGATGTCCCGCATCCTGGCGACAAGCCGCGATCCCGAAGAGTTGCAGAAGATGTGGACTGGCTGGAGGACCATTGCACCGCCGATGCGTGACCGCTACACACGACTTGTAGGCCTTGCCAACAAGGGTGCTCGTGATCTTGGCTTTGCAGACCTCGGTGCCATGTGGCGATCCAACTACGACATGTCGCCACGAGAGTTCAACACGGAAATGGAACGACTCTGGCAGCAGGTGAAGCCGCTGTATGATGCACTCCACGCGTATGTCCGCTGGAAACTCGCCGAGCACTACGGCACCGACGTCGTTCCCGAGGACGGCTTGATCCCCGCCCACCTCCTCGGCAATATGTGGAGCCAAACGTGGGACAACATCTACCCACTTGTTGCTCCTGAGACTGATCAACGGCCGTACGACCTTACGGCAATTCTCAAAGATAAAGATCTTGACGCGATCACCATGGCACGTTACGGTGAACGGTTCTTTGTCTCGCTGGGTTTCGACCCGCTTCCCGAGACATTCTGGAAGCGCTCCCTCTTCGTAAAGCCTGCAGACCGTGATGTCGTGTGCCATGCAAGCGCGTGGGACATCGATTTTGAGAAGGATATCCGCATCAAGATGTGCATCGAGCCGACAGAAGAAGATTTCAATACCATCCACCACGAGCTCGGGCACAACTTCTACCAGCGTGCATACATGAACCAGCCGCCTCTCTACAGGGACGGCGCCAACGACGGATTCCATGAAGCCATCGGTGACATGGTCGCGCTCTCCATCACGCCGGATTACCTCCACAAGATCGGCCTGCTGGAGGAAATGCCGGAGTCGAATGGTGACATGAGCCTCCTTCTGAAGAAGGCCCTGGAAAAGGTGGCCTTCCTCCCGTTCGGCTACATCATGGATCAGTGGCGGTGGAAGGTGTTCTCCGGTGAAATCAAACCTGCCGATTATACGAAAGCCTGGTGGCAGCTCGTGGAAAGATACCAGGGCATCAAATCCCCTGTCGAACGGACTGAAAAGGACTTTGATCCGGGAGCAAAATACCATATCCCGGCAAGCGTGCCGTATGCCCGCTACTTCCTCGCTGCGATTCTCCAGTTCCAATTTCACCGCGGCATGCTTCATGAAATCGGCTACAGCGGTCCCCTCCATCAGGGATCCATCTACGGCAACACGAAAGCCGGTGAGAAGCTGAAAGCAATGCTCGCCATGGGCCGAAGCCGGCCCTGGCCAGAGGCCCTTGAGACAATAACCGGCGAAAAGAAGTTTGACGCATCGGCCATGCTCGAATATTTCGCACCCCTGAAGAAATGGCTCGATGAACAGAACCAGGGGAAGAAAGTCGGCTTCTGAGACGTACCAGACGCCACGCGTCAGCCAGCCTCTCATCGCGCCGCCCCGGTCTCACTCACCTGAGGCCGGGGCGCGCCGTTACTCTTCAGGACTCTCCTCCGGTGCCCGCGATCCTGTCCTTGACGTTTCCCCGTCATCCAGTTTGCCGGCGATGTGAGCATCTCGTTCTCCATCACACCCGTTGAGGTAATTGCGGAGGGACTCGCAGGAATCCGGGAAGTCCTTGCCTGAAGCAACGTCCTCTACATTTCGCTGCGCGCGCGTGATCTGTGCCATGAGACGTGCGCTGCGGCAAGCACTGCGTGGCGCACATACCTCGCCTCCCTCGGTGTGAGATCACGCAATCGATGTTGCTGGATTTTGCATACGTTGTCACCCAAGTTCATGCGCATTTCCACTCCTCCTCCAACGCACATTCGGACACTAACTTACGAGGGCCGACAGCATCCGAAAATGTCGTCTCCTCGAAACGAAACGACGTGACTTTCGCAGGTTCGGGTCACTGAGAACAATACTGACTCGCCTGGAACCAAACGCAAAAAATCTCGAAACGTCAAAAATTTCGTGACGATGCTTCCCCCCGGCCTTTTCCCTTGCCTTCACTTACGAGCTTTCGTACATTTCCAGTGCGACGCACATGCACCTGTGTAAACATCCCCCGTGTTGTTGCACTCTTTCTTCGTCTTGGACCACTCCCCCCACACACCCGTCAGGCACGGTTCCGTCTGGGCCGTCGGGCTGTGGTTCCCCGCAGGTCAGCCAGGCAACAGAGCATCAAAACCGTTTCCATGCAGTTGGTGCGGCAGGCAGTGGAACTGACGTCGGCAACAGAGAGACTGTATGTTCTCTGATTGAGGGCATAGAGACACCATCCCCAAGGGACATCGATGGACAGCACAATCTCAGCAGGCAGTATTCCGTCATCTGCACCCCACGTTCACGAGCGGAACGCCCCGTGCATTCTGGTTGTCGAGGATGAGTCGATCGTCGCGGCAGACATTCTCGGCAGGCTCGCGTCGCTTGGCTATGGGAGTCCTGCCGTCGCCGCATCCGGTGAGGAAGCGATCCGAAAGGCTGATGAACTGAAGCCGGACGTCTTGTTGATGGATATCGTCCTACGCGGGCCGATTGACGGAATCGAGGCCGTGCGGCAAATACGCTCGAGGAGGGACATTCCTGTCATCTATCTCACCGCCTACACCGATGAGCAGACTGTTCAGCGGGCAAAGGAAACGGAACCCTTTGCCTATCTCATCAAACCCTTCGATGAGCGAGAACTCCGGTTTGCCATCGAACTTGCATTGCACAAGCACCGTGTTGAACAAGCCATGCGCGATCGGGAGGAGCGGTTCCGGCAATTGGCTGATACGCCCGGCGACATCCTCTGGCTCATCGATGCCATGTCGACCCAGATTCTCTACGTCAGCGCATCTGTGGAAGCAATCTGGGGGATCCCCCCCGGTGAACTCATCTCCGGCAGGACGCCGTGGACAGACACTGTCCATCAGGAAGATCAGCGGCGCGTTCTCGAAATGTTTCGCAAGGTGTGTGCAGGCGAAAACGAGATTCTTGAGGAAGAATACCGTGTCGTCCGTCCCGACGGAACGACACGATGGGTGTCTACCCATCTCTACCCCGTGCACGATCCTCACGGGGTTGTGTATCGCATCGCCGGTACCTGTCGCGACATCACACGGCAGAAGTGGGCATGGGACACACTTCAGGAAAGTGAAGAGCGGTACCGTCTCTTGGCCGAGAACTCCAACGATCTGATTTCCCGCCACAGTCCAGAAGGCATCTACCTGTATGCCTCACCGGCAAGTCGTTCGCTCCTCGGGTACAGACCGGAGGAACTCCTTGGAACTTCTGCCTATGGGTATATCCATCCCGACGATGCCGAACGTATCCGTAGGATTGATGCCGATGCCGGCCATTATCTCTCGGCCAGGACCGAGAGCTATCGGTTCCGAAGAAAGGATGGGACGTACGTGTGGTTCGAGACAACGTCCCGTCTGGTGCATGCTCCCGACACCGGAGACCTTCGTGAGATTACTGCTGTCTCCCGCGACATTAGCGCCCGGAAGCTGATCGAAGCAACGCTGCGCCGTTATGAATTCATCGCCAATGCGGCCGCCGAGTTCATGACGTTGATCAACAGACAGTATGTGTACGAGGCCGCAAATGATGCCTACTGCAGCGCCCACGGCCGACCACGCACTGATGTCATCGGCCACTCGGTTGCGGAAATCTGGGGGCACGAGACATTTGCCTCAATCATCAAGGGTTATCTCGATGAATGTTTCTCGGGAAAACCTGTGCACTACGAAGCATGGTTCGATATCGGAGGCCGTGGTGCACGATTTTTCGACGTGCGCTACTACCCCTACACCAGTGAGACCGGCGAGGTCACTCACTGCGTCGTCGTCTCACACGACATGACCGACCGGAAGAACGTTGAGGACAAAATGCAGTCGTCCCTGCATGAAAAAGAGGTGCTTCTGAAAGAGATCCATCATCGCGTCAAGAACAATCTGCAGATCATTTCGAGCCTTCTGAACCTCCAGTCCAGCGCCATTGACAACCCGTCCACCCGGGAGCTCGTGCGGGAAAGTCAGAACCGTGTCCGTTCCATGGCTCTAATTCATGAGAAGCTGTACCAGTCTGAAAGTCTCGCCCGCATCGACTTCGGCGAGTATCTTCGAACCCTGACCCGCGACCTGTTCCGTTCGTACAGCGCAGGAGGGGTAACACTCAAGCTGCAGGCGGAAGACATCTTCCTCGACGTGGATACCGCCATCCCATGCGGATTGATCATCACCGAGCTGGTGTCCAACGCGCTGAAATACGCCTTCCCGGACAGCCGCGGCGGTGAGTTGCTTATCACCTTCGCCCGGATTGCGCGCGACAAGTATGCACTGTCCGTCACCGACAACGGGATCGGTCTCCCGAAGGACATCGATGTCCGGAACGCCAAAACGCTCGGTCTCCAGCTGGTGACTATGCTGATCAATCAGCTGCGAGGAACACTTGACGTCGTGACCGAGGGTGGCACGACGTTCATGATCACGTTCACCGCTGAACCCGAGTCCCTGAGCCGGAACGCCAGCACCTGATCGGACAGCCAGACGTCACCGATGTCCGGCGATCCTTCACCCCCCCCTCCCACAGGGAAATCCCCCCCTGTATTCCCCCGACCAATGGCCGCACATGTTGCGGCCATTGTTTTTTTCGAGTATATTCGCGATATGATTCAGAAGGGTCCGTCAAGCCCACAGCCCGCTGCACACAGCAGACTCCACCTCCGCATCATCTCCATAACCATCATCGTATTGTTCGTTCTCTCGTTCGGATTCCTCGTCCTTCACAATCGTTTCACCCCAACGAGGGGGGCGGCACTGGCGATGCGGAACCCTTCGGGAGATGCATCGATGGTCACGGTGAACGGCTTCTCCCTGTGGTATCGTGAACGCGGTACCGAAACCGGAAAGCCACCGGTGATTGTCCTCCATGGAGGCCCGGCTTGGGCGAGCCTTGTGTTCCGCGATGCATTTGCCTACCTGGAATCCGATCGCAGGGTGATCTACTACGACCAGCGGGGATCGGGCAACTCCCAGGTCCGCGAGGATCTCTCATACTACACCATGAGCAACCTTGTTACAGAACTCGACGTGCTCCGTCGCGATGTTGTCAAGGCTGACAGTGTCGTTCTTCTCGCGCACGATTTTGGAGGTGCCCTGGCTCAATGGTACGCCCTTGCTCATCCGGGTGACGTGCATCGCATGATACTACTTTCCCCCTTGCCGGCCGATGGATATCGCATGGAGTCCATCGTGCAAGTGTTTCAGGAACCGATCGATGCAATCCTGACAGCGGGATTGCCTCCTGACGACCCCCAGGAAGCGAACCGCTGGCAGTCAACGTATGACACTCGCTGTGCCGTTCGGCTCCTGCACGACCACAGCCTTGCCCCGCACCTCACCCATCTCGGAGGCATCTTCACCACCGCACGCTCTCTTATGACGTCCCTCGCTTCCGGACAACGCGACTACTCGAGGGCACTGGCGGGTCTCGAAATCCCCACTCTGATTGTGTATGGGAGCATTGAAAGCAATGCCACCCGCGAGGAGTACCAGATCGAGCTTCACCGGACCCTCTCGAAATCAACACTGATCCGTCTCGAGGAGTGTGGACACTGGGCGTTCCTGGAACAGCCGGACGCCCTCCGAGAGATCATCATCCAGTTCCTGCGTGATGACGCCCCGGAAGGTTCTGCTGGCTTCGCTCATCGCTCCGATGCGATGCTGACGCTTGCAGCACCCTGACGGTGGCGCCTGTGAAAAAAGATCTTTACCTTTCGACACTGACCTTTCCCGTTTCCTCTCGCTAAAGGGCCTAGCATGGACCGCTCAGTGCGCGACAGCCAGCTTCTCGCAATCCGGATTTCTCTTGCCACCGGAGCGTTCATGCTTGCCGGTAAGTGGTACGCGTACATGATCACCGGCTCCACGGCAATTCTTTCCGATGCCGCAGAATCGGTTGTTCACATTATCGCTGTCATGGTCGCCACCTATAGTACCTGGCTGAGCCATCAGCCCCCCGATAAAAGCCATCCTTACGGGCACGACAAAGTCACATACTTTTCCGTCGGTACCGAAGGATTCCTGATCATCCTGGCTGCCGCCTATATCATCTATGAATCCCTTACCCGTCTTCTCGGGACGATCGAACTCCGGAATCTCGACACAGGAACCGCATTCGTGCTCGGTGCTTCTCTCATCAATCTCCTTCTCGGCTGGTATCTCGTACGGACGGGCAAGCGGACTCGTTCGCTGATCCTCATCGCCAACGGAAAGCATGTGTTGACCGATTCGTGGACGAGTTTCGGTGTTGTGGCAGGGCTGGGATTGACCATGGTCACTGGCTGGCTTTCGTGGGATCCCCTTGTCGCCATTGCAGTCGCACTGAATATCGTCTGGTCCGGAGGAAAGCTGATACGGCAATCCATCGCCGGATTGATGGATGAAGGAAACCCCGCATATGACCGGAGCATCCGGTCCGTGCTTGACGCCGAGGCTTCCCGGCGCGGTCTGCAGTATCATGAACTCCGCTATCGTTCGAGTGGGAACATCGTATGGGTAGAGTTCCACCTCCTTTTCCCCGCCGGGACCCTGCTCGAGGACGCGCATCAGACTGCCACAGACATTGAGCGGAGTCTCACGGGTGCACTCCCCATCCAGCTGCATGTCGTCAGTCATCTCGAACCGCTGGAAGAACACGAGGTGGACCATACGCAGGACTTGATGCACTGACGAGCCTACGTCGCCTGTCGTACCCTCGGTGCGGCCTCTTTGCTGCCGTCTGGTTTCTCTCCGGATTTCTGATAGTCTTGGCGACGATGCCGCTCTCATGCCGTGCAGACGTCACCTTGCTTTTCAGACACCAAATCCCTACCGTTTTTTATACCATTTCCACGTCGCCAGCCCTATGCACCTTCAATTTCAGGGAGCCGCCCGGACCGTCACCGGATCCATGCACATGCTGACGGTGCGTGCGAAGACCGTTCTTCTCGACTGCGGCATCTTCCACGGACATCGCGAAGAGGCCTGGGATCGGAACCGGACGTTCCCTTTTGAGCCGTCTTCGATTGCCGCCGTCGTGCTATCGCACGCACACATTGACCACAGCGGCAATTTGCCGGGGCTCATCCGGCAGGGATTTCGCGGACCGATCTACTGTACGCGTGCCACACAGAGCTTGTGTGAAGTCATGTTGCGCGACAGCGCGTACATCCAGGAGCGGGATGCCGAATTCATCAACAAGCAGCATCGGCGCAGGAATCTCTCGCTTGTCGAGCCACTCTATACTGTCGATGATGTTGAGAGCACCCTCCCTCTCTTCCGGGGTTGTGAGTACAGTGCACCGGTTGAGGTTGAGGATGGCATCACGATTCGATTTGAGGATGCGGGGCATATCCTGGGATCGGGTTCTGTCGCGCTACAGTTACGCGAGAATTCGCACGCCGTCCGCCTCGCCTTCACCGGCGATCTCGGCCGCCCGAATCTCCCGATCCTCCGGGATCCGGTGTTCGTCGGGGACCCTGAAGGAACCGACTACGTCATAAGCGAAAGCACGTATGGTGGACGATTCCACAGCCCCGTCGCACAGATGGCAAGCCAGCTCCGCGACCCCATCCGCCGTGCATGTGAACGAAGGGGGAAAGTGATCATTCCCGCCTTCAGCGTCGGCCGTACACAGGAACTCGTGTACGTGCTGCACAAGATGAGCGTTCGCGGTGAGATCGAGGATATTCCGGTCTATGTCGACAGTCCGCTCTCCGTCAATGTCACCGACGTCTTCCGCAGGCATCCGGAGTGCTATGATGAGGAAACACGGGCGATCCTTGCAGCGCCCGCAGACAATGACCCGTTCGGGTTCAAGCGCCTTACCTACGTACGGAGTGCCGAGGAGTCGAAACTTCTCAACGACCGCAAAGGACCGTTCATTGTCATTGCGGCATCGGGCATGTGCGAAGCGGGACGTATTGTCCACCATCTTGCAAACACGATTGGAGATCCACGCGCAATGGTACTGATCGTGGGCTATCAGGCGGAGAACACCCTCGGCAAGAAATTGGTGTTGAAGGAACCTGTCGTCAACATTTTCGGTGAACCCCACGAGGTGAAAGCGGAAGTTGTGGTCCTCAACTCCTTTAGCGGGCACGCTGACCGGAACGAATTGATTGCGTACCTCCAGCAGTTCCCGCGGAGTTCCCTGAAGCAGCTATTTCTGGTTCATGGTGATCTTGACCAGGCAGAAAAGCTCCAGACGGGAATGAGGGATCTCGGCTATACCGCAACATCCATCCCCGCCAGGGGCGAACGGGCTATGCTCACCTGAGCACTACGCATGCACTTGCGGCGCGCCATAGGACTTGTGGTGCTCACCATTGTCCTGACCACCGTGCATCTGCGTGCACAGGAGATGCCCCGGCAGGGCGACCTGGTCGTCGCTCCCCTTGACTCCCTTGCACACCGGAATTTCCTGTCAGTGTTATTCGACCGGAACCTCAACACGTACAACTGGATCAGTCGTGCGGCCCTTGACACCACCGTTGCCGCTTTCCAGCTCAGCCTCCGCCACCAGTATCTTTCCAATGTCATCCAGACTGAGCCCGGTCGGACGGTCTCGTCGGAAAACCCCACCAGCCGCCAGAACAATCTTCAGATGAACCTCTCCACGCCCGTCACCGAGAACACCAGGGTGCAGGCACAATGGTCAACCCTTATTTATTCCGACAACAAGACGATCGGCCTCAACAATGCGTCCTTCCACGCACTCCTGGGAGGAGTGGAGTACTTTCCCTGGTCATTTCTCTCCTTCACTCCCATGGGGGGCTATCGATGGGACAATCAGGGAGATATGAAGGACGCCGGCCCTTCTGTCGACCTGAGTGGACGCACGCACGGGGCAGACCTGGATGGATACTGGATCATGGGGCGGGGCCAGTACCACAAAGACTTTCTCAGCCCCCGTACGCTGGAAGACGATTTCTTCGATCTGGGAATTCAGAGGTTCTTCACCACACAGGCCAGAGACAGCCTTCGCTTCAGTTTCACACGTAACCGCCGCGAATTCTACGGACTCCTCGATAGTACGATTGACAGCAGGCTGGAGAACATTGTCGCGATTGCCAACCAGCTCGACTACGAATTCGATCAGCAATTCGTCACCTCGCTCTTTGCCGGCATCATGTCGCGGACTCTCGACAAAGACATCCGTGGCTTGCCAGGGGTTCCCCGGGATCTGCAGGTGTTTGACACGCGCATTGACGAGTTCCGCATCGACACCTATCTGCAGGCGGTCTATCACTCCGAGGACGGCAGGACGCATGCGGCAGGGCGGTTTGCCTACAATGAGCGCAACGAAGCCCATGCCGCCAAACTGCCTCCGGATCCTTCTCCCAGCATGATCCTCCTGTACAACGAACGCAACCGTCAGGAGCAGAGCAAAGACAATATCACACGACGTACATCGATTGCCGCAGCCGTGGACTTCCCGGTTTCCGGGTCTGATCACCTTGGGATCACAGGATCGGCCAGCATCCTCCGTTACGACACTCCCAGTGAGCTCAACGTCGAGGATAGGGATGAGCAGCTTCTCGCACTCACGATCACCAGCGGACACTCGATCAACAGGATGCTGGACCTCGGCGTTGCGCTCGACGCAAGCCTGAGCCGCCTGGTCTACATCCTGAAGGAGCGAAGCGCCAACAACAATCACAACCGAGTCCTGCGGCTTGTCCCGCGGGCGACGTACCGGCTCCCCGGGATCCTTACATCGGTCAATGCCTTTGAGGTCCTTGCTAATTACACGGTGTATGACTACGAAAATCAGGTCGCCCTGGCAAAGAGCTTCTCGTACCGTCAGTTTTCGCTGATGGACTCGACCGCGTTTGATTTCACGCACAAACTCGGTCTTGATTTTTTCGCATATTTGAAGCTATATGAACGTGGGCAGCTTGACTGGAATGCGTTTACGGAGCGGACGGAGAACAGCTTTGTTGATAAGACCTATGATGTCCAGCTCCGTTTCACTCCCTCGGTGTCAAGCCTCTTTGCCGTTGGCGTCCGGTATTTCAGCCAGTCGCGGTATGCCTATGATGGAGGAGTTCGGACGCGCGGATCCTTCCTCAGGAGTGTCGGGCCCACCTGCCGCATCGTGTGTGAAGGTGGTCCCCACAGCCTGCTCACTTTTCGCGGCTGGTATGAGCGGAAATATCTCCCCGACGGAACGGAGCGGACCTATCCCGGCATGACGTTTAATCTTCTCCTCACTTTTTGATCGACCGAATGACAAAAACGCGACCGCACGTATTTCAGCTCACCCTGAGCAGCGACCCCAAGAATGTCCGCAAGGTCGAGCAGTTCCTCAGACGGATCAACCGCGACAGACCACTGGACGAGATTCAGTTCCACAAGCTGATGGTGTCGCTGACCGAAGCCGTCAATAATGCCATTGTCCACGGGAACAAAGCCGATCCGACGAAGACGGTCGAGGTACGATGCGAGCTGCTGGATAGTGTTGTCCGGATCACGGTAAAGGATCAGGGAGACGGATTCCGACCCGAAACCGTTGACAACCCTCTCAAGGAAGAAAACCTGTTGCGGGAGAGCGGAAGGGGGATTTTCCTCATGCGGACATTGATGGACAGAGTGGAATTCGACCGGACGGACGACGGTATGGAACTAGATCTCTGGTTGGACCTGAAGAAGTGACCCTGCCATCCTACGGCGTTGTGACCGATACCAGCGCGCTTATCTCACCCGTGACCGAGAGGTCATCCACGTAATTTTCCCAACGCATGTACGTAAATGCAGATGGCTGATCTGCGACATAGAAGACGCCGTCCAGATTCTCTGTCAGGCAGGATACGCGGTACGCTTGAAATACGGTGGCAACCCCATTGACGGTGGTTTCAAACATGAGGTCGCGCCCCACGCTTTCCCCTTCCATCCTCGCAGTCCCGAGCGAATCCGATATCCCCACGGTCCAGGATGACACAAGGCCGCGGGAGAATCCGGCAATTAGATCCCAGTGTTGCGGAATGGTGCGGCCCGCCCACCGCCGCACGAAGCGAGCCACAAATCCATACTCGTAGACATCCCCTGATGACATGAAGCGGAACAGGAGCGTATCTACATTCGTTCCCACAACGCTGTCGATCACGACAGTGACGTCGTCATACCCCTCCGCCTCGACACTGTCGGCAATCACGGACCAGGAACGGCGAGCGTAAGATTCCGGGATCCGGTCACCATAGCGGTCGAGGAGCCAGTCGTCAAACATCAGTCGGGTCCCTGGAGTCAGTACGACGACAAGAGTACTCCCCGATCCCGGGCCTGCCGGCGACTCTGCCTCTCGGCACGATCCGAGGATCACGAGGACCCAGCAAAGGGCACCCACCCGTAACGCCGCAGGAGGGCGCGGGAGCAGTGCCCCTGTCAGGAGAGTATACACAGATTACAGTGTGAGTTTGGCAATCGACTGTTTAACATCATCGGCCGACTTATTGAGCGCGGCCTGTTCATCGTCGTTCAGCTTGATCTGGACAATCTGTTCAATCCCCTTGCGCCCGAGCTTCACTGGCACTCCGACGAAGGTGTCATGAAGCCCGTACTCTCCCTGAAGGTACGCAGCACAGGGAAGGATGCGTTTCTTGTCCTTCACGATGGCCTCCACCATCTGCACGGCAGAGGAGGAGGGCGCATAATATGCACTGCCGGTTTTCAGGTAGTTGACGATTTCAATACCGCCGTCCCGCGTCCGCTTTACCAGCCGGTCAACCACTTCCTTGCTCAGCAGCTCGGTAATCGGGATCCCCGCAACTGTGGAATACCTTGCCAACGGCACCATGGAATCGCCATGGCCTCCGAGAACGAAGGCATTGACATCTTCCACTGAAACACTGAGCTCCATGGCAATAAAGGCGCGGAACCTCGCAGCGTCCAGCACGCCAGCCATCCCCATGACCCGATGGCGTGCAAACCCGCTTACTTTCATTGCGACGTAGGTCATAACATCGAGCGGGTTGGAGACAACAATCAGGATTGCGTTCGGCGATTTGGCAACTGCCGCCTGGGTGCAGGTTTTCACGATGCCGCTGTTTGTATTCATCAAATCGTCACGGCTCATGCCGGGTTTTCGGGGGATACCCGCGGTTATGATGACAATGTCGGAGTTCGCGGTCTCGTCATAGCTGTTCGACCCGACAACCCGGACATCAGACTTTTCTACCGGTGTCGATTCATAGATATCGAGCGCCTTCCCCTGGGGGATTCCTTCAAGGATGTCAACGATGACAACCTCATTGGCGAGCTGGTGATCAACGAGCCGCTGGGCCGTAGTCGCGCCAACGTTTCCGGCACCGATTACTGTAATCTTCATCGTGATCTCCCGACGTTACTGGTGATTGGTTGGTTGTTGGATGAACGGAAGGATGGAAACAAACCGGTGTCCCCGGCGAAGGCGCCGGATGGTCCGGAGCATTCGCCAGGAAGCCGTACCGCCGGTCAGGCGACGCGGACACTACACTTTGGGAAGGACGCTGACGACTTTCTTCGCCTTGCTGTATTTCTTGAACTCGACGAAGCCCCCGATCTTAGCGAACAGCGTGTCGTCGCCGCCGATGCCAACATTGCGGCCCGGCTCAAACCGTGTGCCCCGTTGACGGACAAGAATGCTTCCTGCAGACACAAGTTCGCCGCCAAAGCGTTTCACGCCAAGCCGCTGCGCATTGCTATCACGGCCGTTACGAGAACTTCCAACTCCTTTTTTGTGTGCCATGGTCGCAGTCCTTATGATCCAATGGTCGTAATCTGAACGGTTGTGTGGGGCTGGCGGTGGCCGCGCAGCACACGATAACCTTTGCGCTTCTTCTTCTTGAACACCACCACCTTTTCGCCCTTGCCATGGTCAACAACCGTGGCTTGCACACGCGCGCCCTTCACCAGGGGATTTCCCACGGTGATCTTCTTTTCGTCTCCGAGCAGGAGAACGCGATCGAAGGTCACGCTCGCACCACCCTTCGCAGCAAGTGTCGGAACGACGATGGTGTCCTTGGGTGATACGGTATACTGCCGACCGGCAATTTCAACGACTGCAAACATCTCGTTTAGCCTCTTGAGAGTAGAACTTGTACACGTAAAGGGTCTATAATATAGAAAGAACTGCAGAGAAAGTCAACGAATCCAGGCTTATCGGTGGCCTTTCCAGGTTCTCCGATTGACAGGCGCAGCGGCTATTTTCGCGGAAAATACTCAACAATCTCCGTTTGTTCTTCGAGGATGCCAACTATTCGCAGGAGGAAGTATCGGTCGATTTGGACAAAGTCAAATCGAAGCGATTTTTCATATCGGTGTTCGATCGCAATCAGCTCGCGTAACGCAGCGCACAGCAGATCGGGTGGACCATCAAAAAGGAAATCCCGTCCATTCGGAAGATCCCGGGTGATGACGTGGTGATCCTCCAGGATTTGCCATGCCCGTATGTACCGGTCCCCCTCCTCCGGATCTTCGATGGCATCCAGCACTTGGGTCCGATGTGAGGATTCTTGTGACACTCTCAGGACCGATCAGTGTACGAGAGCATTCTCAATCCATTTGCAATGACGGCGAGCGCCGCTCCGTCATCGGCAAGCACCGCCATCCAGAGCGTCGCATGGCCCGCCAGGCTCAACACAACGAACAGGATCTTCAGCCCAAGTGCGAGGCTGATGTTTTGCCGCACCACACGAAGCGTTGCACGGCTCAGGCCGAACAGGTACGGAAGTTTGCCAAGATCATCCGACATCAGAACAACATCCGCAGTCTCCAATGCTGCATCGGTTCCCGCCACTCCCATTGCGATGCCGACTGAGGATGCCGCAAGGGCGGGAGCATCATTCACGCCATCGCCCACCATCGCAACCATACCGTATCGTCGCTTGAGTTCCTCCACTGCCGCCACTTTCTCCTCCGGAAGGAGTCCGGCCTGATGTGCCGACACGTCAGTTGCTGCAGCAGCGTTCGCCGTTGGTACCGCCTGGTCACCGGAGAGCATAACAACCTCCTGAACACCCATGCGCTGAAGTCGCGCAACTGTTTCTCTGCTGTGATGCCGTGGAGCGTCGCTCGCTGCGAGGACACAAAGCGGTTCGCCCGGGCGACCCAGCAGGATTCCTGTTTTGCCCTCCTGTGCGAAGCGATCAAGAATCTCCGCAACATGCGGCGTCATCAGGTGATGCTTCTCCCCCAATTTCCGATTCCCCAGATAATACCAGGCACCCTCAATCTTCGCCTTGATACCCATCCCGGGAATCGCTTCAAATTGCTCCGGTGTTAGGGAGACAACATCGACTCCCTCACGCATGGCTTCAGCCAGAACCGCATCCGCAAGATGATGCTCCGATCGCTTTTCCATCGCGGCGAGGATGCGGAGCAGATCCTGCCGGGGGAGTGAATCCAGCGACTCGATATCCGTGATGCGCGGTCGACCTTCTGTCAGGGTTCCAGTCTTGTCGAACGCAATAGCTTTCACACCACTGATAGTCTCGATATGCTTCCCTCCCTTGACCAGGACTCCGTTGCGGGCAGCGTTGGTAAGAGCACTCACCAGCGTCACCGGAGTGGAGATCACCAGGGCACAGGGACAGGCGATGACAAGTAGCACCAGCGCCTGGTAGAGCCACGGCCCGAATGGCACATGCAAGAGAAGCGGCGGGACCAGCGCGATCACCACCGCACCCGCCATAACGACCGGCGTATAGATCCTGGCAAATCGGTCCATCACCATTTGGATCGGTGCGCGGCGTGTGTGTGCCTCCTCAATGAGGTGAATGATACGGGAGAGCGTTGTATCTTGGAAGTGTTTGCTGACGCGGACCGTCAGCGTCCCGCGGGCGTTGATCGACCCGGCAAACACCGAGTCGCCTGCGGACTTCGCGACCGGTACGGCCTCACCGGTGATGGCCGCTTCCGAGAGATCGGAGTACCCGCTCTCAATGACGCCATCCAGCGGGATTCTCTCACCGGGCCGGATAATGATGACGGTGCCAGGCTTCACATCACCTGCCGCCACACTTTCTTCTTTCCCGTTACGGAAGACATTCGCCTGGGTGGGGGTGAGAGCTACAAGCGACTGCACCGCTCGCCGGGTTCGCGCGGCGCTGTACGACTCCAGCATGACCGACACTGAGAACAGGACAACAACCGCCGCACCCTCAGCCCATCTTCCGATCAGGAGGGCACCGATGACCGCAACAGACATGAGGACATTCATGTCGAGCGACCGCATGCGAAGAGACTTCAGGGCCTTTACGAAGACCTTCCACCCACCTGCCACCACTGCCGCAAACAGCAGGATATGTGTCACAGGTGATTCCTGCCCATCCAGACCCAGGAGGACTCCGGCGATCATCAGGAGAGATGCAAGTCCCGTGAATACCCCGGTCTGATGTTTCTCCCAGAATGAAAGCTCAGGAGCGTGGTTCTGTGCGGCGCGTGCGGTGAATCCTGCCCGAAGGACGGAGCGGGCGAGCTCACGCTCATCGATCTCCCTCTCAACCGCAAGTTCACACGTAGCCAGTATGAACTCATACCGGCCTTTCCCCAGCCTCGCGTCCAGACTCTTGCGGAGGACCGCCTCCTCGGTGGAACAGCACACACCGGACACTATGTATCGTTTCCGTCCGTCCATCTGCGTCATCCCCGGACGTCCTACGCTTCCTCCACATGGCGGACGGCGAGTCGGATCAGGTCCTCAATGTGTTGGTCATCAAGCATGTAGTACGTCATTTTCCCTTCCTTCCGGTATGTGACCAGCCGCATCGTCTTCATCAACCGTAACTGATGAGAGACAGCAGATTCGGATACCTCCAGCAGGGCGGCAATATCGCTGACACAGAGCTCACGCCGGGCCAGGGCGAGGCAGATCTTGAGCCGTGTCTGGTCACCGAGAACCTTGAACGTCTCGCCCACGCCGAGCAGCGTCTCCGGCGCATGGATTGCCTTGCGGGCGGCGTGGACATCACGCCAGTGCACGAACGAGCCTGACACCTCGGGCATCTCTTTCCCTTTCACTTCATCTCCGTGTATGCTTGAACAGTTATTCAACTGTCCAAGTATACACTCTCCTCAGCAAAGAGTCAAGCCGCATCGCGCTCCGGTTCAGAACGGGACTCCATCGTCTCGCACCACCGGCGGATCGCAGCGTCCACGCGCGGCGACGTGAGGATACAGACGATGGCAAGCAGGGCACCGGCAAGAAGATCAATGACATAATGATAGCGCTGGTATACCGTCGCAATAATCAGCAGCGCGCCCGTGCCATACAAGAAGTAGCGCACCTTCATGCGATAGATCGCACCGAAATACATCAGCACCAGCGTCATCATCGTGTGGCCGCTCGGGAAGACATCACGCTGGATTTGAGCAATGGCCAGCGCGTTCGGGAGGTCCATGGGAACACCCTCGCCGGCGTTGACAAACCACCGGAGATAAGGAGTCAGCAGTATGCCGGGAAGGTCTGTGTCGAGAGCGGAAAAATCGTGGAGCGTAAACCGGGGACCGATGGCCGGAAGGAGGAAGTACCCGATGTACGAGAGGAAGAACCCGTACACACATGTGAACATGAAAAAGCGGAACTGTACGATCATCTGCCGCCGATACAGCTCGTAGCCCACCATGAGAAAGAGGAAGTAAAAAAGCGTGTACGCGAGCTGCAGCAACTCCGTCAGCCACGGCGTAGCAAACTGCATGATCCACTCCGTCGGGTTGACGCCGAATAGCCACCGGTCGATCGCAATCAGCCAGTCGTCGTAGTCCGCCCCCCGGTGGATGGGCTTGATCATAAAGTACAGCTCTTTGAACGAGATGAAGACGACCGGAGGAACGTACCAATCGTGGACGTATCCCAGAATCTTCCCCCCGGTGCGATTGCGGGCATACCCCAGCAGGCAGATGAGGACTGTTCCGACGCAATTGATCGCGATAAGCGTCTTCCAGACGGCGATGCGGGAGGAAAACACGATGTTGATGAACGTCAACAGTGTCGCAAACGCTATCAGGAGAATGTCCGTCGTATGGAGATATCTGGTGATTTTCCGCATGGGGTTCAGCGTCCTGCATGCAGCCGGAGTGCATCGCTCAAGTGGACGAGCTCTTCCAGCGAAAGTTCTTCCGGTCGCCGGTGGAGATCAGGGAGGTCGGGGATGACCATCCCTTGTTCCTTGCCGAAATACTGAAGGGATTTCCGAAGTGTTTTGCGACGTTTCCCGAAGACGGATCGGACCATTGCGCGAAAGAATGCTTCGTCCTGCAGGGGAAAACGGGGCACCGGCAGCATGGCAAGCTTCACCACGGATGACATAACATTCGGGCGGGGAGTGAAGGCGGTCGGCGCAACGTCGAACAAGAGCTGGGCGTCAGCGAAGATCTGACACTGGACGGATAGAATGCCATATTCCTTGTTTCCCGGAGGGGCAACAAGGCGCCGTGCAACTTCCCGCTGCATCATCAGAATTGCATCCCGGACGAAAGACCGCTGGTCGAGCAGGTGGAAGATGATGGGAGTTGTGATATTGTAGGGAATATTCCCGATCACCCGGAGCCGCGCGCCTTGGCCCTCCTGTCCTGTCAAGGTACCGAGGTCCGTCTGCAGGAAATCTCCCTGAACGATCTCTACCGCAGAATCCTGAACAAGGTGCCGGAGGAAGATGACCGCGCGGGCATCGAACTCCACAGCAATCAACCTGCGAACACTGCCGGCAAGGTACTTCGTCAGCGCTCCTACACCCGGACCGATTTCCACAATGGTATCGCCGGCGTCCGGGGCAAGTGCACGGATAATCTTGCGTGCAATATTTTCATCCTTGAGAAAATGCTGACCCAGCGATTTCCGGGGACGGAGCGGGTCCAACGGTCTCCTGGTTCGACGCGTCGCCCCGGGTTTCATTCACTTCTCATCTTTACCGTTTATCCATTGGCGGGATTCTCCCCCATCTGCGGCGATCCCCGCCGTGGATGGCCAGAACGCTCTCCCGAGGAACGATAACAAGCAACCTCAATGTCCGAAACTTCAATATAGACAAGGCGTTATGGAATGTCAACGCATTGATTTTCAGTGCAGAAATGGTTAGGTTGAACAAGATTTCCCTCTTACAAAGAATACCATGCCCGACCAAAAACCCGATTCTCCGCAGGAGTCGCCGACCCCACAGAGCCAGGTTCGCGTACCCGAGCCTCCCGCACCAGCCACACAGCAGCAAGGACGACAATCCCAGGGCCAGCAGCAGAACCAGCAGCGCTGGACGGATATCAGTGTGGTGATTCCTCTTTATAACGAAGAGGAATCCCTGCGGGAACTTCATCAGCAGCTCCGAACAACCCTCAGCAGGATGAATGTACGGTACGAGTTGCTCTTTGTCGACGATGGAAGCACCGATAAATCATTTGTGGTTCTCCGCGATCTGAAACGCCGAGACAAACACATCAAAATCATCCGCTTCCGGCGCAACTATGGCAAATCTGCAGCTCTCTCCGTCGGCTTCGAAAAAGCGCAGGGGAACCTTGTGGTCACCATGGACGCCGACCTGCAGGACGACCCTGCAGAAATCCCGGCACTGAAACACAGGCTTGACGAGGGGTTTGACCTGGTATCGGGCTGGAAGAAAGTGCGTCAGGATCCCTTGACAAAAACGGTTCCTTCAAGGCTCTTCAACCGAGTAACGGGTCTGCTTACGGGAATCAGGATTCATGATTTCAATTGCGGATTGAAGATATACCGGCGTGATGTCGTCAAAGCCGTGAAGGTGTACGGGGAACTGCACCGCTACATTCCTGTGCTTGCCCACTGGGAAGGGTTCCGCATCGGGGAGCAGGTCGTACGCCACCGGCCGCGCAAGTTCGGAAAGACAAAATTCGGGATCGGCCGTTTCTGGAAAGGATTCCTCGATCTCCTGACGGCCCTGTTCACAACCCGCTACTCACGCCGACCGTTGCACCTGTTCGGACTATGGGGATTGGCTGCAGCCCTTGCAGGCTTCCTGATTGATGCGTGGCTTGCCGTTGAATGGTACCTTGGGAGGACGGCATTGAGCAATAGACCACTCTTCCTTGTTGGGGTGGTTCTCATGATCCTCGGCGTGCAGTTCATCTCGCTTGGATTGCTGGGAGAGATGATCACCAAGTCCCAAAGTACGGGCGAGCAATACGCGATCAAAGACTATATCCGCTAATGAGGAGCCCTGTTGATGTCGAAACCCTGGAACACCCTGAATAGCCTACGAACGGAGTGCAGACATTTTCGGGGTGACGTCCCCTGCAAACCTCATAAGCAGCGGGGTGTTCATTGCATCGATGAGCAGGGAATTACATGCCCCCTCTACGAGCGGACTTCCTCGAATATCCTTATCATCAAGCTGGGTGCCATCGGGGACGTCATTCGCACTACTCCTTTGCTGCATCGACTTAAGGCACTTTACCCAGAGGCTCGCATCTGGTGGCTCACACTGTCGCCTGAAGTGGTCCCCCCCCTTGTGGACGTCATTCTCCCCTTTACCCCGCAGACCCTGGCAGCTCTTGCGGCGGCGGAATTTGACATTCTGTTTAACCTTGATAAAGACAGGGAGGCGTGCGCGCTCGCGGCAACACTCTCCGCCAAGATCAAGAAGGGATTTACGCTCCGCGTCGGGACACCCGTTCCCATTGACGAGGATGCCGTACACAAATATATGACGGGCGTATTTGATGACCTGAGCAGAGCAAACACAAAGAGTTATCTCCAGGAGATTTTTGAGGTTTGCGGGCTGGAGTTCAAGGGTGAGCGGTACATCCTCGACCCCCACAGAAACGAGGGATATACCTGGAAACTCCCCCGACGGAAAATGATCATCGGCCTGAACACAGGATGCGGCGGCCGGTGGACTACCCGTCTGTGGCCCGACAAGAACTGGGTCGCACTCGCGCGCAGGCTCAAGAAGGCGGGATACGTGCCTCTCCTGCTCGGCGGCGAGCAGGAGCACGCCAGGAATCTCCGCCTCGCGCGGCAGAGCGGTGCCCTCTACGTCGGACATTTCCCCCTTCCCCAATTCATTAATCTGGTCGACCAGTGCCATCTTGTCGTCACTGCCGTGACTATGGCCATGCACATCACGCTCGGACTGAACAAGAAAATCGTCCTCTTCAACAATATTTTCAACAAGAACGAATTCGAGCTCTACGGCCAGGGAGCGATCATTGAACCCGAATCGGGATGTACATGCTACTATGCCCCCCGCTGTACCAATCCAGACCTGGCGCCAAAGGGGTGCATGGAACACATTCGTGTCGACACAGTATTCGGCGCGGTTCGACACCTGCTCGCGTCCTGACAGTGGCGGTCCGTGCAATCAGCCACACACGTCCTCCTTCCGCTGGATCCGCGGCCTGACATACATCGCCAGGTGCGAAGAACGTGCATCTGTGACAATCCTTCTACCACTTTCCTGATGTCGCAATGACGAAGAAAAAGAAACGGGAGCCCCGTGAGGGCCATAGGACATTGGACGCCCGGCCGGCGAGACGGGTGGAACTTGCCCTGCTTGCCGCGCTCGGCATCGGCTTCGTCTATCACTGTATCCAATTCCGGTTCGTTCAGGATGATTCGTTCATCACGTTCCGGTACGTGGAGAACCTTATTCAAGGCAATGGCCTGGTGTTCAATCCCGGGGAAAGAGTCGAAGGATATACGACCTTCCTCTGGACCATCCTGCTCGCCATTCCTGCATTCCTGAGAATCGACCTGATTGCTGCTTCACACGTTCTCGGTGTGGCCGCGGGGTTAGCATCGTTGTACATCACGTACCGCCTTAGTCGCACGATCACCCGACCCGACGCCCCGTGGGGCAGCGCACTGATCGCCGCCGGCCTCACGGCTGCAAATTCTTCCCTGGTCTACTGGACCTCCAGTGGGATGGAAACTGCGCTCTTCATGTCCCTCCTTATGCTCAGTGCCTGGCTGTATCTGACCGAGCTGCAGGGGACGCGACCATTCACGCTCGCTCCCCTGGCGTTTGTTCTCCTGTCATTGACGCGTCCGGAGGGAATGCTGCTCTTCGGTCTTACCTTCCTCCATTTCGCCTGGCATGTGGTCCGTGCGCCCGCGCCGGATCGCGGTGTCTGCATCCGTCGTGGAGCGCGGCTCGCACTGCTGTATGCGGTTCCGATTCTCCTTTTCACGGGCTGGCGCCTGGCATACTACGGGTATCTGTTCCCCAATACCTACTATGCAAAGGCCGGATTCTCCCAGGCTTACCTCCAGGCGGGAACCGATTACTTCCTGTTCTTCGCCCGGACCTATCTATTCCAGGGACTCCTGTTGCTGCTCCCGGCTGCCCTGCTTCTCTGGCGACGACGGACGCCGCCGATTCTGTATCTCCTCCTCCTCATGTTCGGATACATGATGTACGTTGTCTCTGTCGGCGGAGACGTGCTTCATGCGTTCCGGTTCTTTGTCCCCATCCTCCCACTTATCTATCTCGCCGTTCAAGAAGCCCTGGTGGAGATCGTTGGCCTCGTCCACGCACGAGGTCCGCTCGTACGCGCTCTTCCGATTGGTGTAGCGATGCTTCTCGGTTACGTGTCGTTCACCAATGCGTACAGCTATGTTCGCGAGAAGTGGATGCTGGAACTGGGTCTGGTGGAGAAGATGACGCAAACCGGTGAATGGCTGAAGGTGCATGCATCACCGGGAAAGGCGGTGGCAGCATCCACCATTGGGGCCGTGGCATACTACTCCGGCGTGCCACTGATTGACATGCTTGGCCTCACCGATGCCACCATTGCACACTCTCCTGAATATATCGAAGGCATCCAAAGCGGGTGGAAAGAGCGCAAGTACAACAACACGTACCTGCTCAGCAGGGAACCTGAATGGATCTTCTTTTCCACCGGTGTGAAACCCAGCGCCTACGCCGAACGCGCGCTCTTCGCCAAGGCGGAATTCCGGCGCCTCTACTACCCCTGCTTCTTCCATCTCAACGGGGACATGAATTCCTTAAACATTGCATACAAACGAAGCCCGATCCCACTGGTAGACACATCGCGCTACTCCGCGACTATCAAGAGCATGGACTTCATCAACAATTTCTATGACGGGATGAACCGTCGACGCGCACCTTCTGAAGCATTGAAATACTACTTGCGTGCGCTTGAATCTGCCCCCGAAGACTTCGCACTTCTATACCAGGAACTCGGCGGCGTGTACCGGTCACAGAACAATCGCTCGGCCGCCGAAGAGGCATACCGTCATGCCGTTGCCATCAACCCGGCAATGATTGAGAGCCACCTCATGCTTGGCATGATGGCTCGTGAACGGAACGATCAGGCTGCTGCACAGGAACATTTCGCACAAGTGGTAAGGTTCAACCCGGAATACTCGCTGGGTTGGACGCTGCTCGCAGAAAACAGTGTCATGCGGGGCGACACGACGGGAGCGCGACCGTTGCTTGAACGTGCGCTCCAATTGTCTCCCAACAACACCGATGCGTACAATTATCTGATGCACATCACGAGACGATAACACACCACAAGGGGAGGAGAATCACTATGGTACCGGCAGCCAGCCGGACGGATCCCCGCCAATGCACACCCCGGTGAGCGGGGAGGAACGTCGATGTACTGTATCATCGTGAGCACCGCGTTTCCGCTGCGTGGCGGAATAGCACATTACGTCGGTCTCCTGGGCCAGGCACTGGGAACGCGCCACCGGGTCGAGACCATCACATTCAAACGACAGTATCCATCCTTTCTTTTTCCCGGAAAGACACAGGAGGAAACGGGCGCCACGACAGGCCTCCTTCCGGCACCGCAGTTGTTAGACTCTCTCAATCCCTGGAATTGGCTCACCGTTGCCCGCGAAATCCGTCGGCGCAATCCTGATCTGCTGATCTTCAAGTACTGGCTTCCCTTTTTCGGCCCATGCTTTGGAACTGTTGCGCGACTGGCAAAACGCGGTCGTGCCACCAGGGTTCTCTTCATCTGCGATAATGTCCTTCCCCACGAGCGGCGCCCGTTTGACACCATGCTTACGCGCTACGCGTTCGGCGCAGTGGATTACTTTGTGGTCCAATCCGACGCAGTTGAACAAGAGCTGCGCATGTTCTGGCCGACGGCAAACTACCGCAACGTCCCTCACCCGATCTATAACCTGTTCGGGGAGAGAATTGAACGACAGCGCGCACGGGCGACACTTGGGATTACCGCTGATCACGTTCTTCTCTTTTTCGGGTACATCCGGAAGTACAAGGGTCTCCATGTCCTCCTGGACGCCCTTGCCACGGTGCGGCGCGAGCTGGACGTTACCCTTGTTGTAGCAGGAGAGTTCTACGACGATGAGACGGCGTATCGGGACCATGTCCGCAAGCTCGGCCTGGAGCAGAGCGTTGTCTTCCAGTCTCAGTATCTCCCTAACGACCAGGTGAGGATCTATTTTTCCGCGGCCGATGCTGTAGTTCTCCCGTATCTGTCCGCCACGCAGAGCGGGATCGCACAGATCGCGTACAATTTTGACACCCCCGTTATCGTCACACAGGTGGGGGGCCTTGCCGAAGTTGTTCACGACAACCGGACAGGCTTTGTCGTGCCTCCACACGACCCCGACGCGCTTGCACAGGCAATCCTGCGCTTCTATCGAGATGGTAAACAGAGGGTGTTCTCAGACGCCGTGCGACAGGAGAAAGTGAAATACTCATGGGATGCGCTGGTCAGTACTGTTGAGTCGTTCATGGATCCTTCTTCACAAGGCACACGGGAGCAGTAGATGCCGGTCCCGGTAGACGGCTATGCGGACATTGCGCTGGGAAAACCTGCAGAGTACGGACAGGAAATCATTCGTCGCCGCCACAGACTGACCATGAGTCTGCTGGACTTGGATGGAAAAGTAATTCTCGACTTCGGGTGCGGTAATGGAGCACAGACATCCGCCTTTGCGTTAGTGCCGTGCAGGGTCGTCGGCATCGACGTCGATTTCCCGAACTTGCAGATGCTGCATCAGCAACTGCATCGAAACGGCATTCGGAGCATTCTCCCGGTACAGTATGACGGGGTTCATCTTCCTCTTCCCGACCATTCCGTCGATGCCGTTGTGAGTTTCGAAGTCCTCGAGCACGTCCCCGACGAGAGTGCAGCCCTTACGGAGCTGCGTCGCATCCTTAAACGCGGCGGCCACGCGGTTCTCACGGTGCCCAATAAGTGGTGGGTCTTCGAAACACACGGGGCACATTTGCCTCTTCTCCCGTGGAACCGGGTCCCTTTCTTCTCCTGGCTGCCAGACAGATTCCATCGGCGTTTTGCACTGGCTCGCATCTATCGCCGACGGGACATTGTACGGCTGGTACAGCGTCATGGGTTCACTGTTCACACGATCTTGTACATAACAGCGCCCATGGATGTCGTGAAGGTCCGCTGGCTCCAGACGTTGTTGCGGCGTACCGTGTTTGCCGGAGATACCACCCGTTTCGGTGTTCTCGCCACCTCCATTCTTGTGCACTGTACCGTACCTTGATGAATCCGCACAACGACGTAGACATATCAGACCATACGCAACGCTACTGGCTGTATGAATACGACGTTGCTGCACGGTATATGGCCCCTCTGCTGGGGCGATGGGGAGTAACGCTCACCGGTCACGACGTTCTTGATATAGGATGCGGAGAAGGAGGCGGCTTGTGTGCCCTCCACGATGCAGGCGCCAGGTGTGCAGGGTTCGATATTGATGAGCAACGCATTCAGGCCGGCCGGCAGTTGAAGGGCAACCGTACCCTCCGGTTGACTGCAGGGAGTATTTTCGATCCCAGACCACCATTCGCTGATGACCGGTTCGATCTTGTGGTCTTGCATGACGTGTTTGAACATCTGGACCAGAAGCAGGCGATCTTGCGGACATTGACCGATTACCTGAACCCTTCGGGCTGTATCATGATCACGTTTCCCCCATATTTCTCTGCCTTCGGCGCACATCAACAGCATCTCTCATCACCACTGCTCCGATTGCCATTTGCACATCTCGTTCCGGGCATTGTCTCACGCCTCACAGCCTCGGCACATCGAGAGACTCCCTTCGTCGTCGAAGAGGTGGCAAAACTCATGCGTCTGAAAATGGGCCTACGAGCATTCGAGCGGATTGCGGGCGAAGCCGGCATGGTTGTTCGCCAAAGGCAGGGGTACCTCATCAGTCCAAACCACATCCGGTTCGGCCTGCGGCCGGTGCCCGCAGGTCCCCTCGTTGCGCTTCCCTGGCTGTCGGAAGTGTTATGCTCAGGCGTGGTATACCTTCTCTCTCCCCCGTAATGGTTGTTCCGATGATGAATTCATGGTATCTTGACGTATGACCTCGTATCCCCGGGTTGCTATCCTCATTGTCAATTGGAACGGCAAAGGTGTTACGCTGGATTGCCTGCAATCGCTACGCGCGTTGAAGTATCCCAGTTTCTTCGTCATCGTCGTGGACAATGCCTCGACCGATGGCTCGGTGGAGAGCATTCGGAAGGACTTCCCCGATGTGACACTCCTCCCGCAGCCGGAGAACCGTCGGTTTGCGGGAGGAAACAATTCCGGCATACAGCAGGCACTGGCAGAGGGAGCCGAACTTCTCCTGTTACTGAACAACGATACCGTGGTGGAGAGCGACTTTCTGACGTACATGGTGGAACGACTGCAGCTGAATTCCTCCACGGGCATGGTGTCGCCAAAGGTCTTGTACCACGATGACCCAGACAGGATTTGGTTTGCCGGAAGTCGCGTCTCCTTGTGGACGGGTACCATGCGCCACATCGGGATTCGTGAGCTCGACCGTGGGCAATACGACACACCTTGCACGATCGACTACGCAACGGGCTGCTGCCTGCTCACATCCCGCGAGGTGGTGGCTGCCATCGGGATGCTGGACGAGTCTTTCTTCATCTATGGCGAGGATGCGGACTGGTCGATGCGGGCGCGCAGAGCCGGCTACAGCATCCAGTACGAGCCCCGAGCACGTGTCTGGCACAGACTCTCGGTCAGTGCCGGTGGTCACCTCTCGTGGTACAAATTGCGCAACAAGTTTCTCGGTAACCTCCGGTTCTTCGTCCGTTACGCCGCCTGGTATCACTGGTTTGTCTTCCCCTGGTTGAATCTGCTGGTGAACAGCTACGCTGCGCTTCGGTATCTTCTCACAGTTCGCCTGCGATCATGGAACTGAGGAAATATCTGGGGAAGGGAATCTGGGGACTGGCCGACAAGGCCCTCCCGGTGGTGTACGGGCTCGGTTTCGTTCTCCTGGTCATCAGGGTATTGCCCGAAGAAGAGTTCGGCAATTTCGTGCTTGTCCAGGAGATCTTTCTGATCATCACCGGCCTCGCCACTGCGCTTGCACTCCAACCGCTGCTCAAGTTCGCTTCAGAGCAAGACAATAGCGCCACGACGGCGGTGGGTTCGGTGCTCCCGCTCTATTGCGGCTTCCTCATTCTCACATCACTGGTGATTGTGACCGTCCGGGAGATGGTGGCACAGGTGCTAAATGCTCCTGCCCTTTCAGCCTTGCTTCTCTACCTCCCCGGCATGCTCGCCGCATCACTCATCCGCAACCTCACCCTCGTGCTTCTGCAGGCACGATTCCGGATCAAGGAGGTCTTCTGGGTCGACGCCCTTCATTTTCTCGGAGCTCCGTTCCTGGTGTGGGTATGGTCGCGGATGCATCGCTTTGATTCCGCCCTGGATCTCATTCTCATCAACATTCTTTCTCTCTCTGCATCCTCGCTGGTCGGGTTGATCGTGACGCGTTTCACGATGCGTTGGTCACTCCGGGCAACCGCAGGCGAATACCGGAAGATCTGGGACTATGGGAAGTTCTCAGCCGGCGGTGTCACCACGTACCTGATGTACAGCAAGGCCGACACATTCCTGCTCTCGGCATTTGCCGGCCCAGTCCCGGTGGCCGTGTACAATGCAGCGAAAGTGTTCACACGGGTATTTGAGATGCTGACCCAGGTGGTTCAGATGTTTGTCCTCCCTGCCACATCCCGTCTCTCGTCGCGAAGAGACGCTGACTCGCTCCAGGCCCTGGTGGAGAAATCCATTACCTTTAGCACCATTGGGATGCTTCCCGTCCTGCTCCTGTTTTTGCTGGCCCCCGGCCTCCTGATCGGCATTTTGTACGGCGGCAGGTACGCAGGCGCCATCCCGATTTTGCGGATATTCGCCGGTCTTGCCCTCGGCGTTCCGCTGTATTCCGTTGGCAGCAATGTGCTCCTCGGGCTGGGAGAGGCCAGAGCGAATTTCCATCTTGGTCTCCAAATGCTGTTCATTTCATTGGCGTGTTACATCGTTCTGATCCCGCCGCTCGGCGGCGAAGGAGCCGCGCTCGCATACGTTGCGGCCACGGTGCTGATTGCGATCAGCACCGCGTTCACTGTTCACCGATATGTGCCGTTGAGCCTCCGGAGGCTGATCCGCAGAGAGCGTGATATTCGCATGTTCATCATGACATATTTCAGGAAGCAGGACCCCACCGGAATGTAGAGTCCCGGAAGTGAACCACGCATGCCATCGCAGACAAGAAAGATCACCCTTGATACCGCGGCCCTGTTCTTCGGACGAGCCGTCGGGCTGCTGCTCGGGGTTGTGCGTCTCAACTATCTGGCGACCTATCTCGGGTTATCAAATTTCGGCATTCTGAATTTTGCCACCTATTTCACGTCACTGTTCCAGTCGCTGTTCGATCTCGGCCTCTCACAGTTGCTTACCCGCGAGGTAGCCCGGCACCTTTCAAGAAGCAGGGAGCTTGTCGGCGGTGCATTGGCCATAAAAGTCGTCATCGCAATTCTGTCCAGTGGATTGCTGACACTGGTGGTACTCTTCTCCCGTTTCGATGCCACAATAAACGTCGCCATCTTGCTAACAACCATCGCCGTTGCGATCAACAGCATTTCGATGGCTCTGCTGAGCGCGCTCCAGGCACATCGGAAAATGGTCGTGGTTTCGATCGCAAACATCATCAACGACGCCGCATTGTCCGGCGCAATCATACTCCTCATTCCTCACATACCCACCGTCACCGTAGCCCTTGTTCTCACCGGACTCGTTGCCATTGCGAACCTTGCCGTGTTGTTTGTTCTGTACAGCCGGATCGCTGGCCCACCCCGACTGCCGGCAGACATGGCAACATCGACAACGCTGCTGCGGGAAGGGATCCCGATGGCCGTGAGCTCGCTGGGCATTTCTCTCTACACGTTTGTTGGACCGACAATTCTGAAATACACCCGCGGTGAGGAGGAAGTCGGTCTCTACAGTGCAGGATATAAATTGATATCCATCCTGACGTTGATTCCGACAGCATTTACGCAGGTAATCTATCCCGTCTTTTCCGACTTTTTTGCCAATGCACGTGAAAAACTCGGGAAGGCGCTTGCTGATTCCCTTCGCGTCATTTCGATCATTTCTGTTCCCCTGGCTACGGGAGCTGTTCTTCTCGGCCCTCGTATCTTCCAGCTCCTGTACACCCAGCAATATCGTCCCGGTGTCATCGTGTTGCAGGTGATGATCATCGGCAATGTGTTCGGCTACATGGATTGGGTGCTGGCATCTTTTCTCCTGGCTGTGAACCGTCAGGCCTTTCTCATGGGCATCTCGCTGGGCTTTGGACTTCTCGCTACGGTTGCGGGGCTGCTGTTGATCCCGAGCTATGGGTTCGTCGCGCTCCCGTTCCTGTCCGCCACCATTGAGTGTCTGCTGTTTGGGACACAGTATCTGTATCTCCGTCGCCATGGATACACCGTGTTTTCCTTTGCCGGCCTCATCAAGCCGCTGGTTGCGGCAGGAGTCATGGCCGTTGCTCTTCTGGCCGCAGGGACCCTCCATATCGTCCTTCTCATTCCTCTCGGTGCCGTGGTGTATGCCAGTATCCTGTATCTTATCCGGGGATATGGAGAGCAGGAACGTGCCATAATCGATTGGTTTCTTACACGCACTGTACGTCACGAACGATAGCAGCGTAGAACTGATTTCTGCCGGACATTTCCATGAAGACGCTGTCAGACTACAACCGTGAGAAATTTCTCAATCTCCAAACAGATCTTCGCGAATCACGTCTGAAGAAGGCTGCACGGATGATTCTGCAAGAGCCAACTGGTGTCTTGCTCGATATTGGATGTGGGGATGGCGCGTTTGCTTCCCGCTTCCAGGAACTTGGTTTCACCGTGTACGGGATCGATTTGACGCCCGATCAAATTTCGATCGCGCAGCGTCGCGGTCTCTCTGCCCGTGTTCATGACCTCTCATCGGGCACACTTCCCTATCCGGGTGAATTCTTCACCGTCGTCTTTGCCGGCGAGGTGATTGAACATCTTGTCGACACAACATCCTTCCTCAAAGAGCTGTATCGTGTCTTGAAACCGGGCGGATCGGTCATCCTCACAACTCCGAATCTTGCGAGTTTCGAGAACAGAGTCAGGCTTTTCCTGGGTATGTATCCCGCTTGGGTTGAATACCGGCTTGAAGGGGGACAGGGACACGTCCGTGCCTACACGCCGGGTATTCTGAAGAGGCACCTGCGCGAGAACGGATTTCACATCGAGGTACACCGTGGCAACTGGGTCCCCTTCATCCCCCAAAAATTTGCTGATGACGTACGGTATCCGTTCCTCGCGTGGACCGGTGATGCGTTTCCCGGACTTGCCATGGATATCATCCTGAAATGTCGCAAGCCGCCACACCGGCCCCACGCACAGACACTGTTGGAACCTGAGGAGTGAACTTCGTACTTTGTTTCGGAATCCATCACGACGAATAACCACGTGCATGAAAAAGCGGATCGCGCTCGTTCGAGGGCCCAATCTGAACAGTTGGGAACTACAAAATTTTCTTCCCCTCCGAAAAACCTACGACATCGTCGGATTTACCTCCTATCTCCATAATTTCGATCTCAACGAAATCCCCCTCGAGATCCGCAAGCTTATTTCCTGGGGACAACTCGCGTGGGTACGCCCGGCCCGGGCCCTCGTTCAGACGGTCCTGGGTGACTATCATGATCTCGCCGGATTGCGCCGCCACCTCGCAGGGTTTGCTATCGTCCATACCGCGGAAACAGGGTATTATTCCACATATCAGGCTGCGCGCTTGAAGGCGCAGCTGGGATTCAAGCTTGTGGTCACAGTCTGGGAGAACATTCCCTTTCTTCGCAATTCGGGGCAAGCCAGGAAGCACAAGGAGCGTGTGTTCCGTGAAACTGATCTCTTCCTCGCAATTTCACGGAAAGCCCGAGAAGTTTTGATTCTGGAGGGAGCCCCAGCCGAAAAAGTGGTGGTCTGGATGCCCGGAATCGATACACACCACTTTCGGCCCATGCCGAAGGACCACTCTCTGCTCCGGCAATTCGGATGCGAACCTGACGACCAGATTATTCTCTATGTCGCTCACCTGTACAGACAAAAGGGCATTTTTGACCTTTTGTACGCCTTCAAGTCTGCTCTTGGCCGGAAAGGGAATACCCAGTTAAAATTGCTGATCGCAGGACGGGGTCCGGAACAACGCACTGTCGAGGAGACCGTCCGCCAGCTCAATCTACGGGAGGTTGTTCGTGTGATCGGACCGCATCCCTATTCCAGGATGCCTGCCATTCACAATCTGGCCGACGTCTTTGTTCTTGGCAGCCAGCCGACTCCCAAATGGCAGGAGCAGTTCGGGTATGTTCTCGTCGAGAGCATGGCATGTGGCAAGGCTGTCGTGAGCACGCTGAGCGGTTCCATACCCGATGTTGTCGGCGCTGCCGGGATCCTGGTGCCTCCAGCAGACTTTTCGTCCCTGGCGGACACTATTGTCGCGCTGGTCAATTCGCCCGCAACCAGAGAATCCCTCGGCGCCAACGGCCGGGCACGCGTTGAGCAGTACTTCGATGCAGCCATCGCAGCAAGCCGGCTTCATGATGAGTATGATCGTCTTGTTACCGGGAGTCCCTAAGGTGAGCAGCGTGGACATCGGCTACTACTCAAATGAGCGCCCGGAGGTGGCAGCAATGGTCCCCGCCACCGCCCGTACTATCCTGGATGTGGGATGCGGGTATGGCGCGCTCGGCGTTTTGTTGAAACAACGTGTCACCGGCCGGGCAGTGTACGGCATCGAGTACAACCCCGATGCCGCAGCGCAGGCACGGAAAGTTCTCGACGGTGTTGTCGTGTGCGATATTGCGACTGCCGTAGATCCTTACCCGGAAGAGATGTTTGATTGCATCGTCTTTGCAGACATCCTTGAGCATTTGGTTGAACCCTGCGACGTGATTGCAAGGCTCAAGCCGTTCCTGAGACCACAGGGCACCATTGTCTGTAGCATCCCGAACATCCGTCACTACACTGCAATCATGCGCATCATCCAGCGGGGATGGTCCTATGATGCATACGGGTTGTTCGATCGCACACATCTACGCTTCTTCTCACGCGGATCCGCATGCAATCTTGTGCGGTCAGCGGGATTCACGATCGAAGAGATACAGCCGCACATCGTCGCCAGCAGAAAAGCCAGAATCGCAAACTCTCTTCTCTTGAATGCGCTCGAGGAATTCGTGGCACAACAGTACCTGATCCGTGCAACGCCGAGCATACGTGCATGAGCACAATGTCCTGGCTCGTTGATATACTCGTACAGTATACATTGCATCGCCATCACAAAATCAGCAGTTGGCTTCTGTATCCCCCGATCGAGGATGTCCGACTATCGTCCAGTGAAAAGGAGAACGTCATTCTCAGCATCAGGAGATCCTTCAGCGGGCTGTACAATGACAAGCGTTATGACGTACTGATCGACGCCCACCGGGCACCGTACATGCGCCTGTTGGAACGAGCGAGGAGGAAACGGTGAATCGCCGCATTCTTCTCTATGATACAAGCTGGGAAGCCTTCGGCGGAGGCGAAAAGTATCTCCTTATGATGGCGGAAGTCCTATCGACGGTCCCGCACTATCAGATCGAACTCCTTGTTGACACACCCGTTGTGACGCGCGAAAGGGTCGAAAAGAGTTTCAACATCGCTTTGCGGAACGTCCGGATTACCACCGTTGATCGTGGCGCCGTGCGGGCTCGCCTTCGTGACGCCGACACAGTGGTGGTCATGTCGAACTATCTGCCATTCGGAAAGCCAGCGCCAACAACAATCTATGTCCTGCAGATCCCGTACCCCCAGATTACCATTGGTACCGTCCTGGTGGATATTCTTCACGGTCTCTTTCGTGAATCTGTGAAGAACATAAGCAGGGCATATCTTTTGCACGATGCGCGTTCTGCTGATGGCGTCCTCGTATACTCCCGCTTCGTCCAGCGTACCCTTTTGGACAACCATGACATCACCACGACCGTGTTGTTTCCCCCGATCGACGATTTTGCCCTTTCCGTGCGAAAGGATAATACTATCCTCAGCGCTGGGCGTTTCTTCTCGGGGATGTATAACGACAAACGGTACGATATTCTCATCAATGCTTTTAAGAGGCTTTGCGCCGTCGTGCCAAACCTCCACTTGGAGTATCACATCGCAGGTAATTGTGCTGCTGATAGACAAGCACAGGACTATCTTGATGCGCTGAAGAAAGCCGCCCATGGATATCCGGTCTTCTTCCACGTTAATGCATCATATCAGGAGTTGCACACCCTTTACAACCTTGCAACGCTCTTCTGGCACGCCGCCGGTTTCGGGGTCAACGAGGATTCTGCTCCCGAACGGGCTGAACACTTCGGGATGACAACTGTGGAAGCCATGTCCGCCTCATGCGTACCAATCGTGATCAACCGGGGCGGCCAGAAAGAGATTGTATCTCACGGCGAATCGGGATATCTTTGGGAAACCATCGACCAGCTGGTGGACATGACGGCTGATCTGATGCTCCATCCGGACCGGATCATCCCCCTGCAACGAAATGCGCGTGCGCGGTTCAGGGACTTCGACCGTGCCCATTTTACTGCCAGCCTCCTCTCATTCTTTCATCAACTGGAGCAGAAGCATCAATGACGAAGCCAAAACGACCTCGCCCTGAGCAGCGCCGTGCAACGGCCTCCTGGTTCGCATCACAGAGCCCGTCCACGCAAGGTATCATCTGCATTGCGATCCTGTACATTCTGGCGATTCTTCTCTTCCGTGATATCGTGTTCAACAATATGGCCTTTTCTGCAGGAGGCGATACGGCCGCAGCAATCAGTTTCGAACATGCAGGCAAGTCCATCGAGGAGAAAGAGGGAGTCGACGTTCTGTGGATGCCCTTCTTTTTCAGCGGCATGCCGACATTTGGCCCTGTTGCCTACATCCCCCACAACGTCAGTTATGTTCAGAAGGTGGCCATTCCCATCATTGACTTCGTTTTCCTCAAGGGACGCTGGACGTGGCTTGTCGTTTTCTACTTCCTCGGCGGTGTCTTCATGTTCCTTCTGATGCGCGAGCTGAATTTTGACCCTCCACTTGCATTGTTCGGAGCCATCGCATTCATGATGAGCCCGTATGCCATCGGGCTGGCCGGAGAAGGACATGGATCCAAACTTATGGCGCTTTCCTACCTCCCGTTGGTGTTTTGGCTGACCCATCGTGTCTTTGAGCGACGCACAGCCCTCGACTATGGACTCCTGGCAGCAGCCTTCGGAACGCTGTTGCTGACGAATCACATGCAGATCGTTTACTACGCGTTCATGGTCATCGGGGCGTACCTCCTCTACCACGTTGTGCTCGATGCCAGGAAGCAGCCCCTTCTCGCCATCGCGAAGACCGCCCTGCTTGCCAGCGCCTTGCTCATCGGACTCTGCATAGCATCCTACATTTACCTTTCCGTGCATGAGTATGCACAGTATTCAATCCGGGGAGGAGGGACAACTGGAGCGCAGGGAGGGTTGAGCTGGGACTATGCGACCAATTGGTCGTGGAATCCATGGGAGATCATTACTCTGTTCATCCCCGGGTTTTTCGGGTTTCAGCTCCCCTATTACTGGGGACCGATCGAACCCTGGACCAACTCCACGGTGTACGTTGGCCTCCTTCCGGTTCTCCTGGCTCTCGTTGCCGTGATCTACGCACGGAACAAGCAGACATGGTTCTTCCTGATCCTTACCGTGCTGACGCTACTGATTTCCTTCGGCAGGCATTTTGCAATTTTCTATGAACTTCTGTTCACGGCACTCCCCTTCTTCAACAAGTTCCGCGCACCGGCGATGATTCTGCATCTCATTGCGTTCACGATCCCGATCCTCGCCGCCTACGGACTTGCCTATCTGATTACTCTCCACGACCAGATCAACGAACAGGCCCTTGCGAAGCTCAGGAAGGTGTTGTTTTCCACGCTCGGTGCGGTCGGAGTTCTCCTTGTTCTTGCGTTTATCCTGAAATCCATGATGTTCGATTCGCTCTCGGGTTCACTGTTCCTCAAGCAAGGAGAGATCGACCAGTTCCGTCAGCAGTACGGATCTAAGACACCGCAGGCAATCAGCCGGGTGAAGGAGCTGCGGTTCGACATTTTCTGGAAGGATTACGTAAAGTTCCTGATCTTTGCAGCGACCGCGCTCGGAACAGTTCTTGCCTATTTCTATCAGAAGATCCGGACATCGACGTTCACCGCCCTGATTCTTGTTCTGCTCGCTGCTGATTTGTTCATCGTGGACACAAAGTTGGTCGACCCCAAGCCAAACACGGCGCTCGAACAGGTGTTTCAGCCTGATGCAACGGTTTCATTTTTGAAACAGCAGCCAGGGCTTTTCCGCGTGCTCCCGCTGGGCAACCTTTTCATGGATAACTCGTTTGCCTACCACGGCATCCCGTCCATCGGAGGATACAGCCCTGCCAAACTGAAGATCTACCAGGCGGTCCTCGACTCCTGCCTCTACCTGGGACCCAATCCGCTGAATATGAATATCCTGAACATGCTGAACGTGCAGTATCTGGTCGTTCCGGGACGATTGCAGGGATCACTGTTCGAAATGGTGAACAATGATCCCGCCAAGGGGGTTGTCGTCTATCGAAATCCTCATGCGCTTCCCCGGGCATTCTTTGTAGACAGCGTCGTGACCGTGGAACGCGACGGCGAAGTGTTTCGCTTTCTCAATTCAGGAGCTATGGATGTTGCGCGGACGGCAGTGTTGCAGCAGAAGCTCGCTTCTCCCGTCTTCCCTCCCGACACCAACGCCCACGTGGCCATCAAAGAATATGCCTCCCGCCGGATCGAGATCCAGACTCACGTCAGCCAGCCTGCACTCATGGTGCTGAGCGAAATCTACTATCCTGCCGGTTGGAAAGCCTTCGTTGATGGAAATGAAACTGAGATTTACCGAACGAATTCCATCCTGCGCTCTGTTGTCGTACCTGCCGGCGTTCATTCAATCGTCTTCGCATTTGACCCACCTCTCTACCGTCTTGGCTACATCTTGAGCAACGTGGGATGGGGATTCGCCCTGGTATTTATCCTTTTCGGTCTCTGGCGCACCCCGGCGGTTCGTACGCGACTGCGTCGTGGACCCGTGGACAGTTCCGTGAACGCCGGTTGATTGGCGGTTCCGGCTTCGGTATATTCCGGTGTTGCCGCTCACACGGGGTAGCAACGAGCGGGACAGTGGATTATTGGGCCGCAGCGCGGATGGAATCAGCCCTATCATAAACAAGAAGAACATACCAATCGCCATTGTGGCAACCCTGTTTGGGGTTCTTGTCTGGATCTCTGTTGTGCTGCAGGAGGAACACAGCCTCACGCTGTCGGCACCTCTGATCATTGAGGATGTAGGGCCGGGGAAAGCGATCAGAACGCCGGTTCCCCGAAACGTGCAGCTGAAGTTCCGCGGGGAAGGATGGCGTCTGGCCATCCTCTCACTCCGCCCCGAGATGAGGCTGGTCTTCTCGTATCCTTCCTTGACAGCGGGAGACAGGGCGATTACCTTTGCCGACATCGCAGATCGCATTGCCATAGGCCCGGGGGTCCAGCTCATCGATGTTACACCGGACTCGGTCATCGTCAACACGGAGCGGGCCGTGCAGAAAAGCATACCGGTGGTGTTTGACTGCCAGATGCAATACCGGGAGGGCTACGGTTTGGTGGGGAAGGTGTCGATACAGCCCGAGAGTGTTGTGGTGCGCGGGGCGGAATCCGTAGTCGCGCGGGTGGAATCATGGCCCACAGTTCGCAGGATCCTGGACGACCTGAAAGCCCCGGTTGACGCTGATGTCCCGCTCGCCGAGAGCCCTCTGTATGACCTTTCATTTTCCGCTTCCACCGTCCGTGTCCGGCTAGATGTTGAGCCCTTCGCAGAGAAAGAGTTCAGCGGACTGCCGGTTGAAGTACTCCATGTGCCGGTGACGCGGGAAGTGATTCTGATTCCCCCGAAAATTCAGATGTATGCGCGTGGTGGAATCAAGCAGCTATCCGCATTGTCCGCCGCCGATTTTCACGTCGTCGTCGATTACGAGAAAATCGCCTCCGACACCACCGGTTTCGTGGACATGGGCATTACCGGTCCCGAAGGCATTCAAATCGTGCGAAAGCGCCCGGAACGGCTTCAGTACATTGTCAGAAAGCGCTTGTAGAAGCGGACAGCCTGATCTGGCTGTCCCCGTGAGGAGGAAACCTCGATGAGACTCTGCATCAATATCGATCATGTGGCAACGCTGCGTGAGGCACGGGGTGGTGTGGAACCTGATCCGGTGACAGCGGCCCACATCTGTGAGCTCGCCGGTGTGGACGGTATCGTCTGCCACCTTCGCGAGGACCGGCGTCATATCAACGACCGGGATCTACGCCTTCTGCGCGAGACTGTCAAGACGAAACTCGATCTTGAAATGGCTGCCACCGAAGAGATCGTAAAGATCGCCATCGAAACACTCCCCGACATGGTGACATTCGTTCCTGAGAAACGGCAGGAATTGACGACAGAGGGAGGTCTCGATGTGCGAGGACACCGCCATCACTTGCGCGATGTCATCAAAGAGATACACCGTCACGACATTGACGTCAGCCTCTTCATCGATCCTGTCGTGGAACAGATCGAAGCATCGCATGAGGTGGGTGCGGACATGATCGAGATTCACACCGGAGAGTACGCCGGTGCGAGGAGCGCGGACCAGCAGACAGAGTTACTGGAGGTGATTCGCTCGGGCGCACAACTCGCACGTCGCCTCGGGATGCAGGTCAACGCCGGCCACGGGTTGAACTACCTCAATATCCTTCCGTTGAAGTCCATCCCGGAGATTGAGGAAGTCAGCATCGGTCATGCCGTGCTCTCCCGTGCAGTCTTTGTGGGGTTGGAACGGGCGGTGCGGGATATGCTGAAGGTAGTTCGGTAGTACGCCACGCGAGATGAAGCTCATCGGGAACCAGCCGCTCGTTGCTTTCCTGATGGCGGTGTGCCAATGTCAGTGCGCAGTTTACTGTGGGGGGCAGCGGGGAACCTCCTTCCCTTCGCTGTCCGAGACCTCGTGATCACAGGAGACAGGCCAGGAGGCCCCCAAGCCTTCAGGCCGTCAGTCCCTCATTTCCAGTCTGCGGATTTCGTCTCGCAGCGCCGCCGCCTTCTCGTAGTTCTCCTTTTCAATTGCCTCTTTTAGCTGCTGTTGGAGACTCTCCAGCTTGGACATTTTCGTTTCAGGCTGGGTTTGTTTCTTCTGTGCCTTGGCAGGGGGGGCTTGTGGCTGCTGTTCCTCGTCTTCCTCTTCCGGTACAAATCCGGCTTCATCCATCACGGTCGCAGCAACGTAGATCTGAGCACCGTAGCGCACAGCGAGGGCGATCGCGTCGCTCGGTCGGGAGTCGATCTGCTGGCTTTCAATATTTAGTTTGGCATAGAACGTGCCGTCCTTCAGGTCATCAATCACGATCTCAATCAACTCAGCCCCGAAGGAAGCGATGATATTCTTCATGAGGTCGTGGGTCAGCGGGCGCGGCGGCTTGATGCCTTCCATCTCCAGCGCGATGGACTGGGCTTCGGCGGCACCGATGATGATTGGAAGGCGGCGGTTACCGTTCACCTCCCGAAGAATCAGTGCGTATGCTCCCCCGCTCGCAGGACTTGTCGATAGCCCCAGAATATCTACCTGCACTTTCTCCACGTCGCGCCTCTCTGTATTCGTAGTAGTACGTAAAATTAGCCCAACAAGCAAGGATCACTTGCCGAGGACCTTCGTGAGATGCGCGGTCAATTCAGGAAGGATCTCGAACACATCACCAACGATTCCATAGTCCGCCACTTGAAATATCGGGGCATCCTTATCCTTGTTGATGGCAACAATGTACTTTGATGACGACATTCCTGCAAGGTGCTGAACCGCACCTGAGATTCCACAGGCAACATAGAGTGTTGGCGAAACCGTTTTCCCCGTCTGGCCAACCTGTTCGTCATGAGGGCGCCATCCGGCATCAACCACCGCCCGCGAGGCTCCGATGCCCGCACCGAGAACGTCGGCAAGCGATTCAATGAGGTGGAAATGTTCCGGGCCCTTCATCCCGCGCCCGCCCGATACGATGATATCTGCCTCCGTCACATCCGGACGCCCGGAGGAAACCTTCACCTCCTTCACAACGCTTCCGAAGTCTTCCGCATCGAACGATACGGGAACCCTGACAACAGTTGCGGACCCGCCGGTCGGTGACGCGGTGAACACGTTAGGACGGAGCGTGAACACTTTGACATCTGTCTTCACCCGAACATCCACCATCGCCTTTGCCGCATACACAGGCCGGGCCGCCACGATGTCCCCACCTTCGATATTCAGCGCAACACAATCCGAGGCAAGTCCGGCATCAAGTTTCAGAGCAATACGGGGGGCAATATCCTTTCCCATCTGACTGGCAGCAAGCACCACAATCGCTGCCCCTTCACCGCGGGCAACCTCGGCAATAGCTTTTGCGTAGGCAGTATTCGAATGGCGTGCAAGTTCCGGCGCATCGACAACAAGCACACGCGAGGCGCCATATGTCCCGAGCTCTCCGGCCATGGACTCAACACCGCTACCGATAACCAGCGCTGCCATTGTGCCACCAAGCCTGTCGGCCAGATCGCGTGCAGCTTTGACTACTTCAAAGGATGATTTCTTAAATTTTCCGTCACGCTGCTCGGCAAATGCGACAATCGTCATAGGTCGTCCCGTGTGATGATCAGATCAGAGTACTTTTGCTTCCTCGTGCAGCAGCCGAATAAGCTCCGGTACGGCTGTTTTGTCAGTTCCGATGATTCTTCCGCTCGCCTTCGCCGGAGGTTTCCGCATCCGTATTGTCTCCACACGGATCTCCGCGGCAGCAGCTGGTTTCTCCTCGATTGGCTTGCTCTTTGCCGCCATGATTCCCTTCAGGGAGGGGTAGCGAGGCTCGTTGAGACCCTTCTGCGCAAGGAATACGGCAGGAAGCGTTGTCTCGACAACCTCGTGGCCACCTTCAATTTCCCTGTGGCATACTGCCTTGCCGTCCTGGAGGTCCAGGCTCACGATCACCGCCACCGACGGCATGCCGAGCATTTCAGCCACCAGTGTCCCGACCTGTGCGTCGTCATAATCAATTGACTGTTTTCCGAAAAAGACCACATCGGGGGCGATGGTCTTAATCTCTGCAGCAAGGGCGCTAGCAACGGCAAAGGAGTCCCTGACGCTGTCATCCTTCAGAAGGACGGCCTTGTCAACACCCATCGCAAGCGCCTTGCGAAGGGTTTCTTTGTGTGCATCGCTGCCGAGACTGATCGCGATCACTTCTCCCTTGAACTTCTCCCGTGCGCGGAGCCCTTCTTCGAGCGCAAACTCATCGTAGGGGCTCAACATGAAATTGACACCGGTCCGGTCGATCGTGGTCCCATCCTGGCCAATCTTGATCTTCGTCTCGGTGTCGGGAACATGGTTGATGCAGACAACGACTTTCATTCACTCACCCTCTTGTTCATGGACAGATGGCATGCCCGAATGCTGCATTGGGTCGTAAAATATACTGCATCGGTCAGGAAAAGGCAAGAACGTTGACTTTCAGTCTCTTTTT
>Ga0315275_10000252_pt1 | contig 43940 bp, 38 predicted proteins | sample YL17G03_0_MG_FD_205557 | JGI IMG/M metagenome (GOLD analysis project Ga0315275, IMG submission 205557) | Sediment microbial communities from Yellowstone Lake, YNP, Wyoming, USA - YL17G03_0 | ecosystem: Environmental > Aquatic > Freshwater > Lake > Sediment | place: USA: Wyoming | collected... | reverse complement strand
GAGTGATCGTGGGCAGCGGAGCCATAGTGCGCGAATCCATCCTTCTGACGGACACGATCATTGAGCCCGGGGCGATCGTCGAGCGCGCCATCCTGGATAAACGAGTCCATGTAGAAAAGAATGCCCATGTTGGAGGCGGGATTGCCAATCCGAACATTCAACTGGCTGTGGTTGGAAAGAAAAGCGTTGTTCCTGCAGGCGCAATTGTCGAGCCCGGGGCAACCATCGGCACTGACGTGATCGCCTCTGATTACTCCAATCTACTCGTCAAATCGGGAGAGATCCTGGAGACCAAAAGACAACCATATGAAATTTGACCGCGCTTCAGGAATATTACTTCACCCAACATCTCTACCGAGCCCTTACGGGATCGGTGATTTCGGTCCGGCTGCCTATCAATGGGTGGATTGGCTGGCGGGGACTGGTTGTAAACTCTGGCAGGTTCTCCCAATGGGTCCCACGGGTTATGGAAATTCCCCTTACCAGAGTTTTTCCGCATTTGCCGGCAATCCCTACCTTATCAGCCCTGAATTGCTTGCCCGGGAAAACCTCCTATTTCCCGAAGATTTCAAGAACCAACCCGTATTCGATCCAACAAAAGTTGATTTCGGAAGCCTCATCCCATGGAAACTGGTCCTGCTTGAGAAATCATTTTCGCGTTTTTCTGACTGCGATGGATCCATTCGTGAAGAATATGAAATTTTTTGCTCTGAAAATTCTTCCTGGCTGGACGATTATGCCTGTTTCATGGCGATAAAAGAATCGCAGGGAGGGGGCGCGTGGGATGGCTGGTCAGAACCGATCCGGCTTCGCATCCCGGCTGCCCTGGAGGCGATTCGGGGAAGCCTGGCATCTTCGAGAGCACGGTTTTCATATTTCCAGTTCATATTCTTTCGTCAATGGAAGGCCTTATACGATTATGCCCATTCCAAGGGATTGTGGATCATCGGAGACATCCCTATATTCGTTGCTTATGATTCCGCGGATGTGTGGTCAAATCCCGAGCTATTCCACCTCGATAAGGCAAGGAAACCGACCGTGGTGGCAGGGGTTCCTCCAGATTACTTTTCCCCAACGGGACAGTTATGGGGAAACCCGCTTTATCGCTGGGAAGAACACAAACGAACCGGTTACCACTGGTGGTTGGAGCGGCTGCGCGCTTCCTTTAAACTCTTCGATATCCTCCGCTTTGACCATTTTCGGGGTTTTACGGGATATTGGGAGATCCCAGCGAATAAGAAGACTGCTGAAATTGGACGCTGGGTGAAAGGTCCGGGGGAGGATTTATTTAATGCCATTCAATCCAAATTCGGAGAGGAACTTCCCATCATTGCTGAGGATCTGGGAGAGATCACTCCTGATGTAACAGCCTTGCGGGACCAATTTTCATTACCTGGAATGAAGGTTTTACAATTTGCTTTCAGCGGACCGGAAAATCCCTTTTTACCCCATTCCTACCTTCAGAATTGTGTTGTTTATACCGGAACACATGATAATGATACGACACTTGGATGGTTCGCTTCTGCCTCGGAAAGTGAGAGGGATTTTGCGCTACGCTACCTGGGCGCTGACTCCGCCTCAATTGTCTGGGAGATGGTCAGGGCGGCATGGAAATCTGTGTCTGCAGTGGCGATCGCGCCGATGCAGGATTTCCTGAATCTGGGCACTGAGGCACGCTTCAATTTTCCATCAAGACCTGATGGAAATTGGGAATGGAGACTTTCGGAAATCGCTCTGAATGAAGAGTTGCAGATGAAAATAAAGGATTTAAACTGGCTTTACCAAAGGCTGACAATGTCCGTTGATAGTAGTTAAACCATTTGCTTTGCAGGTTTCAAGCTAGAGTTAATTGTAATCACTGATGAAAGGATGATTTCTATAGGAATTTATAAATTACCTTTCTTTCCGCCCTGTTGCGCAGCCAACCATATTCCTCCCAGGATAAATAACGCGCCGAATATTTTTCCCCAACCTGGTTTTTCGCTAAATATTACAAATGCCAGGATCGTGGAACCAACTGGTTCTCCAAGCAGGGTGAGGGCGACAATAGATGCAGGGAGAAACTTTAAAGACCAATTGAAAATCGAATGTCCAAATAGTTGTGGAATCAACGCCAGTAACAAGAACCAGAGATAATCCAAAGGCGGCAAACCGAGAAAACTTTGTCCCATCCCCACCATGATCACCAGAAGGACCAATGCCGCCATACCATAAACAATAAAAAGGTATGGAACCAGTTCCATCCTTGCGCGTATTTTCTTCCCCACCAGTAAATAGCCGGCAGCCATCCAGGCTCCGATCAGGGCAAGCGCATTCCCAAAGAAGGCAGTTCCATTAAACAACGTTTTTATTGGGGGACATATCAGTCGATACCTCTGCCATGCACAGGCATCGCTCATTCCCACAATGATTCCACCTATCATGGCAAAGACCAAACCGAGAACCGCGATTCCTTTGAGGCGTTCATGCAGAACAAGGGGGGCGATTATTGCCACCCAGAGGGGTGTGGTGGTTACTAAGACGACCGAGCTGGCGACCGTGGTGAATTCAAGGGAAGTGATCCAGGTGGCGAAGTGAAGTGCCAGGAAAAATCCTGAAAGAAGAGCCAACATCAAATCCTTGCGATTTAATCGCAGAATATCATGACGATAGCGGAGGAAAACCACTGGAGCAAGAATCAGGCTGGTAAAAGTGAGGCGCGCCGCAGCGATCACGATCGAGGGCGCGCCACCATTTTGTGCAAAACGGATGAAGATGGCTGCAGTCGAGACGGCTGATACACCCGCCAGGAGGCTAAGCATCAGGGTGATATATCGAGGGGAGGGGGAGGAGGTCATAAGTTGATGGTCTATTCGGAGAGCTGCGCTCAACTGCGAGTTGTTAACATTATATTTGAAATCCCCGGACATGACTTGACACCAAAGGCTATAATAGTACAATAAAGATAAAAAATATCATATATAATTTCAATTACAGGAGATCAGCCATGTCCATTCAATTAAAACCACTTCCTTACAATTATGACGCTTTAGAGCCATATATCGACACCGAAACAATGAAGATCCATCATGATAAGCACCACGCAGCTTACATCACCAATTACAATAACGCGCTGGAAAAGCATCCGGAATTGACGGGAAAATCCATCGAATCAATCCTATCAGATCTGAATGCAATCCCTGAAGATATTCGCACGGCAGTCAGGAATCATGGTGGGGGAACTTGGAATCACGACCTCTTCTGGCAGGTGATGGCACCTCACGCAGGCGGTGAACCGACAGGAGGATTGTTAAAAGGGATTGATACTACCTTTGGAAATTTTTCCAACTATAAAGCCGAATTTGCGAAGGCTGCCCTGGGAAGGTTCGGATCCGGTTGGGCCTGGCTTGTCAGAAAAGGAAACGGATTGGCGATAGTATCAACCGCAAACCAGGATAATCCAATTACTGAGGGACTGATACCCCTGCTGGGGATCGATGTGTGGGAACATGCCTATTATTTAAAATATCAGAATCGCAGAGCTGACTATATCGAAAATTGGTGGCATGTTGTCAACTGGACCGAGGTGGCACGCAGGTATGACGCACCAGACTCCTGATATTTATACTAGAGCCCGGATTTCACTCCGGGCTTTTTGTTGCACATTTTTGGCAGGGCAGATATAATAAGTCTATCTTTACCTTATTTTTCCAATAGGAGGATTTTCATGACTCATATAATTACGAGCCTGTGCTTGCGCGATCGAGGCTGCATCGACGTTTGCCCTGTGGAATGCATTGTCCCTGGCGAACCGGTTGAAAAATTTCCCTGGATGTATATAGATCCGGAAACCTGTATTGATTGTGGCGCCTGCATTCCTGAGTGCCCGTTCGGTGCCATCTTCACTGAAGATGAAGTTCCAGCTACCTACATTGCCAAAGGTAGCGAATATATTAGCAAGGTAGGCCTGACCGGTCATTACGAGGGAGCCAATCATAACGGCACCCAGGTCGTGTTGGAGACAGTCAGACAGTTGAACGCGGGGGAGGAAGTTAATTTGCGTGATGATATCCAGCCAAACTACGACTTCTTCAAGTCAGGTCCGGGCTATGCCGCGAAGGACGAGGACAAAGGGATGTGAACAGGAAAGATTAGTTCTCGGCTATTGATTGAAACCCGGTTCGTAAAGACCGGGTTTTGATTCTCCTATCGACCGATGAAAGCCACCTTTGTAGAAATGTATTTCTCAGATCTTCCAACCACCTTTTCCTTGGGCATTCCTTGTGATAAACTCTTAGGCAGTCAAGTCATCTTGTACACTCGCTTCTCGAGGAGTAGATATGGTTTTCGATCCCGTATTTATAAGCGGTTTTGCCCAGGTTCTCACAGGTTTTGCAGGTGCATTCCTGGTTGCGTTGTGGGTGGCTCTGGTGATCTGGACATACCGGGATATCCGGTCGCGCCACCGCGACAGGTTGGTGCATGTCCTGGCGGCAGCCTTGGTGGCATTAATGAACCTCCCCGGCGTGTTAGTCTACCTCGTTCTCCGACCTGCACGCACCCTTGAAGAAGAATACCAGCAGACCCTTGAAGAAGAAGCCCTGTTGCAGACCATCGAAGACCAGTTCCTATGTCCTGGTTGCGAACGTCATGTACGCGATGATTGGATGGTATGCCCGTCCTGCCAGACAAAACTACGCAAACCCTGCCACTCCTGCAAACGATTGATGGAAATTCCCTGGAATATCTGCCCCTATTGTGGCACACCTGCTCCGGGGATGCGCAAGGAAGGGGGAACCATGGATGATGTAGCCAGGGGCTTATCTGTAGAAGAAACCAAATAAACACTTGCAAGAAAAGCAAGATTTGGGCACCATCATATATTCAAACGATGGTCTGATGGGGATTCGTTCTTCACCCCCATCGTTTACCTGCCACTTCACAATAATGTTGGTGGAATATTAAAGTATATATTTTTACTGTATAATGCAATCACAAACCAAGTCTGGAAGGAGTCTCACATGAAGCGAGGACGATTATTCATTTACTTGGCGTTGATAATTCTCATTGCTGTGGGTGGTGGCGGTATTTATCTCTGGCTGCACCGCACTCCAGCAACGGCTCAACCTCCTGAGGGCCAGGCAACCCAGCAAACAACCATTGTCGAAATTGTCTCGGCTGGTCAGAATATATCCCCGGGAACCCAAATCACGGAAGCGATGTTGAGTTCCATTCAAATTCCCGACACATCCCTTGTGCAAGGTGAATTTACAGACAAAGGAGAAGTGGTTGGCAAGTATGCAACCATGATCATCGGGCAAGGTGTTCCAATAACGGATAGAATGGTGTCTCAAGCCGCCGGGAATGTCTACCTGCCGGGTTCGACCTGGGCTCCATTCATTCCGCAGGGCTTAACCGCAGTGTCCATCCCGATCTCGCGATTATCCAGCGTGGCATACGGAATTCGAGACGGCGATTATGTCAATGTCATCGTGACGATGCTGCTTGTGGACGTGGACCCTGCAAACCAAAGTGAGCTTCCCAATTACACTGCCAGTGTATTGTCCCCTGGATTAACCCAGGATGGCATTCAATTAACTGCCGTGATTGCATCGGGTGGGGAAGCATCCCGCCAGGGAACAACCTTCTTGGACCAGACATTAAACCAGCCTCTCTATCTCGTTCCATCGGAAAGTCAGCGCCCAAGGCTGGTTACCCAGATGATCGTCCAGAATGTCCAGGTACTCCATGTGGGCTCATTTCCTCCATTCTATGAGACGATATCGAATGAGGATATCCTGGCTGGATCGGAAGCAGTTGCCACACCCACTCCTGGACCTGCCGAGCAGCAACAGCCCGTCGTAACCCAACAACCGGATATCGTTACCTTGATGGTTTCACCCGAAGATGCCAATACTCTCGTATTCCTTGTCTACAGTGGTGCAAAAATCACATTAACCCTGCGCAACCCCAACAATCCCGGTCCTGCGGTTCAGACTGATGCGGCCATGCTGGAATATCTCTTAACCCAGTACAATATCCCGGTTCCGGCAAAATTACCTTATGGATTGCAGCCACGTCTTGACGATCTATTGGATCCTGTATTGTCCAACGATAAGACTTCCACACCTTGAGTGATACTATCTAAACCTCCAATCAAGGCAATGGAGAGATTTAATGGCTGATGGCGATAAGATTCGCGTCTTAATTGTAGACGATGTATCAGATACACGCGAAAATGTACGTAAATTATTGACGTTCGAGTCAGATATTGAAGTTGTTGCTGCTGCCCGAACGGGTAAGGAGGCAATCCAATTATCACAAGAGTCTAATCCCGATGTGGTTCTGATGGACATCAATATGCCTGATATGGATGGCATCGCTGCGACCGAACAGATCCGGCAAAGGGTGCCGTCAGTTCAGGTGGTGATCCTTTCCATTCAAAATGATCAGAACTACATGCGCAGGGCGATGGTTGTAGGAGCGCGGGACTTTCTCACCAAGCCGCCAAATCCGGATGAACTGGTTGCAGCCATTCGCCGGGCGGGAAAAGTAGCACGAGAGGAACGCTCCAAATCCAGCCAGGTATTCGTTTCTCCTCAAGGGATTCCGAACCTGGCGATGAAATCGAGCCGGTTGTCACGCGGGAAGATCATCCAGGTGTATAGCCCAAAAGGGGGCACAGGTTGCACAACGATCGCTGTCAACCTGGCAGTCTGTCTTCATAACGAGGAGACGCGCGTCGTCCTTGTTGACGCGAACCTACAATTTGGAGATGTAGCCATCTTCCTCAATGAGCAGGTCAAGAATTCGATCCTCGACCTGGCGCCGCGAGTGGACGAAATGGATCCTGAAATCGTGGACAGCGTCATGATCAAGAATGCCGCCTCCGGTGTGCATATAATGGCTTCCCCATCTCGCCCGGAAAATGCTGAAAAGGTAAATGCCGACCAGTTTGCGAAGTTGCTGCGCTATTTGCGCCAACTCTATGCTTATGTTATCGTGGATAGCAGCGCCTACCTGACTGATGTCACCTTGGCAGTACTGGATGTTGCTGATTCGATCGTATTAGTGACCACCCAGGATATCCCATCCATTAAGAATGATCGTTTGTTCCTCGACCTCCTTATGACTTTAAACATCCCATTGGAAAAAATCGCTTTTGTGATGAACAAGTTTGATAAACGGATCGCGATTTCAGCGGAGAAGGTGGGCGAAAATCTCAAACAGGAGGTAGTAGCGGTCATCCCGCTCGACGAACGCACGGTGATTCCGGCAGTAAATCGGGGGGTTCCATTCATGCTCGATAATAAGACCCAGCCCGCGGCTAGAGGGATCTATACACTTGCAGAAGCATTACGTGCGAAAATGATTAAACGGGATACGGAAGAATTTGACTCGTTGGTTAAACGGTAGAAGGATTTCAGGAGGCATTAATGTCCTTACTAAAACGGATCGAACAGGGGCAAGGGAAACCAGCTGAACAGGGGATTGGAACCTCTTCAGCTTCTGGTGGGGATTCCTCCCGCCTATCTTCCTTGCAGGCGCGCAGGGTTAGCGCACCTAGTACCACGCCACAGGCAGGTACATATTTTGACTTGAAAACCCGGGTACAAAATCGACTTCTTGCCGAACTCGATCCATCCCTGGATATCAATAAAACCGAGGATGTTAGAAAAACCATCCAGGGTTTGTTTGAACAAATTCTAAGCGAGGAAAACATTGTTCTTTCAAGACCGGAGCGCGCGCGTCTTTTCGAACAGATCACTGCAGAGATCCTGGGTCTTGGACCGCTGCAAACCTTGCTTGAAGATGAGACAGTAACAGAAGTGATGGTGAACGGAGCAAAGAATATCTATGTAGAACGGAAAGGTAAGATTCATCGCGTTCCAGTGACATTTGAAAGCAACGATCATGTGATGCGCATCATTGACCGTATTGTTGCACCACTGGGACGTAGAATCGACGAATCCAGCCCGTATGTGGATGCAAGGCTTTCGGATGGCTCGCGCGTCAATGCAGTGATTCCACCCATATCACTCATTGGTCCTACATTGACCATCCGTAAATTTGCTAAAGTTCCCTTCACGCTAGAGCAAATGGTCCAGTTTGGAACTCTCACTCCTGAATCGCTTCAATTCCTCAAAGCTTGTGTCGAGTCAAGATTGAACATCATCATTTCAGGAGGTACTGGTTCGGGGAAGACAACATTCCTGAATATTCTTTCCGGTTTCATCCCGAGTGATGAACGAATCATCACCATCGAAAACGCTGCAGAATTGCAGCTTCGCCAGGAACACGTGATCACGCTTGAATCCCGCCCAGCAAACATTGAAGGCCGTGGAGAAATTACCATTCGTGCCCTGGTGATCAATTCACTCAGAATGCGCCCAGACCGTATCATCGTTGGAGAGATCCGCGATGATGCCGCCCTGGACATGCTCCAGGCAATGAACACCGGTCACGATGGTTCCATGACAACCCTGCACTCAAACTCCCCCCGGGATACACTGTCACGCCTGGAGACAATGACTTTGATGGCAGGTATGGACCTTCCCGTACGCGCCATTCGTGAACAGGTTTCTTCGGCAATTGACCTGATCGTCCATGAAGAACGCATGCGCGATGGTTCGCGTAAAGTAACCTGTATCACCGAAGTTGTAGGCATGGAAGGTGATATCATCACTACCACAGACCTTTTCATTTTCGAACAAACCGGTATTGAAAACGGGAGGGTTCTTGGCAGGATGCATCCGACAGGGTTACGCCCCAAATTTATGGAGAAGATCGAAGCAGCCGGTATTCACCTGCCTCCCTCGATATTTGGCGTTGGAAGCAGACAAAGATATTAGAATCAGGAGTCAGCAATTATTTCACAGGTGCTAAATGACTAACCTTTTGATGATCGGCGGCGGAGTACTTGCATTGGTATTGCTTGTCATTGGGGTCATTGTTTCCACGACCAGTGACAAGACTTCAATGGACGACCGCATCAACAAGTACCTGGAGGAAGAGAAGAAAGAGGAAGATAAAGAGACCAAGGGTGCATTAACCGATTGGGTAAATAAACGGGTAGAGAAATCATCAATCGGTGACCGAATTTCCCGCGACCTGGCACGTGCGGATCTGAAGTTCAAACCGGGCGAGTACATGGCCCTGTTCGTTATTGCCGTGATAGGCGTGGGTTTGATCGCATTCTTCCTCGGCGGAAGGCTTCTCGTCTCCGCAGTCATCGGTGCTGGAATTGGCGCATTGCTGCCCGGGATGTATGTGAAGAACCAGCAAGGGAAGCGCCTGACACGTTTTAATGATCAATTGCCTGATATGCTGAACTTGATGGTAAACGGACTCCGAGCAGGTTTTTCCACATTACAGGCGATGGAAGCCGTAAGTAAGGAATTGCCTCCTCCCATCTGCGATGAGTTCAAACGGGTGGTGCAGGAAATGCAACTTGGCATTCCGATGGAGAAGGCACTCGCTAATCTTCTCCGCCGCATCCCCAGTCAGGATCTTGATTTTCTGGTCACTGCCATAAATGTGCAACGGGAAGTTGGTGGTAATCTGGCGGAGATCATGGATATCATCTCCTATACCATCCGTGAACGAATTCGCATCAAAGGCGATATCCGTGCATTAACTGCCCAGGCGATGTATTCCGGCCGCGCCCTTGCGCTCATGCCCATTGGTCTATTATGTATCTTATGGTTCTTGAATCGAAGTTATGTGATGGAATTCTTCAACAAAAGTACAATATTATGCGGCGGGATTGCCCTGGGTGCTGCGGGGGTCCTGATTACCATTGGTTATTTTGTGATGACTCGTATCGCCAATGTAGAGGTGTAATATGATTACAACAATCATTATCTTACTGGTTCTTGCCATTGTGGTGATTGGTGCAGTCGCACTGGTTGTGGTTGGCATCCGTAAATCGAGGGAAATCGAGGAAGATCCGCTCACCGCTCGCTTAGCTGAATACAGCCAGAGAGGGGAAGCTGTCTCGCTGGAAGAAATCGAACTTTCACAACCATTTTCCCAACGCGTGATTATGCCTATTATGCGCCGCCTGGGAGAGATTTCCTCCCGCTTTACCCCCCAGCATGTTGTAGAACAGACTCGCATCCGTCTGGAACTCGCTGGTAATCCTGGCCGGATTGATGCTTCCACATTCCTGGTACTTCATTTTGTTGCCGCGGGATTATTCGGTGGCATAGTCTTCCTGCTTTCGTTATTTTCAAAGACCTTTTCACTACCCATTGAATTGGTCATCGTATTGGCTTTTACTTTGCTGGGTTATTTCTTCCCCGACCTGTGGATACGGACCAAGATCAACAGCCGGCAGAAGCAGGTTAGAAAAGCAATGCCGGATGCGCTGGATCTATTAACCATTTGTGTTGAAGCAGGGCTGGGTTTTGATGCAGCCATGTCGAAGGTGAATGAAAAATGGGATAATGAATTATCTCTTGCATTCGGCCGGGTGATTCGGGAGATTCAGCTGGGAAAATTGCGTCGGGATGCGCTACGAGATATGTCCGACCGGCTGGGCCTGGCGGAAATGACCAGTTTCGTCGCTGCGGTCATCCAATCTGAAATGCTGGGCGTGAGCATGGCAAAGGTTCTGCGCATCCAGTCAGATCAGATGCGCGTCAAACGCCGCCAGCATGCAGAAGAAGAAGCTCATAAAGCACCTATTAAAATGATCTTCCCAATGGGACTCTTTATTTTCCCCGCCTTGATGATCGTGCTATTAACCCCTGCTGGTCTGAGGTTGTACGGATCATTGAAGTACTTCGTATAGGTGGCTGGAAGGTAGTGTCTTCGACATCCTGGATTTCTCAATTTCTACGGGGAAGTCTGGACTTACTTTTTCCACCAGTGTGCGGGGGGTGCAACCGGGTGGATTTCCATTGGTGTCCGGATTGTCAGGAACAGGTTCGGAATGTCAAAGAACCCATATGTCGAATATGCGGTTTACCAATAACGCATCCCGGTCAATGTGACGCCTGTAATACTACAACACCCGCATATGAAATGTTGCGTTCCTGGTCGATATTTGAGGATCCGGTACGATCGGCTGTTCTGAACCTCAAATACCATCGAAATGCAGCTCTTGGGGATGTACTTGCACCCCCTTTAGCAGAGTTCGTCAGAACACTGGACTGGCAAGTGGATCTGGTCATCCCGGTGCCTTTGGGGAAGGAACGTGCCAGAGAGCGCGGCTATAATCAGATAGGGATCGTGGCTAAACCGGTTGCGACCATCAGGCACTGGCAATATGCTCCCAGTGGTCGGACCCGCATCCGGGAAACCAGGTCGCAAGTTGGATTGACTGCCGTGGAGCGCAAGGCAAATGTTACTGGTGCATTCAAGGCAGAAAAAGAGATCGTTTCAGGGAAGAGGGTGTTGCTCATGGATGATGTTGCCACCACAGGAGCGACAATTTCCGCATGCGCATCTGCATTATTGCAGGCAGACGCAAAGGTCGTATACGCGCTCACCCTGGCTCGCGCTTTACCTCATCACGGAATAAATATCATCTGAATATTTTTAATCAAATTAAACAGGAGGAACGAATGACAGTCGAAGTTGAAGTTTATGCGAAGAACCTAGATATTAACGACCAATTGAAAGACTATGTTACGAAAAAAGCCTCCAAGTTGGATCGATACCTTAGCGAGATTGAACATGTACGAGTGGATCTCAGTTACAACAAGACAGCGCGAAATACCAAAGACCGGAATGTGGCTCAAATCACCGTCCGCGGGCACAGGGCGTTATTACGAGTGGAGGAACGCGGCGATGATATAACCGCGGCATTCGATTCATCGATCGATAAGATGCAGCGGCAATTGGAACATTTTAAAGGCAAGCATTTCCATGGTCGTGGTGATGGTCGATCGGCATCGGATGTCATACCGGTACCGGCTGAGACAGATGCTGAACGGGAGCAGGTGGTAGCCCGGCACAAGACATTCGACCTGATACCCATGAACGAGGCAGAGGCTTTGGAACAAATGAAATTGCTTGGTCATGATAATTTCTTCATCTTTTTTAACATTGAAACCAATTCAATCAATGTTCTCTACCATCGACGTGATGGGACCTATGGTCTGATCGAGCCGAAAATTGGCTGAGCAAGGTTTGTTCCCCTTCAGAAGACATATATAACGAATCGTGTGGGTGATCCATGGAAACTAATGATTTTGACGATAATGCTCCGGATGGTCTGGTCGCCAACAGCAATATAGATTTCAATGAAATTCAAAAGGCAATTCATAAGATATTGAAGGCAGTGGGAGAAGACCCCGATCGTCCTGGTCTTAAACGCACTCCCGAACGAATTGCCCGCATGTATATTGAATTGTTTTCCGGATATCAAATGGACCCGGCACAGGTGGTGAATGATGCAATCTTTGATGTTAAGTATGACGAGATGGTGATCATACGCGATATCGAATTTTACAGCCTGTGCGAACACCATATGCTGCCTTTTATGGGGCGGGTGCACGTGGCTTATATCCCTGACGGAAAGGTACTCGGCTTGTCAAAAATCCCCCGCATTGTTGACCTGTACGCCCGGCGGCTGCAGGTCCAGGAGCGGATGACCCGTCAGATCGCTGACTTCATCCGCGATCTGCTTCATCCGCAGGGTGTGGCGGTCGTTGTTGAAGCGTTGCACCTGTGTATGAGCATGCGAGGGGTTGAAAAACATAATGCCCGTCTGACCACTTCTGCGATGCACGGAGCATTCCGAGCCAACCTCGCCACGCGGCAGGAATTTCTTGATAACATCAGCCGGGGCGCGTCCCCGCTGCAAATCTAGGTCTAGCGCTCTATTTCCACACCCACGGTCTCGGCATCTTTGATCGCTCCAAGCTTATCCACCCTGACCTTCACACTGTGAACTCCCCCATGACCGAGGCATAAATTAGCAATATCCTCTGCTAATGCCTCAACTGTAAATCGTTGACTCTTTATTACATGGTCGCGGATTTCCTTGACAACCTGTGAATAATCGACGCAATTGTCAAGATTATCTGTCTGGGCACAATCGTGCGTATCCGTAAAAAGTGTCACATTGATCAGGATCTTTCGTGGTGTTGTCCGCTCGCGTTCATACACACCCAGTATGCCCTCCACGCATAGATTCTGTATCAAGATCTTATCCATATTGCAATTTATCCCTTTTTATTCTAAACTATGAGCATTCAGTTTACCATAAACAAGGCAGCGATTGCTCATGCCCAATATAAATAAAACTTTCGTTGGCATTGACCCATCCGGCGGACGTCACACATTTACCTTCGCGGCGCTGGATGAAGATTGTCAATTGGTAACTATAGAATCAGGCGAGTTGGAGGAACTCCTTGCATTCCTGGGGGGATTTAAGGTGACAGTAACAGCGGTTAATGCCCCGCATTCCATTAACCAGGGCCTGGTTCGCCGCATGATGGAGGAAAAGGACTCATCTCCGGGTCACCTGCGGGGATCTGATATGCGGATGGCTGAATATAAATTACGGGAGCGCGGCATATCCGTCTCCCCAACGCCCTCCCGTAAAGAGGCATGTGCGGCGTGGATGCAGACCGGTTTCGACCTGTATAGACTGTTGGAAGACGCAGGGTACCAACCTTATCCGTCTGAAGATGCTGCAAATCAATGGATTGAGACACATCCGCATGCTGCCTTCTGTGCGCTTGTTGGACAAAATCTACTGCCCAAACCGACCCTGGAAGGGCGTTTACAAAGGCAACTGGCTCTTTATGAACGGGGAATCAGTATTAATGATCCGATGAGTTATTTTGAGGAAATTACCCGCCATCGTTTATTAAAAGGAATCTTGCCAACGGAAGCAATTTATTCAGCAGAAGAATTGGATGCCCTGGTTGCCGCGTTCACGGCATACCTGGCATCCAATCATCCCGGAGAAGTGAATTGGGTGGGTGATATGCAAGAAGGGCGAATCTTCTTGCCGGTTTCAGAAATCAGGCACGAGATTTCGAAATCTGACCCCTGATGGTAAAGCAGCTATTGCTGCTTTAGCCTCTCCATAACCTGGCTGTCAATTCCCGATCACAGACGGATCACGAATCCACAGTACTCACAGGTGAGGCTGTCCATTCCACGCAACAGCACCTGGGTGATATTCCCACCGCAACTTGGACACTGACTGGGAGCGGCCTTCACCTTATCCAGGGCGGATTGATCAATCCCGATGGCACGATCTTTATCAAAATCCCTGCTCTTAGCACGGTTGATCAGCTGCTGCCAGGTTGAATTATCCATCCAGATATGAAAATGGGCAAATTCAAGTGGTGCGCCACTGGAAAAACGGATCTCAATATGATCCTCGTTCTTTAAGAATCCTTGCTTACTTGTATCCACCTTTTCGACTTTTACTACCGGGCATTCTATCTGAATTTGTTGGACTTTCTGTTTTTCTGTGGCCACGAATAATACTTTCTTGGTCACTATTTCTTCTTTCTGCTCGAAAATGATACGCTGGTCGGTCAAGTAAAGAATCCCTTCGGGATCACCCTTTTGTTCTTTCCCCGTCTTGCACCAGATCGCTTTTACTGCTGCGATCCCTCCTTCCGTTGGAAGAAGCTGGAAACTGGCCTCAGCAAGCTGGGATAATAAATAATCAATTTCATCAAGATGCCTGGTAAATTGGGAGATTCGGTCGCCGATCTGATCGTACATTCCGTCAATCGTCTTCTCAGAGGCCGATACTTTATCATCCAATATTTTGGCATTATTTTGAATGGAAACAAGCAACCCGCGCGCCATAGCCGGATTATTGGCAGCAGCAGAAAGTTGTTGAAGTTGTGATTCAATGGGGCGCAGGGAATTTTGCAAACCCGCAGATTGAATATTCAATTGAGATTGAAGGTTGGGGTATAACAGCGCCCATGACTTTACCAGTTCCTGTGCCTGGTTCTCGAGGAGCTTCTCAAAGACATAACCACGAGACCGGGAGGATGCAATCCGCTGGACCAGACCATTAGCAATTGATTGAACATCCTCGATAGCATCGCGTGTTTTCGTTAAACGAACGCTGGTCTGCATTTCTCCAACTTTGGATTGCATGCTGCGAATATCATCTGCCATTTGCTGGATTGGGTTGGGAGTGGTCATAATGCCTCCAATTCAAGAATAAATATTGATGTGCAAGTTTATTATGGCATACTTACCATGGAATGACAACCAATATCCTTTTCATGGTGCATGGTAGAATCATTCTTTGGATTGATCGGAGGAAGAGAAATGAAAATAGCAATCGCCTGTGACCATGGAGGTTTTCCTTTAAAACAGGTTATATTGGAAACGGTCCTTGCCACAGGAAACACGCCGTTGGACCTGGGAACGGATAGTCCTGAGCCCGTCGATTATCCCGATTATGCAGAGAAGATCGGTCGCGCGATTACATCAGGTCAGGCGGATCGCGGGATCCTGTTGTGTGGTTCAGGTGTGGGTGCGTGTATTTCTGCCAACAAGATTTTGGGTGTCTATGCCAGCGTCTGCCATGATACATATTCCGCACATCAGGGTGTCGAACACGATGACATGAATGTATTATGTATTGGCACACGCGTGATTGGATCCGAACTGGCTAAAGAGATCGTCATGGCATTTCTTGCAGCCTGTTTTTCAGGCGAGGATCCCGGGCAGGAACGGCATGCCAGACGGGTAGCGAAGATCAAGCACCTGGAAAAGCAGGGCCACAATTAATCACCATTGGTTAGGTTGGGCAGAGCCCCGACCTTCTTCGAATTTGAGGGAATCCCATGGAATCATCCATAAAGAGACTACATGACCTAGGACAATCGATCTGGTATGATAATATCCAAAGAAACCTGCTGGGGAGATCAGCAGGCGGGGCGGATAGTGAATTTGCAGCCATGATCAGCCGAGGCGATATCCGGGGAGTGACCTCCAATCCTTCAATTTTTAATAACGCAATTTCCAAGACCCATGACTATGACTCAGCGCTGATGCCGCTCGCCTGGTCAGGATGGAAAGCCGAACCTATATTCTGGCAGCTTGCGGTCGAAGATATTCGTAAGGCATGCGACCTGTTCCATAACCTTTACAAGGAGACGAAAGGGGCAGATGGGTTTGTCTCCCTCGAAGTCAACCCGACCCTGGCACACGATACTGAGGCCACGCTTTCTGAAGCAAAGAGGATCTGGAATCTGGTGGACCGACACAACCTGATGGTAAAAATACCCGCTACTCTTGAAGGGTTGCCTGCAATCAAGGAGGCGATCGCAGCAGGAATAAATGTCAATGTAACCCTGATCTTTTCCATCGATCGGTATCAACAGGTAATGAAAGCGTACCTGGAAGGCCTGGACAAACGTATTACCGCTGGATTGCCCGTGGACCATGTTGCCTCGGTGGCTTCTTTTTTCGTTTCCCGAATTGACACGAAGGTCGATAATCTTCTACCTGCGGATTCTCCATTGCGGGGCAAAGTTGCCATTGCATACTCCAAATTGGCCTATGAACAATTCCTTCTGACATTTCAGAGTGATAAATTTGCGAAATACCTGTCAGCAGGCTGCCGGTATCAAAGACCATTATGGGCTTCCACAAGCACCAAGAACACTGCATATCCTGATACCCTGTATGTAAATAATCTCATCGGACCTGACACAGTCAATACACTCCCGCCGCAGACACTCGACGCCTTCAAGGATCACGGCAAGGCTGAGTCCACTCTGAATCAACATATCGAGGCTGCTCGTAAAGTCATTTCGGACCTGGAGCTATTGAATATTTCGATGAAAGATGTTACAGCCGCGCTTGAAGAAGAGGGCGTGAAGTTGTTCGCCGATGCCTTCGAGGCGATGATAGGAACAATCGAAGAGCGGCGTTCTGCTGCGGTCAAATCCCTCGGATCCATTGCCGGACCGGTGAAAAAATGCATTAAAAGAATGATAAAGGCGAATGCCCCGGCTCGCCTCTGGTCGCACGATGCAACTCTCTGGACAGCCTCGCCGGCTGGTAGAAATGAGATCCAGCAACGGCTGGGTTGGCTGGACCTGCCAGCCAGCTCCGCAGGCGCCATCGAAGAAATCAGGAATTTCACTGAGCAGATCACGAACGAAGGAATTGACAGGATCATCCTGCTCGGGATGGGTGGATCCTCGCTGGCAGCGGAAGTCCTCTCGCTCGTATTCACAACGCCAACGTTGAAAGGAATGTCATTAACCATTCTCGATTCAACCGATCCAGAGCAGGTGCTTGAATCCAGCAGAAATCTCCACACTGAGAAAACCATCATCATTGTTTCCTCGAAATCCGGTGGGACTACAGAGGTGGAAGCATTATTCAGTTATTTTTGGGAACTCTTCCACCAAGAAGGATCCCATTTTGTAGCCATCACAGACCCTGGTACCTCATTGGAAGCACTGGCTGAGGCAAAGGGCTTTCGCAAGATATTCCTGGCTGATCCATCTGTTGGCGGACGGTATTCTGCAATGACCCACTTTGGTTTGGTTCCAGCCGCGATGGTTGGGATCGATCCTTCCATCCTTCTCGACCGTGCTGGCTGGATGAAGCAACAATGCGATCCCTGCATGCCCGGGGAACGAAATCCTGGCCTGGTACTCGGCGCCATCCTGGCTCAAGCAGCGCAGGAAGGGCAGGATAAACTGACAATTCTGGCTGATGACCCCATCGCTCCAATAGGTAACTGGCTCGAGCAATTAATTGCAGAATCGAGCGGCAAACTTGGAAAGGGGATAATCCCGGTAGTAGGCGAACCAGCCATGCAGCCTGAGAATTATGGTTCAGACCGGTTATTCGTGTACCTCCGGCAAGATGGGATATTGGACGAAACCGTGAAAGCCCTTAAAGCTGCTGGTCATCCTGTTCTTGTCTTCAACCTGTCGGATCCATACGACCTGGGTGCAGAATTTTACCGTTGGGAAGTTGCCGCTGCGTTCGCGTGCGTAGTTCTGGGTGTAAACGCCTTTGACCAGCCGGATGTGCAGGATGCAAAGGATCGCACAAAGAAAAATATACTTTCGTATAGCCAATACAATAGTTTCAATGAAGGTACGCCCATACTGATCGAGAACAACTGGCAGGTATTTTCGACCATACCTCAGGCAGGAACTTCGCTGGTTTCAAGTATGGAGGCTTTTCTTCGATCCGCCAATAAGGGTGACTACATAGCAATCAACGCTTTCCTTCCACGCAATGATGAATCGATGACTGTGTTGGAATCGATTTGCAATTCTATTCGTGAGATGACAGGTTGCGCTACCACAATCGGTTTTGGTCCGCGATTTCTTCATTCAACCGGTCAACTTCACAAAGGGGGCCCAGACTCAGGTATATTTCTTCAAATTACCGCTGAACCTGAAAAAGACCTGGAAATTCCGGGAAAGGGCGTAAGTTTTGGTGTATTAGAAAGGGCGCAATCTCTTGGTGATTATCAAGCCCTGCTGGCGAGAGGGCGGCGAATAATGCGGGTAAATATTCCAACAAGAAAGGATGTATCCGTCCTGTTACAGATCCTGGAAAAATGCAAAAAATAATTGAGCAAATCATTTGATCATTCAAACAACCTCCTGCATGCATCATTGTTAAAGACGGATTGCGCGAATGTATTAGATCCAATTTTGATATATTGGATTCATTGAAATAGTCCCCTATCAAAATTGTAAAGAAGGTTAGCCTGGCATTCATGTATGATAAGTTTAAATTCATGAAGAATAGATTATTGTTGATCCTGGTTACAGTCTGTGTACTGGTGACGGGCTGCGAACTCCCTCAGGAGATTCGTATCGATTTTGGATTCACCCCTGTATCATCTCCCGATTTATCTTTAATTGTGATTGAAGTACCTTTCCAAGAAAAGGAATCATCAACTCCTTTTCAACCTATGGAGAATACGGCAACGTTCACTCCCTCATTGACCGGTACCGTGACCCTTACGCAGACTTCAACGGATACTTCTACTCCCACCTTGAGCCTTACTCCAACCTGGACGGAAATATTCACCAACACGGCCACATTCTCACTCACTCCAACAAGTTCGTTCACATCCACTATCCCCTTGTTTCAAACCAGTACGAAAACATCCGTGATTTCACGGACGCCAACCAAAACAAGGACTATCACCCGAACAAGAACCGCTACCGGGTCACCAACCACCACTTCGACAGCTTCATTAACAGGTACTTCAACAAGCACGTTTTTCTACAATAACTGGACGCCAACTTCAACATATACTGCGACAACCACTTCCACGGGGACTATTACGGGCACTGCCACGGGCACTTCCTCTCCCACCACCAGCCCTTCTTCAACATCCACGCTTCTCGAATCGTGGACCCCATCGATGACATGGACCAGCACCCAGACCAGCCCGCCCTCATCTACTCCGACAAATTCACTGACATTTACGCCCACCTCAACTCAGTCACCGACGAGCATCCCCTCGAATACACCGACATACACCACTACCCGCACTCCAACGGCGTCCTTTACACCGATTCCAGGATGTTCGCCTGGATATGGCCCCAGCCTGGAAGACCAGGTGGTTGGTCTGATCAACCAGGAACGGATCAACAACGGTCTGCCTGCGTTGACAGTTCGATCTCAACTTACCGCAGCCGCCCGAGGTCATAGCCAGGATATGGCCTGCAATGGGTTCTTCAGCCATACAGGCAGCGACGGTTCAACGGCTCGAGATCGGATCGCCCGCCAGGGATACAGTGCAACATGGGTGGGGGAAAATATTTACGGTGGAACAATGAGCAGCCCATCGGTGGTAGTCACCTGGTGGATGAACAGCGCACCTCACCGCGCAAATATTTTAAATACCAACTATACATCCATCGGTATTGGGTATGTCTATGTGAGCACAGCGCCTTATCAAAAATATTGGACCGCAAATTTTGCCCGACCATGAGAAAAACCAGGTCCCATTAGGGATGCTTTTCCCAACAATTGGATGATAAAGGGAAAACCCCCCATATAAATATCATTACCGATAATAAATTCAGGGAATGGTCTGTTCCCTCAGATAATTATTAGTATTCCAGAGACCTGTCAGAAGGCACAAGCATTACAGGGGATTTTGTTTTAGTATCTTTTTCAAAGCAAAGTCTGAATAAAATTCAAACAATCTCATCACCAAGGGTAGGTCTGCCAGTCTGCTGACAATTTCCCCAAGAATATAACTGATTGCATTTGGCAATGAAGGCATGCCAATATGCGACTCGTAATCCAACAGATGGTCGTCAATCTGAAATGTTGTCCGCCCAACCCTGCGAATTTCCGGAGTGGTCTCGAGGAATACGTGCAGGGATTGTCTTTCCGCCGCTGTCAGCCAGGAGGGGATGTCGGAAGTGCCTTTGAAATTACATATCTGCGCCAGGTTCTGAAGCAAGGATTTTTGCTCAAGGGATAAACTATTTTGCCGGGATGTGAAATAAACTACATCCGGATCGATGTGAACTAGTTCTTTAAGCCAAAGACGATTAAGAGTAGTTCGCACAACATTACGACCTCCCGGAAAGGCGAAGTTCATAAGCAGGGTATCACCAAGACGGGATGTGAAATACCCGGCGCTGTCCGGACCAATGCGAATACCGTCGCAGAGTCCAAGGGAAGGAAGGATAGGAGTTCCACAGGTCAGCAGGTAGGTATTCCCCAGGGCTTTGCGAATGATTGACAGCCCATTGCGGAAGGCAGTTTCCCTAGGCATATCCACATGCCTTTTCCCTGGCAGGGCACCAGCATAGAGAAAATCAAGTTTGGCATATTCGAAACCCCAGGTTCGAACTTTGGTCATCAGGGCTGCCAGCCAATCAAGAGCACTGGGATGGGTGGTATCGAGGGCAAATAACGGCTCACCCCAGTTGAAACCGGCTGAGACCAACTCACCATTTTCGCCATGAAGAAGCCAATCCCTGTGTTCCTGATAAACGCTCGAAGGAGGGCTGATAAGCAGGGGTGCCAGCCACAGTCCGGCTTTTCGCCCTGATGAATGAATACTGGCAACCATATTTACCATGCCGGAAGGAAATTTATTGTTTGGCTCCCAATTTCCGATACCGGCCTGCCAGCCATCGTCGATCTGGAAGACATCAAAAGGAAGGCTATGGTCACTGGTTGAAGAATCCATATCAGACAGGATTTTTAGTAACATATTTTCAGATATTGTTGTCAAAAGTGAATACCAGGAGCACCAAACCCGGTATGGTGAAGTGATATTCCCACCAGACTTGATTGAAGAACGATCACTGAATTCTGATGGTGTGAATCGTTCGCCGAGTAATTCTGCATACCTCTCCATGATTTCGATCTCATCTCCGATGGCGAAGAACCAATCCCCTGATCCGGTCTCGTAATGACCAACAAGTGACATATCTTCCAGATGGACGTGACTCTCCAATCCCAGGGCGCCAAGGAATATCACTCTGCCATCACCTGTTTCAACAGCCCCATACCAGGATCCGTTTGGACGAGATTCGGTAACGTAATCCGGGTCAGCCACCCTGGATCGCTGGCTTATCGGTCGCAGTGGACGAACCGGTCGGGAGATGTCGACCCAGGAGGTGAGAGACCAGGATTGCCAACCTGAATACAGATATCGTAAAGGAACCGATGGTAATAGTAGCGAGACAAGGGAACCTGAGATAATTCTTCCTCCCTCAGTTTCGCTGGTCCTTTCAGCATGGATGATAATCTGTTCTGATGAGATACCGGGCATGGAAAAAATCCTGGATTTAAAGATTTTGGTAAAAACAATAATCCAACAGGAATATATTTGGGAGGATGATAAATGCCGTAAATCAACCTCGAATGAATGATCAATTGAAGCATTGGTGAAAGGTTGGATCATTCAAGACATTTGAGTATACCAAAGGGTGCAGACCTTGTCTGCCTGTAGTTTCTATGGCATAATTTGACCATCAACAGCCAACTGGCGATGATGGGAACGAGTATGCCCGATCATGCTGGCAGCGAACCCGGAAAAGGTGAAAGCCGGGTCAGCAGGATATGCAGAAAATCCTCCCGGAGCCGCGATCTGAAAGCCTCGTGCGAGTAAGAAAGCCGGATGCCGACCGTTATCCTGGTAAGGTATACGCTGAAAAGCCGTACCTGTGAGCGCCTGCATGCAGGAAGCAGAGTGGTACCGCGTGAGCTATTGGCTCTCGTCTCTGTGCTGAGACGAGTGCTCTTTATTTAATATGGAGGTCGTATGTTCAAACCAGTATCTCCCAAACTTGATGTGACTGCCATGGAAGAAGGAGTCTTAAAATTCTGGAAATCACATAGGATTTTTGAGAAAACCATCGAGCAGCGCAAGGGAGCTAAAGAGTATGTATTTTTCGAAGGGCCTCCGACCGCCAATGGCAAGCCGTATGTCCATCACGTGGAGGCGCGAGCCTTCAAGGATATGTTCCCGCGCTACAAAATAATGAACGGCTTCCACGTCTCACGACGCGGCGGATGGGACACACACGGCTTACCGGTGGAGATCGCCGTAGAGAAAGCCCTCGGGTTTACGAACAAACGACAAATCGAAGAATATGGTATTGAAAAATTTAATGCCTTATGCAGAAAATCGGTATTTGACTACATCCAGGATTGGGAGAGATTAACAGACCGCATTGCGTTTTGGGTGGATCTCGGGGATGCTTATGTCACTTACACAAACGAATACATCGAATCGGTATGGTGGATCCTTAAAACCTTCTGGGAACGCGACCTGTTGTTTAAGGGTTACAAAGTCGTCCCCTATTGCCCTCGTTGCGGAACACCCCTATCTGATCATGAAGTAGCCCAGGGCTATGCAGAGGCGACCGACCCTTCAGTTTTCATCCGCTTGCCACTGGTTGATAAACCTGGCACCTCGCTTCTCGTATGGACGACCACACCTTGGACATTGCCAGCGAACGTGGCCGTGGCTGCTGGACCTGACGTCGAGTATGTGAAGGTGGAGCGTCCTCTACCCGAGGGGGGAGTTGAGCAGCTCATCCTGGCAGAATCACTGATTGAGAAGATATTTCTGGATGAAAAGGTGAAAGTTCTTGAACATTTCAAGGGAAAGAAATTGAAGGGAACGAAATACCACCCGTTGTTTACCTTCATGCCTTTGGATAAACCTGCGCATTACGTGGTACTGGGCGACTTTGTCACCACCGAGGATGGAACAGGTCTGGTTCATATCGCGCCTGCTTTTGGTGCGGACGACATGGAAATCTCAAAAACATGTGATTTGCCTGTATTGATGACCGTTGGTCCAGATGGTGGATTTTTACCACAGATAACACCCTGGCGAGGTGTGTTTGTCAAGGATGCTGATCCCGCCATCATCGCTGACCTGGATAAGCGCGGCTTGTTATTCAGAAGCGAAAAGTATACCCACACCTATCCATTTTGCTGGCGTTGCGATACTCCCTTGCTGTATTACGCCCGCTCCTCCTGGTATATTCGCACCAGTAAATTCAAGGAACGGTTGGTGGAATTAAATCGGCAAATAAATTGGGTGCCGGAACATATCAAAGAAGGCCGGTTTGGTAACTGGCTCTCCAACAATATTGATTGGTCGCTCAGCCGTGAACGCTACTGGGGAACACCCCTGCCTATGTGGGAATGTCCCGATTGTCACCAGCAGGAATGTATCGGTTCGGTGAAGGAACTGTCGATGAAAGCGGGTGCTGACCTGTCGAATCTTGATCTTCACCGCCCGCATGTGGACGAAGTGAAATGGGATTGTAAAAAGTGTGGCGGGAAGATGACTCGCGTCCCTGACCTGATTGATGTCTGGTTCGACTCGGGATCGATGCCAGTGGCTCAATGGCATTATCCATTCGAGAACAAGGAAAAGTTCGAAAGTCAATTCCCGGCTGACTATATCTGCGAAGCGGTAGACCAGACTCGCGGCTGGTTCTATACCTTGCATGCCATCAGCACCTTGCTCTTCGATGAACCAAGTTTTAAGAATGTCATCTGCCTGGGTCTGGTTGTGGATGCCAATGGCCAAAAAATGTCGAAAAGCCGTGGTAACTTTATCGAGCCCTGGGATGTGTTGGACGAATCCGGTGCGGATGCTTTCCGGTGGTATTTCTACACCTCTGGTCCGCCCAATGCAGAGAAACGGTTCGCACCCGTGATGGTGTCTGAGGTTGTAAAGAATTTTACCCTCACGCTGTGGAATGTATATTCCTTCTTTGTCACCTATGCCAATCTGGACAAACCAGTCCTAAATGCAAGAGAATCCACATCCGTGAAGGATTCAAAGGGGAAGAGAAGCGGAAATGATCTCGACCGCTGGTTGCTCTCTTCATTGAATACTCTGGTCAGGGATGTTACAAAAGCATATGAGACTTATGATGTGCAAGGGGCAACGAGACCAATCGAAGCCTTTGTAGAGACTCTCTCAACCTGGTACCTGCGCCGTTCCCGCAGACGTTTCTGGAAATCCGAATCAGATAAGGACAAGCAGGCAGCCTACTCTACGCTGTATACCGCCCTGGTGACCCTGGCAAAATTGCTGGCGCCGGCTATGCCATTTTTAGCAGATGAATTGTATCGAAACCTGGTCTGTTCCATCGACGAAAAAGCACCTGAATCCGTTCACCTTGCGAAATGGCCCAAACCAGATGAGACCATGATAGACGAGACCCTCAATCGTGAGATGGCCCTGGTCATGAAGTTGGTCTCCCTGGGACACAATGCCCGCCAGAAGGCTAACCGTAAAGTACGACAGCCCCTGACCGAGGCAGCCTTTGCTCTTGCCCGGAAAGAAGAACGTCATGCTGTGGAAACATATTCAGATTTGATCACGGACGAGTTGAACGTAAAGAAAGTACGATTATTAGATGCCAGTGACGAAGTCGCATCCTTTGTCGTCAAGCCCCTTCCCAAGCAACTGGGCAGTAAATACGGCAGCAAATTTCCAGCACTGGCAAAGGCTATCTCAGCGTTGGATGCTGGCAACCTGGCTCCTGACCTCATCGCTGGTCGACCCGTATCGGTGACATTGGACGGGCAAGTGTATGAGATTCAGCCTGACGAAGTCGAAGTACGCGCACAGGCAAGAGAAGGATTTACAGTTGCCGCTGATGGAGCCTACCTGACCGCGCTCGTTACTGAACTGACCCCTGAATTAGTATTGGAAGGGTTGGCACGCGAATTTGTCCGCAGGCTGCAAGATCTGCGCAAGACTTCAGATCTAAATGTGGCAGACCGAATCAGAGTCAAAGTAAATGCGACCATGCGCCTGAAAGAGGCCATTGAAGCCAACCGGGATTATGTCACAACGGAGACATTGACAGTGGAATTGAGTCTTGCCGAACTGGATCCAAAGTCCGCAGAAGCGGTGGAGGAGTTCGATGGAGAAAAAATGACCATCCTGTTGGAAAAATCCGCTTGAGCCCATCAACAACGACAAAGCGATGGACGGTTGTCCATCGCTTTTGTTTTACCCGGTAAATATTGGCTGACATGAGAATTCGTCAATACCAATGAAAATTACCCCGGGATCTTAACAAGGGATTTTTCAGATTTGTCCATTAAATATAGTTTGGCTGAAAACGGAGTCGTGGAAAACAGTGCGAAAACCATCAAGAACCAGGCGAAGGACTCCAATTCTAAAAAGAAGCTCAGGCTGGAATTTACAATGATAATGATCAACATCAACAAAACCGGAAAGAAACCAGCGATACTTTGATCATTGATTACATTACGTATAACCCTGTAAAGACAGAATAACACGGTAATGATCAATAAGGAAACGCCGATCAACCCTAAATGAAGGAAAATATCAATATAACCATTATCGGATACTAAGGGGGGAAGGTCCCAATTTATCTTACTCATTGAAGCGATTCTGAAATTATTACTCTCCCATGTTGCTCCCAATCCATTTCCAATGATCGGAGCATTTTTAAAACCCGTTTCAAGCAGGAATGACCAAAAGGGGAGCCGGCCGGTGAGAGATGCATTTCTATTCAATAGACCGAAAAGGAAATTCAGATTCAGAGATCCCAATACCAGAATCACGATACATGCCAATGCAAGCGTAATGTAATGAATTTTCTTTAATTGATTTTTTAATTTCACCCAGGCAAAGGAAAGGAGAAAACCGAGGTTGATAACAACAAATAAAATGATGGCGGTCGCACATTTGCTTAAAAAAACCAGCAATGCGGTAAGCAAATAAAATAGGATGTTGCCCAGGATGGGCAATATTTTCTTCTTTGATTTGGCAATATTAAAGACTGCCACCAGGTTTCCGAATGCCATCATTGGCCCCATATAATTCTTTGACCAGAAAATCCCCCGCCATGCGCCGTAATATGGGTAGCCTATATGAGTTCCTGATAATGGGTCCACCAAGGCAAAAATAAATGTCACGATTGCGAGACAAAAAAGAAACCACTTCAACTCTTTGTATATGAAGGTATCCTTATGAACCAGCCCGGTATAAGCAGCGATTGATGTGCAACCCAGAAGAACGATCCCCTTATAAATCGTTGCCACCACATTAGTGCTCCAACCAATGGAGATCAATGCGAAAACGACAAAGATCAGAAGAATCCAATTCCTTTTCCAAAAATTGATATATCGTTGGATCACTAAATTTTTGTAGGCGAAAAAGGCAAAAATCAGGATCAACAGCAGCCATAAAACCATCTCATGAACCGTCTTCTCAAAGGGTTGCGTTTCCAGGGATAACAATCCATCCCCGATAATCCTTCGAATGGTAAGAAAGAGAACAATAAAATACGCGATGGTTTCAGCAGCAACCAGGAATCCTTTTCTTAGCATACGCTCCTTATTGGTCTCTTAATATGCCCCCTTGCCTAGGATGACGGTCCAGATGGTTCGGATCAGGATCTGAATGTCCAACCAAAGAGAATAGTTAGTAATGTAATACAGGTCGTCCTCGGTATGCAGGTGCATCGTGCGTTCACTTCTTCCATTTACCTGCCACCATCCCGTGAGGCCAGGCGGTACTGCGAACCGCTTTCGCTGCCAGGGTTGATATTTTTCAACGAGGTATGGCAATTCCGGACGTGGACCCACCAGGCTCATCGTTCCGATGACGACATTGAGGAACTGCGGTAGTTCATCCAGGCTGAACCTGCGTAGAAAACGTCCGAAACCAGTAATGCGCGGATCCTCCTGATTCTTATGGATCAGATTCCCATCAAGATCAGTCTGTTCCACTTGATCTTTTATCTGATCAGCATTCTTCACCATTGTCCTGAACTTGTACATTTCGAAGATGCGCCCATTTTCTCCAACACGTTTCTGAAGAAAGAAAACAGGCTTTCCATCTACAATCAATATCATGAGTGAAATCACGATCATAAAAGGAAAAGCCAGGATCAAACACAGTAATCCGAGGATCAGGTCAAAACCTCGTTTGACCAATCTCTGGAACTCACTCAGAGCCGGAGCTCTGAGATCCACCATGGGGACTCCAGCGAAATCCTCGATATCAGTCTTATATAGTGCCAGGTCAAAAAAGCCCAGCGCCACCCACACTTTTATGGGTAGATCCGTGGTGACATTAACAACTTCGTTCATCCTTTGATAGATAGAATAAGGCAGGGCGATTATGATGTCGGTAATGGCGGATTCAGTCACGAGTTGTCGAATATCAGCGAATCTTCCAATCAGTTCCGGATGGGTTTTCTCCAATCCTGTGTCATCATCAACATAACCGATACATTGCAGGTTATTTATGCTAGCTTTCTCGATTTGTTCCCGGATACGCATTCCCAAAGGACCAGCACCAACGATCAACACCCTTCGTGGAACATCCGGCCAATTTTTCCTCAAGCGAAAACTGAGCCTGGCCATTCCGCGCCAGGATAGAAATAAAAGGTACACGATGAAGACAAACGTGAAGAATAATGCCCTGGAAATCTGCCTGTAGGATAGGTAAAGAATTCCTGCCATTGAGATCGATGCGATCACACTTGCCAGGGTGAGCATGGCATACTCATCCGCGGCGCGCAGATATTTTCGACCATCATAGATTGCGAAAGCAGAGAGAATTCCAACCCATATGAGAGGAAAACCAATAAAAATTCCCGGAGGTAAATTGACTTGTTCCGGGATTGATTTTATATAAGGGATCCTGTCCAGGAAAGGTCGTAATACCACCGCAACCTTCAATCCAACCACAACCCATAAAGCATCCAAAAGCATGGAAAAGATTGCAAAGTTGATCGAAAATCGCCGGAGCATCCTTATGCCTTTCCTTTATCCGGGTTCAGTATACCCAATAATTCCAGAAGAGCCAATATAATAAAGCGCGGGTTATTATAAAGGTAACGCCTTGCCAAGCGACGGGGTTCATGAAGAATACGGAATAACCATTCCATTCCGATCGTCTGCATCCATTGTGGAGCTTGAGGCTTTTTTCCTGCATGAAAATCGAATGCGGCACCCACTCCCAGCATGACTGTGGATATCTTTTCTTTGTGTTCAGCCATCCATAATTCCTGTTTTGGACAGCCTAGCCCGACGAACAGGATGCGTATCTTGGAGTCATTAATCGCCTTGATTATTCCTATGTCTTCCCGGTTATCCAATTTTCGGAAAGGTGGACTGAAAATATAATTTACCAATAGAGAGGGGAACCGTTCATGCATATTCAAGACAAGTTTTTTCAGGGTGGGCTCATCTGAACCATAGAAACCGACAGGGATTTGTTCCTTTTCCGCCCTCTCCAGCACATGGAGCATGAGCAGTGGCCCATATACACGTGTCTGGTTTTTGACACCCTTCATGCGCATCATCCATACCAAAGGCATGCCATCCGGTGTTACAAGGTCAGCATGATTGATCACCTCTTGGTAGGCTGCGCAATCGTGGGCTTCCATGAGAACATGAACGTTCGAGATACAGATATAGCGGCTTTGGCACTCTTTCGCCCATCCAATTATTTTCGATGAACTATCTTTATAATTCGTAATATCTAGTGGTGTTCCCAATACGGGGATTTTCACCATGCTTACTCCATCCATTTTAACTATTTTTCCAAGATTTATTTCAATAGAAGGTAAATTCCATCACAGAATATTGAAAAATGGAGATAATATATTTCGAAAAAATCCAGTGATCTACTTAATAAAGATAGATATTTCATAACTCTCCCAATTCTACCCCTTTCAACGCGAACAAGTATCTACTTGTATAATATGCCTATGCCCGTGGTTCTTGTAATTTCCCGGTATTTCCCTCCTCTTAGTTCTGCGGGTTCTTCTATCCGTTTGATTAAGCTGATGAAATTTGCCTCGGAACAAGGCTGGTCTTTTAAAGTCTTGACACAGGATCCCGAGCGACCGGTCATCCCAGAAAAACGACTTAGTGAATTCTTGTTGGCTGAAATTCCAGCGGGAACTGATATCCTGCGAATTGGAAATCCTTTTTTTGGAGGCGGGATAGTTGCCCGGCTGGGTCGAAAGATGGCAGGGAATTCATCCCTTCCCTGGGGTTTATCGGTTGTCTGGCAGGGCTGGAAACAGCTACATCAAGCCAGGCCCGATATTATTTTTGTTAATACGCCTCCATTCTCCAATATTATGGCTGGCATGGCATTGGCTGCATTGTTTTCCATTCCATTGGTAGTGGATATAAAAGATGATTGGGTCGATTCACCTGCATATTGGAAAAAAGGTCCTTTTCGCAGGATGATTGAAAACTGGGTTGAGCAGCAGGTTATACGGAAAGTGTTTGCAACGATCACTGTCACACGTACCAGTTACGATGCCTGGAAACGACGATATCCATCGCCAGCACTGGCCAAGAAAATATTCTATATTCCCAATGGGGGAGATTTGGATGAGTATCGGATCCTTTGGAATCGTAAGCGAAAGCCAGAAAGTGATAGATTCCTGCTCCTTACAGCTGCGGCTGGATACCGTCCGGATTATCGTGATTTATCTTTTTTCTTGGAAGCGCTCGAACAAATCTTTGACCGTGTTCCTCTTACTCGAGACCTTGTAGATATTGAAATAGTCGGAGAAGAACCAGACGATCGTTATATGTCCTGGTTCAAGAGCCATATGCCTAAGGCATCTGTGCAATATTCTGGCATTCTCAACCGGCTGGCGCTGGTGGAACATTTATGGAAGGCTGATTTATTTTTCCTCGTTCAACCTCAACATAACTTCACAGCGATCTCCGCGACCCTCTACGAATTTTGGGCAGTCGGAAAGGCTCCAGTGCTGCTATTTTCTGAGACAGGAGCATCAAGCAGCCTCGTTATTGAAAACCACCTTGGGGGGCATTATCAATTCAGCCAGGTAGAAGAAGCGTCTCGCTATATCGAACAGGTTTACCAGGCATATTGCGAACACCATCCAATTTGGATCGAACGATCAGGGGTAGAAATGTATGACCGCCGAAAACTGGCACAACAAATGCTGACCATCTGGGAAGATGCGTTGAATGAGAGGCGATGAGTGGAATTTCCTCCAGTTTTAGTAGTCATGCCGCTGTATAACGCCTTCCCTTTTGTGCGGTCAGCTATTGAATCAATCCTTTCCCAAACTTATCCGAATTTCCATCTCCTTGTGATTAATGATGGTTCGACTGACGGGAGTGAACAGGTAGCAGCCTCGTTTAATGACAGCCGTGTGATCCTCTGGCATCAGGAAAACCAGGGGCCGGGAGCTGCCATGAACCGTGCTACACAGTATGCACTACATCAAAAGATCCCCTATCTTGCTCGAATGGATTCAGACGATATTTCTATGCCCAACCGTCTAGAAACACAAATCCTGCTGCTCGAAAAATATCCAGCTGCGGCAGCATGCAGCGCGAATTGCCAATATATCGATGCAGAATCGGCGCGAGTTATCGGCTCATCCACAGTATCCGCTTCACCAAGTTTGATTAAGTGGGAAATTACCCATGGACTGCGCGGTCTTATTCAAGGAGCTAGCGTTTTTCGATCAAAAGCCTTGGCTGAAATTGGCGGATATAGAGTTAAGTTTATTAATGCTGAAGAGGTGGACATCTACCTTCGCTTAATCGATCGAAACGAATTGCGTAACTGCAAGGAATTCCTGTACAACATTCGCATGAGGACTGAGAGTCTTTCAATTAGTAAAGTTCACCAGAATGTCTTATACCAGTTTTATGCCTTGGACTGTGCTAAACATCGACACAATGGAAAACAGGAACGTGAATTCGATGCGTTTATAAAGTCGATATCTTGCCACACAAAATCCCAAATAATGCGCGAAGAATTTCAATTAAAACTCTGGCGAAACCATCTGCGAACAAACCACTCATCACCCTTATTCTTTGCTGCTTTACTCGATCCCAGGCGAGTAGTGGTCCGTTGGCTTAGAAAATTTGTTGAATAAATACGAGAATAATTAATGACTAATAACTTTGCCCAAACTCATATGTTTGATAATAAATTTTTCTGGGAACATGATAGATATTGTGGTTTAGAGACCGAACGAATTAATTATACAGCCTCTTGGATACCGTTGGATACTATATCTATAATAGATGTAGGTTGTGGAAATGGCATACTGGTCAACAATCTCAAAACTTCCCATTTGGTTGTAGGTGTCGATCGGAGTTTTTCTGCGATAATGTATGTTAAAAGAAATCCTTGTCAAGCCGTTGTTTTTGATCTGCCATTTGCGGATCAATCTTTTGATGTTGGAATAGGAACAGAGGTTTTGGAGCATCTCCCTATAAAGGTGTTCAAGAAGAGTTTATCTGAAATATGTCGTGTATCAAGGAAATATATATTAATAACAGTTCCAAATAAGGAAAATCTTATTTATGGACATGTAGAATGTCCAAAATGCAAATGTCATTTTCACCCTGATTTTCATATGCAAAGTTTTAATAGGAATAAGTTAGTTTCGATGTTTTCTGACCTGGATCTCCCTTTTAAACTGTTGAAAATTAAAGGTATCTTTCCTTTCTGGAATTTGAAAGGTGTTGATTTTGTTCGAAAATTATTGGGCATGCCAGTAGATTTTCCTTTATTCGCTATATGCCCGCAATGTGGATACTTTAGCGAACGACCTTCCTTCACTGGAGATAGACGTATTACTCAGCTCAAGAAGATGATTAAAGAAACGGTAAAAAGTATCTGGCCTTATCGGATAAGAGAGTACCGTTGGTTAATTGCATTATATGCTAGGGAAATCAAGTGATCACACAGGAAATATGGGTATTATGAATTGGTCATTTCATTGAATCGATAGGATTCTCCTTGTTTGGAAAATTAATTTCCGCAAACTAATAATTCAAGGAGTAATGATTTGAGACAAGGATTGGACAGGTCTGGAAAAGCCTTCTTTGTAGATGTGATAAAACTTGTTTCCGGGTCTGCCATTGCACAGATTCTGATGGTTTTGTTTTTACCGATTCTTACACGCTTTTATTTCCCTTCTGATTTTGGCGCATATTCAATATTTGCATCCATCACTGGCATAATCTCTGCGATTTCATGCTTGCGTTATGAAAATGCCATTTTACTCCCAAAGACAGATGAAGAAGCTGCCAATATGATGGGGGTAAGTTTATTTATGTCAAGCGCTGTTAGTTTGTTGATGGTACCGTTCATTTGGTTGGGTGGACCATTATTATTATCCATATTGAAAATGCCCAGTCTTGGAGAGTATTTATGGCTTATTCCCCCTATCACCTTCTTCGGAGGTGCAACATTAGGGCATCCAGCTCTAAATAATTGGAATACCCGAAAAAAGAGATTTGGACGCATATCTATCATTCAAGTGATAAATGCTGTAATCATTGTGGGATGGCAAATTAGTGCTGGAATAGTTGGAAGGGCGACAGGAGGCAGTTTGATTGGAGGGGTATTTGTAGGATCAATCATCTCAACCTCTCTCCTTGGCTGGTTGGTTTGGAGGGAGGGTAGAGATATTTTCATTAAAAATATTAACTTTAAGGATATGATTTCAGGGATAAAACGTTATCGAAAATTCCCTTTGTATGATAGCTGGGCAACCTTATTAAATAGTGTTTCATGGCAATTGCCAATATTTGTTTTATCATTTTATTTTTCGCCTATAGCGGTTGGATTCTATGCCCTTGGTAATAGCGTTCTTCGAATACCAATGAATCTCGTTGGTTCCGCAATTGCGCAAGTATTTCTTCAGCGAGCTGCTGAAGCAAATATCAAAAATGAATTGGCAATAATCGTCGAAAGAGTATTTCGATATTTAGTCGTCCTAGGAATGTTTCCAATGCTTTTACTTTCTATAATTGGAAGAGATCTTTTTATCGTTTTATTTGGCAATAATTGGGCAGAAAGCGGGGTCTATGTTCAAATATTAAGTATTTGGATGTTTTTCTGGTTTATATCATCACCTTTGTCAGTCCTATTTCGTGTTTTGGAAAAACAAGGATTTCTACTCCTATTGAATATTGTAATATTCTTAACACGACTTCTATCATTAATTATTGGAGGATGGTTCAACAACGTCTATCTTGCTTTGGTATTATTCTCAGTATCAGGGATTATAGTTTACGGTTATCTAAGTCTAGCAATTACCTCATTTTCTGGGGTATCGAAAATGCGAATTGCTCAGATTTTATTAAGGAACTTGCTTTTATTCATTCCATGTGGATCATTAATCTTGATAATACAAAAGTACATACCTTCTCCAGTTTTGATAGTGGTTATTGCAATTGGTATTCTAGGATTATATTTCCTTTACTTCTTTCTTTCCGAGACCAAAAGTATGCATTTGGTTAAAAGGGAATAGCATTTTGGTCACCAAGAGAATGAAAGTATGTTATTTTATATGGAGAGACTAAACCTGGTTATCTCTATCTGATACTTCTATAGATTCAAGGTCTTATCATGGAGAGGATTCTCTTCTCTCAATTGGTTAAGAAGATATTACATTACTTTTCTGAGGTTAAATGTTTAAGAAACGAATACTAAACTTTCACAATATCCTGATGGTTGTCCTTTTTTCCTTTCAATTCGTCTGGATATTCAGTCTCATCATTGCTAAATACGGCTCACTGGTTATAAATAAAGAAGTGGGTCTGGATTACCTGCTGTATTATTCAGCGGGTTATATCTTTCGATATGATTCACCGGAGCAGCTCTATGACCTGTCCTTGCAGAGGCAGGTACAAGCTACCATTGTCCCGGAAAAAAACCAGGAACATTTCTACCCTTTCAACCATCCACCGATTCTTGCTCCACTGATGGGTTGGGTGGTGTCCGATAATTACCTGGCATCTTATCTGAGGTGGGTGATTTGCCTGGTATTATTTCAACTGATCGCAATGGGGGTGCTCCTGAGATTGATGATCCGTGTTTTCAAGTGGAAGGGAAAGGATCTTATTCTGGTAATTCTCTCAGGCCTGTTCTTCTATCCAGCCATCGTGGCTTTTATCCGTGGACAGGATTCCTCTTTCTTCCTGTTAGGAATTTGCCTGTGGGTACTCGGTTTGATGAGATCTAACGATAAGGTCGCCGGTCTTGGTCTAGCGATGACACTGATTCGCCCTCAAATTGCGTTAGTTCTGGCATTCCTGTTCCTATTCAAGAAACAACGCATCTTATTATGGTTTCTTCTCTGGAGCTTGATCCTGCTCATCTATTGTTATTTATTTATTGGATGGACAGGACTATATGGGTTTGTAAAAGTATTAATTTTTAGCGGGCAGGGACTTGGTTTTGACGTGGAGAAAATGGCTACATTGATGGGAGCGGTCTTGCGATGGTTCCCCGGAATTGATCCTAGCCTGCTTCATTTCGTGGGTTATCTGGGATATTTCCTGGCGATTGTCCTCTTAAGCATCCTCTGGGTAAGGAGTACCAAGATTGGATTTTTACAGATAAATATTGCCATCCTGTGTACCATCCTGTTCGCGCCTCATTTTCATGGACATGACTTACTAATTCTGCTGGTTCCAAGTATTGGTGTTGCCTACATCTTGTCCCAGAAAAACCTCCTGGAGATGAAGTATGCCACGCTAATTCCGTTGGCAGTATCGGTTCTTCTCATTATTGGGGATATTGGGACATGGATATTTGTAGTCTACCTGGTCATTTTTGCATTGATGTTGCTTTCTTGGCGTCCAGAATTGTTATTTCGAAGCCTTCACATTCAGACGGGATAGGATGGATTTTCCAGAATTCTGGATCCTTTATAGAATTTTAATGAACGTGTCCAGAGGATAGAGAGGCGCTTTCATTTCGTTAATCCGAGTAAGGGTGAGAAAATGACCACTAGGATACATCCTTTGACGATCGACCGTTGGAATGACTACGAGCAACTTTTTGGTCCGCGCGGAGCATGTGCAGGCTGCTGGTGCATGTATTGGAAACTACCGCGCAAAGATTTTACTGTCGGTCAGGGAGATATGAACCGATTGGCTCAGAAGAAAATCGTTACCTCCGGTCAGATTCCAGGCTTGATTGCATACGTGGATGGATTCCCGGCTGGTTGGTTGGCGGTGGAACCCAGGGAAAATTACCTGGTATTGAATAATTCCCGCATATTGAAAAGAATTGACGAGCTCCCGGTCTGGTCAGTGACCTGTTTCTTCGTAGCTAAAAAATATCGCAACTCAGGGCTCACCGTGGCATTGTTGAATGCAGCAATTCGATTTGTTGCAAAACAAGGCGGGAAGGTGATAGAAGGCTACCCTGTCGATCCCCTCTCCAATGGCAAGATGCCGCCGGTGTTCGTGTACACGGGATTAATGTCAGCATTCAAACAAGCAGGGTTTGTGGAAGTGGAGCGCAGGTCGGAAAAGCGGCCAATAATGCGATATTACATCAATTAAAAAAATCTCCCCAGGGTGATGTTCCTGGGGAGGAAATTTATCCGACAAACCTATGTCTTTCGAACGCAATAATTTGATCCTAAGTGGACACTTGTAGAAGAAACCGTTATAAAAAATCCTATAATCCTTCGATCAAATCAGATGGCACGACAGCCGTTCCAACAATCCCAGGACCGGTATGAACGCCCAGCACGGGGGAAATACGCAGTATTTCCATTTTCTTGATATTCAACTTCTCACGCATTAATTCTGCCAGTGCGTCTGCACTCTCGGCAAAGCGTCCGTGAAGAACCGTAGCCCACAGGGGGATCGATCCATACATATCTGCAATGTGGTCAACGATCACACCAAGGTTTTGAGTAATCGTACGACCTTTGGATACAGTGGTGTATTTTCCATCATTATGATCGACCCGGATCACTGGTTTAATCTTAAGGACAGAACCCATCAACGCCTGGACGCGTCCAATGCGCCCTCCACGGGCCAGGTATTCGAGGGTATCCAGGGTGTAGATGACCTCCGTGGTATCTCGAATCCGTTCCAGCCGTTCCAAAATGGCTTTCAAACTCCAACCGGCTTTGGCCGCCCTGGCTGCCGCAAGTACCTGGAAACGCTCACCACCGGAGAGAGTCATCGAATCTATTACATTTACCACAGCTTCTTTAATGTGTTCAGCGCCAACGCGGGCTGAGTTGATCGTTCCGCTCAGACCTGAAGAAACATGAATGGATATAATATTCTTGCTCACCTTGGCTAATTTCTGATAGATTTCATTAAAGACACCACTGGATGGTTGTGCAGTGGAGGGAATTGCAGGACGCATGGCTTCCAGGCGGTTGTAAAATTCATCTGCAGTAATGTCTGCGGAATTGACCTCTCCTTCCGGGAATTGAATATAGAGGGGCACCTGAACGATTCCCATCGATTCAAGTTCTTCGTTTGGTAGATCAGCTGCGCAGTCGGTAACAATTTTCATTTGGTCTCTCTTTCATCAATATGTATTATTATAATCTGATCTTTGAGGAAATCTTAGAATTCTAATTTTCTCCTAATTATCAACTGTGTTCTTAAGATTGTAACCCAGGATTGTGAATTTACAAGCTTGCATACATATCAATCATCTAACAAACAGTAATCAGGTATCCTTTGTAATCACCTTTGTGTACCAACCATCCTCTGGACAAGGTATTGATCCATCGAACTGCATGTCGAAATCAATATTATTCTTCCCCAAATTCCACACAAAAGTAAAAGACGAAGTACAATCGCTCCCATGCCAATCAATCAACCGGTCATTACCACAAATGGCGGTTTACGTGCTACCTGGGCTGAGATCAACCTGACACGACTCAGTCAGAATTTAAATGCCATTAGGACACATGTTGCCCCGGCAAAAGTGATGATTGTTGTAAAAGCGAATGCCTATGGACACGGATTGGCTGAAGTAGCAAAGCATCTCTCCCCTCATGTTGACTATATCGGTGTGGCAGTGCTTGAAGAAGGGATTCTGCTGCGAGAGCTGGGGATCCTCGCCCCCATCCTTGTCCTGGGTGGTATTTGGGGTGACCAGATCCCAAGTTACCTGCAAAACAACCTGACCCTGACTGCTTCGTCGGTGGAACGGCTGGAACAGATAAATAACGTCGCCAAACAAATGGGTGTGCAAGCGAAAGTACACCTGAAAATTGATACGGGGATGGAACGAATTGGAGTTCATTATTACAATGCAGGAACAATCCAAGCAGCAGCTTTGTCATGCAAGAATGTGGAAGTGGAAGGCATTTTCTCGCATTTTGCCAATTCCGATGCTGCTGATCTGATACATGCCCGCCTGCAGTTGGAAAGGTTTAATGAAGTCATTCGATTTTACGAAAAACATAGCCTCCCGACACCCATCCGCCACATCGCAAATTCCGCTGCGATCGTACTGCTGCCGGAAAGTATTCTTGACATGGTTCGCCCAGGAATCATGCTTTACGGGGTGTATCCTAACCCTGAAATAGACCATACTATTCCCGTACGACCGGCACTCACCTGGAAATCAAGGGTCGTTTATTTCAAAATTGTAAAGGCAGGGCATGCGGTAAGTTACAACTCCACCTGGCAAACTGACCATCCGGTTCGTATCGTAACGCTCCCGGTTGGTTACGGTGACGGTTATTTTCGCAGCCTTTCCAATAAGGCCCAGGTGATCATTCGCGGAAAGAAATATCCCCAGGTGGGAATTGTGTGCATGGATCAAATGATGGTCAATATCGAATTGGATTCTGCGTACAACGGGGATGAGGTGATCCTGATCGGTGAATCAGATCGCGAATCGATTACAGCCCAGGACCTGGCTGATTGGGCTGGTACAATACCATACGAAATCTTAACAAATATCAATACGCGGGTTCCACGCATATATATCGAGGAGGATAACATTTAATGGAATCACCTGAGTCGACAAACCGGGTAAAACGTTTTAACCCGGTTAATCTATTTATATATCTACGAAGTCATTTCTCGGATTATCTCTTGCTGTTACTGGGTGGTACGGTCATCATCGGATTAGACCAGTGGACAAAAGCCCTTGTACGGGCAAAGATCCCGCTGGGTACGGATTGGCTACCTGATAGCTTGAGCTGGTTATTGCCCTATGCCCGTATCCGCCACTGGTATAACACCGGGGCTGCATTTGGCATCTTCCAGAACGGAAACCTGGTTTTTACCATTCTTGCCATCATCGTTATCATTTTGATTCTATATTATTTTCCTCGCACCCAAAGGAATGATTGGTGGCTGCGCATAGCGATGATTTTACAATTCTCCGGGGCAGCCGGAAATTTAATCGACCGCCTGCTATTTGCCCATGTCACCGATTTTCTTTCTGTAGGAAGATTTGCGATATTTAATGTGGCAGATGCAAGCATTTCTGTGGGGGTTGCCGTACTCATACTCGGTGTCTGGCTAAAAGAACGAGCGGAGAAGAAGCAAGCGCAAGGTGAACATGTCGTAAAAGATGAGGCACAGGGTGGGTGATCGAATTGAAAAATTTATTTTTTCTGAAAGCAACACCGAAAGGTTGGACATATTCCTGACAGCCTGCCTGCCTGAATTTTCAAGGGCACGAATTCAAAGGTTGATCAAGGACGGGCATGTCCGGGTGGATGATCAAGCCGCCACCAAAGGCGGTCGGAATCTTGAGGTTGGAGAAAAAATCGAAATATCCATCCCTCCACGAATCCCGAGCAACCTGGTGGCTGAGAATATTCCCCTTGAAATCGTTTATGAAAACAGCGACCTGGTTGTTGTGAATAAGCCAGCCGGGATGGTTGTCCACCCTTCGCCAGGACATAATAGTGGTACTCTCGTCCATGCAGCCTTGGGTCATATTCCCGACCTGGAGGGGATTGGAGGCGAGGAACGCCCCGGGATAGTCCACCGACTCGATAAAGATACCTCCGGATTGATTGTCATCGCCAAGAATGAACGGGCACACCGCTGGCTTCAGGAGCAATTCAAATCTCGCAAGGTTGAAAAGAGATATATTGCTCTGGTCGATGGGAAGCCGCCCACGCCCACAGGGCGGGTGGAAGCTCCGATTGGCAGGAATACCACGCATCGAAAACTAATGGCAGTCGTACCGCTGGAGAAAGGCCGCGAAGCCATCACCGAATACAGCACGCTGGAAGAATTCCCGGATCATACTTTGCTCCGCGTCCATCCATTGACGGGAAGGACTCATCAGATCAGGGTTCATCTGGCTTTCTTGAAATGTCCCGTGGCAGCGGATACGGTTTATGGGAAGCACAAGCCAACAGTTGGATCAGGGAGGCATTTTCTCCACGCCAGCAGTCTTAAAATAATACTTCCAGGGGAGGAGCGCGCCAGGAAATTTGAGGCGCCTCTGCCGCAGGATTTACACCTGGTGCTCGAGCAATTGAGAAACAGAAAGGATTAATCCATGGATGTTATCGACCTTCGATCCGATACCGTGACAAAACCGACACCTGAAATGCGTGAAGCGATGGCGAAGGCTGAAGTGGGTGATGATGTCTATGGTGAGGATCCAACTGTAAACAGGCTTCAAGGAATTGCGGCAGATATGATGGGAAAAGAAGCTGGCCTGTTCGTGGCTTCAGGGACGATGGGAAACCTGGCAGGTATTTTGGCCCATTGTCAGCGCGGAGACGAGGTTATCGTTGGGAACAAAACCCATATATTCCTTAATGAAGCAGGTGGAATGTCAGTTCTGGGTGGAGTCCATTCCTATCAGCTGCCCAACCGATCCGATGGATCGCTAGCATTAGAAGAAATTGAGGCTGCTATTCGCACGGATGATCCGCATGAGCCAATAACGAGACTGATCTGCCTGGAGAACACCCATAATCGTTGCGGTGGCACTTACCAGACCCCCGGGTATATGGAACAGGTAGGTGATATTGCTCAACGGCATGGCCTAAAAGTACATCTCGATGGGGCGCGAATTTTCAACGCTGCAGTTGCCCAGGGATTAAATGTTAAAACACTCACCGAGCCTGTGGATTCAGTGACATTTTGCCTAAGCAAGGGCCTCTGCGCGCCTGTGGGATCGATATTAAGCGGTTCGAATGAATTGATCCGAAGAGCTCACCGTGTGCGAAAAATGCTGGGTGGAGGGATGCGCCAGGCAGGGATCCTGGCAGCCGCCGGGATCATTGCCCTGGAGACTATGACTTCGAGACTGATGGAGGATCACCAGAGGGCGAAAAAACTTTCAGAGGGTTTAAAAGTGATCCCAGGTGTTGTACTCGATAATGAGATTCCGGCTACGAATATGGTGTTCCTATCGCTAACGGATGATATAAAAAAGAATGCAGCGGAAATTTCCGAAATTTTACAGCAAAAAGGTGTGCTTGTTGACCAAACAGGGAAACGTAGTTTCCGGCTTGTTTTGCATTATGGGATTGATGATGCCGGTGTTGCGAGCACCGTTACTGCCTTTAGTACTGCCTTAATGTGAACGCAAAGAAACCAGAAACTAAATTTATATCGAAACAATTAATACAGTAAAGACAATCGTTTCATAATGGAAACGATTGTTGATTCTTACGGGCGTATCTGCACAATTATCAGGAGGATAAGGTTTCTTACAAAAGAGTAGCTGGACCATACCGATTCCATTCTCCAGGAGGGACCTGAATAATATTCCCATCGAGTAGTTAAGATATAATTCCTTCGGACCTTGGGATTATTTGACTCCGGAGACTGTATATGCAAATCTCATTGGAAACAATCGATCGACTAACCCAGGCAATTCGATCCAAAACCCGATCTGAAATGCGCATAGGGATAATCCTGGGTACTGGATTGGGAAAGATTGCCCAGGCGATTCAAGATCCAACCAACATTCTGTACCAGGATCTACCCGGTTGGCCTGTTTCAACAGTTTTGGGCCATACCGGTCAACTGGTGATAGGAAAATTGGAAAATCAAGCAGTCCTGGTAATGCAAGGGCGGATTCATTATTATGAAGGATACTCCATGCAACAAGTCACATTACCGGTGAGGGTGATGCAGCGACTTGGAATTGGCATCCTGATCGTCACGAATGCTGCGGGAGCAATCCATCCGGATTTTATTCCTGGTGATGTGATGTTGATCACGGATAATCTGAACCTGGCTGGAATGACCGGATTAAATCCCTTGATCGGTCCCAACCTGGATGAATTTGGACCTCGCTTCCCTGATATGAGTCAATCCTATGACCGCGAGATGTGCGATCAGGCTCGCAAAGTGGCTATCCAAGAAAAATTGGTTTTACGCGAAGGTGTATACGCCGGATTGAGTGGCCCATCATTTGAATCACCAGCGGATCTGCGATTCCTCCGCACGGCTGGAGCAGATGCAGTGGGGATGTCCACTGTCTCCGAGGTGATCGTGGCTCGTCATGGAGGAATGCGGGTATTGGGCTTTTCAGGGATCAGTAATAAAGCCAACCTGGATGGGAACACTGTCACCTCTCACGAGGAAGTCCTGGAATCAGGCAACCTTATTGCTCCCAAGTTGGAAATTCTCATCCGAGGTGTCCTGCGGTCTTTATAGCTGGTGAGATGGAATTCATTTTACATTTCTTTACCAAATATGAAATTCCAATCTACCTTCTCCTTGCCATCGGGGTGTTTATTTCCTGTCGGAGCATCCTGCGAGCCCGGCATGAGTTGCGTGAATCCATCTATGGGTTAGAGCGGGAGACAGCTCATCGACGCACCAACCAGGCGGTAACCGCGCTGATTTTACTTGTTCTCCTGGCCTTGACTGAGATGGCGATGAAAATATTCTTGATACCAAATTTACCGGCATTTGCTTCGCTTTCCACTCCAACCATGAATGCTCTAACGACACAGACAGGCACAATCTCCCAGGATTTAACTATTCCCATTGGAATGCAGACATTAACTCAAATCCCCACGGCTTATGTGAGTGGTTGTACCTCCAATCAAATCATGATCTCTTCACCCAAACCTGGTGAATTGATTCAAGGAAAGGTGAGGATTATTGGTACAGCGGACATCCCGAACTTTGGTTTTTTCAAATACGAGTTTGCGCCGATAAACACTGACCACTGGACAACAATACAAGCCAATCGGGAAATTAAGGATGACACCGAACTGGGTTCCTGGGATACGAGCGAGGTTCCTCCTGGTGATTACGACCTTCGCTTGGTTGTTATAGATAATCAAGGTCAAGAGTTTCCCCCGTGCATCGTCCCATTGCGGGTTGCTGCTCCATAAGGAGAGACATGCCAGATATCCAGGTAAGGACCGCTGTTGCGACTGATTTATCCCCCTTGATGGCGATCGACCATTCCTGCCAGACCGATTATGTCTGGCAATTGGAGACCCAAAATGATGAAAACCAGATCGGGGCAATATTCCGGGAAATTCGATTGCCCCGTTCCGTGACGGTTACTTATCCTCGTCCGGTGAGTTCCTTGGCTGAAAACTGGAGTCGCAGGTCAGGTGTACTGGTTGCGGTTCTGGGTGGAAAGGCGGTCGGATATGTTCGTGCCAATGATGGCATCTTTCCGCGCACAGCCTGGATTCTTGACCTGGTGGTTGCCCCCCAATTTCGCCGGCAGGGAATTGCAAGGACTCTGGTGATGGCAGTCCAATCATGGGCGGTAGAAAGGGAAAATCAGCGGGCATTGCTTGAAATGTCATCAAAGAACAATCCCGCCATCCGCTTTGCAAAAAACCTTGGTTATGATTTCTGCGGGTATAATGACCAATATTACCTGACTCAAGACATTGCTCTTTTCTTTGCAAGATTCATTCGGTAGAGGTGCGGAAGGTTTGAATGCTTAATGGTTGGTTGCATGATCTATTAGTGGGGATAAGGACGATCAATGATATTCTCACTGCCGGGATTGCCATTACGGCTTTTTCGTTGTTTCTCTATTCATTGTCGTTCAATTTAAGAGATAGGGTGGCACGCTCATTCGCCATCATCCTATTGTGCGTGGTTGTGGTTTTCACATCCGAGGCATTGGAGAGTTCGGCAGCTTCCCAGGATACGATCGCCCTTTTCCTGCGACTTGAATGGCTGGGGATCATATTCCTTCCCCCTGCCTACCTGCATTTATCTGACGGTATCCTGGTCACTACAGGACGCCCTTCGCGCGGGCGAAGGCGGATTGTTATCCGTGCGATGTATTTCGTCTCAGCGATTTTCCTTTTATTGCTGGGTTACGGGACTCTTCTGGGTCCGATCGTGATGACGGGTCAGCCTGCGCCTCACCTCCAACGCACCATCGTAACAGAAATCTTTACAGCATATTATGCCATCACGATGATCCTGGCATGGATAAATTTCAGCCGCGCGTACCGACATACATTGACCCGTTCAGGCCGCAGGCGCATGCTTTATCTATTGGCAGGTGCCACAGCCCCAGCGCTTGGTTCATTTCCTTATCTTCTTTATGGATCTGCTCTGGCAGAAAACCACCCTTACCTATTTTGGGGCATGGCGTTATTCAGCAATTTACTCGTGGGTGGGTTGATCGTTGTCATGGCGTATGCGGTGGCATTCTTTGGGGTATCATGGCCAGACAGGGTGGTCAAGAGCAGATTGTTCAAATGGATCATGAGAGGACCCGTCACCGCCTCTGCCGCTCTGGGTGTAATGACCATTGTCCGCCG
>Ga0315275_10000250_pt1 | contig 44341 bp, 38 predicted proteins | sample YL17G03_0_MG_FD_205557 | JGI IMG/M metagenome (GOLD analysis project Ga0315275, IMG submission 205557) | Sediment microbial communities from Yellowstone Lake, YNP, Wyoming, USA - YL17G03_0 | ecosystem: Environmental > Aquatic > Freshwater > Lake > Sediment | place: USA: Wyoming | collected... | reverse complement strand
GGCGCGAGCGGCGACGCCGGCGACTACTCCGACTTCTCAAAGGTGACGGAGGGCATCAAGGGACGCTTCCCGCTTCCCGACCTCTCCGCCGAGTACCGTATCGGCCGGCCCTGGGGTTACGTGGAGGTCGCTGGGATCGGCCGCTACATCAAGTGGGATGACGTGATCGACGACGAATTCGATCTCTCCGGCGAAGCCGTCGGCTGGGGCGTGAACCTCAGCACGAACCTCAAGATCCAGAAGGACACGATCCGTCTTCAGTTCGTCTACGGCGAAGGCATACAGAACTACATGAACGACGCCACCGTCGATATTGGCGCCAGCCCGAATCCCGGGAACGCCGTGACCCCCGTCGAGGGCAAGCCGATCCCGCTCATGGGAATCGTCGCGTTCTACGACCGCACGTGGAACGACAAGTGGACGAGCACGGCGGGCTACTCGATGCTCGATATGGACAACACGGAAGGTCAGGCGGACGACGCGTTCAAGACGGGCAAGTACGCGCTCGCGAACCTGCTGTACTACCCCGCGCCGAGCGTCATGCTGGGCCCCGAGTTCCAGTGGGGCCGCCGGGAGAACTTTAACGACGGATGGTCCGTCGATGACTTCCGCGTTCAGTTCTCGTTTAAGTACAACTTCTCCTACACCGTGGGTGGCTGACGGTGAACGGATCCAAGCGCGGTCCCGGCTTGGGTCGGCGGGCGGAGACGAGGGCGAGCCGCGCCGGAGCGCGCGGCGGGTCGAACACGGAGAAGTCGAATTGAAAGTGCGCGAAAGGAGAATGAAATGAATCGAATTCGTTGGTGGAATACCTCGCGTCTGCTGCTCGTCGCGATGGTGGCCGTCCTGGCGGCGGCGTTCGTCATCTCGCCGCTCGCGGCCGCCGACATGAGCATGCCGAGCGAGAAGGTGCTCCAGGCGTTGGTGCAGGACGCGTATGCCAAGTTCAAGGACGTGAAAGAAGGCGCATCCGCCGATTACATCCCCGAGCTTGCCAAGGTCCCCGCGGATCTTTTCGGCGTGGCCATCGTCACCGCGGATGGGAAAATCTACACGGCGGGCGACGTCGACTACGCGTTCACGATCCAGTCGGTGTCCAAGCCGTTTACCGCGGGGCTCGTGATGCAGCAGTACGGCAGCTCGGACGTCATTCTGGACAAGATCGGCGTGGAGCCGACGGGGCAGAAGTTCAACTCGCTCCTGGCGACACAAACCATACCCCAGGTGTCGGTGAACCCGCTGGTCAACTCCGGTGCCATCGCCGCCGTGAGTCTGGTCAAGGCCAAGAGCGCCGAAGACCGTTTTGCCCAGATCATGGGCTTTTTCGAGAAGCTCGCCGGCGAGAAGCTCACCGTGATCGAGGATGTGTACAAGTCCGAAGCTGCGACCAACCAGCGTAACCGCGCGCACGGCTACATCCTGTTCGTGAGCGATCGGATTTACAGCGATCCGATGGAAGCCGTGGACGTGTACACGCGCCAGTGTTCGATCGGGGTTACCGCCAAGCAGCTCGCCGTCATGGGCGCGACGCTGGCGAACGGCGGCGTCAACCCGATTACCAAGGCGCCCGTGCTCGACAAGAAGTACGTGCCGAAGGTGCTTGCCATCATGATGACAGCTGGCTTTTACAACGAGTCGGGGCTCTGGGCGTACACGGCGGGATTGCCGGCCAAGACCGGCGTGGGCGGCGGTATCGTGGCCGTGGTCCCGGGCAAGATGTCCATCGTGGGGTTCTCCCCGCGCGTGAACGATGCGGGCAACAGCGTTCGCTCCATGAAGGCGATCGAGTACATCTCCGATCAGTTGGGGACGAATCTGTTTGGGAGCGGGAAGTAACCCGGACCCGTTTCGTATGTGCTGAAAGAAAGAACAGGGGCCCCGGAGGGCCGCTGGATGATCGAGAAGGGCTGCGGCCCCGCAGGGGGCGCGGCCCTTTTTGTGTATCGGGGCTTGGTTTATCGTGCGGGGGTGCGGTCCATCCGGGCCCGCGTCGGCGACTGCGGCGCGACCGCAGCGCCGTCCGCGGCCGCGCGCCGATGAACGACCAGGGGAAGCGCCGTACCCGGCGGCGGGGAAACGGCTTTGTTCAATATGGATGAGAGAGGTAGGGTGTTTTTCCATAACAATCCTTGCCCTTCCGCGCCCCCCTGGACTAATATCCCCGAGGGAGAGATGCCAGAGTGGTTGAATGGGACGGTCTCGAAAACCGTTGAGTGCATTATGCGCTCCGAGGGTTCGAATCCCTCTCTCTCCGCCATAACCAACAGGCGTCGCGAATACGCTCGCTATCATCGGTGGGGATGTAGCTCAGCTGGGAGAGCACCTCGTTCGCAACGAGGGGGTCGGCGGTTCGAATCCGCTCATCTCCACCATTCTTGTTCGAGTATCATCGAGATCGTGCTAGACGGGGAGGTAGCGGTGCCCTGTTCCCGAAATCCGCTATAGCGGGGTTGAATTCCTGCTCGCGGGCGCCTGGCGTCGTCCCCTTGTTCTGTGGAAGTGGCGAAGATGATCAGGTCTCATGCAATGGCCAGCCACGAACCCCGTCAGGACCGGAAGGTAGCAGCGGTAACTGGTGTTAGGACATGTGATATGGGGCTACCTGGTCGGAGCTAACCCGTAGAGGAAGAGCGGTGTCAGCGTTCAGAGGCAGGTGCACGATCTCGTCATCGCGTCGGGGGAGGAAAGGTGAGCTACGAGGTCCTCGCAAGAAAGTGGCGACCACAGACCTTTGATGAGGTCGTCGGACAGGATCACATCACGCGGACCTTGAAGAAGGCCGTCGAATTGGGACGGCTTTCCCATGCGTATCTCTTGTCGGGTCCCCGGGGGTGCGGCAAAACGAGCACCGCCCGCATCCTCGCCAAAGTGATCAACTGCTCGGATCTTCACGGTGGAAATCCGTGCGACACGTGCGAGTCGTGCGTCGGAGTCATCCAGGGGAGAAATCTCGACGTCATGGAGATCGATGGGGCCTCGCACACGGGGGTGAACGAGGTCCGAGATCTCCAGGAGAGCATCGGGTACGTTCCGAGCCAGTTCAAGAACAAGGTTTACATCATCGACGAAGTTCATATGCTCTCGACGCACGCCTTCAACGCGTTGCTCAAGACGCTCGAAGAGCCTCCCGCCCGCGTCTATTTCATCTTCGCGACAACCGCACCCCATAAGATCCCCGATACGATCAAGTCCCGGTGTCAGAGACACCAGTTCAAACGGATCGAGGTGCGCGACATCGCGGGTCACCTCGAGAAGATCTGCATCGAGGAGAAGGTCAAGTTCGAGAAGGACGCGCTCCGCCTGCTTGCGCGAAAGGCCGAGGGGAGCATGCGCGACGGGCAGAGTCTCCTCGACCAGTGCATCACCGCGGCATCGGGCGACGTGAAAACGCAGGCAGTGAGAGACATCCTCGGGCTCCTCGACCAGGAGATGATCCAGAGGCTGGTCGGAGCGATCGCTGGCGGTCATCCCGACGCGGTATTGAAAGAACTCGATTCGGCGGTCCGCGAGGGCGTGGACCTCGAGGAACTTCTCAACGCTCTCATCGAGGGGTTCCGTGATCTGATGCTTCTCTCCGTCCCCGGCGATCTCAGCGATCTCATATTTCGTTCGGCGGACGAAATCGCCTCGATGCGCGGGCTGCTCGGCGGGCTCGAGCTTGGCGATCTGGTGACGATCGTCGAACGGCTCTGCAGTCTGAGTCCGAGGCTCAAGATGGCGAGCGACCCCAGAATCCTCCTCGAGAGCGTGCTCGTCGACCTCGCTCTTCTCGACCGTCAGGTGGGCATCCGCGAAGTCATCCGCAAGCTCGAGAGCTCGGGACCCGGCGCAAAACAAACCGGTCCCGCGGGATCGGGACCAGCGGGGTCTCGCTCGGCGGAGTCCGGTTCTGCAGGAGCCCGGTCCGGCGGCACGGGCGACCGTTCCTCGCGGGTGCTCCCGGGTGCCGGGAGTGACCCGACCACGCCGTCGCATCGTCGCGTCCCGACGGACGACGTGGACGAGGCAGCGGGTGCGGAAAATTCGAGCGCCCAGGTGACCGCCACGGTAGAGCCTTTTCCTGCCATCGAAGGGCGGACGGACGCGCGATCGGATACGGGGACGCCTCTCGAACTCGCACGTTCAACGGAGGCGTCCCGCGAGGACGAGGGAAACGCCCACGCCGTTGAGCTTGCCTCTGTGGATGCCGCGGACCAGCGCCGGGTGTGGGAGAGTTTTGTGACGCACGTCCGCCAGAAGAAAGTGACACTTGGCGTCTGCCTCATTTCGGGCACGCTCGAATCGATCGAAGGAGATCTCGTCAGGCTTCGGTTCGCGAAGGGGTGCTCTTTTCAGAAGGAACAGGTGGACGAGACGGCGAACAAGAAGTTTCTCAGGAGCATGACCAAAAAGTACTTCGGTCGGGATCTCGAGGTTGTGTGCGTGAGCGCCGAGGAAGGGCGCGAGACGCGGAAAAGACCAAAGGCTCCCGCCGCCGGCGAGCCGCTCAAACATGAGGGCGCGATAGACGACAATCCGCTGCTCAGAAAGATCATCGATGATTTCGATGGTGAGATCATCCGATATCATCCGAAATGAAGGAGAGAGGGTCTATGACGAACCTCGGCAAACTGATGAAGCAAGCGCAGGAAATGCAGCAAAAGATGGCCAAGCTCCAGGAGGAGCTTGCCGGCAAGGAGGTCGAGGCGACGAGCGGCGGGGGGATGGTGCGCGTGAAGATGAACGGGCAGCAGGAGGTCTTGAGCGTGCAGATCGACCCGCAGGTGTTCGCCGATGGAGACAAGGAGATGCTCGAAGACCTCATGGCGGCCGCTTTCAACGAAGCGCGTCGTATGGCTCTCGATCTCGCCAAAGAAGAAATGTCGAAGCTGACCGGCGGTCTGCCCATACCAGGGCTTTTTTGACGTCGACCGCCCGGTCGGGTTCCCGCCCACGGACCCCCGGTGTCAACGCGTTGTAAGGCAAGCTTCTTGCTTCTGGAAAGGAGTGCTGGATGGAGTACGGTTCCGAGACCCTGGCGAACCTCATCAGACAGTTCGCCAAACTCCCGGGGATTGGGCTCAAGACGGCCCAGCGCCTCGCGCTTCACCTTCTCCGGTCGAGCGACGAGGACGTGGAAAACCTGGGCTCGCTCATCCTCGAGCTCAAAAACAAGGTCGGATACTGCCGCGTGTGCGGCGGGATCACGGAAAACGAAACGTGTGCAATTTGCACGGATCCAGCCCGTAATCGGGAAATCATTTGTGTCGTCGAACAGCCCCAGGATGTGCTCGTGCTCGAGAAAACGGGGCGGTTCAAGGGGCTCTACCACGTTTTGCACGGGGTCCTGTCTCCGATCGACGGAGTAGGCCCCGAGGACATCAACATCGCCCGTATCGAAGAAAGAGTAAGGAATCAAGGGGCAAAGGAAGTCATCATCGCGACCAACCCCTCCGTCGAGGGAGACACGACGGCTCTTTACATTGCCAAGGCGGTGGAATCGGCGGGTTGCGCTGTCACGAGACTTGCAAGGGGGCTCCCCGTCGGGGGGTCCCTCGAGTTTGCGGATGACCTCACACTGGCTCGGGCGATCGAGCGAAGAGAAAAAATGTAAGGCGCGTCGTCGTTCACCAAGGCGGACTGACTCATGGTAAAAGCCGACTGGACGATCTACGAGGAAGACTACTGGGCCATTACCAGCGTTCTCAAGGAACTCCTGAAAAACTCCAACTCGCAGAGCGTGCTCCTGATCGACAAGACGGGTCAGATGATCGGCAGCGTCGGGCTCGAACCCGATTTCGACTTGATGAGCTTTGCGTCGCTCTGCGCGGCCGATTTCGAAGCGAACAGCCAGTTGGCGAGGCTCATCGGCGAGACGGATTTTTCGACGTTGTACCACCAGGGGGCGGACGAGAGCATGTATCTCGCCCGTATCGCGTCGAACATCATTCTCGTCGTGCTCTTCAACAAGCGTACGACACTGGGTCTGGTCCGTTTGCGGGTGAAGAAAGCGGTCGAAGGGCTCGACACGATTCTCAACAGGCTTTTCGAAAAGCTCGAGTACGAGAACGAAGACCTCAAGGAATTCGACGAGGAATTCACGCAGGAGCTGACGAAAGAAATCGATGCCCTTTTTTCCGACTAGCTCAGGTAGAGGGAAATGTCGCTCATCAATTACTCTTCTCGGGAAATCAACTGCAAGATCGTCTACTACGGGGCGGGGCTCTGCGGGAAGACAACGAACATCCAGTACGTGTTTAACAAGGTTGCTCCCGAGACGAAAGGCAAGCTCATCACCCTGGCCACGGAGATGGACCGCACGCTATTCTTCGACTTTCTCCCCCTCGAGCTGGGGACGGTGAAAGGGTTCAAGACCCGTTTCCATCTCTACACGGTGCCCGGCCAGGTGTACTACGACGCGAGCCGCAAACTCATTCTCCGTGGGGTCGACGGGATCGTTTTCGTCGCCGACTCGCAAAACTCGAGATTCGACGCCAATATCGAGAGTCTCTACAACCTCCACGAGAACCTCGAGGACTACAAGCTGACGGTGCAGGATCTCCCGTTCGTCATCCAGTACAACAAGCGCGACATGCCCGACATCATCAGCCTCGAGGATCTCGAGCAGGAGCTCAACCCCGAGGGCTACCCAAACATCGAGGCCGTGGCGACAACAGGTGTGGGCGTGTTCGACACTCTGAAGATCGTCGCCAAAGGCATCCTCCAGAGACTCTCCAAGAACTAACATCGATCGATCCCGGGCGCGCTGGTGGGGAGCTGTTCTCAGGCCCTCGCTCCACTTCGCTCGGCTGCCCGCCGCGGGTGGCGCCGATGGGGCCCCCGGTCCGCGCGCAGCCTGCGAGCACGGGCGGGGAAATCGGCGACAGGACCCGCGGCGGGCGATCCTCGCTCGTTCCCGCGAAAGGGCCTGCGACCACCCTCCATCCCGTGAGCCTGGACGCGCGTGAGCGGGCGCTCGTGGCCGCCACCCGCGCGAGGTGACGGCAGATAATCATTGCCGCTCGCCGGAGCCCCGTGTAACATTCCCCCGGTTTTCACTCGTTTTTCAGGATCAGCCGGGGGCCGGTCGCTTTGTTGAATCGTCTCTCGAAGATCATCGGCACCTTTTTCTACACGGGGTTCTTCCCGTTCGCGCCGGCGACGTTCGCCACGCTGGTTTTTGTTCTTGCGTATGCATGGATCCCCGGCGGGGAAGTTCTCGCGCATCCCCTCGTTTTACTGGCGGTCTTGCTGGTTTCCGTCCCCGTCGCAACCCGCGTGGAGAAGCAGTACGGGACGGATGCGGGGTGCATCGTCATCGACGAGATCGTCGGGATCCAAATCGCTCTCACCCTCGCGCAGCCAACCGCGCTGGGTCTGGCGGCGGCGTTTCTACTTTTCCGTTTTTATGATATCGTCAAGCCGTTTCCCGCGGGGCGTTCGCAGCGGCTTCCGCGGGGCTATGGCGTTGTGGCCGACGACGTCATCGCCGGGGTCTATGCCAGGGTGACTCTCATCGTGCTCTCGCTCCTCGTCCCCGGAATCGGGCGGATGTTCTGACCGCATCGCGGGTGAGATCCCGGTAAAGCCGTATGGAAAAAATGCACGACGTTGAACTGCTCATGGTCGGTTATGAACTCCTCCGGGGGGACCGGAGGGATTCGCATCTCGAGTACCTCGGCCGCCGTCTCCTCGACGCCGGTGTCCGGATCGATCGCGTCCACGTCGTGGGGGACGACCGTGAGGAGATCGCCGGTCTCGTCCGAGACAGGCGGCCGTTCACGCGTGTGCTGGTAGTCACGGGCGGGCTCGGGCCCACGCACGACGACGTCACCCGCGAGGGCGTCGCGGACGGGCTTGGGCTGCCGCTCGAGTTCGACGAGGGTCAGTGGGGGAGGATCCAGGCCTACTTCGAGAAGCACAGCCGCCGACTGTCCGAGAGCAACCGCCGGCAGGCAATGTTCCCAAGAGGGGCGACGCCGGTCGACAACACGAGGGGCACCGCCCCGGGGTTCACGGTGGAGGCGGAGGACTGTCTCGTCTTCGTCCTCCCGGGTCCGCCCTCGGAGTTCCGAGCGATGGCGGATGCGGCGGTGCTCCCCGCCGTGGTCAAAATGTTCGAGCGCCCTCCCGCGCTCGTCCGGACGTTTCGCACGATGGGTATCGGAGAATCGGCGATGGCGACGCTGTTCGATTCTCTCACGCGCGAGTACGACGAGTTCACGGTTGCGTCGCTCCCCCACGTCGCCGGGGTGGACATCATCCTCCGGGCGAAACCCGACGCCGGCTCGGCCGCGACTCTGGGAACGAGAGCCGGAGCATTCGAGGCGGATCTGCGACAAGCGTTGGGGAACAAAATCTATACGGCGGGCGACTTGAGCCTGGAAGAAGTCATTGGCCTCATCCTCGTCGAGCGTAAAGCTAGTCTTGCCGTCGCCGAGTCGCTCACCGGCGGGCTCCTCGGCAAGCGGCTCACGGACGTATCGGGGAGCAGCCGGTACGTGCTCGCGGATGTTGTCGCGTACAGCAACGAGGCCAAAGTGGATTTTCTCGGTGTGAGCGAGGGATCGCTCGCAGCGTTCGGAGCGGTGAGCGAACCGGTGTGCCGCGAGATGGCCGAGGGGATTCGGAAAAGATCGGGCGCAACGTACGGTCTCGCGACGACGGGAATCGCCGGGCCAACGGGGGGCAGCAGGGAGAAACCGGTCGGGCTCTCGTATTACGGGGTGAGCTGGGGGGGCGGGTCCGACATCCGCCACCGTGTGTTTCCCGGGACGCGAGGGGACATTCGGGAGCGAGTGGTCTGGGCGACCCTTTTTCTCCTGTACGAGAGGCTGTCATGAGGCTCTTCTTCGCAGTCGAATTCGACGACACGTTGAAAGACGCCATCGTGAACGCGATCGACGGGATTCGAATCGCGAATCCGCCGTGGCGGTGGGTTGCACGGTCCAATATTCACATCACGCTCAAGTTTCTCGGCGACACGGAGGAGGAGATGGTTCCTCTTCTCGTCGACGCTGTCTCCGCCGTGTGCCGGGAGACCCCGCCGTTCGAGATCGTTCTCGGTGGGCTGGGGGGATTTCCCAATCTCAAGAAACCGCGTGTGCTCTTCTACGAAGCGACGAGAGGCGCGCCGGAGCTCACCTCGCTCGCCCAGCGGGTGGACGCGGCGCTCTACGGCGACCTCTCCATCCCACGGGAGGAGCGTCCCTTCCGGGCGCACGCCACGGTGGCCCGGATCAAGACTCCCATCCCCGCCGATCTCGCCGCCCGTCTCCAGAAAGCTCCAAACGTCGAACACTACACGCAAAAGGTGGAAAAGGTCTCTCTGATGCAAAGCGAACTCCACCGCGGCGGTGCGATATACGGGCTCGTCAAAGGGATTGCGCTCGCATCCGCGGGGTGCTAGTATCTCGTCGAACTCCAACGTTCCGATACCTTCCCTTGAGTCTCTCCGTCGGGGATGCGATCGGTGTTGGGGAGGGGTGATGATGGGACCGGGGTGAGTGCGCCGGTTGTGGATGGGATGTGTGGGCTGTCAAAGGAAAGGGGAGAGCAATGAAAGCGGAAGTACGCGGTCATTCCGAAAAGGTCAAAGCATTGGATCTGGCCGTCGCGCAGATCGAAAAACAGTTCGGGCAGGGCTCGATCATGAGGCTGGGCGACGAAGGGGCGATTGTTCCCGTGGAGACGATTCCGACGGGAAGCTTGAGTCTCGACGTGGCGCTTGGCGTCGGAGGTGTGCCCCGCGGGCGGATCATCGAGATCTACGGTCCAGAGGGGTCGGGGAAGACGACGCTCACGTGCTCGATCATCGCGCAGGCGCAGAAAAAGGGGGGGATGGCGGCGTTCATCGACGCGGAGCACGCGTTCGACGTGGCGTACGGGAAGAGGATCGGTGTCGACGTGGAGAACATCCTCGTTTCTCAGCCGGATACGGGTGAACAAGCCCTCGAGATCGCCGAGGTTCTCGTGCGGAGCGGTGCGCTCGACATCGTCGTGATCGATTCCGTGGCGGCTCTGGTCCCCGCCGCGGAGCTCAACGGCGAGATGGGCGATGCGCACGTGGGGCTCCAGGCGCGGTTGATGTCGCAGGCGCTTCGCAAGCTCACCGGCGTCGTTTCGAAAACCAAGACCTGTCTCGTGTTCACCAACCAGATACGAATGAAGATCGGCGTTCTCTTCGGAAGCCCCGAGACGACCTCCGGCGGGAACGCGCTGAAATTTTACGCGACGGTGAGAATGGACATCCGCCGTATCGGTGCGATCAAAGAGGGTGAGGAAGTGACGGGGAACCGCACGAAAGTAAAGGTCGTCAAGAACAAGGTCGCCCCGCCGTTCCGGACCGCCGAGTTCGACATTCTCTACGGCGAGGGGATCAGCTACGAATCGGACCTCCTCGATATCGGATCGACCGTGAACATCATCAAGAAGAGCGGGACGTGGTATTCCTACGGCGACGAGCGGTTGGGACAGGGGAAGGAAGCGGCGCGGATTTTTCTCAAGAACAACACGCAGATGAAGAACGATCTCGACATGAAGATCCGTGAGCACTTCGGCGTGGCGGGCGGGCGGTCCCCGCGCCCCGAGGCGAAGACATCGGTCGGCGAGATGGAAGCCGCGGCGGTCGAGGCGGTGTTGGGGAAGGATAAGCCGGGTGGTTCGCGTGCGGCGAAGAAGTGATGCCGGAAACGATCGTTGAAATCAAACCGCGCCCCCGGGACAGGATGTTGATCAGGCTTTCGGGGGGGCGGTTTTTTACCATCCCGCAGTCCGAGGGGGAAACCCTCGGGACGGGGATCGCGCTTCGGGATGAGGATGTCGAGCGGCTCTCCCGGATCGATCAGTACCTGCGCGGCAGAGACAAGGCTTTGCGCCTGCTGTCGATCCGGGCCCGGAGCCGGCACGAACTGGAGAACGCGCTCGCCGGAATGGAGATCGTCGCCGGGGTCCGAAACGGTATCCTCGAAGAGCTTCGCGAGTTGGGTCTCGTCGACGATGTCCGTTTTGCCCGGGAATACGCCGGGGTGCGGGTCGAGCGCAAACATGTGGGCCCCCATCGTCTCAGATTCGAGCTGGGGAAGTTCGGCTTGAGTTCCACGATCGTCGATCGTGTTCTCGACGAATCGTTCCCCTCCGGACGCCAGGACGAACTCGCCTGGGAAATCGTCCGCAAGAGGCTTGGGTCGCGAAAACCGGACGAGAGAGACGTCAGACGGATCAACGACCTTCTCAAACGAAAAGGCTTCGACTACAGCGTCATCAACCGCATCGCGTACGAGCTGTTGAAACGGCGCCGCGGTTCTTTCGGAACAACGAGCGATGAAGAGCCATACGGACAAGATGACGAATAGAACGGCGGGCGTCGAGCTCACCGAGAGGATGAAGAAATACTCCGGCGCGTACCTCGTCGAGAGTTTTCTCGATTACTACAAACAGCGCGGTCACAGGATTTGCGCTTCGGCACCGCTTCTCCCGGACGATCCGACGCTCCTCTTTACGGCGGCCGGTATGGTGCCGTTCAAGGCGTACTACTCCGACCCCGTTTCGGCGCCGTTTTCGACGGCCGCCTCGTGTCAGAAATGCCTCCGCGCCGGCGGGAAACAGAGCGACCTCGAGAACGTGGGGCGGACGCTCCGCCACCACACCTTTTTCGAGATGCTCGGAAACTTCAGCTTCGGCGACTACTTCAAAAAGGAGGCGATCGACACCGCGTGGGACCTCTCCGTCAACGTGTGGAGACTCGACAGGGACCGGATCTGGATCTCGGTCTACCAGGATGACGACGAAGCGTACGAACTCTGGGCGCGCCGTATCGGTATCCCGGAGGAACGGATCGTCCGCCTGGGGAACAAGGACAACTTCTGGGGTCCCGTCGGTGACACGGGGATCTGCGGCCCCTCGTCGGAACTCTACTACGATACCGGCGAAGAGAGAAGCTGCGGGAAAGAGGCATGCCAACCGGGGTGCGACTGCGACCGGTACATCGAGTACTGGAATCTCGTTTTTCCCCAGTTCTTCCTCACCGCGGACGGCGTTTACGATCCGCTTCCCAAACCGGGGATCGACACCGGCCTGGGGCTCGAGCGCGTCGCGTTCATCCTTCAGGAAGTGGCCGACAACTTCCACACGGACCTCTTTCTCCCCATTCGACAGTCAATCGAGCAGGCGATTCCCGTTGGTAAGCGCGGCGGCAAAGCCTCTGTCGCCATCAACGTGGCCACCGATCATGTGCGGGCTCTTGTGTTCGCGATGTCGGAGGGCATCATGCCCTCGAATGAGGGTCGGGGGTACGTGCTCCGCCGTCTTCTGCGAAGGGCGCTGACGAGGATGCATTCGTTCGGCGTCAAAGAGCCGTTTCTTGCGAAAGCGATCGACGTGGTGATCGACACCATGAGGGAACGGTATCCGGAACTCCTCGGCCGCTCGCGGATCATCAAAGAGGTGGTGACGGCGGAAGAAGCGCGGTTCCTGTCGACGATCGAACAAGGACTGGGAAAGCTCCACGACGTCATCGAAAAAACAAAGATCAAGAAGGACCGTCGTATCGCCGGTAGAGACGCGTTCGTTCTCTACGATACGTTCGGTTTTCCCGTCGAGCTCACAAAAGAACTCGCGCTCGAAGAAGGGTTGGAGATCGAGGAAGAGGGTTTCCGCCAGGCGATGGAGGAACAGAAAGAGCGCGCCCGCGGGAAGAGCTTTCACGTTTTCCAGCAGGCAGGGGAGGAACCCGAGTTCATTGAGATCGCACCCGTCGACCGGACGGAGTTCTTGGGGTACGACGATTTCTCCTGCGACGCCCGTGTTGGACTCGTTCGATGTTACATCGACGGGGATACGGTGATGGTCGATCTGGTGACCGACCGCACCGTTTTCTACGCGGAATCGGGGGGCCAGGTCGGCGACACGGGGACAGCTCGGTTCGGAGACAAGACGTTGAAAGTCGTGGACACGTTCCGGCGGGACTCCCGCATCGTCCATCGGATCGAGTGGGGGCCGGCATCGAACGGTGGTGATCGGGAGGACGTCGACGCATTCTTCCGTTCGCACTCCGGATGCGCCCTCTCCGTCGATCGGGAAACACGGCTTGCGACCGAGCGAAACCACACGGCGACCCACTTGCTCCACGCGGCGTTGAGAAACGTCCTCGGGAAACACGTTGCCCAGGCGGGCTCGCTCGTTGAACCCGAGCGATTGCGGTTCGACTTCCATCACCACCAGGCGATGACCGATGATGAGATCCGGAAGGTCGAAGATCAGGTGAACGACGCGGTGCTCGCGGATCTGCCCGTGACCAAGAAGGTCGTGCCGTACAAGGAGGCGATTGCCGCCGGGGCGATGGCTCTTTTCGGGGAGAAGTACTCCGACGACGTGCGGATGGTCAGCGTCGAGGGAGTTTCAAAAGAACTCTGCGGCGGGAGCCACCTCGACCGTACGGGAGAGATCGGCGCCTTCTTCGTCAGACAGGAGGCAGCCGTGGCGGCCGGGGTCCGCCGTATCGAGGCGCTCACGGGCCGGGGAGCGCTCGACCACTTCAAGCGGACGCTCGATGAGCGTTCGGACGTGGCGAACGTCCTCAAAGTCGCGCCGGAAGACGTCGGACGCAAGGTACGTGCGCTCGTCGAAGAGAATGATCGCTTGAAGAAAAAGCTCCTCGATCAAGAGAGCCACCTCGCAGGGGGGAAGCTCGATGAGATCCTCCGGACCGCGGAAGACGTGAAGGGCGTCGCGCTGGTATCAGCGGCGTTTGCCGAGGGCGACGTGGCGTCGCTCCGTCGGTGGGGGGATCGTCTGCGCGAGAAGATGGATGTCGGTGTGGCGCTTCTCTGTCTCACGGCGGAGAAAAAACCGATGCTTCTCATCGTGGTGTCGGACCGCGCCATCGGCGAGAGGTACATCAAAGCGAGCGAGCTCGCGGAGAAGATCGGCCAGGAACTCTCGCTTCGGGGCGGCGGCAAACCCCACATGGCTCAGATGGGACTCGCGAGGGGTGAGGACTTCGATCGAGTGAAGTCGTTTGTCAAGGGGTTACTCAACGACCTCGGCGGATGACGGGGTCGTCTCCGAGACCCTCGGTCGGCGGCGAGGTCTTCTTCGAAGACCTCTCGGTGATGGCGATGTCGTCTCCGGAGACCTCGGTTCAATCTCGAAAGGTTCACACAATGGGACCGAAACAGATAAGACGTGTGCTTGTGCTTTTGTCAGTGCTCGCTCTCGCCGCCCCGGTGGCGGCGTTCGGGCAGGGGCGGGCGTCCTCCGATCGCAAGCCGTTTTCGCAGTGGATGACCACGGAAACGCCGCCGACGGGCGAAGAGCAGCAGTCGCTCGCGGCGCCGAAGGAGAACGTTCTTCTTTACAACGTCCCGACGTCGCTCGAAGGACCGATCGATCCGGAAACGTACATCTTGGGGCCCTCGGACGAATTGTCCTTGATCATCCGCGGGCCGGAGACGACGTTCCATCAGCTTCGCGTGCTCCCGGAAGGATACGTGATACTCCCGAACGTCGGGCCTTACAACGCCGCAGGCGTCACTCTCGCCCGTCTGAGAGCCGACGTGAGGGAAGCCCTCAAACGTTTTTACAGAAACGTCGAAATCGATCTCCTGCTCACCAAGCCGCGGAATTTCGTCGTCTATGTGTCGGGTGAGGTGGCCCGCCCGGGCGCCGTCGAGCTGACCGCGCCGTCGCGTGTGAGCCACGCGATAGCGGCCGCCGGCGGGGTGACCGAGACGGGAAGCGTGCGGCTGATCGAAGTGAGGGAAAACGGACACACGGTGAGTGTCGTCGATCTCTTCCTGTTCGTCGAGGACGGGGACAACACACGCAACCCGATGCTCAAAGAGGGGCAAACCGTCCACGTCTCTCCACGCTACATGAAGGCTGTGACCGTGGGTGAGCTGAGAAAACCCGGAATCTTCGAGATTGTTCCCGGCGAAACGGTCGAGGACCTCATCCGCTTCTCCGGGGGATTTTCGACGGCTGCCGACACGCTCCACCTCCTCGTCGAGCGTACGAACCCTGGGAAAGAGGTCATGAGCATCGTGCTGCGCAGTGACTCCGCCGTGAGCATCGAGCTCAAGGATCTGGACGTGCTCGTGGTTCCCGACCTGGTGAGCCTCTATGGGATCGAACCGGTGGAAGTGCTCGGAGGGGGCGGTCGCGACGGGGCGTTTCAGGTGGCGACGTCCGAGAAGCTCAAGGATTTTCTCTTCCGCCTGTGGCGGTTCACCTATCGGTACAACGTCGAGTCGGCGGTGATCGAACGAAACGTTGCCGAGGGAAACCCTCAGTACATCTACTTCAACGTCCGGGAGGTGCTTGAGGGGGGGGCGGCGGGGGACACGATCCTCCGGCCGGGAGACACGATAAGCTTCCCGGTGAAGGAAAAACAGGTGTTCGTGACCGGTGAGGTAAACCTGCCGGGCGCCTTTCCGTTTCAGCCGGGTTACACGACGGAACGGTACATCGCGCTCGCCGGAGGGCCGAACAACTCCGGCACGTACGACAAGCTCGATATTTTCGCGTTGAACGGAAGCCAGCGGGACGGCGACCGGCGCAGCCTCGTGTATCGCGGCGAAACCATCGTCGTCAAACAAAGAACATCGAAAATCCTGGCGGATTGGTTCTTCGGAATGGCGACTATCGCGGGACTCGCGCTCTCGATCTACGCCGTGACGCAGTAGGTTTGGAACGGTATTCGCGCGCTTGGGGCACTCGTCCCCGGCGTGCCTTGGAAAGGACGTGGTTGGCATCAAGGCGCTCATATTAAGCGGCGGGAAAGGCACTCGGCTCCGTCCGATCACGTACACGAGCGCCAAACAACTCGTGCCCGTGGCGAACAAGCCGATCCTCTTCTACGGTCTCGAAGCGGTCCGCGACGCGGGGATCGTCGATGTGGGGATCGTTGTCGGCGACACCGCGGAAGAAGTAAAGCAGGCCGTCGGCACGGGCGATAAGCTGGGCCTCAGGGTAGAGTACATCCATCAGGAGGCGCCTCTCGGGCTGGCCCACGCGGTGAAAGTGTCCCAAGACTACCTCGGCGACGACTCCTTCGTGATGTATCTCGGCGACAACCTGCTCAAGAACGGGATCACCTCTCTCGTCTCGGAGTTCGCAGGAGGGCGCTGCGACGCGCAGATACTGCTCGCGCGCGTGAAAAACCCGAGCGAGTTCGGCGTCGCCGAGCTCGAGGAGGGACGGGTCATCGGGCTGGAGGAGAAGCCGAAGAAACCCAAGAGCGACTACGCGCTCGTCGGCGTCTACATGTTTACCAAGAGCATTTTCGAAGCGGTCGAGCATATCAAACCCAGCGGGCGGGGCGAGCTGGAGATCACCGACGCCATCCAGTATCTCATCGACGGGGGGTTCGTGGTGAACTCGCACATCGTCGACGGCTGGTGGAAGGACACTGGAAAACTCGAGGACATCCTCGATGCGAACCGGATGGTCCTCACGGAGATCGAGCGCAAGCTGGAGAGCGAGCCGGACAAGAAATCGGAGATCCACGGCAACGTCCAGGTGGGGAAAAAAGTGAAGATCGAGGGAAGCGTCCTCCGGGGTCCGTGCATCGTCGGCGAGGGAGCGAGCGTCGTCGAATCGTACGTGGGCCCGTTCACTAGCATCGGTCCCAACACGAGCATCATTCGGAGCGAGGTAGAGAACAGCATCGTCCTGGAGGATTGCACGATCCGGGACATAGGAAGTCGGATCGGCAACAGCCTCATCGGGAGAAACGTCACTGTGACCAAGAACGACCGTCCGCCCCGCGCGTACGAGTTCATGGTGGGCGATAACAGCAACATCGTTATTTTCTAGCGAGGGGGGTGTCGTTGCTGGACAACGAATCTGAACTCAAATCATCGATCGAGACGCGGAAACGTCTCCTCGACTGGTTTCTCGAACACGGAGGGTCCGACGTCCGCACCGTCGCCGATGAACTCACGGAAGGCCTTCGCCGCGGGGGCGCCGTTTTTACGTGCGGCAACGGCGGGAGCGCGTCGCAGGCGGAGCATCTCGCCGCGGAACTGGCCGGTCGGTACAAGCTCGACCGGAAATCACTCCCCGTTTTCGCGCTCTCGACGAACACCGCCTCGGTCACCGCGATTGCCAACGATTTTGGTTTTTCCGAGATGTTCGCGCGGCAAATCGATGGGATAGGGAAAAAGGGCGATTGTCTCGTGGCGTTGTCGACGAGCGGCAACTCGGCAAACGTCGTGCGCGCGTGCGGGGTGGCGCGGGCGAAAGGGATGAAGGTCATCGGATTGACGGGGCAGACGGGTGGTGCGATGGCGGCCGAATGCGATGCCGTGGTCAAGATCCCCGAGACCGACACGGCAAGGATACAGGAGATGCACATGGTCGTGATCCACCTGATTTGCCAGCACGTCGAAGAGACCCTTTTTGCGACGCAGAAAGCGAAGTCACACGAAACGTAGCCCTGATTCGCGGTTCATAGGGAAGCCGCCGGCTCATCTCTCTTTCGGACCCTTTCCGCTCACGCGCCGCTCTCCGAGTTTCACTTCCAGCAGCTCCTCATAGAGTTTCTCCGTCCGTTCGACCGTCGTCTCGATCGAGAACATCTCCGCAACTCTGCGGCGGCCGTTCTTCGCCATCCGGTCCGCCAGCGCGCGGTCGTTCAGCATCGATATGATCGACTCGGCCAAACGGTCTACGTCTCCGGGAGGAACGAGGAGGCCGGACACCGTGTTCTCGACGACCTCTACGATCCCGCCGGCCGCGGTGGCGACCACGGGCACTCCGGAAGCCATCGCCTCGAGAAGGACGATCCCCATCCCTTCCTCACGCGAAGAGAGAACAAAGAGATCCAGACCGGCCAGGAGGAACGGAACGTCACGACGTTCACCGAGGAAAAGAACCCGTTCGGCGACCCCCAACTTGCCGGCGAGTCGATCGAGCGCGGCGCGCTGTTTTCCGTCGCCCACAACGACGAACCGTGCGTCGGGGACCCGCGCGAGAACGCGTGCGGCAGCCCTGACCAAGTCGTCGACTCCTTTTGAAGGGTGGAGACGCGCGACGGTTCCGACGAGTTTGGTTCCGGGCGGGAGCGCAAGGGCGCTGCGCGCATCGGCGCGCATACGGGGAGTCACCGGCGGGTAGAGGCCGATATCGATTCCGTTGTAGACGACAACCACCTTCTCGGGCGCTGCGCCGCCGCGTTCGATATCGACGCGGCGCGCCGCTTCGGACACCGCGATGACGCGGTCGTCGGTCCCGATCGTCATCCGGTTGACCGTCTCGCGAAACGGGCTTCCCAGATTGATGTTCTGCCGCGACGAGATGACAATGGGCACGCCTGCCATGCGTCCGACGAGGCGAGCGAGAACGACGGCGTGGAAAAGCCAGGCGTGAACGATCGAGGGGCGCGTCTCGTGGAGGAACGTGTAGAGACGCCACAGAGCGCCGATTCGTGCGGGGTTCACGAGGTCCAGATCGATCACCGGGACGTTCAAAGAGCGGATCTCGTCCCCTATTCGCGTCCTACCGTCCTTCAAACAAACCACGGTAGGGAGGAAACGATCGCGGTCAAGACGGGCGAGAAGGTTGGCGAGAGCCGTTTCCGACCCGCCGGTTGACAACCCCGTGATCATGTAAACGATGGGAACGCTCATCACACCACCGTTCACTCGTTTGTTCGGCGGCGCCGGCGTCTCGTGAGGAGCCGCTCGTAGAGGCTCGCGTACTTGTCGGCGACCGCGTCGATCGAGTAACAATCCATAATCCTTTTTCTCGCTTGCGTGCCGAACGCCGCCCGCTTCTCGGAATCCTCGAAGAGCTCGAGGATCGAGCCCGCGAGCGCTTCGACCTGCCCGGCCGGGAAGAGCAACCCGTTTTGGCCGTGGTGAATGATGTCGCCCATGCCGACGATGTCCGAGGCGACGCAGGCAAGTCCTGTAGACATCGCTTCGAGCAGCGCATTCGACAACCCCTCCATCCGGCTTGGCAGAACGAACACGTCGGAAGCCTGGAGGTATTCGTTAACGTTCTCTGTTTGTCCCAGGGCGAGAGTTCTCGCCGAGCGCGACACGAGCGTGTGCACGGAGGGCGACCCATCCGGGGCGTCTTCCCTCAGCGGCCCGACGAGGAGGAGGCGCGCATCCGGGTGGCGTTCGACGACGCGCTCCCACGCGAGGAGGAGCGTGTCCGCGCCTTTCTGGTAGGCGACGAATCCGACGAATACCGCAATCACGGCGCTCTGGGACAAACCGAGCCGGTCCCTGATGCTCCGACGTTCATCGGCGGAAACGGGGCAAAAAACGTCGGTCATGACGCCGTTGGGGATTTCGACGAGTTTCGCCTCGGGGAGCCCGCTTTCCCTGTAAGCCGTGCTCATGTCGCGGCTGACCGACACCACGGCGTCGGTCCGTCTCAGCGCCCAGTGGAGAAGTGCCCCGAGACGCCTCTTGCCGCTCGACGCCGGATCGTCGGTACCCTGAGAGGTCATTTTGACCACGACCGTCTTGCCGAGGAGACGAGCCACGGCGACGATCGGGACGACGCGGAAATACGCGCCATGGATGTGGAAGATATCGTAGCGTCGCCCGCGCCGGAGGAGATACGACGACGCGGACAAAAGAAAACTCAAGGGGCGGAGTCTGCCAAATCCGATCACGGGCAGCCGGACGACCGGGGTCTCGTCGAGGGTTTCGCTGGCGGGCAGGTCTCTCCGCCGCCGAGCGGTCAGGACGAGCATCAATACGCCGCGTCGTCCGAGATAGCCGGCGAGCCGCAGCGCCTGGCGGCCGGCGCCGCCGTAGAGGGGAGGAAAGGTGTAGATCACCATACAGATCCGCATCACGATCACCTCACATGGACGCGAGGATCTCCTTCGCCACTCTAAAGAGGCCGTGGTTGAAATACTTCAAGAGAACGAACGACAGACCGAGATAGCATAGCAGCGAGGTGATCGAGAGAAACGTGAATTCGAGAATCCCGAACGGCCTCAGGCGGTTCAATGCAAGAACAGGCAAACCGATTGCCAGGAATGTGAGCACGACGATGAAAAACCGTCCGACGAGCGGCGTCACCTTCCCGTGGACGAGCCGCAAGTAGCTCCCCACCCAGATGGGTACGACGAGCGCGTTCCCCACAAGAACGGCGATCGAGGTGCCGACGAGCCCCCAGCGAATCGTCGCGGGGAAAACGGCGATCGCCATTGCCGCCATGCTGACGAAGGTCGTGAGGAAATCCAGGCTCGGCCGGTTCACGGCGAGATACAAAGAAGAACCCGTGGCGACGATCGAACGGATCAGACCGGCGACGGCCAATATCCGAAGACCTGTGACCATCGGCAGCCATCTCTCCCCCAGGAATATGCGGACGAAATCGGGACCGAGGAAGATGATCCCTGCGGAGACGGGGGTGGCGACAAAGATGACGAGGTCGAGCGATTTCAGAAATGCAGGCCTCAGCCGTTCCCGGTCGTCCTGGAGCTTTGCGAAGGCGGGGAGCGTGACACGCGAGAGGATGCGCGTGATCTCGGTCGTTGTGATGTTGGCAAATTTGAATGCCACCTGGTACAAACCCAAGGAGGTTGTTCCGAGGAGTTTTCCCAGGACGGCGTTGTCTCCGTTGAGCATGACGAAGCCGACAGCATAGTTCGCCATGATCCATCGTCCAAAACGAAAGACTTCCCGGGCCTTCGCCCAGTCGATACGAAAACGGGGCCGGTAGGGGTGGAGGCGAAACGAAGCGATGCACCGCGCCACGTGTGCCGCAACGAGACCGGCGGCCAGCGCCCACACGCTTCGCCAGACGACGGCCACAGCGACGGCCACGATCGTGTTCGTCAGCGTCCCGGCGATTTCATAAGCGACGGTTCTGCGCAACTCGAGGTCTTTTTGAAAATAGATCACGCCGATGTTGCTGAACCCTCTGAGGAGGGGCACAAGAGCCAGCGCGCGGACGATCATCGTCGACTCTGGGCTGCGGAAGAACGAGGCGACCCACGGGGCCGAGATGAACATGATCGAGGACGTCGCAAGACCTCTCAACACCTGGACGCTCCACGCGGTATCGAGGTACGTACCGATGTCCTCCTTCTTTTGAATGAGGGCGACGTCGAACCCGGTCTGCGAGAACGCGTCCAACGCGGCCATGGCGAGCATGGCGATGGCCACGACACCAAAGTCGTTCGGAGACAACACACGGGCGACGACAACGAGTTGGAGGAGACCAAGGATTCGTTCGACGCTTCGAAAACCGAACATCCACGCGCCACTTCGGACCGTTCTCTGCGAAAGCGTGCCGCCCGGTTCCGAAAACCGCCTGAGCAGCCGAGAGACACGTGTCGTCGAGAGTGTCACGGTTGGTTCACCCCGGAGAGACGAGAGTTCGCGTGTTCATCCTTCGTCCGCACAGGAGCTTCGGTGTAAACGGCTGGGTAAAGACTCCGGTTGGAGCTCTCTCGTCGTTGGAGCGCGCGGGTTGTCGAGAAGCGGAAAATGGTGTACTCTCTTTCTCCGACACGAGAGCGATGAAAGTGGCCGGCGCGAATACACCGCGCTGTTGCGAGACGTTCCGGCGCCCCTTTGCGCAGGAGCGAGCGAGGATCGCCCGCCGAAGGCGGGAAGCCGAGCGAAGCGGGCGCAGGGGCAACGGAACGTCCCGCAACAGCGGTCATGCTAACACAGGGTTTCTCACCTCGACACGGGGAATTTGGGGGACACGCCCGTCGATCGGAAACACATGGAGACGCCTCTCGGCACACTCACCCGCGCCCGTCCGAAGATTCTGTATCTGGTGACGGAGGACTGGTACTTTTGCTCTCACCGGTTGCCGATCGCGCGCGCCGCGCGCGACGCCGGTTTCGAAGTGGTCGTCGCCACGCGCGTTCAATCGCACGGCGAGAAAATTCTTGATGAGGGTTTTCGTTTGGTGCCGCTGCGGTGGCGTAGGAGATCGCTCAACCCGTGGCGCGAAACACGAGTGCTCGTCGAACTGGTGAAAATATACAGGCGTGAGCGCCCGGACGTCGTCCACCATGTCGCTCTGAAACCGGCTGTGTACGGATCGCTTGCCGCGCGCGTCTGCCGGACGCCCTCGGTGGTCAACACCGTTGCCGGTCTGGGTTATGTGTTCACCTCCCGGCAAACAAAAGCGGCAGCGTTGAAGCCGCTCTTGAGACTGGCGTTTCGTTTTCTCTTCAACCGGCCCAATGTGCGTCTGATCGTCCAGAACCCGGACGACGGAGAGGCCCTCGCCAGGTTCTGCCGCGTGCGTCCCGAGCAGACGGTGTTGATCCGCGGCTCGGGCGTGGATCTTTCGCGTTTCGTCCCGATGCCCGAGCCCGCCGGCGCTCCAAACGTCACCCTGGTGTCGCGGATGTTGTGGGACAAAGGGGTCGGCGAACTCGTGGAGGCGGCAAGACGTCTGCGCGAATCCGGCGACGCCATCAGAGTCACGCTCGTGGGGTCGCCCGACCCGGAGAACCCGGCGTCCATACCCGAGTCGCAGCTCAAAACCTGGCAGCGAGAGGGTCTCGTCGATTGGTTGGGATACCGCGAGGACATCTTGAACGTGTGGGCGGACACGACGATTGCGGCGCTGCCGACCTACCGGGAAGGCGTGCCCAAGACTCTCATCGAAGCGGCGGCCTGCGCGCGTCCCATCATCGCGACGGATGTTCCGGGGTGCCGCGAGATCGTCAAGTCCGGAGAGAACGGGTTCCTAGTCCCCGCGCGGGACGCCGGAGCTCTCGTCGACGCGATCCGTCGTCTTGCCCGCGACCCCGAGCTTCGAAGACGGATGGGAGCGAAAGGCCGTGAACACGCGGCGAATGGTTTTTCCGAGGAGACGGTCGTCGAACAGACGATGGCGGTCTACAACTCGCTGGTGTTGAGGAGAGTGAAGGGATGACAAGAACGCGAGTGTTCCTCGTGACCGGCGCATCCGGTTTCGTTGGACGCAGGCTCTGCGCGAGGCTCCAGGGGAAGGGTCGAGTACGCGGGCTTTTCCGCCGGGAGGCGCAGGGCCCGTGGGACGAGGCGGTTCGTGTGGACCTGACGGTGGCGACTTCGTTCGGCGGCGCGTTGGAAGGTGTCGACACCGTGTTTCATCTCGCCGGAAAGACCGACGATTCGAAGACGAGCGCCCGCGATGCCAAGTTGTTCCGTCGGGTGAACTTCGACGGAACGGCAAAGCTTCTCGAAGCAGCCGCTGTGTGCGGGGTGGGACGTTTCGTGCTGTTGAGCAGCATCAAGGCGATGGGGGCCACGGGGAGCGAGTGTCTCAACGAAGAGTCACCGGCTCTTCCGACGACGCCCTACGGACGCTCGAAGAAAGCTGCCGAGGACATCGTCATGGGGTGCGGGGATATCCCGCACGTGTGTGTCGTGAGGGCGTGTCCCGTATATGGCGCCGGGTCGAAGGGAAATCTCGCCCGTATGATCCGCGCCATGGCCCGCGGTGTTTTCCCGCCGATCCCCGATACGAAGAACGTCCGCTCGATGGTGCATATCGATGACCTCGTTGAGGCGTTGATTCTCTCCGCCGAGAAGGAAGAGGCCAACGGGCGAGTGTTCATCGTCACCGATGGAAAGACGTATTCGACGCGGCAGATTTACGAGTGGGTCTGCGAGACGATGGGGCGAAAGGTGCCTCGATGGTCGGTTTCGCCGTTTTTGTTCTACGCCGCGGCGAAACTCGGCGACGCCCTCGGCGGAGTGACGGGGAAGCCGATCGTATTCAACAGCGGTACGGTGGAACGGCTGCTCGGTTCGGCCCGCTACGATTCGACGCTGATCGAGCGGACACTCGGGTTCAAACCGGGATGGGATCTCAGGACAGCCCTCCCAGAGATGGTCGGACACACGCGATAAAGTCCTTGTCCTCCCGCCTTCCAGCGCCTATCCTCTTGTTTCCGGACCTTCGAGACGGCGATTGAAATGCGTCCGACCTTTCGAAAGGAATGTTTTTCTCGATGACGGGTCTCGGCACATTTCTTTTTTCGTTTTTGACCGCTTACGTGGGCACGCTCCTCCTCCTCAAGGTCCGTGTGAAGGGCCGCTTTGTCGACGTTCCGAGCGAGCGGAGCTCACACGATGTCGTCAAACCGCGGTTCGGCGGGATCGCCCTGGTCTCCTCGTTTTTCCTCGTATTCGGATTTCTCCTCGCCAGAGAGCGGGAGATGAGCGGTTTTCTCCCCTTTCTCGCCGGGGCCGCGCTTATTTTCGTGGCGGGGGTACTCGACGACCGGCGGTCGCTGCCGGTTGTGTTTCGCCTCATGGCGCAGATCGCCGCGACCGTCATCCTCGTCCGCGCTGGGAACGTCGTCGATCATATCTATGTGCCGCTCGCCGGAACGATCGAGCTCGATGTGTTGTCGGTCCCGTTCACGATCCTGTTCATTCTGGCGAGCATCAACTTCTACAACTTCATCGACGGGATCGACGGTCTGGCGGCGGGGAGTGCGTGCATCGTGTCGGGTTTTCTTGCGCTGATCGCGTACATGCTCGGGCACGGGGCGCTCGCACTCGTGTGTCTCGCCGTCGCGGGAAGTTCTTTGGGGTTTCTCCAGTTCAATTTTCCGCCCTCGAGATTGTTCATGGGCGACGGCGGGAGCACTTTTCTCGGGTACTTCTTTGCGTTCGCCGCCATTACGGGAAACCGCCTCGTCCCCGAGATGCCGTTTTTCATCACGGTTCTTCTTCTGTCGTCGCTGTATCTCGATGCGGGGGTTACTCTGCTCAGGCGTCTGTTCCGGGGAGAGAAGATCCTCCAACCCCATCGGACGCACTACTATCAGCGCCTCCTCGCGCTGGGTTTCAACCACAAGCAGGTCACCGTGCTCGAGTACGGTCTGACCATCCTTCTGGGAACTAGCGCGCTCATCTTTTTCAAAGCGGGCGGTTTCTTCCCGATCTTCCTCTGCGTCTGCTGGCTCGCCGTATTCACGTCGCTGATGTTGAAGGTGCGAGGGCTCGAGCGGGGGGACCGCCTCTTCTGGGAGCGGCGGACCGTTCTCGTCGTGTGCAGCGATATTCTGCTCGTCGCGGTGGCATATTACGCCGCGTACTTTCTCCGTCTCGGTTTTCTCACGTCGGGGACTCACTGGGGCGCGGTGGTCAAGGCGTTTCCGATCGTCCTCGTCGTCAGGAGCGCGTGTTTTTACTGGTACGGTCTGTATCGTGGGATGTGGAAGTACACGAGCACTCCCGACATCGTGAAGCTCATCAAAGCGGTCACCGTAGGGTCGGCGGTCATCCTGATGCTCCTCGTTTTCTTCTACAGGTTCGTGGCGTTTCCCCGGTCGATGTTCGTCATCGAGTACTTTCTCCTCATCGTAGGGCTCGCCGGCACACGGTTCGCGTCGAGGCTGTTTCACGAGTTCGGGAAAGAAGCGGCTGTCAGCGACGCGAAGCGCGTGGCGATCCTCGGGGCGGGCGACGTCGGAGAGCAGCTGCTCAGGGAAATACGGGGCACCGAAGGGAAGCGCTGCTCGGTGGTGTGCTTCATAGATAACGACAAAGAGAAGGATGGGCTGACGCTCCAGGGTATCCCCATCACGGGTCCGATCGAGCGTTTGGGGGAGATCTGCCGACGCCACGAGGTCGATTCGATCGTTCTCGGAATACCGGACCCCGTCGACCCCGAGGTGCGCTCCATCATTCGCGCGGCGCGAGAATCCGGTATTGAGGTCGACACGCGGGGCGCCGCCGTGGCGGACACGCCCGTACTCGGTCCGGTGCTCTTCGACCGGATTTCGCGGGATCTCGAACGCCCTCTTCCTTCTCGACCGTCGGACGCGGCAAAACGGTTCTACCGGGACAAACGGGTCCTCGTCACAAACGGCGGGGAGATCCTCGGACCCGCGCTCGTCCGGGAGCTCATCGAGCTGGGCGCCGACGTGACGGTTCACATCGCATCGACATGGGAGAAGGAGCGTTTTTCGGATATCGAAACGGATCGTTTGAGCTTCCGAGTCGGAGCGTTCGACCGTGAAACGGACGTCACGGGGATCCTCGAGGCGTCGAGCCCCTGCGTGATCTTTCACACGGTCCCGCTGCGCGCCGAGGGGATCGCGAACGAAGCCGGCTGCGTTTGGCGTCGAGGAGTCCGAGGATCGGGGGCGCTTTGCAAGGCGCTCGCCCGGTTCCCCGTCGAATCGCTCGTGCTCGTGGAACTCTGGGAAAACGTCCGGCCGGACGACCGGTGGGCTCTTTTGGCGGCGATGGGCGAGACCCTGGTCCTCAACGACTCCGGTCTGGTCCGTTCGTCACCGAAGGTGGTCCGTCTCCCTTCGATTCTGACGGAACACAGGTTGCGCCGGATAATTCGATCGGTGTCGCCCGCCGGTTCGTCCGAAGAGCGTTTTGATATCCTCGAATCCGAGGCGGCTGCCATCTTGCTGAATGTCGGATCGGTGTGCGCGGGACGGATGATGGTGGTTCCGGCGGCGGCGCGCGCGTTCGGCCCCGAGGACATCGACGAGGCGCTCAACGTGCGGACATTCCCTGCTGTGGGAGCCGAGGCCCGCGACCGCTCCGGGGCGCGCCGCCCGCTGTTTCCCAGCGAGACGCCAAGACCCTCGGTCATCCCCGGGGCGAACGAGGTGGTCAGTCCGCTCTACCCGGCGAGCGAGTCGCTCCTGCGGGAAGTGTCGGAATGCCAGTACCCCTCCGGCACCGAGGCGCTCGAAGAGTGTCTCAGAGATCTGGCGGCCGAGCTGTTCCCCCGTGTCGAGGATTCGCGTGCAGTGAGATCATCGATCGATTAAGGTGATCGATTCTGACGGAGATCCTGTTTTGAAAAGGTTGTACTACATACTCGTTACGATGCGGCCCCGGCAGTGGACCAAAAACCTGGTCTTATTCGCCGGTCTGATTTTCTCGCAGAACCTCGCGAACGCCGCGCTCGTCTGGAAAAGCATCGAGGCGTTTTTGATCTTCTGCGCGCTCTCCGGAGTGATTTACATCATCAACGACGTCGTTGACGTCGAAAAGGACAAGCTCCACGAGGCCAAGAGACACCGTCCCCTGCCGGCCGGAAAACTGAAGGCGGCCGACGGCATCGCCGCGGCCGTCGTGATCGGTGCCGCGGCGCTCCTCCTCGCTCGTATGGTGGGCGCCAGCTTCTTCCTCGCAGCGGTCGTGTTCTTTTGCGTCAACGTTCTCTACTCTTTGGTCTTGAAGAGGATCGTGCTTCTCGATGTGGTGAGCATTTCGCTCAGTTTCGTCATACGGGCGATCTCCGGCGTGGAGGCGCTGGTCGACGTGGATCCGACACTCGAAATATCCCCGTGGCTCCTCATCTGCACCCTTTTCCTTTCGCTCTTTCTCTCCTTCTGCAAGCGACGCCACGAACTTACCACCCTGGGAGAGGCGAGCCGCCACCGCGAGGCCCTAGCCGAGTATTCGTCCGTGCTGATCGATCAGCTCGTCGCAATCACCGCCGCGGGAGCGGTGCTCTCGTACTCGATCTACACGATCTGGCCGGATACGGTGGCAAAGTTCGGGACTACGCATCTCGTTTACACGATCCCGCTCGTTCTCATCGGAGTGATGCGCTACCTCTACCTCGTCTACAACAAAGAGAAAGGGGGCAGTCCCACCGACATGCTCTTGAGCGAGAAGTTCATCCTCATCGATGTCTTCTTGTGGATCCTGCTCGTGGTTGCCATCTTTCACGTTTTCTAATATATTAGTTGGGAGCACGTTCATGTTTTGAGAGCGCGGATGAAGCTGGCGCACGAGGCATCATGCCGACGCAGGTCGAAGTTCCGTGTAGCCTCGTGCGCAGCTTATGCGCGGGGGGGCCGTCGAAAAACCCCGGCGTGAGTGTCCGCCGCCCGAGCGCTTCAACCCTGGAGGGCATGGTCCGATATGGCTTCCGTCGTTTCCGTCGTGTTCACCGCGCCCGAGACCGTCCTCGACGACTACCGGCGCGTGATGGAGCTGGCGTCGTGGGAGCGTCATCTTGGCGCTGAGCGCGAGCTTCTCCTCAAGCTCAATCTCTCGTGGACGAAGTACTTCCCGGCGTGCTCGAGCGAGCCGTGGCAGGTCGAAGGAGTGGTGAAAACGCTCCTCGACGGCGCTTATACCCCGGACAAGATCCTTCCCGTCGAAAACAAGACCGTGGTGACCCACCCGGTCGAAGGCGCGCGGAACAATTGCTGGCTCCCCGTTCTCGAGAAATACGGGTGCACGTTTCGGCCGCTCACCGAAGTCGAGTGGATCGTGTACCGTTTCAAGTCGAAGCTCCTCAAGCTCAACGATATTTTCCCCGAGGGGATCGAGATCCCCGCGATCTACCCCGGGAAAGACATCCTCCACCTGCCGACGGTGAAGACGCACGGACACTCGGTGACGACCGGTGCGACAAAGAACGCCTTTGGGGGGCTGCTCAAGGAAGTTCGGCATTACGCGCACAAGTACATCCACGAGGTCCTTGTCGATCTTCTCCTCATGCAGCGGGAGCTCCATCCGAACGTGTTCGCCGTGATGGACGGGACGGTTGCCGGGGATGGCGCCGGTCCGCGGACAATGGTCCCATCGGTGAGAAACATCCTGCTCGCTAGCGCCGACTCTGTGGCGATCGATGCGGTGGCCGCGAAGCTCATGGGGTTCGACCCGATGGAGATCCCGTATCTCCGTATGGCCACCGAGAGGGGGTTGGGAGAAGCGCGGCTCGACAAAATCGAAATCGCCGGAGAAAATATCGCCGAGATCAACTTTCACTTCAAAACCAAGCGAAGCCTCGTGATCTGGGGCGATCAGATGCTCCGGATCGGCCCTCTTCGTTTCCTGGAGAAGATCCTCCTTCACTCCCCGCTCGTCGTGTGGGCGCCGTTTGCCTCGAACGTCTATCACGATTTCTTCTGGTATCCGACGGTCGGAAAACGCCGGATCCGCGAGTTCTCGCGTACGCCGTGGGGTGCGCTTTTCGATCAGTACGCGAAACGCGGGGGCCGGACCGGCTTCTCGAAAAGTGGCGCGGGTGCCAGCGGAGCGGGCGACGGTAGGGCGACGTGACAACTGTCGAAGGATCAATAAAATACACGGCTCGTGCGCGCGCCAAGGTGAACCTCGGTCTTGAGGTGTTGCGCAGGCGCCGCGATGGGTATCACGAGATCGAGACGATCTTTCAGAGCGTCAACCTGTACGACGAACTCGATATCACCCTCAACCGGAGCGGACGAACCGTTGTCACGTGCAGTGATCCGGAGATTCCCACGGACGAGACGAACCTCTGTTGGCGGGCCCTCGACGCGATGCGCCCCCACGCCGGGCGAGACCTCGGAGCGGTGATTCACGTCGACAAACGGATCCCGAAATGCGCCGGGTTGGGGGGCGGGAGCGCGGACGCCGCGGCGGTCATCCTCGCCGTGGACCGGGGGGAGGCCCTCAACCTTCCTTGTAAGACGTTGGAAAAAATAGCTCTTGAGTGTGGGAGTGACGTGCCTTTCATGCTCCATGGCGGGACCATGCTCGGGCGCGGGCGGGGGGAGATTCTAACCCCGCTGACGTCTCTCCGGGGAGGGGTATTCGTCATCGTCAAGCCCCCTGTCGATATCTCCACCTCATGGGTTTACAAAAACGCGAATTTTCAATTGACAAGGCGTCGCTATCGATTTAACCTAAAAGCGGTTAACGCACTCTTGGCTCGTTTTCCGAACGTCGCACCGTCGTTCAGGAACGTGCTTGAGGAAGTTGTTTGCCCTTCGCATCCGTCGGTAAGTGAGGTGCTCGAAGAACTACTGGCATCAAAACCGTATCTGGCTTCGATGAGCGGGAGCGGATCCGCCGTTTTCGCGATCGTCGACAACGAAGCGAGGGCCTCGCAGTTGGCTGAGCGGTTTTCAGTTCGAGGGTTCTTCACCGCCGTCGCCGAGCCCAGTGCACGGGCCGTTGACCTGTATCCGGTGGAAGCCCGCTAGAGACGGGTTTCCTGACAGGGGGGAACTTCATGGAGATCACCGAGGTCAGGATTTCGTTGCGGGATGACGCAAAACTGAAGGCCTTTGCGAGCATTACCCTGGACGACTGCTTCGTGATACGAGGTCTTAAGATCATCAAGGGTCAAACAGGTACGTTCGTCGCAATGCCCAGCCGGAAACGCAAGGACGGGGAGTATCAGGACATCGCCCACCCGATCAACAACAGCACGAGGAAGTGGATGGAGGACATCGTTCTTGCGAAGTACGAAGAAGAAGTGGCCAAGCTTCAAACCGCGGACAGCTGACGAGATAGATGGGCGTTGCTGAAGAGTCAACCCGCAACCGGGGGCGAGACGGCGTGCGGCGATTCTCCACAAGTTTTTGGGGCGTCGACAAGCGGTAAGTCACAGGGTTTTGGTCCCTGCATTCGGGGGTTCGAATCCTCCCGCCCCAACCACGCCAAGGCATCCGACATAACGAAGGCGCTGGCGAGGGGTGCTTCGCCGTTTTTTTTATGGAGAACAAGATGGATGGTTTGAAACTCATCGCCGGGAACTCGAACAGAGCGCTCGCCGAAAAAATCGGCGAGTATCTCGGAGCGGAGCTGTGCGACATCGAGCTGGACCGCTTCGGCGACGGAGAGATCCACGCGAAGATCAACGAGAACATCCGGGGCGTGGACGTTTTCATCATACAAACGACCAACCCGCCGGCCGAGAATCTGATCGAGCTGTTGATCTTGAACGATACGTGTTTCCGGGCGTCGGCGGGCAGAATCACAAACGTGATTCCGTACTATGGGTACGCGAGACAGGATCGGAAGGACCAGCCCCGAGTGCCGATCACGGCGAAGCTCGTGGCCAAGCTCATCGACGTTTCCGGGGCGAACCGTGTGCTCACGATGGATCTGCACAGCGCGCAGATACAGGGTTTTTTCGACGTTCCGGCGGACAACCTTTTCGCGGCGCCCGTGTTGCTCGAATATATCAAGTCCAGAAAGATGCAGGACCTGACAATCGTGTCGCCCGACGTGGGAAGCATGAAGATGGGACGGGCGTTCGCCAAACGTCTCAACGCCGAACTCGCCGTCGTCGACAAGAGAAGGTCCGACAAGGACAAGACGGAAGTGATGAACGTGATCGGTGATGTCGACGGGCGAAACATCGTCATACTCGACGATATGATCTCGTCGGGGAGCACTCTGCTCCAGGCGGCGGGGGAATTGACGCTCAAAGGAGCGGCCTCGATCATGGCCTGCGCCACACACCCCGTGTTTTCGGGAGACGCGTGCGGGAAAATCATGAAATCGTCGATCAGCGAGGTTGTTGTCAGCAACACCCTCCCGTTCGATCCGGGTCGTTGTCCGAAAGTGAAAGTGCTCGACGTCTCGAGTATTCTCGGTGAGGCGATCCTCCGGATTCATTCCAACGAGTCCGTCAGCACGTTGTTCGTATGATCCAACACAGCCATCATGGTCGAAAGAAAAGGTGAACTGACGTGGAAAGTTTGAAGCTCACATCGGAGTATCGCGGTTCGTCGGGTAAAGGCGTTTCCCGGAAGCTCAGGGCCCAGGGGCGCGTCCCCGCGGTGCTCTATGGTCACAGCGAGGAAGCGGTCAAGATCTCCGTCAACGAGCGGGACTTCCGCCGGGTTCTCAGGGTTCGCGGCGAGACGGCGATCATCGGCCTGACGATCGAGGGTGAGGTAAAAAAGGATTGCGACGCGATCATCAAAGAGATCCAGCAGCATCCCGCCACGGGCAAGATCCTCCACGTCGACTTTCAGCACATTCGCCACGGTGAGAAGATCAAGATCGACGTCCCCGTCGAACTTCTCGGCGAGCCCCTCGGAGTCAAGGAAATGGGGGGCGTGCTCGAGCACGGACCGCGCGAGCTCGTCATCCGATGTCTCCCGGGTGACATCCCCGAGAGGATCGAAGTCGATGTGACGGCTCTCAAGATGCACGATGCGATCCACGTAAAGGACATCGCCGCGCAGCACCCCGGTTTCGAGTTTCTCGACGATCTGGATACGACTCTCGCGATAGTCGTTCCGTCTCGTGTCGAGGAAGCGGCTCCGACGCGCGCTGCCGAGGAAATCGCTGAACCCGAAGTGGTCGGGAAGAGCAAAGAAGCCGAGAAGAAAAAAGAAGAAGGGGAAACAGAGACCGAGTAGGCTCCGGCTCGCGAGGACGTCGGTAATCGCCGGCTTTTCCTTCAGGCATGCTCCCAAGACTCTTTTTGTTCGGGCTGGGAAACCCCGGTCCGCGGTACGCGCAGACCCGTCACAACCTCGGGTTCCGCGTCGTCGACATGATGGCAGCCAGCCATCGGGTTGAGCGGTGGGACAAAGGGGAGACTTGTGTCCGCGCCGAATTCGACTTCGAGTCGACGCGCATCGTCCTGGTAAAACCTCAGACCTACATGAACCTGTCGGGACGGGCCGCCGTGGAACTTCGCTCCGAGTTCGGGGCCGAGCCCGGGGAACTCGTCGTCGCGGTCGATGACATCGCGCTCCCGTTGGGACAGCTCCGGCTTCGCGTGCAGGGGTCGGACGGGGGTCACAACGGGCTCAGATCTGTTATTTCCGAGCTGGGAACGGCGGATTTTCCCCGGTTGAGGATGGGCGTTGGCCCCGTTCCCCCCGCCGTCGAACCCGCGGATTTCGTGCTCAGTCCGTTTTCGGGCGACGAAAGGGAGACCGTGGACGCGATGATCGGCAAGGCGGTCCAGTGCGTAGAATCCGTTGTGCGAAGTGGGTTTGACCGCGCCATGGGGGTTTTCAACGCGCCGGACACAAACGGGGACACAAACGGGGAAACCGGTTGACGCTCGGCGCCCTGTCTGATATATTCTGACAACTTTCGCGGCGGGTCCCCGCCCATCGGCGGGAGGTCAACGTCGCGAACCGAAAGTGACCGCTAGTTTCTGAACAACTTGCTTCAACTTCTCTACTTTCCGATTCCAACCCAGGAAAACGGAAAGTCACAGTCCGTAGGGAGGTGTTATTCGTTGAAGGATTACGAGTGTGCAGTGATCTTTGCGCCGACCCTGGCGGCAGAAGTGCTTGCCAGTTCCACGAAGAGGTACGCCGACATCATCACGTCACGGGGCGGCGAGCTGAAAGAGACCGATAACTGGGGTAAGAGAAGTCTCGCGTACGAGATCAATTACCACCGCGAAGGGTTCTACTGTTTCTACCACTTCAAGGGCGGCGCAGAGATTCTCAACGAGCTTACCCGGCAGCTTCGGATCGATGAAACCGTCATCCGCCACATGATCGTGAGGGACGAGTTCAAGGGCCGTCCGCGCCCCGAACCGGTCCGTGAGGGAGCCGAAGTCGAAACCGTGCATCTCGAAGATGCGGAGGAGGATGTCTGACCTTGGGAAGAGTGAAACCGAAACCAAAAGTGAAAAAGGAAAGGCAGATCAGGTCGAGGAGGCCCTGCAAGTTCTGCAAGGAGCACATCGACTACGTCGACTACAAGGACGACAAGCACCTTCGACGTTTCATGACCGAGCGGGGAAAAATCACACCCAGGCGGATCACCGGGACGTGTGCCAGACACCAGAGGATCTTGGCTGCGGCGATCAAGAGGGCGCGGATCATCGCTCTGGTCCCGTTCGTCAGGGAGTACTACCGGTAGAACCTGCCGGCGCTAGGAGGTTACAGTGGAAGTCATCTTACTCAAGTCTCTTCCGCCCCTTGGAAACCGGGGGGACACCGTCAGGGTTACGCCGGGGTACGCGCGGAACTACCTCTTTCCGCAACGGATCGCCGTGCTGGCGACCGACTCCAACACACGGATCTACCATGAGGAGGAGAAGGTCCGCACGCGGCGGGACATCGTCGATATGAGAAGCGCCAAGGACAAGGCGGCGAAACTCACCAGCGTGTCGTGTACGATCACGGTCAAAGTCGGCGAAGACGACAAGCTTTACGGGTCGGTCTCGACGGCCGACATCGCCAAAGAACTGGAGAACCAAGGTTTCGAGATCGACAAGAAACAGGTGCTTCTCGAAGAACCGATCAAGAAGATCGGCGTGTATACGATCGATGTCAAACTCCACCGCGAAGTGGTCGTGCCCATTCGGGTCTGGGTGGTGAAACAGTAGCGCGTTTGCCGCTGGGCACCCGGGTCGACCAGGAGGGGGACATTGTGCTTGCTGTGATCATGGCGGGAGGCTTCGGACAGAGGTTCTGGCCGAGAAGCCGGCGCGAGCGCCCAAAACAGCTGATCGATCTTACGGGAAAGGGGAGCATGATCTCCTTGACCGTCGACAGGATGGGCGCGCTCTGCTCTCCCGAAGAGATCTTCATCGTGACGATCTCCTCGCAGATCGACGCCATCGAAGGGGAGGTGGGCGGGCGGATTCCCCGTGAGAACATCGTGGGCGAACCCGTGGGAAGGAATACGGCGCCGAGCATCGGATTGGCGGCGGTGGTCCTCGAGAGGCGTTTCGGCGACACGCCGTTCATGGTGCTTCCCGCAGATCACTTCATCGCCGATGAAGACGCATTTGGCAAGGCCGCCCGCGCCGCGGAACGGTACGTGAAAGCCCACGACTGCCTCCTCACGTTCGGGATCAGACCTTCCCGCCCCGAGACCGGCTACGGGTACATCCACGCGGGCCGTCCTCTCGACAACAACGACGGAGTGATGCTCTTCGAAGCCGACTCGTTCCACGAAAAACCGTCTCTCGAGAAGGCGCAGTCTTTCATCGAAGCGGGCACCTACTTCTGGAACAGCGGGATGTTCTTCTGGCGGACCAGCGTCATCCGCCGGGCGATCGCCGGGTACCTCCCCGAACTGGAGGACGTCCTCGGACGAATCGATCAGCGCCTCGGAACGGAACCGCTCGATGACGCGTTAAAGTCCTTGTACAGCCGCGCCCCGTCGATTTCCATCGACTACGGGGTGATGGAGAAGGCGGAAAACGTCGTGGTTCTGAAAGGGGATTTCTACTGGAACGACGTGGGGAGCTGGGAGAGCGTTCGGGAGATGTATCCAAAGGATTCGAACGGGAACGTTCTCGTCGGCGATCACGTCGTGATGGACAGCTCGGAGAACACGGTATTCTCGCCGGAGCGGCTGGTGGGGCTCGTCGGCGTCAACGACATCGTCGTCGTGGACGGCGGAGACGCGATTCTCGTGTGCAAAAGAGACCGTGTACAACAGGTTCGAGATATCGTCGAGACGCTCAAGAAAAGCAGTAAGGAACACTTGATCTGAGAACCTAGGGAGGATTCCAGATGGTAAAAAGATTGGCAACGGTGTTCTTAATCGCAGCGGTCGGTGCGCTGGTGATTGTCGTGGGGTGTTCCAAAAAGCAGAAGGCATCCGAGGAGGAGGCGGCAAAATACGCCGTCAAAGTCGGTGACTGGACGATGACCCGTCAGGAGCTCGACCAGCTCATCGAGTCGATTCCCGAGAACCAGAGACAGAAGTACCGGACCCCCGAGGGGAAGGCCGAGCTCGCCGACAGACTCATCGAGGAGGAGATCTTCCACCAGGAGGCCCTGAAAAAGGGTTACCAGAAGAACGAGAAGGTGCGGGACATGGTAACGAAGTTCGAGCGCTCCGCGCTGGTGAGCGAGTACTACCTCCGGGAGATCAAGGCGAAGGCCTACCCGACCGATGAGGAGATCAAGGAATACTTCGAATCGCACCAGCAGAAATACGAGATACAGCCCATAGTCAGGGCGCAGCACATCTTTTCGGCGGACAGCCTGAAGCTCGTCGGTCTCATGAAGAAGGTCGAAGGCGGAGAACCGTTCACGACTCTCGCGAACAAGTACTCGGAGGACGATATGACCCGTGCCGACGGCGGGAGTCTCGGTTATTTCAACCCCGGCGGCTATGTCAAGGGTATCGGATACTCAAAGGAGCTGAGCGACGCCGCCTTTGCGATGAAAAGGGGAGATCTCAGGATCGTCAAGTGGGAGAAGGGCTACTCGCTCCTCGTGGTAAACGAGGTCCGCCCGGCGCAGGTCCGGCCGTACGAAGAAGTCCAGAGTGAGATCAAAGAGACCCTCGCCGCTCAGCGTATACCGGACGTCCAAAAGCAATTGCTGGCACAGCTCAGAAAGAACCACGTCGTGGATAACTTCATCGCCGACGAGGTGGCGCTGACGCAAAAGACGGCGGAAGAACTGTGGAATCTCGCGCAGAACAGCACCGATTCGTATCAACGGCTCCGCTACTACGAAGAAATCGTCGCGAAGTACCCGGACGGCGAGTACGCCGCGGAGGCCCTGTTCATGATCGGTTTCGTATACGCCGAGGAGCTGAAGAGCGCCCCCGACGCCGATCGGGCGTTCACCCGCGTGATCAACGAGTATCCCAACTCGGAGGTCGCGAAAACGGCCGAATGGATGCTCAAGAACATCGACAAACCGCTGCCCGAGTTCGAGGACCTGCAGGATCTGCAGAAAAAGATCGAAGCCGGTTCCGGATGACCCCATGGGGGAGAGGCGCCCGCGATAAGGTGGTTCCGTTGAAAGAGGGCGACAAGAGTTTCCTCAAGGTGGAGGTGGGCGGGTTGGTCAGGGACCACCGCGAGAATCCGGTCGTTCTTCTCAAAGGCGCGGAGTCCAACGAAGTTCTCCCCATCTGGATCGGACAGGCCGAGGCCCTCGCGATCGACTTGCAGCTTCGAGGTGAGGCCTTCGATCGCCCGCTGACCCACGACCTTCTCAAGACGGCTGTCGAGAGCCTGGGTGCGACGGTGCTCAAAGTGGCGGTGACCGATCTCAAAGACAACACCTTTTTCGCCAAGATATACATCCAAAGGGGAAACGAGGTATTCGCGATCGACGCGCGGCCGAGCGATTCGATCGCTCTTGCCATCCGCACTCAGTCCCCGATATACGTGTCGAGGACCGTTTTCGAAGCCCACAAGCATGCTTTGGAGGGCCGGGAGGCGCCGAAGGACGACTCCGACGACGATGATCTCAGGAGGTATCTCCGGGACCTCGACCCGGGGGAATTCTAGACCGCGGCGACGGTGACGAAGGGTGGGCGGTTCTCAGGTCCTTTCGCGGGAGCAAGCGAGGATCACCCGCCGTGGGTCCTGTCGCCGATTTCCCCGTCCGTGCTCGCAAGCTGCGCGCGGCCCGGGGGCCCCATCGGCGCCACCCGCGGCGGGAAGCCGAGCGCAGCGGAGCGAGGACCTGAGAACCGCCCACCCTTCGCCACAACAAGATTCCCGTCAGCCCACGATACGGAAACGGATTTCGAAACGAATCCACATGGGTGCGAGATTTCCCTGGACGATCGGAGGCTTGAAACGAAACTGGCGGACGGCATCGAGCGTTGCTTGCTCGAAACCCCGCGATCCGGTCGCGATGAGCACCCAGGCGGCTTCCACAGACCCTGCCTCGTTGACGAGAATCTCGACCGTCACGTCCCCTTCCACACCGTGTTTGAGTTCATCGGGCGGGTATTCGGGTTTGACCATATGGAGGATGACGTAGTCCTCCGAGTACGAGACGTCCGTATGAGCCGGGTAGTGCCGCGCGAGCTCCACGTCGAGTTCGGGGGTGATTTCTTTCTCCGGTTCGTCGCGGAGCGTTTGTTGTTTTCGTGAACCTTCGGCTTGACCTGTCTCCTCCATCTCTTCGACCTCGAATGCGCGCATCGCTCTGTAGCGGCTCTCTTGCCGAAGGTCCTCGAACGGGTCGGCGCCGGGGAGGAGCGTGATCTCAGAGAGGACACGAGTTGGGCCTTCCAAACCGAACTGCATGTTCAGGACGCGATTCGCGACATCCGCAGGTAGCCAGAACAGGCCGGCGATGAACACGACAACGATGAGCGTGATCATGCACAACCGCCGTCGGTAGTCGGATTCCCTGTGGAGATCGGAACGGCGCATCGCCATCGCCTCCAACTACAAATCTAACAGAAGGTTACTTTTTGGCAAGCGGCACGCTGCCCTTTAGCGGGAAGGTGGGATGACGATTTTCAACACCCGTTGTTCGCCGCTGCGGAGAGAAATCTCCACCGGCCCGACGATCCGTCCGGCATGGCGGAGAACCACACGGTGGGCGCTGGGGGATAGCCACTCGAACCGTGCGACACCGTCGGGAGAGGTGAGGAGACGCCACGTGTCGTCCACGGTCACAAGCCAGTTCGACACGCTTTCCTGTGACGGTTCAACCACGGAATCCGGGGCGAGCACGACGTGAAGCGTCGCCGCGCTGTCCACACCGGCGTGGCGCAAGAGCCCGCAGAAAATCCCAAAGGCCTGTTTGCGTTGGTACCAGGGCTCGGATAGACGGAGCTCTTCGTCGATCCGGTCGAGAGACGGAGGCTCGACGATGATCGCAGGGCAGGCGGTGTGCTGCAGAGGAAACGTGACCATTTCAGAGGGCGACACCGCAGGGACGCCCAACACTTCGCCCATGGTTCTTCCGATGACCTCCGCGGCAAAGCGCCCCTTCTGGCTCCCCGGAAAGTGGAACGTCCGGACGGCAAGGGTGCTGTCCTCGGATCCGTTTCTGTAGCGGATCTCGACGTATTGATCGGCGTGAAAACGATTCGTCAGCGTGACAATGTCTCCGTCCGGCGGCGTTTCCTCGGTCCTCCGTGTCAGTTCGACGAGGGCGCCCGCCGCTTCCACGTACTCTTGGAGGTACCGGGCGACCTGGAGGTTGACGTACATCCCTGCGAGCCCAAGCCGGCCGTGCGCGGATTCCGCCCCGGCGCCGCTTTCGGGGTTGATGACGAGGCGCTTCCCGAGGAGCTTTCCGCCGTACCACGGTTCGAGAAAAAGCGTGTCGGGCGCGCCGGCGGTAAGGATCGTCGGACGGTAGCCCGTCGCCTGAACCCATACCTCGCCCGTTTGTGCGCCGGCACCGGTCAACACGAAACGGCTGCACCGCGACTCCGCCGAGATCGGTCCCTCGGAGCCGCTGAAGCGAGCATCCTCGATCGGTGTTCGTGTGGATTGGTTCAACAACACCACCGACCGCCCGGGGGCGACGGCCGCGTTCGACGAATCGATGACGTACTCGAAACTCGGTGGTCCAACAGGGCCATCCGGCGCGCCGTCCACGCCGAGTTTTCCCTGTGGTGAAACGGCGACTCGTATCGCGGAGGTACCCGCCGGTGCGTGGGCCGGGAACTCGACGACCCCGCCTTTGACGTAGACTTCGTTGACTTGCCCCTCGCTCTCCGACCGAAGGGGCTTCCAGCCTCCCCCAGGAGAGGTTTGGTACCAGGCGGCGACCCCCACGCGGCTCCCTTCGGCGACGGAGAGCCCCCTGCGATCCAGAAGCCTCGCGCGCACGTAGATGATGCCGCCCCCGGGCGGGATGTTCTCCGGGTAAGAGCTGAACACGGACCGTTTGGCGGGGTAGCTCAGCAGAAAAGTACGTCGATGGATCCGGCTCGAGTTGCCGAGCAGATTTCTCGCGTAGAGAGTGACGTTGTAGAACCCGTTGGGCAAATCCCAGGGCGGCCGGTATCTCACCGTCGCACCCGCCGGATCGAGCGCGGCGCGAACGGGAGCGCCGTTGACGAGCATCTCGATCCCGGCCGGGTCGATTCCGATTCCGCCGACGTCGGTGAGTGCATACACCAGCGTCGGAACCTCGGCGAGGATCGAGTCTCCCGGCGCCGGTGCCATCTCATCGATGACGGGTGTCCCTCTCGAGAAGTACTCGAGAATGCCGAGAAAGTATGCCTCCGCCTCGAGACGCTGTTTCTCGGAGAGCCGGAGTTTCTCTTCGACTTCGGGATGCGTGAGGTAGCTTCCTTCACCGAGGATCGCGGGAACATCGACTTCACGTAGGATGTAATAGTTGCCGGGGCGCACCGCGCCCGCTTCGATCCCGAGGTTTCTGATGAGATGGCGGTGAACGCCGAAGGCGAGGTCCCGCGATGCGGGGTCCCCCATCTTGTAATACGTCTCGACGGCATTTTTATTGGGGTCGTGCTGCGGCTGTGCGTTGTGATGGATCGACACGACGATGTCGGGGCGGATCGAATCGACCATATCCACCCGTACTTGGAGATCGGCGGCGACGGTGGAGTCGGGGCCGGCGAGAAAATCTCTTTGCGCAGACCGCGTCAGGTAGACGTCCGCTCCCGCTTCGTGAAGAAGTCCCCAGAGGTAGAGGGACACGCCCAGATTCACAGAGGATTCCTCGAGCCCCTCCTGCCCGCGCGTTCCGTCGAAATGCCCGCCGTGCCCGGGGTCGACGACGATACGGCGGCCGGAGAGGAGACCCGGATCGAGCCTAGGCACCCTCTCGTTGAGCCCGCGATAAATATTGTCGATTCCAGGTTTCGGGGGGCGGGCGCAGCCCGCGAGAAGGAGGGCGGCGCACATCCCCACAAGCCATAGACGCGTTCTCATCACAACCTCTCCGAGCCAGGTTGCCGCTCGTCCGACACTTACGGGAAGGCTATCCGAGCGCTTACCGGTTTGTAAAGCCTTATCGGGAGCGAACACCCATCGATCGTCTGATCATGGATCACAGCGATCCGTCGGGATTTTTGGCGAATGCGGCGCTTATAAAAGTTGACCCCTTTCGGGCGCGTGTGCTAGTCGTGTCGTAGTGGACGGCAGAGAAAACCGTCAATGAGCAACGCGATGAACCTTTCCGACGACAAGCAAGCGCTCCGGTCGATACCCTCCGTCGATGAGATCCTCGGCGCACCGGAGATCGTCGCGCTCCGCGAAGCGCACCCCCATTTCCCCTGGACATACTTCATTCGCGGCGTGACGTCCGATGTGCGCTCGGGGAAAAATCCCCCGGTGGAAGGCGGCCGGGGTGGTGTCCGGGCGTTGATCGTGGAGACGGTCGTCTCCAGGGTGGCGGAGCTCAAAGAAGCCGGCACGAGGCGCGTCATCAACGGAACCGGCGTGATTCTCAATACGAATCTCGGCCGCGCGATCCTCGGCGGCGAAGTCGTCGAGGCGGTGCGCGATGCGATGAGCCACTACGTCAACCTCGAGATCGAGCTCGAAACGGGGAAACGGAGCCACCGGGGCGAGATGCTCAACGAGCTTCTCCGGCTCCTCACGCAAGCGGAAGACGCGGTTGTGGTCAACAACAATGCGGCTGCCGTTTACCTCGTTGTGAATTCGTACTCGCCTCCGGGGCGCGTCGTCGTATCGCGGGGCGAGCTCGTCGAGATCGGGGGGAGTTTCAGACTTCCGGATATTCTCGCCAAGGCGGCCGGCGAGGTGATCGAGATCGGAACCACGAATCGCACGTACGCGTCGGATTACGCGAGGGTGGCCAGAGCGGGCGATGTTCTTCTCAAAGTCCACCGCAGCAACTACGACATACAGGGCTTCACGCACGAGGCGGAGATCACGGAACTCGTAAAGGTCGGGAAGGAGAAGAAGTGCCACGTGGTCTGCGACCTGGGGAGCGGGTGCTTTTTCGATTTTGCGGCGCACGGGATCGCCGGGGAGAAACAGGTCCAGGATGTCCTCCGGACGGGAGTGGACTGCGTGACGATGAGCGGCGACAAGCTTCTCGGCGGCGTGCAGACGGGGATCATCGTCGGCAGGGCTGGTTTTCTCGTCAAACTCAAAGACAACCCGCTCCGGCGGGCGCTGCGGATCGACAAGACGACGATCGCGGCCCTCCAGGCGCTTGTCCGCGTCTATCTGTTCCATCGTTCGCCCGAGAAAGATGTCCCGATCCTCCGCCAATCGACGGAGGCGGTGGACCGGTTGAGAGAAAGAGCGGAGAGAATCATCGACGGGCTGCTGCCCGGTGGGAGGAACGCGTTCGATGTTCAGGCGGTCGACGACCTCGCCGCAATCGGCGGCGGGAGCTTTGCCTGCCAGGATCTGCCTTCGATCGCGTTGGCGATTCGTTGCGGATCGGAAGAGGACGCGGTTTCGCTTGCAAGGAGAATGAGGATGCAGCGGATCCCGATCCTTTCGAGAATCAAAGGGAACGAAGTGCGTCTCAACCTGAGGAGCGTTCTCCCTTACGAGGACAGCGACCTTTGCGGCGGGTTGAACGCGGTGTTGGGAAACCCCTAGCCAACGATGCGAGGTGAGCCGGGTCCACGAACCGGTCGTGGTCGGTCGGAACCCCATGAAAGATCTTAGAACATACGAATTCGGCGCCGATGCCGGGACTCTGAGCAGAGCGTACGAGTCGGGTTTGGCCCCGGCGCATTTGGAACCGGTTTTCCGGGCGATGGTCTCGGAGATCGTGTCGAGGGTCGGCGAAGGATCGGGATCGGTTTATCTCTGTTCTCCCGACGAGGACACCGAGTCGCGGAACCGTTTCGCGTTTCTCCTGGCGAAGCTCGTTCGCGCGCATGTCCCCACGGCGCTCCTCGTGGACTGCGATTTTCTTTCGACGGGGATGAACGGGATCATTCCGTACAGGGACGCTCTGGGCTTTCTCGATCTGCTTCTCTACGGAACGTCGTTGGGCGTCATCACGCAGGAGGCCTTGCACGGCGTGAAAGTCGTCGGCGCGGGTTCGTTCGCCGTCACCAAGAAAAGTCCTTTCGCAATGGATGCGTTTGTCGACTCGCGGCGCTACCTCGTCAACCAGGCGAAGTGCGTCATCTTCGTCGGGCCGGCGATGGACGACGAGGGGAACCTCCATCCCATCGCGGAGAACGTCGATTGCGTCGTGCTGGTGAGAATGGGCATCCGTTTCGACGCTCGTACTATGGATCCGCTCGAGGAGAAGATCGCATCAGCACAGGCGACGGAGTCGTGGAGCGTCCGCATCAACACGCGGACGGCTGCCCGCGCGGTGAGGGAGCCGCAGGAAACCGCGAAGGGGGAACCCACGCTCGTCGCCGAAGTCGAGGATCTCGTCGACCGGTTGAGCGAATCGAAGCCCGCTCCGCGCCCCGAAAAAACGCGTGTGACGAGCGATCGAGTTCCCGTGGAGGAAAAAGCCGGTTTCGCTGACGCGCCTCTCGCGGGCGGCGCTGGGCCCCTGTTCGAGGAGGAGGAGCTGGCGGGACCGCAGATTCGGAGAAAGTCCACGGGTGCTCGGTTCATACGAGTGATCACATCGATCGTCACTCTCGTTCTCGTCGCGTTTGTCGTGTGGTGGCTCTATCTGACGCGCTCGGTCCGTGAGCACGGCGGGGAGCGCGCCGGCGCGGTGCGTCGCACCCCCGTCGCCGAGCCGCCCGCACCGGTGACGGCGACGGACTCGCTTCGCAGCGGGCGTTCCACCGAACCGCCGCCGGTCGCGACGGAGGAAGCGGCCCCGACCGATCGGACCGAGAGCGGTGCAGCGGCCGGTCGCGGCGAGTCGGCGAAAAGTGCGGCGGAGACTGCCGCCGCTCTGGAGCGGCCGCAAACAACCGTGTCGACCCCGGACAGCATCCACTTCGCTGCGACGCTCGACGAGTTCGCAAACCAGTACGTCGTTCATGCGGGGTCTTTCAGAGGGATCGACAAGGCCAAGGAGGAAGCGTTTTATCTGTTGGGGTGGGGGTATTCAGTGTTCATTTACCGCGTGGATCTCGAGAGCAAGGGAGTGTGGTATCGGGTCTACGTGGGGCCTTTCGCTACGCGGGAAGACGCGATGGAGCGCAAAATAAAGCTGGACGAAAATCCGCGGATTCGGTCTACTCGCGTCTCGAAAGTGCCGGGTTGAGGTCGAAATGTGGGGACGGATCGCTTCGGTGAGTTTTCTCGGGAACGCCATGTTGCCCGCAGAATGTTGAGAGCGCCAACGGCAAGAGGTCATCGCCAACACAGCCGGAGGATGCCAACTTGAATCTCACGAAAATCGAGATCGCAGGTTTCAAATCGTTCGAACACCGTCTCGGTGTGAACTTTTCCGGCGGCATCACCGCGGTCATCGGCCCCAACGGGTGTGGGAAGACGAATATCGTCGATGCGATCCGCTGGGTGCTCGGCGAGCAGAAGACGAGGCTGCTGCGCAACACGAAAATGGAGAACGTGATTTTCAACGGCACGAGAACGCGGCCGTCGTTGGGAATGGCCGAAGTTCATTTGACGCTTTCCAACGACGACCATTCGCTGCCCCTCGATTACTCCGAAATCACCATCTCGAGAAGGCTGTACAGGGACGGGGCAAGCGAGTACTGCATCAACGGGGAAGTGGCCCGTTTGAAGGATATCCGCGGGCTTCTCGTCGACACGGGGCTGGGCAACCACACCTACTCGATCATCGAGCGGGAGATGGTGGATTCGGTCATCAGCGAAAAGGACCAGGACAAGAGGTACCTTCTGGAAGAGGCCGCCGGTGTGATGAGGTACCGGATCCAGCGCGAAGAGGCGCTCCGGAAGATCGAGCACACGGAAAACGACCTCACCCGCCTCAACGACATCCTCGCGGAACTCGACAAGGAGATCCGGTCTCTCCGCTACCAAATGGGGAAGGCGAGGCGGTTCTCGAGGCTCAAGGGAAAACTCGAGTTCATGGAAGCGGCGCTCGTCAAACGGTCGCTCTTCGATCTGCTCAACCAGATAGACGAAATTCAGAAAGAGAAAA
>Ga0315275_10000249_pt1 | contig 44388 bp, 31 predicted proteins | sample YL17G03_0_MG_FD_205557 | JGI IMG/M metagenome (GOLD analysis project Ga0315275, IMG submission 205557) | Sediment microbial communities from Yellowstone Lake, YNP, Wyoming, USA - YL17G03_0 | ecosystem: Environmental > Aquatic > Freshwater > Lake > Sediment | place: USA: Wyoming | collected... | reverse complement strand
GCCAGCTTGCGCCTTTAATTACAGGAATAAGTACACACTCAATGGATGAACTTACAAAAGCAATTGAACAAATGCCTCACTATGTAGGGTTAGGTTCAGTTTTTTCGACAGATACCAAACAACAGGTGAAAGTTGCCGGCATTGAGTACATAGCCAGAGCAATTCAGTTTCTCAAAGACAAGCCCGTGGAAGCCGTTGCGGTCGGCGGTATAAATTTGGAAACAATTGAAAAAGTTCTCCAGGCCGGCGCAAAAAGAATTGCAGTCTCTTCGTGTATCTGCAAGGCCGAAAATCTTGGCCAAGTGTGCAGAAAACTCAAGCAAAAAATGTTACAATACTGTCAGGACTAATTACAAAAACAAATAGGAGTTGACCGTAAGTCTTTTGTTCTGCAAAAGCTATATACCTATCGGTTTGGAGAGTTATCCACCTTTTTGCGTAGTCGTTAAAAATTAACGGTTAGATAAACTTTAAACCTTCCCTAAATTCATTCACATACTAAGCGGTATGCTCACAAAAATTTAAAATTAAATTGTATTTCCTTAAGTGTATATCATAAAACATGTTACGGCAATGATTATAGGTCTAGCTTGTAAAACCAATCAACTCCATTAAAAGACCGTATGCAAGTTCATTATTTTCCCTGCTCTTCGCAAAGTGTTTATCTTAACACCATAATAATGTTATCAACATCATATTCACATAATTAAAGACTTATCTTTTCGCAAATAAGTATTCTTATCAGCAACATAGAGTCAAAAAAAGACTTTGCATTTATAGTGGTTATTTTAACAGAGTTTATTATATTGAATTGGCTTAACTACTAACCTTCAAAAGGGATGTTGTCGATGAAATCAGGCACAAAAAAAAGATTAAGTCAGGCCCTGAAAAATAAAGACAGATTTATCATTGTTGCCGAACTTACCGGCGGACCAAATTTCAGTCATGAGCCGATTAAAAAATTCCTTCAGGCACATATCGAAACCGGCGGCAAAGATATACCTGCCGATTTCGATTTTGTCGGCATAACTAGTCCACAAAGCCCGGGCGGAACAGCCAATCTCGAACCTGCCGACGTCCACCATTTTGTAGCAAACAACAACCTGCTGGGCGAACTGGATTTTATCCCGCATATAAGCTGCAAAGATATGAATAAAGACGCTATTCTAAGTCTTTTAAATACTCATAAAGCAACGAACACCGAAAGCCTGCTTGCCATTACAGGTGATAAACCCACAGAGGCAAAAGGTGTCTTTGAACTGGAATCCATATGCCTGCTCAACTTGATTACCCGCTTAAACAACGACGCCATCATCTCGGCAAAACCGCAGGACATTCAATCTATACCGCGGTTTTTCCCGGGCGCTGCCGTATCACCCTTTAAATACAACGAAGAGTCTCTGCTCCAGCAGTATTTCAAGATGGATAAAAAAATCGCTTCCGGTGCAAAATTTCTCATAACTCAGGTCGGCTGGGACTGGAAAAAGAGTATCGAATTGATGCGGTATCTTGCTGATGAAAAAATTGACATTCCTGTTATCGGTAATGTTTATCTTCTCAGCACGATTACGCCTGCTCCCAGACTTATGCACGACATAAAGCTGCCCGGCTGTTTTGTCAGTGATGAACTTCTTGAAAAAGTCTGCAGCGAAAGTATCGACCAACACGTCGAACTCGCCGCTCAACAGATTGCGATGTATAAATCAATCGGCGCCGCCGGCGCTGATGTTGGAGGCGTACCTGATTACAAAACGTTCACAAAAATACTCAAACGTGCCGCCGAAATCGGCGATAACTGGCAGCAATTCAAAGATAATCTCTGCTGGCCTGCCAAAGAAGCTTACTATCTCTACGATGACGCAGGCAATAGAAAAACACCTGCCAAATTTAAAAAGACACTCAACCAGCGGTTCTTTAATCTTATGCACGCTGCCCTTTTTGACCCGCAGTGTCCCGGCTTTCATGCTCTTAAAAAGACAATGAAATTTCTCGGCGCAGATAAAGGCAAAGGCTTTTTCTATAAAACCTTTTTCGCAGTGGAAAAACCGGTTAAGTACTGCCTGTTCGACTGTGAGGAATGCGGCGACTGCTACCTTCCTGAAGATTTTGGCCTGTGTACAATCGGCGGATGCGAAAAGGGGATGAACAACGCACCCTGTGGCGATTCAACCACCGACGGCAAATGTGGAAACAATCTCGACATAACCTGCATCGGCGACCGTATCTACAAAGCCGCGGCGGCGGAAAAAGGTAGTTTCGAAAAGCTCAGGAAAACCATCAATAAGCCCAGAAACCCTGAACTTGAGCATACCGCTTCGATATTAAATTATCTTTTCGGTAAAGACCACACACAGAAAAATCTGCTTATCAGCACAGGAGAGCTTATACACGCTTCAATACCTAAGACCGGCCAGATTATGAAACAGCTCCACGACTTGGGCAAAAAGGCATTCGAACAGCCGAGCCCGCCGCTTGATTATATAAAGGCCCTGATAGAATCACAGGCCGACGACGGCGCAGATTACATCGCGGTTAATATTGACCAGTTCGGAGAATCAGACCCTGCTTTTACCGTAAAACTTATGAAAGAATACGTAAAGCTCGTCCGCAAATATGGCAGAGGTGTGCCGGTCTGCTGCGACAGCAGCGACGACAATGTGCTGATTGCGGGCATGAAAGAATGGTATAACACCAATGAAAATGTCCAGCCGCCTCTTATAAACTCCATAAAAGTTTACACGATTGACAATATGATGCCGCTTAAGAAACATTTCGATTACAAATTCATCGGTTTGCTCATCAGCGAAGGAAAACCGACAGATGCCGGCACAACCGGCGGGGTTGACGAACTCTATAATCTGGCAAAAACAATTTACGACGCCGCGGTGAATAAATACGGCTTTAAGCCTTCGGAAATTTTTTTTGATTCCACAGTATTCCCGCTGGCGATTGATATGCCTATGCAGCCGGGCGTGCCAAGCTATACTTATCGAACATTCAATACTATCAAAAAGATAAAAACCGACCCGCAGTTAAGGAAGTGTCATTTCTCACTCGGCATTACGAACTGTGTGCGTGATTTGCCCGGCAGGAAGATCGGTGTCGCTCGCGCCTATGTTGAGGTTGCGATGAAATATGGTCTGGATGCGGGGATTGTAAATGCCTCTCATAAATACGGTCTGCAGGCTGCAGACCCGGAGCTTGTTGAGCTTGTTGAGGCTTACGCAAATATGGACGGCTCGAACGAAAAATTAAATGAGGCGATGAAGCTTATGGGCCGGTTCTGCGCAAAAAATAGAAAAACTGTCTCCTGAATTTTCTAAGCCCCGTGCAAAACTTCTGAAACGGTGAGTAGTGAATCGGCTTTTCTGTTGCACTGTTCGAAAAACGCTTCCAGCCGCGTTTCGAAAGTCGCATCTTCAGAACCGTCAAAACTTATATTAAGTATCGGCATATTTTGACAGTCTTTGCTTATCTGCGGCGTTATGCTGCTGACGATTGTCGAAGGCATACAACTAAAGGGCATCATATTTATCACGCCGCTGCAGCCTTCGTGGAAAAATTCAACCGTCTTGGCAATACTCAAAATCGCTTCGCCTTCAAAGGAATCATCCATATACGGCCTGCTGCAGTGCAGAAGCTCTGCTATCCTGCAATCCGTCAATTTTCCGAATCTTTTTTCAAGCGGCAAGGCAAGCGACTTTTCTATTCTGTGCTCCAGAAAATCCGTCATAAGATTAACAAAATAGTTTTTGATTTCGCCGTTCTTTTTTGCCGCGGCCAATCTTGTAAAGTTTGTGTAATAAATCCATTCGGCAAGCGAGGCAATCGAGCAGGCCGCTCCCAGCTCTTCGAGCCGTTTTATTGTATTATTATTGGCAAACGGATGATTCCTGACATAAATCTCGCCCACTATGCCAATCCTGGGTTTACGAACGGTATAATCAAACACGAGCCTGGAAAACCTGCCGGCAAAATCAGCCATAAGCTTTTTCCTTTGCCCAAAGGAAACCCTGTTTTCCGCAGCTTCTATCCAGTGTTTCAGACATTCACTATAAACCTGCTCAACAACATTTTTATCTTTTGCGTATGGTCGCACCTTTAAAAGAAGCTTGCCCATAAGGTCGATACCGACCATTCCAACCCAGGCATCGATCATAAATCTTGAACGCCCTTTGTCTGTCGAGCCGGCAAACTCTTCATAAAAGGTTGTGTCCTGATTCGGCGAAACAATCATTGCTTCGTCCAGACCCGCGTATCCAAGCACAAGTCTTTGCAGACAATTATACAATCCAAGCCTGCATGGTCCGGAAGTGGAAGGCATAAAAAATGCGCTCTTTGCCGGGTCAAAATCTTTCCCTTGCGCGACAGCAAGCATATCGCCGGTTGTTATTGTGCAGGGCAGGCACTCTTTGCCGGTTGTAAACCTTCTGCCTATAAGTAATCCATGTTCATCGGCGCATTTCATAACCTCTGCATCTCTGCCATGAGCCTTCATCGCCGCTGCCATAGCATAAGAACAGTCGCTCATATAAGGAATAAATATCTTGCGATCGCCGATTGTCTGCGCGGTTTTTTTCATCTCGACTTTCGCCGTTTGTCTCGGCTTATAGTGGCTGAGGCTGTCGAGAAACGCCTCAAGTCTTGTTATAAGTCCCGCATCTGCGGAATGCTCATCCAGTTCAAGAAACAGGCAGGGTTTATCCGCCATAATATTTTTGAAGAACGTCATCAGGAAAGAATCCGGCCCGCAGCTGAAATTCGACAGATACACCGCAAACAGGCGATTGTCCTGTTTTATAATTTCCGCGGCCCGCAAAATCTTTTGTCCCAGGCCCCAGTAAATACTGCTGTGCAAATCCTCATCGCCGATGGGCACATTACCGAAATCAAGCATATCCATCGGTATCATATCAACGCCCATCTCAGCAAGTTTATCCGCAAGGCGCAGATTTATCTGAGCGTCACAACCGTTATAAGGCCGACCGATAAGCACAAACAGCCTGCCTGCATCGGGAGTCGAAGACAGTATCTGGCGGCCTTTTTCAACAAGGCTTTTTTCAAAAGTCTTTTGCGCCGCAACGGCTTCCTCAATCGCCTGCTTCGCTATGGCCGGTTTTGTTTTCAACTGTGCCGCGAGCTTTACAAAACACTTCAGCAGTTCTTTTCGGCCGTCGCCAAAACGTATAACAGGCGAAAGTATCCTGCTGGTGCCTAACTTGCCGGCAAATGCCGCTTTTATCTGATACGGCAGAGACTGAACATAAGGACAGAGCTTCGATGTCCTGTTTAGCTCAAAAGAGTTTTCAAGGGTTACAATGCTCGGCAGAAAAATATAGTCAACTTCCTGCTCAATGAGTTCTGCAATATGTCCGAACGCGACCTTAACCGGAAAACAAGGTTCTGCCATAATCGCTTCAATACCTTTCTTCACGGTTGACCTGCCGGAAGGTTGTGTTATGTAAGGTTCAAAGCCCAGTCTTTTGAAAAATACGCTGAACAGCGGCAGGTACTGGTAGTTTGCAAGGGCCATAGGTATGCCGATTTTTTCTTTATGTTTAGCGTCAGTTGGCTCGTCAAGCCTTGCGAAACGCCGCAGCATTTGAGAGCGGTATTCAAAAGCGGGTGCGGCTTTTTTACGTTTTTTTGCCTTCGATACATTATACCTGTCGCATCGCGAACCGTAATACAACGGTTCACAGCCAAGCAAACTGACCTTTTTGATTTCACAGTTGTTGGAGCAATGCTCACAGGAAAAAGTCTCGACTTCATATTCAATCCCGACAAGATTTTCAAAGCTTCTGAACTTGCTGGCAACAAGCGTGTTTTTCTCTCTCTGTTTTTTCATAAAATCCGCGGCAATTGCAGCAGCGCCGAGCGCTCCGGTTACCTCGTGATGGTCGGGCACGCGAACAGGTTTGCCGAGAACCTTTTCAAATGCCGCCCAAACAGCCCTGTTAAACGCTGTTCCTCCCTGGAAACAGATGTTGTCACCGAGTTTTCTCCTACCCACAACGCGATTGAGGTAATTGGTCACTATCGAATAGGCAAGACCTGCAACGAGGTCCTTTGTCTGTGCTCCCTGCTGTTGATAATCGAGCAGGTCGGATTCCATAAACACGGTGCATCTTTCGCCGAGTTTTATAGGAGCTGTGCTCTGAAAGGCAAGGGCGGCAAATTCATCTTTTATGCTTATGCCAAGCCTCTCAGCTTGCTCTTCGAGAAATGAGCCTGTTCCTGCGGCGCAGGCGTGATTCATCTCAAAGTCAACAACAACACCGTCTTTAATCGCGATGAATTTGCTGTCCTGTCCGCCGATTTCAAAGATAGTATCAACTTCCGGACAGACAATAGCAGCGCCAGTCGCCTGAGCGGTTATTTCATTTATCACAATATCGGCACCTATAAAATCACCCGTTAGATACCTGCCCGAACCTGTCGTCGCAGCGCCTTTTATTTCAACTCGGTCGGCAAGCTCCTCGACAACTATCTGCAGGCCTTTTTTAACCGCCTCAAGCGGCCTGCCCGCAGTCATAAGATAAGCCTTTGCAAGAACATTATTTTGATTGTCGGCTACAACGACATTTGTGCTTATACTGCCGACATCAACGCCGAGATACGCCTCGATTTTTTCTTTGCTGTCTGCCGGCGGACGACAGATTTCTCCTTTTGGCGCAGCGAAAAAAGGTTTTGAAAGAGCCTCTCTTCGCGGGGCATTTTCAAGAATTCCTGTCCGCGAATTAAGATATCCATATAATTTGTCAACTTTTAATTTGCAGTTGTTTTTATTTGCAGAAAGTATCGCCCCGATTGCCCCTGTAAAGAGATGTTCTTCGGGAACTATGAGCTGGCCGCTCTGCAGCTGGAATACTTGTTCGATTGCACAAACCACCCCTGCATTGGCCGCTACACCGCCAGTAAAAATTACCGGCTTTACAAATTCTCTGCCCCTGCCGAGATTGCTCTTTAAGTTCCTGGCAAGCGCAAGACAGAGCCCTGCGATTATTTCCTCTGTAGGAGTGGCCTGCTGCTGAAGATGAATCATATCGCTTTTGGCGAAAACAGAACACCTGCCTGCAAGGGTCGGGACGTTTTTTGCTGAAAGCGCCATTTTCCCGAATTCATTTTCGATATTGACGCCCAGCCGCTGTGCCTGCTGGTCAAGAAAAGAGCCTGTCCCCGCCGCACAGGCGCTGTTAAGTGCAAAATCCGTCAGGGTCAGCCTGCCGTTTTCAGTCTTGAGGAAAATCAGCTTGCTGTCCTGGCCGCCCATCTCAATTACCGTCGCCTGGCTGAAATGCGGATACAAATGCATAATCGCCACAGCCTGAGCCGAGACCTCGTTGACATAAGGAATCTCAAGCAGCGATGCCATCAGTCTTGATGCCGAACCTGTAGCAGCGGCAGACTCTATCCTGTCGATATTTATGCTTTTAAAAAGCTCCTCAAGCTGCGAGACAAGCATCTGAACAGCCCTGCCTTTTGTGCGCTTGTAGCTGCTGTAAACAATCTGCTGCCGTCCGTCAAGCACAACAACATCAGAGCTTGTCGAGCCGATGTCGATACCGAGACAAAAACCGGCTTTGCCTTTGACCGGCTCAGTCCTCTGTAAAGGTACAGAGGTCGAATAAGTTTTTTCAAATTCCTTCCTTAACGGCATAACAGTACCCGCCAACCTCTTTAAAATTCAATGAACCGCTGTATTGTATCCCAATTTGAAGACATTTCAACACTAATACTCAAGCAATTACCCCAAAAATAGTGGGAAAATTACCTATTTAAATGCCGGTTATTGATTTGCTTATTCTCTATTCTGCAGTTTATTTACAACCTTAACCACATCAATCATTTGTGCAACATCATGAACCCTGACGATTGAAACCCCCGCTGCCGCTGCCAGGGCAACTGTGGCAGCAGTGCCGAATATTCTTTCCTTTGGCGTCTTTTTGCCTGTTAAAGTGCCAATAAACCCTTTTCTGCTCGTGCCGACAAGCACCCTGTAGCCGCTGCTTACGAAAACATAAATATTGCGCAAAAGTTCCAAATTATGTTCCAGTGTCTTGCCAAAGCCAATGCCTGGGTCGATAAATATTTTTTCCTTCTCAATACCCGCTTTTTGTGCAGCTTTTGCTTTTCCAAGCAAATAGTCGAGCACCTCACGGACGACATCTTTATATTTCGGCTCCACTTGCATTGTGCCGGGATTGCCCTGCATATGCATCAAAACAATCGGCACTTTTTTCTCTGCCGCAAGCTGAGCCATTCTTTTATCGCTCAGAGCAGTTATATCATTCATTATCGCTGCGCCTGCATCGAGAGCGGCTTTTGTAACCTTGTAATCTTTGCTGTCGATACTTATAGGAATTTTTACTTTCGCCGCGAGCTTTTCAATAACAGGTATTGCTCTTTTTATTTGTTCATCCGGTCCAACTGCCTGTGAATCGGGGTGCGTGGATTCTGCACCGATATCAATTATCGATGCTCCCTGCTGTGCTATCTCGATACCGCGTTCGATGGCTCTTTCGGTATCGAAAAAATCTCCGCCATCACTGAACGAATCAGGCGTTACATTCAAAACGCCCATAATGATACAGCCATCAGAAAAATCAAGCTTCCCACCTGGCCAGACTAAAATGTTATGATTCTTATCCTGCAATTTTGAAACCTAATCCATCAAAAACTTTTTTGAGTTTCTCGTCTTTAACAGAAATAACTGTATTCTGAAATTCTCTGCGAACAGGGTAATTTTCCCGTAAGGCGTCAAAATATGCCCCGCGTTTTTCGGCAGGCTCTTTTATTATCTGCCGCAATTTTTCATCGTCCTTTTTTATGTCATAGAGCATATTGACGGTGGTCAATAACGGCTTCTTCTCATTTTCACTAATTATAATTCGTTCAACTTGCGGCGCAGGCAGAAAATCATTGATGCTGGATTTCGGCACAAGGCCGAAAAACTTACAGAACGCATCATAAATCATAATCATTCCGGCAACTTTACCATCATAGGAATAACCGGCAATATGTGGTGTTCCGTAATCAACCATTTTTACAAGTTCAATATCAACGTTCGGCTCGTTTTCCCAGACGTCTAAAACGCAAGCCTTTATTCTGCCGCCAGTTATGGTTTTTTTTAAGGCCGATGTCTCGTGTACTCTGCCGCGGGAACTGTTGATGAAAATTGCATCAGTTTTTAAGGACTTAAAAAACTTTTCATCAGCCAAATGATAAGTTTTGTCTATTCCTTCAGTTATCAAGGGTGTGTGAAGCGTTACAATGTCGCAGTCAAAAATTTCCTCTATCGGCCGATATTTTTCATCGCCTGTTTTTCTTTTTAAAGGCGGGTCATTTAAAACTACTTTCATCCCGAGGGCTTTAGCCTTTTTTTCAACTCTGCTTCCGACATTACCAACACCGACAATGCCGATTGATTTCTTTGAAATATCAAACCCATATTTTTCAGCCAGATTCAAAAATGCAGAAACTATGTATTCAGTAACAGAGTTTGCATTTGAGCCGGGCGCTGAGGCAAAACCTATTTTTTTTGCTGCAAGATAATCAAGGTCAATATGCTCAAAACCAATTGTTGCCGTGCCTGCAAACTTTACATTTGTGTTGTCGAGCAATTCTTTCCCAACTTTTGTTATGCTGCGAACAAAAAGAGCATCCGCATCTTTTAAAATTTCAGGCGTAATTTTTCTGCCGTGAACAGTTAAAACTTCTCCTGCGGAACTGAAACATTCCTTTACCAAAGGTATATTCTCATCAGCAACAATTTTCATAAATATCCGGCTTTTGCAAATTTTGACTCAAATTCATTTTCAGACTTTCACCATCAGACATTATATATAATATTAGCTATGATTCCAGTAGAGTTTCGGGGCGGATAGACGGTAAATCTGTTGATGAAGTTTTATGCCGGATTTTTGGTGGTGCCTATTTTGCGATGGGGTATTGCTTCTCTGCAGCAATCGCCAAAGCTAATTCTTCGGTTAATCTTTCAACAAGTACTTTGACCGGCACGATTTCATTACACCGGTAGGCGTTTGAGCCGGCAAATACGAAAGATTCATCCATTTTCCCCTTTGCCGCATTTGCCAGGACTTTAGCTATGCAATACGGCGCTTTATCAGGCTCACAGGTCCTCAGGCACTTATAACTGCATTTGAAAGGCATAGTCAAGCCCTGTTTGACCTTTTCTACGAAGCTACTATCGATAACTCTGCCCGGCAAACCCACGGGACTTTTAATAATTGTTATATCGTCCGGACCTGCATCTAAATAAGCCTGCTTAAAATTAGGATGGACATCGCACTCGTCCGTACAGACAAAACGAGTTGCCATTTGAACTCCTGCCGCACCTAATCTGAGAAAACGAGCAATATCTTCGCCGTCAAAAATTCCTCCTGCTGCAACCACAGGTATCTTAGGCTCAAATGAATTAGCAAGAGCAACCACTTCTTCAACTATTTGTTCAAGCACAGGCGCTGTATTGTCTGCCAGACTCTGATATGAATATCCCAAATGACCCCCGGCTTTAACGCCTTCGACGACTACCGCATCCGGCAATTTATCGTATCGGCCTTTCCATCTTCTGCATATCAATTGAAGAGCCTTGGCCGACGAAACTATCGGAACAAGCTTAATGTCTTTTCCGTTAAGAAATTTCGGCAAATCCAGCGGCAGGCCGGCTCCAGAAATTATCATATCAACGTTTTCTTCAACCGACACCTTCACGAGGTTCTCATAATCGGTAAGGGCAACCATTATATTGACGCCGATTATCCCATCACTAAGACTTTTGGCCTTCCGGATTTCACTTCTCAATGATTCGCCATTAAAAGTATATAAATCAGCCCCCTGGAAATCCTCAAACATACCAATCCCCGTACTGGCGATAACACCGGCACACCCGGTATTCGCAACAGCAGAGGCAAGATTTGCCCCCGATATCCTGATACCCATTCCGCCCTGTATTATCGGCGGGCTGATTGTAAAATCGCCTATTTTTAAAGTCGGTATGCCGTTTATGTACATACGTGCCTCACCTAACAAGGGTTAGTGCCCCAAAAAAAATGTCGTTAATAATAGGTATCGAAATCTATTATTGCTGTCAGGCAGATTTGTTATTTCAATGCCCGATTATGCGACAATTCTACTTAATACATATTACAGATTATACTGCTATTATTATGGCTTGTAAACAACAAATATCTTTTTTTAACCACCAAGCTCAAAACCTGCAATTTTCTCATTACAATCAGGACAACAACTGTTTTTAATCTTGTTTTTCGTCACGTAAAAACCTTCACGCTCAATCAGCAATTGCTGACATTTCGGACAATAAGTATTCTCTCCCTTTATTGTTCGCAAATTGCCGATGTAAATGTAGCGCAACCCTGCTGCCTTCGCGATATCATAAGCCCTTTGCAAAGTAGATAAAGGCGTAGGCTGTGAATCGGTATATTTATATTGGGGCCAAAATCTGCTTATATGCCAGGGCATATCCTGCCCGCAGGTATTGACGAGAAATTCCGCTATCTGTTTTAATTCTTCATCAGAATCATTCTGCCCCGGCACAACAAGAGTAGTTACCTCCATCCATATCTTTGTATGATTTGCAATATAATCTATCGTATCCAGAACCGGTTTTAATTTTGCCTCGCAGAGATTTTTATAGTAATCTTCGCTGAAGGATTTCAAGTCAACATTTATTCCGTCAAGCCAGCCGCAGGCAAAATCAATCGCCTCTTTTGTCATAAAGCCGTTGGAAACAAAGACATTGGCAAGACCTTTTTGTTTTGCGATTTTGCCGCAATCCGCAGCAAGTTCCATAAATATCGTCGGTTCGGTATATGTGTATGCAACACTTTTGCAGTCTGTCTTGAGTGCAAACTCCACAATCCTTGCAGGCTCAAGCGGTTGGCCTTCGATTTGGCCTTCATCCTTTGCTATCTGACTTATATGCCAGTTCTGGCAGAAGACGCACTGGAAATTGCAGCCGGGAGCAGCTATGGAAAAACTTTTACTGCCGGGCTGAAAATGAAACAAGGGCTTTTTTTCAATCGGGTCGGGGTTGGCCGCACATATCGCGTAATAGTTAAGCGAATACAATTTCCCGTCTATGTTTTTGCGAACGCAGCAATGCCCCAAAGAGCCATCGCTTATCAGGCATCGCCAGTTGCAAAGGCTACACCGTACCTTTTTATCATCGAGCGACTGATACAGAACGGCTTCTTTTAGTTTGTCCGCCATACTATTATTATAACAGGCCGAATGCCTCAGCCAGGACCTTAATCGGGTGCTCGACTCTTTTGCCGGCCATTTGTTCAATCTGCATTTTACAGGTGGAGCACTCTGTTAAAACTACATCTGCGCCGGAACTTTCTATTTTTTCTGCCAGTTTCCTGCCGATTTGTATTGAAAGGTCGTAATTTTTCTTCTGCATACCGAACGTGCCCGCTATCCCGCAGCAGCAGCCGCTAAGTTCCTTTACATCAATCCCGGCAAGTTGTTTTAAAACCTCTATCGACGCAAGGTTGCCGCCAAGTGCGATAAGATGACAGGGTGTATGATGAACAAAAATTCTGTCGGTTAGCCCCGCCAACACCTTGGCGGGGTTTAGTTTATTTTGATTTATTAAGTTTTTTAAATAATCAAAAAGCTCAAACGTATTTTCCGAAACGACTTTTGCATCATCACTATCAACAAAGAACCGCAAATCTTCTTTGAGGCACAAAGCAGCGCTCGGCTCAGAGCAGATTATTTTATAACCCTGTCTTACAGCCTCAGAAAGGGATTGGACATTATATTCTAAATCTTTTTTACTTGTTTTTATATCGCCGTAAACGACGGCAGGAAGCGGCACAGGCCTTTGTTTGGGAATAACCACTTCAATATTATTATGCCTTAAAAATTTTATCACGGCAAAGCCCAGTTCATGGTCGTTATAATTAACAAAAGTATCCGTAAAATACGCAACCCTATCAACAGGGTTTTCTAATCTGGGCTGTTGGGCTAAATATTTATTTGCTTTTTTTAGAAAAGTCGAGAAGCCGAATTTAGGCATTGCCCTTCTTTTGTCTATGCCCGTCAGGATTTGCATAATCCATCTGACGGGCGCAAGGCTCATAAAAATATTGCTGACAGGAGCGAAAGCGGATGCGAAAATACTCATATAGCGGTTGGATGCCAGAATTTTTGCTGTGCGGCTTTTCGCCAATCTCGCACGGACTTCCATCATCATTTTTGAAACATCCACTCCCGAAGGACAATCAATCACGCATGCTTTGCAATTCAGGCAGGTTGACAGAATTTCTCTGAATTTCTCCGATTCAAAATCCTGCTCTGTCAAAAGTCCTTTCGCCCAGGCGCTTAATAAGTTTGCCCTTGCGCGAGAAGAATACATCTCCTCGCCGGTCGCCCTGAACATCGGGCACATCCGCAGAGTCGATTCTGTACTTCTGCAAACTCCACATCCACTACATTGAACAAGCTCAAACTTAAATTCATCGGGCTTAAAATTAAGCTTTGGTTTTATTCTATCCTCTATGACTTTATTTTTTCCGCGCAGGTTCTGCGTCATTATGTCGGCGCTGTCGCTGATGATTTTGCCGGGATTAAGAATATTCTTTGGGTCAAATATCCGCTTTAGCTGCTTTAGAATATCGCAATACCCCTGGCCAAAATGCATCTTCATAAACGCCGCGTGAATCAAACCGTCAGCGTGTTCCCCGCTGAGCGACCCGCCTAACGACAAGGCCAGCGTAAAAACCTCTTCCGCTATCTCGGTCATTTTTTTTACATCTGCCGGCTCCGACAAATCTAAATACGGTCTAACGTGAATCTCGCCATCGCCTGCATGGCCATAATAGACCATTTCGACTTTGTATTTTTCGCCGATTTTCTGCAAACCGGCCAGATGCTCGGCAAGCTTTCTGTTATCAACCGAAACATCCTCGATAAACGGTATCGGCTGCTTTAAACCCTTCTTTCTGCTCAATAGCGGAACGGCATCCTTGCGGCACTTAAACAACCTCTTCTGCACCGCAGGGTCAAAGACAATTTTTCTGTCGAAACAAAGATTACCTACCCGTAAAACAGTCTCTTTTATCTTCTGTTCCACTTCCTCCTCTGAATCGCCGCTATGCTCGACAAGAAGACTTGCGACAGAATCGGGATTTAATATATCGTGATACTGCTCAAAAGCATCCCTCGCCATCCTAATCAAATCCTGACCCATCAGTTCACAGGCCGCTGCCCCGCTGTCAACAATCGACGGCACCGCTCGCGCCATTTTATCCAGCGAATCAAACTCAAACTGAATAACCGCTGTAACTTTCGGGACATCAACCGTTCGCAGCGTAACTTCCGTAAAGACAGCGAGGGTTCCCTCAGATCCTGCCAGAAGCTTGGCCATATCTATCCTGCCGTTATGCAAAACATCCGCAATGTTATAGCCGCTGTGATTCCTTTTTGTCTGCGGCTGAACTTTTGCAATAAGCTTGGCGTTTTTGTTCAGCAATTCAAAACAGTCTTTCGAAATCACTTCGGCAGGGGCAACATCATTCATAAATTCAGCGATAGTTCCATCAGCCAGGACCGCCTTTATCTTCTCAACGTATTCGGCGATGTAGCCATAGCGCAATGAATGAGCACCGGTCGAATTATTAGCGACAACTCCGCCGATTACCGCACGATTACCGCTTGACGGGTCAGGCCCGATTTTTCTGTCTATTTTGGCCAAATGCTTATTCAAATCGTCAAGCACAACTCCAACCTCACAGTAAACCGTGTTTCCGTCGGGGTTTGTGCTGATGATTTTGTTCATATACCGCGTCGTATCGAGCATAATACCGCTCGTAAGCGACTCGCCCCCAAGCCCGCTGCCCGCCCCGCGAGCGACAACAGGTATATTATTCTGATAAGCATATTTGACGACGGCAGCAACATCATCAGTATTCTTCGGAGCGACAATACACTGCGGGACTATCTGATAAATGCTCGCATCGGTGCTGAAAGCTACGCGCGTAAAAATATCAGAAAAACAGTCGCCTTTTATCAGCGCCGAAATTTCGTCCGCAATTTCTTGTGGCTGTTTGTATGTCATAATCCCTGATTATATATAAAGAGATGAATAAATTTTAACGACTTACAATAAACGCAACCGTAATTTATCCGCCTCAGGCGGACGATTATCGCAAACGCAACCGTTTAACGCATTTAGTATTATAATTCATTTCCATTATTTTGTCTATACCCTTGGCTTAGCTTTACCTCTGCCCTGCTCCTTAAATCCTCTTCCAGCAAAAAACTCCTGAACGGTTCGTTCTTGAAACACGGAAAATTCAGCGGCACATAATCTTCTTCTCCCGCCTGCAGCACAAATCTATCAGACGCAAAGGCCGCGATGACTCGATTCTGGGGACTGTCCGGCAGTTGAAATGATAACTCTTTGCCGCTGATGTTGTCAGGGCAACGGTGGCTGTGTTTGCACAGGAAGCGATACTCATGCCCGAACCCGCAACGGTGTTATTGATTGCACTGGGCGCTATCCTGATAAGGAAAAACACTTCCGACGCAGCGTTATTTAATCATTTTTGGTTAACATAGCCGGTTTGTATTTAATCTGAAATTTGCGATTCTCCCGCGGCTTTATTTATTCTTTGTTTTCCCAATTCATTATATATATCTCTTAATATCGGAACGTGAATATAAGTTGATATTAATCTGTTATTTTTTCCGATATGACAATTTAATTCAATTCCTACATTTACTCCGTTGTTCATGGTTTCAAAAGTATTCTGGTATATAGTTTGATAATCTTTCCTCAATTGAGCGTTTATTGCCTGGCAATTCGCGGCATTTGCATCGGCAAATTCAACATCTATTTCATAAATTTTTTCATTGAAGGTATATGCTGAAAGACTTTTTATATTCGGGTCGTTATTTTCCACAGACCAGACCTGCCCGGGATAATTTTTGTCCGCAAAAACATAATCGCTCTTTAAAACTTTCAAACGGCTGCGTAAAGCCTGAAGCGTTTCGCCTAAATGTATGCCGAATATCGGTTTGCAGATTCCAACCGGCAGCGGCGTTACATCGATTCCTGCTTCAGAACACAATTTTCTTAAATAGTCGATTTCTTTCTTTTGTAATTCTATTATTTTCAGCAGATTGGTTGTTTCCCTGTCCAGCTGCCCGATGGCGATTCGCATCTCTTTGATTGCATTGGGTTCTTCTGTTTCCGCCAAAGCAAAGGAGGAGAAAAAAATAATAAAAATAAAAACCATCTTTTTCATAACTAACCCCTCAAAAAAGTTTAAGCCTTTTTGCAGGCTTTTTTCACAAATCCCGCAAGGCCTGATTTTTGAATCATTCGTAAATTTTTTAAATATGTTTTATCGCCGCTTTGCCGAAGCTCTTCAAGCTTTCCACAGGTTTTAAGTTCACTGCCTTGCCAGCAGCCGGCAAATTTATTTTGTTTGGCGCATATTCTTATTTTGCAGTCGGCACTGCCCCCGCCGGTCTTGCAGCCTTTGCATCGCATCCTTGCCATCACTTTAAAAAGCTCACTGCCTTTTTCATAGTTTTCAAATGCTTTAAGGGCGGGCATCTTAGCCAGGTAATCGGCGTATTTGCCAAATTTATTCTGGCGCAGTTCCTTTCCTAAATCTCCTGCAAGGGTTGCCACGTTTTGCGTATATGCAGGGCACGTCGCACAATAAATCCCGCAGTAACCTATTAAATCTGTTTTCTTCGCCATTTGACGTTCCTTTCCTGATTCATCTGTCAGGAACATCTTAAAACAGAACAGAATTTTTTTCCAGCGATAATTTTTTTAGTCTGCTACACATTACGCATAACTAATTTTACCTCTGCCGCCGCCCCGCTAGTCCCGCACCAACTTGCCCCGTTAGATTTGCCCCGTGAGATACTTTTGTTGTCTCATCGGGGTCATTTTGCATTTTATATTTTGATTTTTGATATTACAGCGTAATCCGCGCAATCAGTGATAAAAAAAGTTTCGTGTCGATTCGTGTTCATTCGTGGTTAATTAAAAATCTGTGCAATCTGCGTTTAAAATTCTTTTATTTGCTGTCGTTATCTCTTATATCTTCAAAAGAAACCTGCAGCGACTGCAGGTCTTTTTCGCTTATCTCTCCTTTGATGAATTGCTGAACAACGGGCAATGTGCTGTTTTTGAAGGTATCGGCGCTGCCGTCAAGGAGCATTTTGCCGTTATGCAGCATAATTATCCGGTCGCCGATTTTATATGCGCTGTTCATATCGTGCGTTACGACTATGGTTGTAATGCCGAGCTCTTTTTTTAATTTCAAGATCAGTTCATTAATAATATCTGCCCTTACAGGGTCAAGTCCTGTTGTCGGCTCATCATAAAGAATAACTTCAGGATTCAGCGCAATGGCACGGGCCAGGGCGACCCTTTTTTTCTGCCCGCCGGAAAGCCTTGCGGGAAAGTAGTCCTGAAAACCGTCCATTCCCATCATCGAAAGTTTCGTCCTGACAAGCTCATCGAGCTTTTTGTGGTCTTTAACACGATGATGCTGTTTGATTGGGAAAGTAATATTTTCATAAACGGTCATACTGTCGAAAAGCGCCCCGCTCTGGAACAGAAAACCCATCTGGGTGCGGATTTGGCCAAGTTTGCTTTCAGGCAGGTCGTCGATTCTGTGGCCGTGAAAATAAACTTCCCCCAGGCCCGGCCGCAGAAGAACTATTATATGTTTTATTAAGACCGTTTTGCCGCAGCCGCTGGGCCCGATTATGACCGTTGTTTTGCCCTTCTCGAAGGCAAGAGAAATATCGTTAAGCACGATATTTTTGCCGAACCTTTTGGTAAGGTTTTTAAGGACAATTATTCCATCGTCTGGTTCAATTTCCTTTTCCACTTTTCAACCTCCGCTTGGGGATGGCTTACGCCATTCTTTATAGCAGAATTTTAATCGGCCAGAGTGTCGCGTAAATAGCCTTGAATATCACAACCAGGATAAAATCTATCGCCAATATCAGAATAAAACTGCCTACAAAGGCTTCTGTGCAGGCCTGGCCTACGCCGTGAGCGCCTTCCTTGCAGTGAAAACCTTTGTAACAGCTAACTCCTGCAATTGTTGCGCCAAAGAAAAAACCTTTTGCCACTCCTATTCCAATATCCCACATATCGACTCCTGCCGCGCTGAGGCTCCAGTAGGCTTTGCTGTTTATTCCCAGATAAGGTACGCTGATGAGATAGCCGCCGATTATGCCGAGGACATCCGCATAGATAATCAGGAAAGGCGTAAGAAGCAGGCAGGCTATTAGTCGGGGGGCCACAAGATACTTTATCGGGTCGGTGCCCATACTGCGAACTGCCAGTATCTGTTCCGTTACGTTCATCGTTCCAAGCTCTGCGGTAAGTGCGCCGCCGACTCTGCCGGCAAGCATAACCGCAGCAAGCACGGGTCCCAGCTCTTTTACAACCGACAGGTTTATCAGTACACCCAGATGTTCCTCAATTCCCAGACCTGCAAGCTGGTCATAGGCCTGAATCGCAAGCACCATTCCAACAAAAGCACCCGTTATCATGACGACTAGCACGCTCCGCACGCCGATGGCGAGCATCTGATTCCATATCAATGGATAAGTTACGGGCCTTAAACACGCCGTAACGGAGGCGACTAACGAATCAGCCTCAAATCTCGCAAATCTGCCACAGTTGCCCAAAGCAGTTATCACCCAGCCGCCTATTTGCTCCAGCATCGAACTTCTTGTTTCTTGATCTGCCATATCCATTATATAAGCTTCTGTTTTATAAACTCAATTGCTCTTTGCAGCGCCTGCGGAAGATTTTCACTTTTTTTACCGCCGGCCTGAGCCATCTGCGGTTTTCCACCGCCGGCGCCGCCCACTATCGGAGCAATCTCTTTTACTATATCGCCTGCCCTTAATCCCTTTTGTATAAGGTCGTCGCTAACACCTGCAAGCAGTGTAACCTTGTCACCATCAGACATACCAAAAACTACAGCAGCAGAGCCGGCTTTCTTCTTTATCATATCAATCGCGTTCCTGGCTTCTTCAACCGGTGCAGAATCAATACCGCTTACTATAACCGAAGTTGAGCCGATTTTCTCGCAATTTTCCAAAAGCTGTCTTGCCTTGCTCGCTATATCAGTGCCGGCCTGTTTTGAAGCATTTTTAAGCTGTTTTGCAAGATTTTTGTTGTCGTCGATGATTTTGTCGACACGCTCGCAGATTTGCTCGGTAGGAACCTTGAGGGCCTGACCAAGTTTCTCAACGATTTGGCTGATTTTATTATAATGCTCCGCAAGTCCTTTACCCGTCAGCGCGGTAATCCTGCGAACGCCTGCGGAAATGCTCTCTTCCTTTATAATTTTAAAGCCGCCTAAACCAGCGGTATTGGCAACATGTGTCCCGCCGCAAAATTCTTTGCTGAAGGCCTCTGAAAGATGATTTTCGTCCGCAGCGCCGACGGCAATAACTCTGACGGTATCACCATATTTTTCGCCGAACAGCGCCATCGCTCCAAGTTTTTTGGCTTCTTTAATCGGCAAAGTCGCACTCGTTACCGGCAGAGACTGAGCGATTTTTTCATTTACAAGCCTTTCAACTTCTTTGATTTCCGCAGGCGCAAGCCCCTTAGGGGAAGTAAAGTCAAACCTCAGATAGTCCGAACAAACCAGACTTCCCTGCTGAGCAACTGTTCTGCCGAGAACCTGCTGCAGCGCCCACTGGAGCAGATGTGTTGCTGTGTGATTCTTTTTGCTCTCCCTCCTTGCGGCATCAACAACTGCTTGGACCTTATCACCTGTGTTTATCGTTCCGTTTTCCACGCCGCCTCTGTGGATGACACAATCGGCGATTTTTTCAGCCGCTTCGACAATGAAACTTCCTGCCGGTCCGACAATCCGGCCCGCGTCGCCGGCCTGTCCGCCAGATTCCGCGTAAAAGCACGTCCTGTCCAGTACGACAGCAATCTGCTCATTTGTAATGCTTTCCGCTTGGGGATGACTTACGCCAATACCGCCTTCTGTATGAAAGCCTTTGTTATCAATCCAGCCGAGAACCTTCGCGGTTATTTTTTCATCGGAATATTTTGCAAAATCTTCAGTAACGGGAAGTTTCGTGTCCGCAACCAGCGAAGCAAAACTGCCCGTTTTCTGTGACGCTCTTGCTCTTTGTCTTTGCTGCTCCATTAGTTCTTCAAAACCTTCTGTATCAACCTTCAGGTTTTTCTCCCTTGCCATAAGCTGTGTCAAATCGAGCGGAAAACCGTAAGTGTCATACAGTTCAAACGCGTCCTCGCCGCTGATAACACAGCTGCTTTTCGCCTTTTCGGCTGCCGTGCCGAATATTTCAAGGCCTCTGTCAAGAGTTCTGCCGAAACTCTCCTCTTCCGATTTTATAATGGTTTTTACAAGCTCGGCTCTCTGTTTGAGTTCTTCAAACATCTGCGACATCGAATCAACTAAACAATCGACAAGGTTATAAATAAAAGGCTCGTGCATATCAAGCTGTCTGCCAAATCTTGCAGCCCTTCTTAAAATCCTTCGCAATACATAGCCTCTGCCCTCGTTGCTCGGCATACCGCCATCGCTTATCGCAAAGACAAGAGTTCGTAAATGGTCGGCTATAACGCGAAAGGCAATATCTGTTTGTTTATCAAGGCTACCGGTGTATTTTTGTCCGCAAAGCCTGGTTATTGTTTTAAGTATCGGTACAAACAGGTCTGTATCATAATTGGATTGCTTGCCCTGCAGAACACGAGTTATCCTTTCCAGCCCCATTCCCGTATCGACATGCTTTGCCGGCAGAGACGTTAGTTTGCCGTTTGCATCACGGTTGTACTGAATGAAAACAAGATTCCATATCTCAATTACATTCGGATTGCCCGCGTTAACAAGCTTTGCTCCTGATTTGTCCGGCGTGCCATCATAATGTATCTCGCTGCACGGCCCGCACGGCCCTGTTTGGCCCATTTCCCAGAAGTTGTCTTTTTTGTTGCCTTTGTGAATTCTTTCATCGGGAAGAAACCGTCGCCATAAATCACGCGATTCCGCATCAACCGAAAGCCCATCGTGTTTATCGCCTTCGAAATAAGTTACATATAAACGCTGGGGGTCTATTTTCCAGACCTTCGTCAAAAGCTCCCAGGCCCATTCGATTGCTTCGGCCTTGAAATAATCACCGAACGACCAGTTGCCCAGCATTTCAAAAAATGTGTGATGATAAGTATCGGTTCCCACATCCTCAAGGTCGTTATGCTTGCCGCCGGCACGGATACATTTCTGGCTGTTGACGGCACGTTCGTATTCTCTGCTGCCTGTGCCGAGAAAGACATCCTTGAACTGGTTCATACCGGCATTTGTAAAAAGAAGCGTATCGTCGCCAATCGGAACAACAGGCCAGCTTGGCACAAAGGTATGCTTCTTTTCGACAAAGAAATCTATGAACGAACTTCTTATTTCAGATGCCGTCAACACTGAACGATCACCATTAACTCAAAGCCTGAAATTACTTCACCCCGCCTCAAGGCTTTGGAGCGGGGCTGACTCCTATTGCGACAAGTATTTTGTTCTTTATCTCTTCTGCAAGTTCCTTGTTCTCCGCAAGGTATTTCTTGGCATTTTCCCTGCCCTGGCCGAGTTTGATATCACCATACAGCAGCCAGGCACCGCTCTTGGCTATAACGTTGCAGTTCGTGCCCATATCGACAAGGTCGCCTTGATAGCTGATGCCGGAATCGAACATAATGTCGAATTCCGCCTCTCTGAACGGCGGAGCAATCTTGTTTTTCACGACTCGTGCTCTCACCCTGCTGCCCAGTGCGACATTTCCTTCCTTTATTGTGGAAATTCTCCTGACATCGAGTCTTACCGAGCTGTAAAATTTAAGGGCATTGCCGCCCGTTGTGGTTTCCGGGTTGCCGAACATTACGCCGATTTTCATTCTTATCTGGTTGATGAAAATCAGACACGTCTTGCTCTTGCTTATAACACCGGTAAGCTTTCTCATCGCCTGGCTCATAAGTCTCGCCTGAAGTCCCATATGCGATTGTCCCATCTCGCCTTCCAACTCAGCGGCAGGCGTAAGCGCCGCGACTGAATCTATAACGATAACGTCAACGGCATTGGACCGTATCAGCATGTCTGTGATACTGAGCGCCTGTTCTCCGGTATCGGGCTGACTGACCAGCAGGCTGCTGACATTGACGCCGATCCTCTTGGCCCATGTGATATCGAGGGCATGTTCAGCATCGATAAACGCTGCAACTCCACCAGCCTTCTGTGCGCTTGCTATAATATGCAGTGCAAGAGTTGTTTTGCCGCTGGATTCAGGCCCAAAAAGCTCTATTGCCCTGCCTCGCGGCATACCGCAGCCGCCCAGCGCTATATCAAGCGACAGCGACCCTGTCGGGATACCTTCAATCTTCGCGTACCTGCTTTCGTCCATCTGCATTATTGAGCCGCTGCCGTACTGCTTTTCTATCTGCGCGATGGCTCTTTCGAGTGCGCCGTCTCTTGCGCTTGATTTTTCCGTCCCGCCTTTGGCGGACTTTTCTTCCGTCTTCTTTTCTTTTGTAGTTTTTGCCATAATTTCTTCCTGTTAAATGTCTTTTTTCAGTTCGATTTTCCTCAACAGGGTATATACCGGACCGTCTTGTGTCAACCCCGCACCTTCTTTTTGTCCAATTTTGTGAATATATGGAAGGTGCGGGGTCAACTGGCTTTTATACAGGCAGACCGAATCAACCACAATCTGCGGAATCTGCACCTGCGTATAATTTTTCAAAATCTGCGGCAGATTTTTGTCAACGCCGTTGTCTTTTACCCTGCATAAGGTCAGATGCGCACTGAAAGGTCTGTCTTCTTTTTCAAACCCCAGTTCCTCGAGTGCCTGCTCCAAATCGCCGGCAAGTTTGACAATTTTCTCGCCCGGTTTTTCATTGCCAAGCCAGAGCACCTTTGCAGGCCTGCCGAATGTGCCGACTGCCGATAAACTGAATTCAAAGACTTTTTTATCGGCACAGGCAATTTCAACTGCAGCGTTAATCTCGTCAATCCTGCTTTCATCCGCTTCGCCGAGAAATTTCAGGGTCAGGTGCATAATTTCAGGCTCGACCCACTTTAATCCGTTCTGATTTTTCATCCTGCTCTTAAGCTGCTGCTGCAGCTTGGCAACTGCCGAGCGGACATTATCCTTAATATCAATCGCAATAAATAATCTCATTTCAGCCACAGAGTTTATGAATTTTGTTTTTAGCCACAGAGGACACAGAGAAATTTTTTAATAGATTGCCACGGCGGTCAAAGACCGCCTCGCAATGACATTTTTTGTATTTATTTGTGTTCATTCGTGGTTAATTTCTTCCTTTTTAAAACCCCGTCATTTTGCGAAGCTGCTCAAGACGGGCGTCTATAGCGCTCCTGCCGACGGCGGCAATGGCTGAAAGCGAAAACCCTTCAATAACCAGCGAGGCCGTTACCGTTCCATAAGCAATAGCAGTTCTAATGTATCTGGTATCTGTTTTGCCGGCGTTTGCAAGATAGCCCATAAGCGCACCAGCGAAGGCATCGCCTGCTCCTGTCGGGTCTTTAACGCTTTTGGTCGGATATGCCGGCAGCGTAAACCACATTTCCCCGCTTTCTAAAGAAATCACGCCATGTGAGCCTTTCTTGATAATTATCGCCTTCGGGCCCATTTTCAGCAGCTCTTCTGCGGCAATCGCCAGATTATCGACCTTAGTCAGCATCTTTGCCTCACCCTCATTAAGTATCAGCGCATTTATCCGCTGCAGCAATCTTTTTAATTCATCGGTCTGGTTTTCAATCCAGCAGTTCATCGTATCAGCAACGACAAACTTAGGGCTCCTTAGCTGTTCGAGAAGCTGTATCTGCAATGAAGGATGGGTATTTGCGAGAAATACAAATTCGCTGTCCCTGAAGTGTTCCGGTACAATCGGCGGCCTTTCTGCAAGGACGTTTAGTTGAACCGCATCGGTCAGCGCATGGCTCATATCACCCTGATAAGAGCCTTTCCATCTGAAGGTTTTGCTTCCTGCTCTTACCTCAAGGCCTGAAAGGTCCACTTCCCTGCCTGCGAAAACTTTTGTCAGGTCAAACGGACAGTCATCACCGACAACGCCGACAAACCGCACCGGCGAAAAAAAACTTGCCGCCATCGCAAAATATACCGCCGAACCGCCGATACAGCTTTCACTTTTGCCGAAAGGTGTCGTTACCGTGTCAATCCCTATCGAACCTGTTACTAACAGACTCATTCTTTTACTCCTTTTTATATATTGGACTGAATTTCGATACCGCCCTGTCAATCCGCTTGATAGTCTCCTCAATACCAAGCATATCTACCGACTCAAATATCGGCAACGAAACGGTTGTGCCGCAGATTGCCAACCGCAGCGGCTGGGCCACTTTGCCAAGTCCTGCCTGTTTTTCCTCGGCAAGCCCTCGAAGCATTTCTTCTATCGCTTTTTCGCTTACCGTTTCAAGCCCCAGCAACCGTTTTTTTAATTCGCCCAGCATCGCAAGCCCTTCGCCGTTATTTTCAAGAAGAACCTTTTCAATGTCCCTTTCGTTATATTCGATTTTATCGCAGTCGGTAAATAAAAATCTGCTCTTTTGTTCAATCTCTTCGAGCGTCCTTGCGCCCTGGCTTGCCTTCAGTATCCGCAAAAGCAGTTCATCGCCGGCGCCCGCAGCAGGAGAATTTGTGCCTTTAAGAAAATCTTTATATCTTTTCAAAAGTTCTTCTTTACCGAGCAGTTTTATATGCTCCATATTGAACGCCAGCAGTTTTTTGCGGTCGAACAGACTGTTTGTCTTATTAAACCGCGATGGGTCAAAGGTACCAACAAGTTCCTGTATCGTTAAAATCTCTTTTTCAAGAGGCGGATTGTAACCTAAAAGCGCTATAAAATTTACAAGAGCCTGGGGCAGGTAGCCGCTTTTGAAAAAATCCACGATATTTACTTCAGGAAGCTCGACATTCAGAAATTCAGCCAGTGCATCAATGACTGGCTGGTCTGGAATTGAATCGCCGGTTAGAAATTCCTGAAGTTCTAAAGTTGAAATCCCGCCGGCAGCGGCAAGCTCTTCTATATCCAGGTTTTGCGTCTTTTTTACCGCATCTTTCAGAACCTTTGCCCTGTCGCGTTTGGACATTTTCCCGCCGGCTTCACTTACGGTAACGGACATATGAGCGTAAATCGGCGTTTTGAACCCGAGTGCTTTTTGCAGCACAATATGGCTGGGCGTATTCATCAGATGTTCCTGCCCTCTAAGGACATGCGTAACGCCCATAAGCTCATCGTCAACAACACAGGCAAAATGGTATGTTGGAAAACCATCGCTTTTGAGAATGATAAAATCGCTTATGTCTCTTCCATTAAACTTAACCCGTCCACGAATTACATCATCTACAACGATTTCCTCCCTGCTCATACAAAACCGCACTGCAACAGGTTTGCCTTGTAAACGGGCTTGTTCTATCTGGTTGCTGCTGGGAAAGTTAGCAGGCCGGGGGTAGAGAAAATTCTTTTTTTCAGCAGCAGCGCGCTGCCGCATTTGTTCCATCTCCTGGGCTGTGTCAAAACAATAATAAGCTTTACCCTGCTCGATGAGCTGCCTCGTATATTTTTCGTATATAACTCTTCGCTGGGACTGAAAATATGGCTCAGCCGGTCCGCCGACTTGGGGGCCATAATCCCAGTTAATTCCAAGCCATCGCAAATCATCCATCACCTGCTTGGCAGCAGTGGGTGTGTTTCTGCTCTGGTCGGTGTCCTCAATGCGTAAGATGAATTTGCCATTGGTTTTACGAGCCCAAAGCAAACTGAACAACGCTGTTCTTGCTCCGCCAATGTGAAGATAGCCGGTCGGTGAAGGCGCAAATCTCGTTACTGCCATTAATTACCTTTCTTCAACTACTTAGGAAAATTAAATTTAAGTCTATCAACAACTAAAGTCAAGCTCGATTAAAATCACCATATCTTATAGGCAAACAAATCCTTAAATTTATCTGCCTTAACAAATCTAACAGCTTGACTTCCGGCATTCGGGAATTTATTCTATTTATAATCTGACTTTGATGAATGGATTTAACCTATGGCAAATAAAGGATTTGCGCATCTTCATTTGCATACGCAATTTTCACTGCTGGATGGGGCGATTGTGCCGGAGAAACTTTTTGCACGATGCAGCGAAATGGGTATGGATTCGGTTGCAATAACCGACCACGGCAATATGTTCGGCGTCGTCGATTTCTACACAGCAGCGTTGGCCGCAAACATAAAACCAATCATCGGAATCGAGGCATACATTGCGCCGGACTCGCGCTTCAACAGGCAGAAATCCTCCATCTCCGATGCCGCGTATCATCTGATTTTGCTTGCGGAAAACATTGTCGGCTACCGTAACCTGCTCAAACTTGCCAGTATCGGTTATACGGAAGGTTTTTACTATCGGCCGCGAATCGACAAAGAAATTCTGGCCCAGCTTAATGAGGGCCTTATCTGCTCAACGGCCTGTATGAAAGGCGAGGTCAATGCCGCCCTTGCAAGACAGGATACGGAAGCTGCAAAAAAAGCCGTCGAAGATTACCTGAAAATCTTTGGTCCTGAGCGGTTCTACCTCGAAATTCAGCAGCACGAGCCGTCAGACGCTCCGCACATCCGCCAGGCCGTAAAAGACCTGGCGCAAAAAATGTCGCTGCCGTTATTGGCGACAAACGATGCGCATTTTCTGAACGCTGAAGACTGGGAATCGCACGATGCGCTTACCTGCATAAGTACCGGTAAACGAGTTAAAGATACCGACAGGATGAGTTACCCGCCCGATGTGTTCTTCAAATCGCCGGGGCAGATGCGCGAAATGTTCAGCGATGTGCCACAGGCCTGCGATAATACGCTGCTTGTTGCGCAAAGATGCAATGTTGAAATTGACACAAAAAGCCGTCATTCGCCGACTTTCAAGCCGCCGGACGGCACAACGGCGGAACAATTCCTTACGAAACTATGCTATGAAGGCGCGAAAAAACGGTACGGCAAAATCACCGATGAAATTAAACAGCGTCTTGACCGTGAGCTTGAGGTAATCGAGAGCAAGGGCTTTTCGAGTTATTTTTTGATTGTCTGGGACTTTTGCCGATACGCAGCAGAGAACAACATTCCAACCGGCGCCCGCGGCAGCGGAGTCGGCACGGTAGTCGGATACTGCTTAGGTTTGTGCAACGTTGACCCGATTCGGTATGATTTGCTGTTCGAGCGGTTTATGGACCCGCAGCGAAATGAAATGCCCGATATCGACATCGATATCTGTCAGGACGGCCGGGCAAAAACGCTCGAATATGTCCGCAGCAAATACGGCCACATCGCACAGATAATCACTTTCGGAACAATGAAGGCCCGTGCCGTAATCCGCGATGTATGCAGAGTGCTCGATGTGCCGCTGGCCGAGGCCGACAGACTGGCAAAAATGGTGCCTGCAAGTCTGGGAATTACGCTTGAAGATGCGCTCAAACAGGAACCAGACCTCAAGAAAGCTTATGACAGCAATCCTACAACGAGGAAAGTTATTGAGATAGGTAAAAGGCTTGAAGGCCTTACAAGGCATGCTTCGGTTCACGCCTGCGGTGTTGTTATCGCTGATGAGCCTTTGACTAATTTTGTGCCTCTGTATCGCGACCCTAAATCAGAAGACATCATTACACAGTTTGAAGGGCCTGTGATAGACAAAATCGGTCTTTTAAAGATGGACTTTCTGGGGCTTAGGACATTAAGCGTCATTCAGAGAACTATCGAACTCGCGGAATCGATTCACGGCGAAAAAATTGACATTGAGAAAATCGACCTTACCGACCCGAAGGTTTTTGAGGTTTTCGCTTCCGGCAGAACAAAAGGAATATTCCAGTTCGAATCAGGCGGGATGCAGGATTTGCTTATGCGGCTGCGCCCCGACCGCATTGAAGACCTCATTGCGGCCAATGCGCTTTTCCGCCCCGGCCCGATGGCCCTTATCAGCGACTTTGTCGACCGCAAGCACGGGGCAAAATGGTCTGTGCCGCATCCTATTATGAAGGAAGTCCTCGAAGAGACTTTCGGCATTATGGTCTATCAGGAACAGGTTATGCGAATCTGCAACCTGCTTGGCGATATCCCGCTGCGGCAGGCCTATACGCTGATAAAGGCGATCAGCAAAAAACAGGCCTCGGTAATTTCAAAGCAAAAACATAAATTCATTGAGGGCTGCGTCAACAAAGGCCTGACCGAAGAAAAGGCAAATGAAATATTTGAGCTTATACACCGCTTCGCAGGTTACGGCTTCAATAAAAGCCACGCAACGCGTTATTCAATCATCGCATTTCAAACCGCTTATCTGAAGGCTCACTGGCCGATAGAGTTTATGGCTTCGCTTTTGACTTACGAAAAAGGCGACGCCGATAAGGTGGCTGATTACATTAACGAATGCAGACAGATGGACATCGATGTTGCTCCGCCCGATATAAACGAGAGTTTCACCGATTTTACCGTAATTTATCAGCAGCAGCACAGGACCGACAGCGGCCTGATACGTTTCGGCCTTACTGCAGTAAAGGGCGTCGGCGAAAAAGCGGTCGAGCAGATTATTATTTCAAGAGAAAAAGTGGGACAGTTCCACAGCCTTTTCCATTTCTGCGAAAATGTCGATTTGCGATTAGTCAATAAACAGGTAATAGAATCATTGATAAAGGCAGGAGCATTTGACAGGCTCGGCGGAAGCAGGGCACAAATGACGGCAGCACTCGAGACGGCAATGAAGGCGGGCTCAAATATGCAAACCGACCGCGCAAGCGGCCAACTCGGGCTGTTTGAATCACCCGAAGCAAAAAAAGATTATGAAAAAGACCACCAGAGATTGCCGGATGTGCCTGCCTGGCCGGAGACGCAGATGCTGGCGTATGAAAAAGAAGTGCTCGGTCTTTATGTGACGAAAAACCCGCTGAGCAAATACGCCGATACCATCAGCGTTTACAGCACGGCAAATACTTCACAGCTCACCGAAGACAGGGAAGGCCAGACTATCGTAATCGGCGGAATGGTCCAGAAAATCCGCAATATCGTTACCCGCAACGGCAGAAACGCAGGCGCAAAAATGGCGGTTTTTACGCTTGAGGACCTGCAGGGAAGCTGCGAAGTTGTGATGTGGTCGGAATGCTACGCAAAGTTCGGCAGCACTCTTGAAGTAGATAAAATTCTGTTCGTAAAGGGGAGGCTGGATTTTACGCGTGAGACGCCGCAGATAATCTGCGATGAGTTAATTGAGCTTGACCATGTCGGCCAGAGGCTGGCGGGAAAAAATATAAATATCCTTCTGTCGGAGGCCGAGATAACAAAGGAGAAAATCGCACATATAAAAAGTATTTGTTCTGCTCATCGCGGCAGAAGTCCCGTTTATGTTACGGTAAAAACAAACAAAGGCCTTACCATAAAAACCGCTGTGGGCAAATCTCTGGCGGTCAATCCTTCGACCGATTTCTGCCGGCAGATGGAAAACCTCGTCGGTGCACAGAACTTTCAACTCTCACGATGATAAAAAAGGCGACAGTTTAATCTGCCGCCTTTTTACGGGTGAGAGACGGGGCTCGAACCCGCGACCCTCAGAACCACAATCTGATGCTCTAGCCAACTGAGCTACTCCCACCGTTGACGAATCTCAAATCCCCGCCTTCGCGAGGACAGGTCTTGAGATTTTCAAATTTCAAATTCAATTCTTAATTGCTGCCTGGGCCGCTGCGAGTCTTGCAATCGGCACTCTGAACGGCGAGCAGGACACATAATTCATACCAACTTTATGGCAAAATTCAATACTTGCCGGCTCGCCGCCGTGTTCGCCGCAGATGCCGACCTCAAGATTTTTGCGGGTTTTTCGGCCTCGCTGGATGCCGATTTTTATCAGTTCGCCGATGCCAACCTGGTCGATACTCTGGAATGGGTCGCCCGGCAGGATGCCCTTACTGACATAATCCGGCAGAAAACCTCCGATATCATCGCGCGAAAAACCAAAGCCCATCTGGGTAAGGTCGTTTGTGCCGTAGCTGAAAAACTCGACAACTTCGGCAATTTTGTCGGCAACAAGCACGGCTCTCGGTATCTCAATCATAGTGCCGCACAGGTGACGAATCTTTTTCAAATTGAATTTCTTGCAGATTTCCGCATAAACCTCGCGGACAATATTCATCTGATTATTGATTTCCTTCACATCGCAGACAACCGGTATCATTATTTCCGGATACGGCTTTTTGCCGGCCTTGAGCAATTCCGCAGCACCTTCAAAAATAGCCTTTATCTGCATTCTGCTTACCTCCGGATAAGTAACGCCGAGTCTTACGCCGCGATGACCCATCATCGGGTTGGATTCGTGCAGTGCATCGGCACGCTTATTAAGCTCGTCGAGACTGATGTTCAGCTCCTTTGCAAGCTGCGAAAGTTTCTCGGCGTCGCGAGGCACAAACTCGTGCAGCGGCGGGTCGAGCAATCTTATCACCACCGGCAGATTGTCCATCGCCTCAAGCGTCGCCTTTATATCCTTCTTGACAAACGGGTAAAGTTCATCGAGCGCTTTTGTTCTCTCTGCCACAGTGTTGCTCATTATCATTTTGCGAAGCAAAAACAGCGGCTCATCAGAACCTTTGCCGTAGAACATATGTTCCGTCCTGAAAAGCCCGATACCTTCTGCTCCAAACTGTTTTGCCTTTGCCGCATCTTCGGGCGTGTCGGCGTTGGTGCGAATACCGAGCTTCCTGACCGAATCGCAAACTTTCAAGAAGTCGTTGAGCTCTTTATTTTCCCGTGAAGCATCTATCATCGGCAACTGGCCTTCATAAACAAGGCCCTTTGTGCCGTTAAGCGTAACCCAGTCGCCTTCTTTAAGCGTTTTGCCGCCAACGTGGAACTGTTTTTTATCATACTCAACTTCCAATGCGCCGCAGCCGACGATACAGCACTTGCCCCAGCCTCTTGCAACCAGCGCTGCGTGGCTGGTCATTCCTCCGCGAGCAGTCAAAATCGCCTGTGCGGCCCGCATTCCTTCGACGTCTTCCGGGTTTGTTTCTTCACGGACGAGAATAACCTTTTTGCCCTTCTTGGCCCATTCGACCGCATCAACAGCGGAAAAAACCACCTGTCCTTTTGCCCCGCCAGGACCTGCAGGCAGGCCCTTTGCAACGGCCTTATGCTGCTTCTCAGCGACAGGGTCGATAATCGGATGCAAAAGCTCATCGAGCTGTGAGGGAGTTACACGTAAACAAGCTATTTCCTTTGTGATGAGCTTTTCTTTCAGCATATCAACCGCCATTCGCACCGCAGCAGGCCCGTTGCGCTTGCCGACTCGGCACTGCAGCATAAACAGCCTGTTGTTTTCGATTGTGAATTCTATATCCAGCATATCGCGGTAATGTTTTTCGAGCTTCCTTTGTATCGCAAATAGTTCTTTGTAAGCGACAGACATCTTCTTTTCGAGCGAGATTTCCTGCTTGTTATGCTCGCTCTTAGAAGATTCATTCACCGGCCCGGGGGTCCTGATGCCGGCTACGACATCTTCGCCTTGTGCGTTGACGAGATATTCGCCGTAGAATTTATTCTCGCCGTTGCCGGGATTTCGCGTAAACGCCACACCGGTAGCGGATTGTTCGCCCATATTGCCGAACACCATTGTCTGAACGCTGACCGCCGTGCCCCATTCATCGGGAATGCCTTCAATTCTTCTGTACGATATAGCCCTTTTGCCGTTCCACGATGCGAAGACCGCTTCGATTCCGCCCCAGAGTTGTTTCTGCACGTCGTCGGGAAATTCCTTTTTAAGAACTTCCCTAATCTTTGTCTTAAACTGTGCACACAGACTTTTTAAGTCTTCCGCGGTCATTTCGGTATCGTTCTTGTAACCTTTCTGCTTTTTGAGCTGGCCCATTATTCTTTCAAGCTGTCTGCGAATACCCATATCATCGGCAGGCTCGATACCTGCGGCCTTTTCCATAACAACATCGCTGTACATCATCATCAGCCGGCGATACGCATCATAGACAAAACGCTCATCGCCGCTGGCAGCGACAAGGCCGGGGATTGTCTTTTCGGTAAGACCGACATTGAGCACCGTTTCCATCATTCCCGGCATACTGCTTCGAGCACCGCTTCTTACGGAAACCAGCAGCGGGTTGACAGCATCGCCGAATTTTTTACCCATTATCTGTTCGACTCTTGCAATCGCTTTTTCGATATCGGCTTTTAATTGAGCCGGATATTTTCTTTTATTTTTATAAAAATAAGTGCAGACCTCTGTCGTGATTGTAAAGCCCGGAGGTACGGGCACGCCGAGACTTGCCATCTCGGCAAGATTTGCTCCCTTGCCGCCGAGGAGCTCCTTCATCTTCGCGTTTCCTTCGGCTTTGCCGCCGCCGAAAAAGTAAACCATTTTCTTAACCTTAGCCATTCTGTAAATCTCCTAAAAAAATGCCGTTACAGGCCATTAAATAAAATTGTACTCTATAAAACAAATTGAGGCACACAAGTATAAAGATATGAAAAGGGACTGTCAATTAAAAACAGGGTAAAGGGTTTAGGGAATAAGGGATAGAAAAAAGAGCCTAAAGTATCGGTCTTCTAATCTTTTTCAAGCTCATAAACCCGCTGATGACCGTGATAGAAAGCGTGATTATGTAAGTAATTGTAGTGAACCAGTATCCCCACAGAGCCGTCTGAACGTGAGCCATCTTTATAATAACCGTGCCGACGGCAAAGGCCTGGCAGAGCATCTTCAATTTTCCGGAAATAGTGGCTGGAAATTTTATTCCCTTCGATTCGCTATAGTGCCTAAGGAAAGTAACGAATGCCTCCCTTACTATGATAATAGCGGCAAAGCCCCACTGAATCACGACGAGCTGAATTTTTGTGAAATTAAAAAGTTTCGGCTGGCCGATGAGGGCAAAAACAATAAACGAGCCGCAGATGAGTATTTTATCTGCAAGCGGGTCAACCATCCTGCCGAATTTGCTTACGACATTCAATTTGCGGGCGATTGGTCCATCAAACATATCGGTAAGACCCGCAATGACAAAAATCACAAATGCCGCATCAAGATACAGCGAGGTATCGTAACCGGCCACAAGTCTCGGCTCAAAGAAAACCATCACCAGAAAAACCACCGACAGAACCAGTCTGCCGCCCGTCAGGATGTTTGGTATCTGCCTTAACATAGAACACAGAACATAGAATATAGAATATGTAAGGAAAAATCAAATCTTTTTAAGCAACAAATCATAGTCTTCAAAGCCGGTAACCCTTGCCCTTATAAAACTGCCGGGCATATCTGCACAGTTGTTTATGAAACAAACGCTGTCGATGTGCGGCGCCTGGCCGTAGCACCTGCCGACAGCCTTTCTTTCCGAGCATCTTTCATCTACCAGACATTCAACAACCTGTCCGATACGCAACTTGTTTTTCTCAAATACCATCTGTTGCTGGACGAGCATAAGCTGTTGTCTTCTATTTTCTTTTGTCTGCTGCGGAATCTGGCCGGCTAACTGGGCCGCTTTTGTGTCTTCTTCAGGCCAGAATACAAAACAGCCAAGCGCATCAAAACGAACCTGCTTTACAAAATCAACAAGCTCTTCAAATTGCCCCTCGGTCTCGCCGGGAAAGCCGACAATCACCGTTGTCCGCAGCACAATATCCGGAATCGCTTTGCGGATTTTCTCAATAAGAACAGTAATGTTCTCATGAGTATCAGGCCGATGCATTGCCTTTAATATCTCATTGTTAATATGCTGCATCGGCATATCAATATAATGAACAACCTTTTTGCTTTGCGCAATTGTCTCGATGAGAATATCTGAAATACCCGAAGGGTTCAGATACATAAGCCTAAGCCACCTGAGTTTTCCGATTTTTTCCAGTTCGCCGATAACTTTCACAAGGCCGTTTTTTTCTCCGAAATCGTGCCCGTAATTCGTGCTGTCCTGGGCAATAATGGAAAGTTCCACAACACCCGCTTCGGCAAGCTGATTCGCTTCGGCGACAATATCATCAAGGGGTTTGCTTCTGAATCTGCCCTTTATTGCCGGGATTGTGCAAAAGGAACAGCTCATATCGCAGCCTTCGCTTATCCTCAGATACGCCCAGTGTGAAGGATTTATCAAGAGCCTATCGGCGTCTTTTTGTGCTTTATCTGTCCAGTCGGCGGGGCTGCTGTAAAATTTCGGCGCATTATCGCTGAAAAGACTTTCAATCACGTTTACAATATTATCTCTGGCACCCAGGCATACGACAGCGTCGATTTGGGGAAATCGTTCAAGAATTTTTTCTTTCATTCTCTCGGGCAGACAGCCGGCAACGACAATCTTTTTTATCTTTCCTCTGTGCTTATCGGCAAGTGTCCGGTTTATTGCCTCAACCGCCTCGTCAACAGCAGGTTTTATAAAACCGCAGGTATTGATTACCACGATATCGGCATTGCTGACGTCATAATCTATCACAAAACCTGCCTGTGCAATAAGTGCAAGCATTGTTTCCGAATCAACAACGTTCTTCGGACAGCCCAATGCAATGAAACCTACCGTTGAAGCTTTCAGAGGTTGAGAGTTCATTTATATCCTCCTGAAGGCTATGGTATAAACCGGCCTTTTTTCCGTCAGATATTTTCTTTCATAATTTGTACCGACAAGCTCATTGTTTTGTGCACCGGCAGGTTTGACGAATTCAACAGGTTTGAGCTTGCCCTTAAAATTTTCAAAAACATTCTGCATCTGCTTAAAATATTCAGCGTGGTCTGTCGCGATATTAATCAGACCGCCTTTTTTAAGACACCGAATCATTTGTGCAACATTTTCCGTACAGATAAATCTTCTCTTATGATGCCGTTTCTTCGGCCAGGGGTCGGGAAAATAGATATGAAAACATTCAACGGTATTATCACTTATAGAATTGATGATAAAAGACGCTGCTTCGGTGCGTATTATGCGCACATTCTCCCTTTTTTGCCTCCCTACTCTATCTACGGCATACCTGTAATACTTGTTCGCCCACTCGATGCCCAGGAAATTTATCTGCTCCAAAGCCTTTGCCTGATTTACCAGGAAAACGCCTCTGCCCGAACCTATCTCAATATGCACCCCGTTATTACGTCCGAAAATATCAGAAAAACTGATTTTCCAATCGATATTTTCAGGCCGCAAGGCAACATTTGGATATTCTTTTAACTGCCTTTTTGCCATACAGAAGCCTTTTTTTATTTCCGTCGACCGCTTATTGTGACCCAAAACCATCTTAAGTCAAGTCTGGTAATATTCGATACAGATTTTGAGAAACTCTTTGAGCCGATACAGCGTATAGATTAAAAAGGCTGTATTTGCGATTAGGAATAGGGAAAATGATAAAGCCCATAACAATAAGACGGAGGCGCATGCTGATAGACGTCGATACGCAAAACGATTTCTTAGTAGCCAACGGTGCAGCATGTATCAGAAATCATCGCAGAGTACTAATGAACATAAGAAGGGTTATGGCTTGGGCGAGAGCCAAAAATTTCAGGGTGGTTTCAACTAACCTGTGCAAACCCGGTAAAAACGGCGATAAATTTTGTATCGTCGGCACCGACGGCCAGCGAAAAATATCATATTCACTTCGCAACAGAAGGGTGGAGCTCACAGCCGATGGCTGTACCGACCTACAGAGAGATATGTTCGCACGTTATGACCAGATAATTCTCAACAAACGATGTGAGGACCCGTTTGATGAGCCTCGCGCCGAAAGACTGCTGTCGGAGCTGAAAGCTGACGAATTCATCGTTATCGGCGCTGTTGCCGAAGGCGCTGTTGCGGCAACCGTTCTGGGTCTTCTGCAGAGAGGCAAAAAAGTAACTGTTTTTATCGACTCCGTCGGCACGCACGACAGGCGAAAGGCCGATGTCGCTTTCCGCAAGATGAAGGCAAAGGGAGCATCTCTTGTGGAAACACGGGATTATACGGGTCCAAGTCATCTCAAAAGCGTCGGTGTCTGTAATTGTAAACTCTGCAGAATCGATGAAAAACAACACCAGCTCAAGGCTCAAATCGGCGCATAAGTGGTGAGCGAAGTCGAATCGAATTAATCTTTTGCAGGTTTGTCCGGCTGCGCGTTTTTCCCACGATATACGATTACACCCGTCGGACACTTATTCATCGCTGTTTCAAAAGACTGCCCCCGCTGATATTTTGCATAATCCAGTTTTGCAAGATTGTCGGTTACCTTAAAGGCGTCATTCTGCTTCACACACAACCCACATGCGATGCAGCCGACCTTGCAAAACTCTCTTGTATTCCTCGCATTTTCACGGCTGCGACAGGCAACGGTCATCATAATTTCACTGCTGAATGGCACCATCTCAATAAGTTCTCTGGGACAGGCTTTTGAGCAGGCGCTGCAGCCTGTGCATTTTTCATAATTAATTGTCGCAAGACCGTCAATAATATTGATTGCACTGAATTTGCATGACGCCTTGCAGTCGCCAAAACCCAGACATCCGAACTTGCAGGCCTGCACATTCGCAAGTGCATTTGCACTCGTGCAGGTCGGTATGCCGGCATATATTGTCAGACAGGTTCTGTCGGCGGTATGAGCTCGACAGTGAACTACAGGTCTTTTGGGTGCATGCGAGTCGCTTATTCGCAGATTCAGTACCTCGGCAACCTTTTCCATGGTTTTCTGCCCGCCGGGGAAACATTTGCCGAGCAGCGTCGGTTCGGCAACCACCATTTTCGCATATTCCTGACAACCGGCAAAGCCGCAGGCTCCGCAGTTAATGTTCGGCAGCGCAGCAAAAACCCTTTCAACACGCTCGTCCTGCAGAACCTTTAGCCTTTCGCTGGCAATCAGCAAAACTACGGCAAAACCAAGACCAAGCAGAAGCATCGTAAGTCCTGCCGGCCAGGAAGAATTCCAAAGCGAACTTATATCAGCTAAAATCATTTATTTTATCATTCCCGTAAAGCCCATAAACGCCAGCGTCAAGAGACCAGCGGTAATCAGCGTTATAGGAGCGCCTTTTAAACTTTCAGGAACATCGACCATAATCAGATTTTCACGAATGGCCGCCATAACACAGATAGCTACCGCAAAACCAAAACCTGTGCCGGTGCTTAATACCGCCACTTCCAGAAGATTATCAGTGCCCCAGATATTTATGAACAGACACAAACCGAGAATAACGCAGTTGGTGCTTATCAGCGGCAGAAAAATACCGAAACTCTTATATAACGGCGGGAAGAATTTCTTGACATACATTTCAACAAGCTGCACAGCTCCTGCGATAACGACTATGTAACAAATATATCGCGTTATCTGAAGACCAAGCGGCACAAGGACATAAAAATCAATCAGCCACGTCAGGATACCGCTCAGAGCCGTAACGAACGTTACCGCCAGTCCCATCCCGAATGCGGTATCGAGCCTGCCCGAAACGCCTAAGTATGGGCAGGTGCCCAAAAATTTCGTAAAGACAAAGTTGTTGACTATTACAACCGAAAGAAAACCCATTATCAGTATATATACCCTATCCATAATCAGCTTGTCCTTTTCGTTGTCAGCAGACTCGCCAGTCCCAGAAGCAGTCCTAACGTAACAAACGCTCCGACCGGCATCTGCATCGCCGCCCACGGCACAAAGCCGCGAGGCATTACAGCGATACCCGCAAAGGTGCCTGAGGCAAGAATCTCACGAATGCCGGCTATGATACACAATGCAATAGTAAAGCCGACGCCTGAGCCGATGCCGTCGAGAGTGCTATACCATACGTTACTTTTGCTTGCGCAGACCTCGGCACGGAAAATAATAAGACAGTTGACGATAATCAGCGGCACGTAAGCCCCGAGTATTTCACTCATCAGAGGCGCAAAAGCCCGCAGGTAAAGGTCGCAAATAGTTACAAACGCGGCGATGGAAAGCGTGAACATAATGATTCGCAGATGCGGCTTGAGCATCTTGCGCATAAGACTTATAGCGATATTGCTGCATACAAGCACAAATATTACGCTCAATCCCATAGTCAGCGCAGGCTTGACGGCCGTAGTTACCGCCAGAGGCGGACACATACCAATCAGCAACCGAAATGTGGGATTCTCCCGCCACAAACCGGCGGTAAGCCCACCAAAATAATCAATTTTCACAGAATTCTCATCCGCCATTATTTTGTTATCAATCCTTTCTGTTGCAGTTGTTCCTTTACGCTTTGGACGGACCTGTTAAAAATATTTATCACAGCGGTGCTGGTTACGGTTGCCCCGCTGATAGCAACGATTTCATTGTCGATTTTGCCGGCATCACCGATTTTTATAAGCGACAGTTTCCCGACAGGAGCGCCCTTGAACTGGTCGCTGAAGCTCGCTTTTTTCATCTTGTCGCCGAAGCCCGGCGTCTCGTTACTCGACAGAACATTAAACCCAAATAACTTTTCGCATTTGGCATCAACAGCAATGACCATTTCAATTTTATCTGCAAAGCCGGTCCCGACCACGATGAATGCAAAACCGATACATTTGCCCTGAGCATCAAAAGCCTTGTAAATATCCGTCTTTACCGGCCCTTTATCGCTGGGGATTTGGGCAGCCGGTATTACAATCTCAAAAGAATTGGCGTCGCTGATAAGGCTGACCATCAGGCCGCTAAGTTTCGCAGCTTTATTCTGTGCTATCTTGCCCGACCAGGCCGCGTCCGCGACTGCTATCAAAAGCCCGAATAAAAATGACGTAACAAGCAGCAGCCAGCTTTGCTCAATAAAATATTTTATCTTATTAAGCATTCGGCTTGCCTCCCGCAGGTGTAATTTTGCAGAATTTGTCAATCAGCGGTGTAATGGAATTCATCAGCAGAACGGAAAACATCATCCCTTCCGGATATTCTCCGACCATTCTTATAAGCATTGTCAGGCCTCCCACGCCTATTCCGAAAATCCACATCCCCTTTTTCGTCAGCGGCGACGTAACGGGGTCCGTAGCGATGAAGAACGCCCCTATAAGCATACCGCCTGCCGTCAGATGGAAAACCCCAGAAGCATAAGCTGTGCTGTCCACAAAACAACCTATTGACGAGACAACAAAAGCAGAGCTTAACACAGCCAAAGGAATATGAAAGCTGATAGTCCCGGTCAGCAGCAGATATATCCCGCCGATTATTAAAGCAATTGAGCTTGTCTCGCCAAGACAGCCGCCTCTTTGGCCGAAGAATAAATCCCTGAGCATATTATTTGCCATCGAGACATTTATTTTTTTGCTGCTGTCTTCCATATTCCTGCTTTTTATCGCCTGTTTGCTCCACGCAAGAGGTGTTGCCTGCGTTATGGCCGAAGTGTTCGCGACTGAAATTTCAGGCATATTTTTATCTATCGTTGCCGGCACAGTCCAAGTAGTCATCATCATTCCGAACGAGGCGGTAAGAAACGCCCTGCCTATCATTGCGGGATTAAATATATTTGCGCCCAGCCCGCCGAAAACCATTTTGCCGACCGCTATCGCAAAAACGCTTCCGATTACCGCCGCCCACCATGGCAGCGCAGGCGGAACTGAAAAGGCCAGTATCACGCCTGTTATCGCCGCACTAAAATCGCCCAGCGAGTTGGCCCTTCCCCTGATTAGATTACACAGCCACTCCGTCAGACAGCAGGCCGCAACACAAACCAGCGTAAGCATCACTGCCTTGCCGCGAAAATACCATACAGCCGCAACGCCAGCAGGTACAAGCCCAATCAGCACATTAAGCATTATCAGGCTTGTCGAATAATGCTTACTGATATGCGGCGAAGGCGAAATTTTAATATTCTTTAACATCTATTGCTTCCCTGTGATTACTTCGGCATAAGTTTTTTCTGCCGCGCGACGAGGATTTTTCCGGTCTTTATAAAACCTGCAAGTTCTATGTTTGCAGGACATACATAACTGCAGCAGCCGCAATCAATACAGACGGACATATAATAATCTTCGGCTGTTTCAAGCAAGTCGTGTTTAACTGCATGGGCAATCCTCGTCGGATTTATATTTACCGGGCAGGCCGCGATACATCTGCCGCAGCGGATACAAGGCGTTTCTTTTGTAAGCATTTTTGCTCTGCCCGTTTCCTTTTCGGTAAGGGCGATAATCGCACCTGATGTTTTTGTTATAGGTGTCGCTAAATCCGCGATGGCAAAACCCATCATCGGCCCGCCGAGTATGACTTTCACAGCCGTCTCAGTCAGCCCGCCGGCAAGTTCAATCAGCTCTCCCGCTGCCATACCAACCGGTACATAAAAATTACCGGGGCTTTTTACCCCGCTGCCGGCAACGGTAACTACGCGATGCGTAAGCGGCCGGTCAAATACAACTGCTTTGGCTATCGCTGCCGCGGTGGCAACGTTTGTAACGAGCACACCTATCATCGGCGGTATCCCGCCTGCCGGCACATCCTTGTTGAGTATCGATTTTATAAGCTGTCTCTCGCCGCCCTGCGGGTATTTGGTCTTCACTGTAACGGTCTTTATTCCTGACGCGCCGGGCATTTTTTCTATCGTCCGCTGAAAAGCCGCAACCACATCAAGTTTATTATCCTCAACACCGACATAAATATTGCTGCAGTTCAGCGCCCGGCCGACAAGTATAGCTCCGGTCAAAATCTGAACGGTCCATTCGAGCATTATGCGATAATCACAGGTAATGAAGGGCTCGCACTCGCAGCCGTTGATTATGATTGTCTGTATCGGCGAGGAGGGGTTTGCCTTTATCTTTACGCTTGTCGGAAAACCAGCCCCGCCCATTCCAACAATCCCTGCTCTGCGAACCGCATCAAAAATTTGTTCGGGCGAAAAACTGTCGGGCTTAAAGGTATTAATGAACTGCCTGGCATACGGCTGTTGAGGCAAATTATTTTCATCAGACTCGATTATAACAGCCTCTGCTCTGCCCAGTACCGGATGGGAGCAAAGCGCGATATCTTTGACAATGCCGTTCACGGGCGAATGAACAGGTGCCGAAACGAAGGCATCGGCATTGCCTATTAACTGACCCTCCGTTACGCGGTCTTTCTTATTGACGAGAGGCTCGCATATTGCCCCGATATGCTGGCTGAGCATAACGGCAAGCTGCCTGGGTACAGGGACAGTTTTTATGGCGCATTGTGAACTACACGTTTTGTAGTCAGGCGGGTGAACGCCTCCCTTGAATGTCATCCTTCCGAAACGCTTAATCCTTACTTCTCCATAATTTTAAAATCACAAGATACAAAAATACAACCATCACCGCCGCAGCAAGAGCAAACAGATTCCTGCCAAGCGAGCTGTTAATCCTTTCAGCAAGCACTTTTTCCGCCACAGCAAGAGCAATAATAAAGAGAATCAGCGGCAGCAGAAAGGCTTGAACAGCTTTCAGCAGAATTGATGGGCCTTTTGAATTGCCGAGTTCCTTAAAAACTTCCTGGCAACTATCCTTTTGGCCGCAGTTTTTACATTGCTGGTCCACAGCCTGTGCCTCAAAATAAAACAAGCCTCGTTTTATAATCTAAATCGGTATGGTTTGCAAGCCAATTCAATCTCTGCCAAAACACCAAAAGAGCCAAAACTCATTACAAGAAATTCTCTCCAGCCAGCTTTGGAAGATGATATTTTTCCCATTTATTCAGAAAACCTACCAAAAATAAGGTCCTATAACTAAATTCCTGAGTAATTTTATCTTCTCCGCGAGCATTTTTATAACCCACTTTTTCACAGGCACTTACGCTTAAAAAAATTTGGTCCCATAATATAGCTACTCAATTATACAAAATTATCTATAGTCTATTCCCCCCAAAATACCATTTTTACCTTGATTTACATTATAGGACGAGATATAATACACACGATTTTAATAAGAAGGGTTTGGAGGAATGAGAAGACAGTATGTTTCTGTCCAAACTCCCTCATAGATTAAGTATTGCGTGGCGTATCGAACAGTGGTTATTCTGAGTACGCCTGAATATTGGCTGGTTTTTTTTGCGCGTACATGGACAGGGCAAAAGAAAAAATGGTGCGACGGAGCGCAAGTGCCATGGGTGATGCTATGGCCGCAGGACAATACAGCACTATGCGAAGCGAATTTGTCATCGGCATGTCTCCTGCCTTTGGTTCAATTCTCGAAACAATCAACGCAGTTGCATCAAGGCACTGCTCTATGATAATCACTGGCGAAACCGGTGCAGGCAAGGAAATGTTTGCCCGCCAGATACACTTGTGCAGCGACAGAGCTGACAAGGTCTTTGTTCCCGTTGATTGCACGACGCTGACAGGCCAGTTGTTTGAGAGCCAGTTATTTGGTCACGTCCGCGGCGCGTTCACCGGTGCCGTAAGTGATACGCTGGGCTTTTTCAGAGCCGCTGACGGCGGAACAATATTTCTCGATGAAATCAGTGAAATACCTCTCGACCTGCAGGCAAAGCTCCTCCGCGTCCTGCAGGAATCTTCCGTTACGCCGGTCGGCTCGGTCAAATCTTATCCTATAGATATCAGGGTGCTTTGTGCCACAAATCAGGACCTAAAGCAGCTCGTTGACAGCAGTAAATTCCGTCCGGATTTGTTTTACCGGCTCAACGTCGTAACTGTCCATGCGCCTCCGCTTAGAGAGCGGCCGCAGGATATTATCGACCTTGCCGAATATTTCCTTGCCCGCCAGGCCGAGTTTTATAACGAGCCTTACAAAACCTTGACCGACCAGACCAAAAGGCTTCTGCTCGAATACCACTGGCCGGGCAACGTCCGCGAACTCGCCAACATAATGGAAAGAGCGTATGTCCTGACGGACACGGAACTGATAACTCCCGCCGCTCTTCCCGCCGAAATTTTTGTAGCAGCCCCTGTCCAAAACGGCAAGTCCCGTCTGCCTACGCTCGATGAAGCGCAGCGAAAGGTCATTATTCAAGCCCTCGAAACGACCGGCGGCAAAAAAATGGCAGCCGCAAAAATACTCGGCCTTGAACGCAGAAAACTCAACCGCCTCCTCGAAAAACTAAACATCCCGCTGGTTGAAACAGAATAGCCGCCTATTTCTTCCCTTTTTGTTCCTTTAGCGCCTTTTTCTCTTGCTCTTCAGCTATCCTATCTATCTTCTTTGCCTGTTTGGCCTGCTTGGTGGGCATCTGGATCTGTACGCCAAGTCTGCCCAGTTCGCCTGCAACTTCAGGCTGGCCGGGGTCAAGTTCAAATGTCTTGCGAAGATACATTTCCGCGTTTGCATTGTCCTTCTTGAGCAGATAATAATAACCAAGCTGTTTGTTTATCGCCACCGAATCGGGCGCCAGATTATGCGCCTGCTTGTAGCAGGCAAGAGCGTATGCATCAAGACCCCTGTCCTGAAAGGCCCTGCCCAAAAGCAGCGAGTGCTTTGCGCTGACAGACGCCTGACTTATATACATATCAGCGACCACCTCGCTTTTGGCTGTGTCGCCTTTGTCCACCTGTAGTTTGATTATCGAGGCCTGGGCATCGTGATGCATCGGGTCAAATGCCAGCGCCTTATTATATTCCCACTCCGCTTTATCCCACATCCCCTGGCTGTGATAGAGCTTGCCGAGCTCATAATGGGCTTTAGGATTTTCGTATTTCTTGTCGAGTTCTTTTAGAAGCTTGGCCTTCTCTTTCTCCGATGCCCCGCTCAGTTCCTTGTCGGAGATCTTTTCGCCATACATCGTCTTTTGCTGTTTCTTGTCGCAGCCGGCCGCAATAATAGCCAGTCCGGCAATAACTAACACAATTTTAAAAAGTTTTGCCATCTTTCAATCCTTTCCAATCCCGTCCGTCTTATGCTGTCTATCAGTATGCAAACCTGATGAGCTATTTTCAAGTCAAAACTTGTCCGCCTTCGGCCCAATTGCCAAAAAACTTATATATCGAGGTTTTGCACTTCCAGCGCATGTTCCTGGATATAGGTACGTCTTTTTTCGACATCGTCTCCCATCAGGATGCTGAACAGCCTGTCGGCCTCGCCCGCATCGTCGAGGGTAACCTTCAAAAGGGTTCTTCTTGCCGGGTCCATTGTCGTTTCCCAGAGCTGCTCGGCATTCATTTCGCCCAGACCTTTGAAGCGTTTTATTTCAATGCCCCTGCCGCCGATTTGCCTAACGCCTGAAAAAACCTGGTCGAGAGAGGCTATTTCAAATTCCTCCGTCTCGTTAATCAGCTTAAACTTTGTAGGCACGGCTTCTCCGGAAACTTTTCGCTCAGCCTTTAAGAGGAAATCCTTAAAGTCTAATCCGAACTTTTCTCTTAATTTGGCGTTAATTTCGTTCGACCGGCCGACCTCGTGCAGTTCTTCAGCCGAGCCTTTCTCAATCTGGTCGTTTGGTTCGCCGGCAGCGGCTTC